>Ga0326597_10001126_pt1 | contig 44301 bp, 59 predicted proteins | sample RVTome_12_FD_203789 | JGI IMG/M metagenome (GOLD analysis project Ga0326597, IMG submission 203789) | Soil microbial communities from uranium-contaminated site in the Upper Colorado River Basin, Wyoming, United States - RVT100D185 | ecosystem: Environmental > Terrestrial > Soil > Contaminated >...
AAATTCCACGCCGGCCAATGCTTTTCATCCGCGCGCCTCTCCCCGTCGTCGCGCCGCCAGAAGATGTGGCGCGACCGATCGAACGTCTCATCATCGCGCTGCGCGCCGCGGTGTGCCGCCCCTTCGATCGGCGCGCGCAATCGCTCGGGGACGGGCACCACAAAAACCCGTCGGCGCGGAACGGTCGACGAGACGCGCTCCGCGTCCGACGGGCCCTCGATGGATTCCGTCGTTGTTTGTGTCCCCGCAAAGCCTTGTGCCGGCCGGCGCGAAGCGGCGGACGACGAGTCGCGCTCCGTCGCCGACCGGCTGGCTTTGATGCGCTTCCCCGTCCCGTCACACACCGGACACGTCACACTCACCGTCCCGTCACCCAATTTCCCCGTCCCGTTGCAATTCGCACAAATACCGGGCTTCGGAATCGGTGACGGTCCAGGAGTCGGACTCGTCTCCAACGTCGCAATCGCGGCCTGAACCGCCGCATCCGCCGCGGCGTTCCGATCGTCCGTCGCGCTCGACGAACACCCCGTGACGCAAATGACGCACATGACGCAAATCGTTGACCCTCTCATCCGATCCCCCTATTTCCTATTTCCAAGATTTCCAGGCAGCCAAAAAATCCAGTTCCTTCGCCGGCCAACCGTCGACGCCCGAGTGCGCGTAACACGTGCGCCGCCGGACATCGGACCATCGTGCCCAAAACGATCCGTGCGGAATGTCAATATCCGTCCCGAGAATCGTTCGTGGCCCGGAATTTGACGTCCCCCACGAATTTTGAACGAGGACAAGCGGCTCCTTGTATCGCTCCTTAATCACGTCGCGATCATCCGCTCCAATGTACGCCATCGCGTGCGACCAGCTCCCTTTTCGAGTCGCGACGCCGTTCGCATCCCGAACACTCGAAAATCCCTCACCTCCGCAAGAACTCAATCCATATCCGTTCGCCAAAAAATCGCGGACCTCTTCGAACGTCGAAAGCCACGTGTTGTCGCGCACGAGGTGCAATCGCCCCTCCGCCTGCATGTTCTCCGGCGGCGCGGTCCGGCCATACTTCCCCGCAAGCCGCCCCGAATACTCCGTCAGATCGATCCCCAGGCTCTTGTATTTCTGACGCAGCATGATGCCGTATTTCCGCACCACGTTCGCCGCCGACGAACAATCCCACCCGTCGCCGTCGTATCCCCTAAACCAGTAAATCCACTCCGTCGACAACACGCCGTTGCGAACACCCCTCGTCGAGACGTCGGGCGCTCCCTCGATCTTCCCGGTCACCTCGTCCGGCTGCCGATCGAAAATATCACACACCATCGTGAGCAAACACGCGTTCTTTTCACTGTGCGAAACGCAATCTCCACGCTCTTGCGCCGGACCTGGAAGGCTGCCGGGGAAGAACTTCTCGAGCACAACGAACGGAACAATCAACTTCCCCGCGCCGCTCCCCTCCCATCCGTTCGCACGGGAGGCGGTCGATCCCTTCGCATACCGCGTATTGAACAACAGTTCGTAATCCGCCCCCGGGTCTGGTACGACACCAGCGTATCCCCGCTCGTAATACTCCTGGACTTCGGAAGCGGAGAGCGGTCCCGTCTCGGGCCACTTCTCAAATCTCGGAAGATCAGGCATCGGCAACCCTCCCATTATCGTTCTCTTTTTGCCACTGGTCCTCTCGCAGGTCGATCAACTCGGTCACTATATCGACGACAACGCCCGGCGAACATTTTGATACGTAATTGTGAATGAATTTCCGGAAAAACATGAGCAAATCATTGTCCTCCAGGATTCGGCAAAACTCTTCGTCTTCAAGACCAATCAGTTGAATCGCAAAGACCGCAAGCATTTGAGGATCTTCGTTGCCAAGCCCATTCCCCGCCTCCTCCCTCGTCATGCCTGACAGCCCACGCGTAAGTTCCCGAAAAATCTGCGGATCGCAATCCGACAAATAATTGATGAGGAACTTGCGTACAAAGTTCTCCTTGTAAGCGTCGTCTCGAAGATCGGCGACGAAGCCCCTGAAATGGTTCAGCAGTTCAGTCGATCGTTGAGCGTCCGCATTCATCCGGCAACCCTCCCCGCGCCGATCGAAAGCGCGCGAAACAGTTCAACGGCCTTTTGCCGGTCGGCCGGCGCAAGTTCCCCCGGATCGATCGGAAACTCGCGCTGAAACAATTCGCCGCCGATCCGGCCGATGCCCTGGTACTCGCCCGTGAGGTTCGCGAATCTCCCGAGCCGATCCGCCAACGTCGCGATATGCCCGCGCGTCGTCAATGCCGGGCTTGCCGCGCTCCCGTCCCGTTCGATCGCTTCGGCCGTCGCCGAAAAAAGATCGCGCAAATACGCCGCGTCGCTTGGGGCGTTCTCCCCAATCAGCGCGGCGGCGAACTTCGCCCCGGTCCCATAGTCCGGCTGGACGGGCGCAGGCACCGGCACGGCGACTTCGGCCGGCCAGACGGTACGATACGTCTTCGCCGCCAAAAACACCGTGCCGACCAGGCCCAGTGCGACAATGGCAAACGCTAGCGCATATTCGATCGGTTTGGTCACAGGTTGCCTCGCGATGGTCGCGTTTAGTTTAGTTTCGCATTTTCGCTTTGACGTGCGACAAGAGACCGCACGAGCTCCTCAATCCCGGCCCGCGACGCGCGGATCGCCTCGCGGAACGCCCCCTCTTCCGTTGCGTCGCGATGAATTTGCTGGTCGATGCGCCGCCGAGCATCTTCGGCAACTTGAAAGGGGTCGCATTCGTCCATCATCCGGCCGTCCCAAGAACGTCGTAGACTTTTTGCAGCGCCGGCCGAATCTGGCTCCGTACAAAACTTTCCGCCGGCCGTTCGATGAACTCGGGAATCCCCGGCCAGTCGATCGCCGCAACGTACTTGTCAAACACGCTCTCGCACGCGGCGACCAGCTCACTGAAATGCCGCTCGTAGTCACCCAGCGCCTGCGCAACATGCGTCCCTGCCTCGACACATTGCATCGCGATCGTCGCCGCTTCGGCCAGCGTAAATTTCCCGTCTTCGCGGGCCGTCACGACCGTCGAAACAATCTCATCAATCCGCTGGTCCAAATGTTTTTCGTCGTCGGTCATCGAATCCACCTCCCCGTGGAAAGAAAATGAAACAAAGCGTAGCGCGTCGGCGCGCCCCGCAGTCTAAATCTCGTGCGTTCCCTCGACGTCGCGCCGCTCGCGCTTCTTCGTGCGCGATTGCAGAATGTTCACCGCCGATCGCAGCCGCGCGAGCGCTTGAGCATTCTCGTCGCACGCAAACTTCGTCGACTGGTAGAACACCAGCCGCTCGGCCGCCGCCCGAATGACGTCCTCGACGAACGCGCCGTTTGGTTCTCGCCTTTCTTGCCCGCGGCCCAGCGGACCGTCTTGCCATTGAATCCGCACGCCACAGACAACCGTCGCGCCGCCCGCAGGATTGCCGTCTGCATCCAGCCGGTGTTCGGACACCAACTCCGTCGATTCGGTCGAAGTGAACGCTACGTTCTGCGTCACGGGTTCGCTCGGCGTCGCTGGCTCATTCGCTTCTGTCATCGGACACCCTTTCGTAATTGGGGACGAAAAAAACGTCGATCGCGGACTTCCGGATCGACGACACTACGTGTCACAAAAAGTCGCGGCGCTCGAATCACTCGGTCGCGGCGATGCACAATCCATCGATCGCCGGCCCGGTAGATTGCATGATCGCTCCACATTTCCCACTCGGCGACGTGCAGTTGCCGGCCCGAGCGCACCCAATAAATCACTTGCACAAAGCGGACGCCGCCTTGCGGGTGCAGCGAAGCGTTGACCTCGACGACATCAACCGCCGCGCGCATCGGCCCGGTCGGAAGAATCGTTGCGAGTGCTAGCAGAATGGCGCGCATGATGACGGGCCTAGTCCCGCCCCAGGAACTCGCAGCGCGCCGGCGCCGGATCATCGCTGAAAGGCAATGTCTGTGACCTATTATTTGCCGTGGCTTCCTGTCGTCAAGACCGGTTTGCCGTCACTTTTCGATTGTTTCCTACGCGAGACGCCGGCGGCTCGGGAAGGGGCTGCCAATGCGTGACCACGCCCCCACCGCTGCCATCAATCGCAAACCACTTCCCCTCAAATAGGAATCCGATGAACGAGTGGCGCAAGATGCCGTCAAAGCCCAGAACGCATGTACGATCGTCCGGCAATCGCTCTTCTACATCGATCCACATTTGACGCTCTCCGTGTCAAAAACAGTCCAGCGTGAGCTTGTAGGCCGCGCTGTAACCTATTATTTCCGGTGTCCTTGTGTCGTCAACACCGGTTTCACCTCGATTTTCAATTGCTTCCAATCCGACGGCGCTTCGACAACAACCAAAAACGTTCCCCGCCGCGACCGTACAACACGAAACGAAACCCGCTCGCCCGCCGGCGTCGTCATCTCCACCGATTCCCCGCGACCGACACAAGCCGCGAGCGTTTGTTGCGTGTCAGTCATCTTCCTCGTCCTCTTCGGCGAACCGCTCCAACTCACCGCAAAAAGGACAATACGTCGGTACCCCCTTCAACGAAACGACCGGCCACATGACGTGGTAGATCATCCCGCACGATTTAGACTCCTTTTTGATTTCAGGCATCGTTCGCTTTCCTTCTCCGGCGCTCCGCTCGTTTTCTGCACGTTGCGCCGTAATATTTTGCCGCGCGCGGAACCGGACGCCCGCAACCGCAATCGCACGCTCTGCGCGGAACCGCGGGTGTCGGCTCGTACGTATTCTTCACGCGTTCCCGCGCGTGCGCCGCAATCACGGCTCGGGCGACGACACGCCCGAGCACAAGAGGCACACCGTTCCCGACGGCCGCAATTTTCGCGGCGGCCGTAAACGGCGGAAGATCGAAATCCTCCGGCAAGCCCTGCATCCGGCACACCTCCGAGAGCGATCGACTATCACACGCGAGCGCCGCAGGTTCCGCCCCGCGAACCGGCGGACCGCGCGGGATATCGAGCGGCTTCCCAACGCGCGAACCAAATTGAAAATGGCGATTCCGGTTGACCGGACAATACCAAGCCTGATTCACGTCGATGCGCTGCCAGCTCCACCCGTCTAATTTCACGTCGGGCACCGACGAGACATTCTCCAGGAGCCACCATTCCGGGTCCGCCTCGTAGACCACGCGCATGAACTCGTCGATCATCTCACTCGAATATCCGGTCGGCGGACGCCCGCGCCGCGCGCGGGAAAAATCTTGGCACGGCGACCCGCCGATCACGCCGACGAATTTTCGGGCCGGCGGATGGAATCGCCGAATGTCGCCCCCCCACAACACATCAGGACCGCGCACAACGCAAAAACCTTCGGCCTCAAACGCCTGGCCAAACAAATCAATCCCAGGAAACAGTGATAAGACGAGATTCATTCGCCTTACTCCATTTCGATCAGTAGGTTCAAATACCACATCGCTTTGCGCAAATCCTCGACGCCGTCGCCTGACTCCATTTCGACGATTCGGTTCAGATACCACATCGCTTTCCGCAAATCCTCGACGCCGTTTTTCTTCTGATACCGAGCGACGTATTTGAGAATGTTCCCGCGGCAAAAATCGCGGCCCCAACCCAAACCGATAATCGCGTCAATCACCTCCTTCGGCCCGGTCGTGTAATGCGCCGGGTGACTGACCGGATCGCCGACCTTGTCCGGCACCGACGATTCTGCATTTCTGCCAAAGTCATTGCCACAAGCGTCACACCTCCAAAACCACAGGCCTTTTTCAACTTGGTAACCATCGACCGCGACCTCTCCACACTCCGGGCATCGGGACTGCTTGCCCGACTCGTCGTCGGATTCACAAACCTTTTCGACGATGGATTCCAGGACGTGCCCACACAAAGCGCACTTCCACAACCCGTCCGTGTTACACCACGGATTGGTGAACTTCTTGCACGCGGAACATCGGATCGAGTTCGGCGGTTTCGCCGTTCGTTGCTCATTTGCCGTCATCGCAATCGTCCTTTACAGTGGTGAGGTTTGCCCGATGCCACATCGCCCGGGCCGCGACCTTGTTCGTCGCCGTTCCGACGTAGAGCGCGCGCGGGTCATCACACGAAACGACGCAGTAGACGGCCCACTCTGCCCGAGCGACATGAAAGATCAGTGGCGTCCCCCTGTATGTGTTGTGCGGCGTATTGTTCCGTGGCCCGCCGACGCACACACTTCTTGCGCGATAGCCCTCAAATCCGAGTCGAATGGCAGTCCCGCTTTTGAATCGAAGAATGAGGTCTGCCATTTTTTCCGGGTCGATCGATTCGGGCGGCTCGACCAACACTTCGCCGTCCCAGTCCAAGCCGATCGTAAATCCGATCGCTCGCAGAACGTCGAGGTCGAACGGAATATACGTTGAGGACTGCGCCAATTCTTCGAGCCGCGCGCTCAGTTTCATCGATATGAGTGCCATCGGTTCCTCCGTGGTTAATTTTTCGAGGGAGTAAATCGGTCGCGGACCGCGTGCGACGCACGCAAGTCGGGACCAACGTAAAATGCTTCAATAACGCGCACCCGCCGCCGGCAATGCGGACACGGCCGACGGCGCCGGTCGACGCGCCAATCTCGGATGAGACAGCCGATCAGAATTCCGGCCGCGACCGCGGCGACGTACATCATCGGGACACCTCGTCCAGCAATTCCAACAAATCGGGACGCGCGGCGCGCACGCCGAGCGTTGCAACAGTTTTTGCGAGGTCCGGCCGATCGTGAAGTTCCAAAAGATCGCCGATTTCCGCCCGCGTCATCCGATCGAGTTGCGGGCCAAACCGCTGGGCAATGTCCGCGGCCTTGGCACGCTCGGCCTCGACCTCGCGAATCCGTTCCGATTCCGATTGCCTCGAGAGGGCGTCTCTCGCCGCGTCTCGTGCGATCCGCGCGTCGCGGGTGTCTTTCGCCGCGCGGCGCTCCCAAAGGGCGTCAGGCGGCGGCCAGCCGGCCTTCTCGTCGATCCCTGCGGCGTGCTTGACTCGATACACGAGCTGCGCAACGCTCCACGCCGCGGGGCGATCGCGCCAATGCCCGACGATCCGCAGAACATCCTCGGGGCAAAGACCCGCCGAACTCGCCGCATCGCACGTTCCATCGCGATCGATCACACCGACCGATCGCAACTCTTCTACCACCACCACCCAGTCGGTCGCTTCGGGTGATGGTGGTGATTGAAGAAGTTTAAGATTTAGAAGATTGTTTTCCTTATAAGGGCTAGACACGGTGTCTAGGGGGCTAGACACGGTGTCTAGGGGGCTAGACACGGTGTCTAGGGGGCTAGACACGGTGTCTAGCCTCAACGGGGGTTGCTGTTTACACAGACGGGCGAGTGTTTCCCACTCAATTCGATACTCGTTCGAGTGTTGCCCGCTCCGGTCGACCTGCGGCGCGACGGTCAAGATTCCGAGAGCCTGAGCCGTCGCGATCGCACGTGTCACCGTTCGCGTGGAGACACGCCCCATCTTGTGCGCGATCGTTTCCCGGTATGGATGGCAGCCGTCGCGTCCGGTGCAATACTCTAGCGCCGTGAGTAACGTGCGAACGTTTGCAATCGCCCGATCAGAAACGCCGTCGAGTTCCAACCGGGCGGCGTCGATCAACCGAAGATGATCGGAGCGCGTCAGCGGCAGCAACCGTTGCCGGTGTGACTCGACCGCAGGGTCAGCCGTCGTACGGGTCGGTGGCATCCTCGTCGCTCCCTCGGTGTGTTTCCGGATCCCTTGTCGCCGCGAGCCCGGCTTCCTTAATCGCCTTCGCCCGGCGGCGCACCATCGCTTCCGCGCGCGGTTCCAACGAAGCGTCCAAATCCGCCCCCCGTTGCAACGTGTATTCGGCGTCCGTCAACGCGCGCACGGCGTCGCGATGACGATATCGCCGGACACGGCCGACCTTCTTTGCCATGATTCCCTCACGCCCTTTCAATGTCGGCGATGATCCCTCGAATCCTTGTCGCGTGCTCGCAACACGCCCTCTCGGCGGAGCGCCGGGACTTGTGACGGCCGAGCGGATTCCACAGGTCGCCCCGCCAGATGTCATTCTTGCAACAGGCGTGCCAAAAAATCTTCGGCGCGCCGCGCTTCGTTCGCTCGATCGGCACGCCGTCAATCATCGACGCGCGGACGAGGCAGTACCGTCCGCACGTCGACACGTACCGCGTCCGTCCGGACGCGATCGGCCGGCCGCGACCCACAAACGTGACCGTCTCAAGCGGCGTCTTCGCGGCTTTCGTTTTCGTCGTCATCGAGAAGCTCCTCGCGCATAATCTTGACGTCCGGCGGCGCGCAAAAACCGAGACGCACCCGCCGCCCCTCCACCCGTTCGATCGATACCCAGATATCGCGGCCGATCCGGACGCGCTCCCGGAGATCACGCTCTAACACCAACATGATTCACTCCATTTCGTTCAACCGACAATCCGAAATTTCAACGTATGTTGAATCTCAACATCCAAATCCGGCAGCCACAGATCGACATCCGGGATCAATTCGAGAGCTTGCTCCACCGTGACGTAATGCCGCGTCACGGCAAGTTTCGTCACGTGTCCCAGGTACAGCGCCGCGCGATCCGGCCCTTCCGCCCGCTCGCAAAAATACCCCGTCGTGCGGCGAATTTTGTAGAGCAAATCGCGGCGTCCTTGCGGCAGCCCCGCGCGCCGCAACAATCGCTTCAAATGATCGCGCAGCGTCGCGATCGAATGCGTCCAATCTCCGAAAAGAAGTGCCCCGCGCAGCGGGCTCGCGGCATCCTCCGGATCGGACAACGCCAGTTCGCGAATCGCCCACATCGCCTGTTTTTTGATCCAGACCAGGTGTCCCACGTCGTTTTTTTGCACTTCCGGCGGCACGCGCACGCGCCGCGTCGCGAAGTCGATCGTTGAACTCGGCAGCCGCATCGCCGCGCTCGGACGCAGCGCCGTCGAGTACAAGAACATGAGAAGTCCGCACCAGAAAACACGCGCGGACGTCTCGCCGATCGTTCCCGATTCGGTTTGCGCCGCGCGAACCAGTCGGCTCAACGTGTCGACGTCGTGCCGACTCGACAAAGGCCGCGGCTGCCGGTATTCGTTGATCTTTCGGCAGGGGTGAACGTCCTCGATTCCGTCGTCGATCGCGCGTCGCCAGATCGGCCGGACGTTGCGCAATAAATTGTTCGCCGTTCGGTTCCCGTTCTTTTCCGATGCGATCGACCAATCCATCGCATCGGAGAGCAACTCGCGCGAAAGATCGCCCAGGCAAAGTCCGGCGGGCGGCTGTCCTTCGGCGGCGCGCCGAAGCCGTTGAAACCTCGAAAGTTTCCGGACCGCCAGACGGTATTGTTCCGCGCACCGCGCACCGACGCGCCGATTGAACCGCAGATACACTTGCTCGAGATAATCGGCGACTTGCGTTCTCGCAGTGACCGGCGTTCCGTCCAGGAGCGTCGGACCTACCGTAGATAAAAACTCTCCGCGTGTGGACATCACGGCACCTCCTGCGCCGCTTGCGAAGTCTCCGGGCGTCCGTCGCGCGCACGCGGCGAGTGTGGCCGTCCGTGGGAGTCGCTCTCCGTAGCCGACGCATGAAAATCTCCGATCTGCGCAGACGACGATCGCAGGAGATCGCCGAGCGCGACGGAGGCCTAACCCCACGCGCCGGCGATCCCCTGGCGGATCGTCGAACAACCGGTCACGAGCGCCGCGCGCCACCGGATGGGTGGTACAGCGGCTCGTATCTCTCTAGGAGACCGTTCGCGACCCCCGGACCGGCTTCGGCCGAGATGGCGCCGATTCGGCGCCGTGTGCGAGTGGTCACCCATCTTTCATTGCGGCCGTAAGGCCGCCCAATCATGTAGCGTCGGTGAGTTTTGCGGTTCGGCGCCGGACTGTCAACCCCGCTTCGCCGATTTTTTTGGATTTTTTTTGGCGGGCCGGCGAACCTGTCTGTGTGCCACGCACAGGCAGGTGCCCAAAACGCGCCGTTTGGGCGGTTTTTCCCAATCATCCCGGGTGCGCGGAAGAGACCGCCACGCGAATGGGGTGATTACCCCATAAAGAAGAAGATGGCGGCGCGCCGATACAAATCAAGGGTCGTAGTTCGGCCCAAAAATTGTCAACTCGCCGCGGCCGATCGCCCGAACTGCGTACGCGGAACGGATACGTACCTCAAACCCTCGCACGATCAGCATCCGGCTCAACGTGATTCGATGACGTTGGCGTATGGTAGTGACGCGAAAATTCGAGTCCGAAAACGGATCGTCGGGAAGCCCGGCGACGAGCCACCCCTGAATGTCGCGTTCGTCCCAGGTTGGATCGACGAGCCGAATCAACTCAATAAAGTACCGCAATTCCTCCCGTAGTTGCCATTGCGGCATCCGATAATTATGCACGCCAGGATAATTCCACACGGAAATCTTCACGTAATGCACGGCCTCGTCCAGAGTCGCCCATTCGACGGACCCTCGTCCCACGCGTTTGTTCCCGAGCGGTTCGCCCCACTGCACTTGCTGCCAAAGAAAACGCCCGACCTGTTTCGTTCCCACTTCCCACTTCGTGCGTTCCGCGACAAGCGCGGCCGCAAAGAATTCCAATTCTCGGGACTCGACAAGCCCCACATCAGGCGCGGCGGCGGGTTTCTTCGCGGCGATCGGCTGATCGTCCGAACGCGCCTCGAGCCATCCCGGCAGAACCAAGACGCTCGCGATCGTCAAGACGCCGATCACGGGCGTCAGGAAGATCGCCGCCGCGGCCCACGCAATGGGCACCTTCCTGGCCTTTGGCGCTTCGGGAGCCTCCTCAACGACTTCGGCCAGCGGCGGCCGAATGAGGTTCGTCGCCCCGCATTTCGCGCATCGCCCCGATCTACCGACCGCTTCGATCGGCGCGCGCAATGTTCGCCCGCACAGATAGCACTCGACCGCAATCGTTCGCCCGCCCATGATCGATCCTCCCTTCGCCGCGCGTCAGGATATCACAAAAACCCCCGGCAGGCGCTTCGCCTGCCGGGGGAAATGACCGGGCCGCCGTTGCTACACGATCGTCTGGAGATAGGTGACTCCAAGAGACTACGGACCGGACCATTTTTCTCGCAACTCTGGCTCTCACAACACGTTACGTCAAATTCCCAAAAACTCCCGCGCGCTAGGTGTTATACCTAGCGCGCGCCCTCCCCAACTCCGCCCAAACCACCTAGGCCGCGCAATGCGGGAAAGAGGACTCGAACCTCCACGGGGTGAACCCCCACTAGGCCCTCAACCTAGCGCGTGCCCCCGTTTGGGTGGTGTTTGCGGGTTGGGCAAGAGCCGGCGTGACTTCGCTGCGGGGCCGGATGTGACGATCATTCGGGCGGGTCGACCGACGTCCAGCGGCCGATCGGGCAGGATTGATCGGCGAGAGAAAGTTTGTGGCGCAGGCCGCGTGCCGTCGAGACGCCGCATCCGCACGCTGGGTGCCGGCAAATCTGGCCGTCGTAATAGTCGACGCAACTCTCACAGGTCGCCAGACGAGCCGCCTGAACGGCTTCAGTGGCCTTCCGCCGGCCGGTTCGCTGATGCTGAACCATCGCGGCCGCGAAATTCACGACGCGGCGCCCGATCGTCGGGACGGCGACGATCAGATTCTCGGGGACGTCCCGCGGCGTGCAAGGCTCCGCGTGCCAGCGGCACCGTTCGCATTGCACGCTTCGCACGAAATCGCGCGGCGCGTGGACTCGGGCGTGCGCGCAAAAGTGCCAAGCCGGGTTCGTCGTCGGGTAGCGATGCTCGCAATCTGGCAGCGTCATGGCAGCGGCGTAATGACGATGGAAAGCGGGTCAGGCAGGACGCAGGGGCCAAAATCAATCTCGACGTGGGCATCATCGGTATTCGTGAGCTCGACGGCGTCATCGTGACATCCAAGCGAAGTCCCGTCGAAATCGGCATCCACGTCGGGGCTGCCGATGAGCGTTCGAACGATCACCGCTGCCGAGCCGCCGAACCACAGGTTCACCGCCACTTGAACGCATCGAGGCAACGGGGCCTCGAAAAAAACGGCAGTTTCTCCATGCCCGTGGACGATAACATAAATCTCCGTCAGATCGCAGGTGCCACCCGAGTCTTCCCATTTGTAACACGCGCACAAATCGGCATCATGGCCAAAAGAGCCACACCCCAGCGAGTCTGGTTGGAGGTCGAGTGTGTAACTGCCCGCCACCCCTGCGCACGCTCCCGCGCCGCATTCAGGCGGATCGTCATCGTCCATCGCGGGCAGGTCGACCATGATCTGCGAAGGCAACGGCGCGACGTTGGGCCAAAAGCAATCGGCGCACCGCGGACACTCTTCGCCCGGATCTTGAATGTTAAACTCCATTGAAATATCGTCGAACGTCGCCGTGCCATTGAGCGTGCCTGTAGCGATTCCAAAGTCGTTCCCAGTTTGAAGATGACCATGCGTTGCGACAATCGCGCCGGCAAACATCGCCACAGCCATACGGGTACTGGTCTGTTGTTGTGTGCAAATGGCGACGGAGTAGGCCGTGCCTGGTTCTGCCGTGACGGCGCACTCCCGATGTGTGAGGTCCGACCCGGCGTTCCGTTCGACGATGCGAACCACCCCGTTGCCCGCGCCGCTTTGAAATTCCACCTCGAGGTAGACCAAGTTATCCGCGTCGGTTCTCCGAGCCTGCAACCGGAGTTGATCGCCGGCCGCCGTTCCCTTGAGCGTCGCGAATACCGTGATGTTCGTTTCGGTCGTGACGATGCGGATGTGCTTGTCGCTGGCCGTCGATTCGATGACGCCGCCGCTTGGGGCGAAATCACCCGTATCGCCGATCCATGCCGGATCGAGCGTTTCCCCGCTTCCGTCGTCTTCGAAGATCGGAACGCACCCGCAACACGGGCAACCAGGATTGTTACGCTTAAACGGCGGCATGATTCACTCGGTACATTCGACCCAGACGGCGACCAGCAATCCGCTATACGCTTCCTGATTCAATCCGATCCGCAAGCCGGACACGATCGACGTCGATCCCGGATTCAAAAAGTTCGTGCCGGACCCCTGGCCGACGATCAGGTTGCGCTCGTACGTTTCTCCCACGGTATCGTAAGCAATCGTCTCGAGCGTACACGTGCCGACGCCGTAGGTTGTGCCGGAAAATGCGGGGGCCGTGGACGTGACGATCGCGATGTAAAGTGGATGCGGGCGCCACCACGTCAGCCATTTCCCCGTGCGCCGGTCGGAAAAGATCGGCACGTGTTGTTGGTGCCCGGACCAGAGCGGCCCTGCGGGCATCATCCCCGGTATCGGTCCGGCGAGATTGTAGACGTGCGCTTTGGACCCGCGAGGTTCCAGGTCCGGCTCCTCTTCGCCGGCCACCTCTTCGTAATCGACATCCAAAAATTCCATCCCGTAGACATTTGCTTCAAACTCGGACGGGAACGACTCTTCGTCGATTTCCGCGGGCTGCGCGACGCGGATCGGATCGGCGACGCCGGGCGCCGCGAGACGCTCCGGCAGCCGGGCAAGCTGCGCCTCGAGCCGGCGCACCTGATCCTCCAAGGTATGGATGCGCGACAGAACATAACCGTTCGGGTTCATCGCGTCAGATCATCTTCGAATCGAGGTTGGCGAATTGGCAATCGATACTCGTGACCGCGTTTTCGCGATCGTATCGGACCGACGTAATGAGCGCGTTGATTGTGATCGTCCCGCGGTTTAGTTCTGCGATGAGGTGACCGCGGAAAAACTCGGCGTGAAACCCCTTCACCGCGGCCGCGAGAGATTGCCGCTGCCGCTTGAACCAATCGACCGCAATTTTCGCCGTCGTCTTCATCCGCTGCCGATCGTCGCGCACAAACCCGCCGTCCGACAAAACCAGCTCGTTGTTTTCCAAACCGACGATCGTCCCCGGCGCAACGTAATCGACCCGTGCGTCGGGCATCTGGATGATGAGCGGCGCCGTCGATCGGACGTCGCCGGGCAAATTCGCGACGAGCAGGTCGAGGTTCGTGGCCGTCTCTTCAATGACGACGTGGAAATCCGACAGCGCATAGACCGTGGCGATCAGGTCTTTATACCAGTCGTACTCCGGCCGCGTCGACTTATCCCACGTGTCGATTTCGGTAAACTCTTCCGTCGCAAAAAGATGCGGAAACGCGCCGTGAAATTTCAGTTCGAATCCCGCGACGTCGTCGCGCATCTGACTCGAGGCGGACCATTCGCGTCCGCTGCCCGCCCCCTTCTTTTCGATCATCACACTCGCGGCCGCATCTTCGATGTGCTGCCAGCGATTCAAACCGGTCGGCGATTCGTCGCCGTCGTCATAGCGAAACAGAACGAACGGTTTGAGGAACGTCGGCGCGGAATCGTCCGGGCCGTTGAAGAGCGGGCCGCCGGGCGTGTCGAGCGCACTGCCCGAATAATCGTGGTCCGACAACAGCGGCAGTTGTTTTTCGAGCCGCAAGCCGGGCAACCAGAATCCTTGCTGTTGATTCAAATCGACCGCGCCGTCGGTTCCGATGCGCGGGACCGTCGGATTCGGCGCGCCATGCGGATCCGCTTCCGGCGGCGGTCGGTACTGCGCAACTTTGCCGTCCCACTCCATCGGGATTCGGAAATTCCGATAGACCCGGCGGAGCAATTCGCTTTTGCGAAAATTGTCCGTGTCTTCCTGTTTTTCGGCGATCGTCTCGGCCGTTGTCTTTCCTGCGTTGTACGCGGTTTGCTCGGCGTCGGTCCAATCGCCGTCAAAATTTTCGAGTTGGCGATGCATCGAAAAGACCGCGCCTTGCCGCGCGCCGATGACTTGCACGCGAAAATACTTCTGAGAAAAATCATTGCCAACCACCGATTGCAAGATCGCCGGGTTGCCGTCCATATCCCACGTGCGCAGATTGTCGTTTGCCGGCCATTGCCCGCCCTCGGCCAACGGCACCGCGGCTTCGGCGAATGTCGTGACGTCAATCACGATCTGCTGACCAGACACCGAAAGAAACCACGTAGCGAGCCGTCGCGGATTCACCAGCCGACTCACGATCTCAAACAGCGTGAGACCATGCGGCGCAAGGATCGGCGCCGGTCGCACGTCGAGCGCCGTCATGGTCGGCGACAACGCGAGTTTCGCATACTCGGCGGTCCCAATCGCCGGGTTTCCGAACAACGGAACGTGCGCAAACAGATAGCGCAGCACTTCGGAAATGCGCCACGGCTGGACGTACTCCGGGCGCGTCGATCGTGGAAATACAAAGAATTCACCCTCGACATCCGCGACAAGCGGATCCGATCCGAGTCGGTATCGATTCGGCGCGAACCGCGCGTGCGAACCGCGCTCGTCGGCGCTGTTGAACGGGAGCGCCCGGCCGATCGTCCGAAACTTTTGCGGCGCGTCGCCGTCCGCCACAAGCGACGTCGTGACGCGCTGCCGGGTCAGAAACCATTCGAGCCCGAAACACTCGAATGTCTGACTGCCGTGCGGAATCGAAGCCGCTGCCCCCGCGGGCGTGAGCGATCCGAGAACATTCCGCGGCGACTCGCGCACGACGACACCGTGCCAAACAATCGACCGGTCCGCGCCGGTCCCGTCGACAGTTTCCTGCGTGATGCGCACGAAGTAGTTCAATAAATCGAGCGGCGCCGTTTCGGTGAACGCCGCGTCGCCGGGTCGATGCAACCGTCCGAATTCGTGTGAGAGAACGGCGGTCGAGATTTCCGGCGCGCACTTGAACGACATCGTTTCGTAGTACAGAAACGGCACTTCGTCCCATGCGTCGTTCCAGGAAGCGCGCACTTCGACCTTGTGCGCTCCGTGCGCTTGAATCGCGGACGTGTTGAGCGTGATCGGTTCCAACGTCTATCCGATGCCGAGTTGCACGTTGAGCGTTTCGGTGCCGGTTCCGCTGATGTCGATCTCCGCGTCCGTCGACCCGATTTCGTCCAGCGTGTCCTTGCGCACGATCAGGACGTAATCGCCGCCGTTCAGCGTGAGCTTTCCGTCCGCGACGCCGAGGATGTTGTACCCGTTCGACGCGCCGGCCACGATCGTGATTGCGGCGTTGCCGTCGGGGTTGGCCAAGAGCGTCACGTTGACCTTTTTGCCGGTCATATCGACCGCCGATTCATTCAGCACGTCAAGCGCCGTCAGATCGATCGTTGCGGCGCCCGCGGCAAGTGCCAGCGCCGCGGCGTAGACTTCAGAAACCGGCGGATTCGTGGCCGGCCCGAGATTTTGAGACTTGGAAAACACGTTGTGGTTGACGTCCGGCGAACTCGAACTGGGCACGCCGTCGATTTGTTCGGTCGCGTTGAATAGCGCCGCGACCTGCGCACTGGTCACACTCATCATGACACCTCAACTGGGATAGGGATAAGAACCCATTGCGAAATTAGAAACGCTTGCGCCCCGGCGACCAGGCCGCCGGAACTGGTCAGGATTCGGAAACTGCGGACCTTGCGTACGTCCAGAACGGAGAACTTGACTTGAGCGACGGCCGTAAACGGAATGTCGTTCCAAATCACTTCGACCGGATCGGTCCCGATCATTTCGCGAAATTCTTGCATTTTGAGTTCCGCGGTGATCCGATCTTGCACGTCGACTTCGGCGACAACCCGAACCGGTCGGCCCCGTTCGCCGGTGTCCCACAGTGCGACGCCGTCGACACCCGATCGTCGCAGAATCTCCACCTGTCGGACCGCACCTTCCAACGGCCCGGCGATTCGGATAAACGCGTGCGGCCCAATTTTGTTCTGAGGTGCGGCCATCATTCACTCGGCGACGGGATCGGGATCGATTGGTTCAGGCGATCCAATTTTCTTCCGATTATGTTTGCTGCGTCGATGACGGCGTCAAGCCGTGCATCGCTTTCTGCCGTTTCGGGGCCTTCGCCTCGAATTGCGAGATTTTTAGTTTCCATCGCTTGCTGGATGACGTCTTCGGGGTCGACTGTTAGGCCCGCGCGTAAATCGTTGATCAACCCGAACCCCAAAGAAGTCGTCGGATCTTCCGCACGGACGCGGATGAGAAGTTCTTTCAAATGCGCCTGGAGGGCTGCGCGTTGCGAGTGTTTCTCGGCGGAGAAGGCTTGCCCGGCCGCCAACTGTTGATAAAAGATTTCGTCTTGAATCGATGCCGTTTCGGCTTGCGAGCGGACGATTTCCCGATACGTCCTTCGCTGCCCCTCTACGTTTGGAAAAGTCGCGATGTTTTCCTGGTACGTCTGCCAAACGGGAGAATTTGGGTCGAGAATCGCCGTAATTGCACCCTGGGCGACCGCCTCGAATCCCTGGCCGTCGCCAATAAACTCCGCCGCCAAGGCAGGATCCGCTTGAAGTTGCGCGATGACTTCCCGAGGCGTGCCTTGGATCTCTTTCGCTTTCGAAAACGCTTTCATCTTTTTGAAAAATGCGATCGTCGCCGTCCGTGACTGGTCGCCGGTCGTATCGTTCATCGCCGTGCTCAGGGTTGCAAAAACGGCCCCGGCGGTTTCCGGTGCTGCGCCGCCCTTCTCGACTCCAGGGCCGACGGGGCCTAAAACCGCCCTCGTCACATTTTGCGCGATATACTTCTGGTCCGTGATAGACGCTTGCTGGGCCACGGAAAAGAGAAAGCCAAAATTTGCTTCCGGGTCTGTCTGCCCCGTCGCCAATGCAAGGCCCTGTGCCCCCTGCGTCATTTGCATGGCCGTCGGACCTTGCGCAGCCAGTGGCAACGCTTTGAATGCAGCACGCGGGAATTCGAGCGCCTCCGCGGGAGTGAGATTGCCCTTCGAAGAAATGGCCCCGCCGATCGCATTCCGCGCGTCTGCGGGGGACACACCCATGCCCACAAAGTCGCCCACGGCACGATGCACCATTGTTTTTTCGGCGCTGGTTAGTCCGACGATGTTCATATTCAGCGCGGCCGACGCAACCGCGCCGGGGCGGGCCAACTGCTCGAGTTCTTTGCCGAGCCGGAGTTGCCGCTCTTGTTCCTGCGTGACGGCTTGAATCACGGTCCGCAAACTCACATATCCGGCGACCATCCCGGCGAGATTCGTGATTCCCTTCTCGAACCCTTTATTCGATTTCTCCGAACCTTTGGTACTTTCGTCGCTCGTCTTGCGCATCTCTTCGCGCAGCTTGGCGATCTCGCGCTGCTGGCGCGCGAGCGCTTGCTGCATCGCTTTGTCGTCGGTGGTCCACTGCGCGACGATCTTTGCCACGGCCTGCACCTAAAAGTAAACGTTTGTTTGTTGCCGATCGATTCCGATCGATTCCAACGCGAGAACCAACTCGCCGCGGCTCGGCCGATGTCCGGGAAGCCGGCCGTTCACCCAGGCGTAATACTCGGCGGCTCCGCGGTTCAGGGATCGCCGCTTTTTTTTTGAGCCGCCTCCACCGATTGATAGAGCGGCACGTCGACCGAACATGCCAGAATCGTGTACCAGTTCGACGTGTCGACCACACCCAGAATCGATTGTTCGATGAGGCCGAATCGGTAATTCACCCCAAGGATGCGAACACACCGGGCGAGCATTTCTGGCATGTTCTCTTTCGCAAACTGCTTTTCTGACGACGGGCCTTCGTCGGCAAAGCAAAACGCCACGTCATCCGCCGACGCTTCCCACAGGTCGCGGTAGCGTGACTTCACCGGCGTGAGCACTCGCCCGTCCGCGGTCGGCACCATGTCCGATGGCAGGCACGTCGAGTCATCCTGCCGGCGCAGAATCGGCACGGTCCAGGTGTGGCCGTCGCCGAGCGGAACCGGATACCCGGCGATCCGTTCGGGCCGCGCAAGATCGTCTGGCGTCGGTCGATCGGTTCGGTCGACGCCGATCCATAATCCGTCTTGCCACTGCGTCCACGTTTGCACGTCGTGATAATAACCAAAACGTCGCGGCTCCGTCGCACTCGCGGCAACGACGACTCCCGACGCATCGCCCGGGCCGCGGTCGACATTCGAGAGCATGACGTGTTCCGGCGAGCGCACGCAATCGCCGAAGACGTCGCCGAGTCCGCGATCGTTCAGGATCGACAACACGACGTCGCCTCGCGGCGCAAGTTGTTCGCGTCGGATGTTTTTCAAAAAATAGAGCGGGGCCGCCATCGGATCTCCGTGAGTTAGGCTGGGTAAGACGTGTCGAAAACAAAGACGTCGTTCGTTTCATCGATCGCGCGCGGCGTAACGGTGAACGTCGCGCCGGCCGCGCTGTTGTCGCCGCCGCCGGCGGTTTCCGACGGCCGGATGATCCCATTCTTCGTTTGGATGCGCACGCCGCCGCTCGTTTCGTTCACGCCGTCGCTGGCCTTCTTGCGCATCCAGAGATCGACGCCGTTGGCTCCGTCGAGCGCGAGGCCGTCGAGTCCGACGGTCGGCACAAAATACGGAGTCATCATCTCGATCGAGATCGACGGCGTGCTCTGCCGCAATCCGGCGAACGTCGGCCACGGCTCGCCGTCCGACGAAACCACGTTGACCTCGTGTCCGAATTCAACAACGAAGCGCGAGACGCCCGCGAGTGTCGTGCCGTTGACCTTGCCGAAACCAAGGGTAAACAGTTCCTCCGTGGCGAACGATCCACTGAGCGCTACGCTGGCCACGGGCACAACCGGTTCGTTGATCCCGTCGTAAATGATAATGAGTCGGCAGTCGGCCATCGCCAACCCGCGATGCGTGCATGTGATCCGATCGACGATCAACATGCACTGTTGAATCCGCTCGTTATAGTGTGCCGACGACGCATACGACGTCCGGACGCCGAGCAATGCGCCTGCTTGGTATTGCAAGTGGGTCACGTCCCCCGATAAATCGATGACCGTCCCTAATGCAAGCAACTTGGCGATTTGCGAGCATTCGAACGACACGACCGGATCCTGACTTTGAAGCGCCACAAAATGCGGGTTCACGACGCCGGCCCCACGATGCACGACCATTTGACTCGCCGGCGTCATCCGCGCCGAAGAGATTTGGTTGAGCGCCCCAATATCCGACGCGATGCCGACCAGTGTGTAGAGATTTGAAATGGACATGATGCAAGCTCCTATGTTTAGCCGCGCGTGCGGCCCTTGTTTCGATCGATTTCGACCTGCGCCGTCGCGTCGCCGATTTTTGCCATCGCCGCCGCTTCGTCCGGCAATGTCTTGGTAATCTCCGCGGCCTTGTCTGGCTGGTTGCTTTGAAATGGTCGCATCGAGATGTAGCGCGGCCCGAACATCTCGACGGAAAAACGGGTCGCGTACGCGCGGATGAGACGGCCCGACATGAGCAGGTCGCGCATGTTGCCAGTGTAAACGTTATCGATTTCGCCGCCGCCTTCGACGCCGCGGTTGCCTTTCTTGGCTTCGCGCATTTTCCGCTCGCGCCACTTTTTGCTTCGGGGCTTATGACCGTATCGCCGGCGGGCGCTCTTTGTGAAATGCCGCGGCAGGACGCGCTGTTGCCAGTAGTCGCCCATTTTCGTATGCGCCGCTTTGGCGATGCGCCGCCATGCCCGCTTCGAGAGCATGCCTTCGGTCGATAGTCGGATGCGAACGGGAAACATTACATCACGCCAATTTCGAATGTGAATTTACAGAGCCAAAATTGCCAGCCGGCGGACTGTCGCTCGGGTGGCGGATATTGCGGGGGAATCTGCATTTCGTAACTGTCGATGTTCAGCCGGCCCGGCTTCCCTGCCATCGACAGAATGTCCTCTAACACCTGGCCCGCGAACGTCTCAAATATCTCCGTACTCCGTTGCAAGTCGCCCGGCGCTCGATCGTCGTCACACAACATCAGTTCCAGCGTCCATTCGTGATGGATGATGTTGCGCCCGTCCGAAGCCCGGCCGAACGGGGCGTCCGCTTGTCCGGACCGCACGCCGCTCTCTGGAATCTGAATCACGGCGAACGGCCGCGCAGCCGACGGGAACCCGTCATGATCCCACAACGTTTTGTTCGGCCGGTGAATGCGCGCCAGGACGTCTTGCGTCGTTGCGCGGCGCCCGAGTTGCGCTCTGAATCGCCCACTTCCTGCGACCATGTTACGCAGCACGTCGGCCGGTCGGGCGATCGGACCGGCCGGCGCTTCGACAAACAACCGGCGGATCAATTCGTTGTCCATGATGTCGCTTCCTTGGCCGGGCGGCAGTGCCGAATGAAACCAGGCGCCGTAGTCGGTCGACTCGACCAATGCCGCGGGGACGGTCACGGTCGCGCCCGATGCCAGCGTGATGGTTGAGACGTCGTCGACGACTTCGACCGTCGCGCCGGGCTCCCACGCGAATATCCAATGCCGGCCATTCTTGGCGTTACATACGACATACAAGCACTCGCACGTTTGCAGGTCGATCGGGTCAATCGGGCCGGCCACGATGTCCGCGTTCGTCGGCGACGCAACCGGAACCACGGTGACCGCGTACGGAACGCGCGATTCAAACTCAACCGCGGCGTCGCTTGACGCGGTTTGCTCATCGTCGGTTACGCTGTCGGTCCACTCGACGCCCTCGCCCATCCCGGCGTTGTGGATGACAGGTCCGCCGCTGGCCGCTCGATATTGCTGGATCGTCCCGCCGCTGGCCAAGCTAAACCATCGCAACAGTTTCGCGTAGTCGGTCCCAACAAACCCGTTGTAGGGATACTCAAAATCGAGTCCGACGTACGGGTGAACCGGATACGTGCCAGACAGCCACGCGGTTCTGTGCGTCGACCAGATCGACCGGAACGCCGACCAGCCGATCGCCGTCGATAGAAACACGGCGCTCGTCCCAAGCTGATCTTCTTGAACCAATGCAACATCTTCGCGATCATCCAGCCACGAAATCGACACCACATTGCCCGCGCCGTCGGGCGAGCCGATCGCGCTCACTTCCCATCCGGCTTGTCCCGTAGCCTGGTCGCCCTCGAATAGATCGTCGTATGCCGTGCTCGGGACACCGTACTTGCCGAGCAACACTCGATCTCCGACGGCGATGCCGTCGAAGCATTGCAGGTTTCCGCGCCTTCGATCCGACGCCTGGAGCGCGGCCGAGGGACACGTGACCGTTGTGACTCCGTCCGTTCGAACCGCACTCGCGAGTCGAACGTGACTCGCCGGCGACGTGGTTGCGTTGTGCTCGGCGAGCGGGACGATCCGGCGCGCGTCGGTTTCCGCCTGACCTCCGTAGTCTGATGTGAATACCCCAAGGTCGTGTGCCTGGACCAACGTCTGCGTTTGCGAACCGAATGGCCGATACAGCACGGGAGATTGTGTGCCTCCGACGATGTTGCCGACGCTTCGCGGGGCATGGCCTCCGCTGATCCCGCCGACGTAATGAATCTTTTGTCGGAGCGTGTGTAAATGCGACGCGAAATTGCTCACCGTGCAATCCGGCCAGCGCGATTGGAACACTTGCGTTACGACCGCATCGACAAACTCGTCGAGCAAATCGGTTGCCGCGCCCGATACGATCGACGCTTCGTCCATGAGCGAAAGCCAGGAATAGGCATCGCCGAAATTCGTGACCACGTCGGCGCGCAGCCGGGAGGACCAGTTGTCCGCGAACTCGTCGCTCGCGGCGAACGCGAGACAGATTGCCTCGTGGATCGCGTTGCGCTCGCCGGCGTCCGTGACCATCGCGGCCGTCACGCCTCCCCAGCGATGGCTCAGCGCGAAGGCCGTTGTTCCGGTCCGCTCCAGGTCAGCCAGCACCCAATCAACGTGCTGCCCCAGCGCGTCGAGCGCATCACACCAGGAGCCGATTTGAGCCGCGAGGTACGCTGTGCGCACCGTGTTCGATCCCGTGCCCGTCGTAAACTGCTTGCCGGCCGGTCCGACGAGCGGGAATGTCCCGTCGGCCAACACGGTGTCCCAAACGCGGTCGTGCGCCGTAATCAACTCATTGTGCCGCGTGACGGTGAACGACGGCGATCCGCTCACCGCCTCGACGACAAGTGCCTCCTCGTACGATGTTTCGGAGTGATACCCGGCCGATGTCTGACCTTCGCCGTCGATCGCAACATTGGCCAGCCGATTCGGCCCCGTAAACGCGATTTCCAGCACATCAACCGTCGATGCCCACACTCCGACGTCGTCGTAGCCGTCGGGCAAAATTGCAAGAACCTCCTCGCGCACAATCACGCGGAGTTGATCGCCGTCGTCGAGCGCGGCAGCCGTCGGGAGTGTTGCATCGATCGCGTTGGTCCAGCTCGAAAATCCGCCCACTCCGTCCGGCAGCCGGAGACGAAACGTATCGCCCGGCGAGTGGGCGAGTCGCGTGAGTTTTTGGTAGAACATCGCCGGGTACACGTAATTCGGCACGATGACGTGCATGTGTCCGAGCGAGTTTTGTGCGGTCCAGTAGTCGACGATTTCGGACGGAGAAAACGAGAGTCTTAGAAGTCCGTTTGAGTTGACGAGCTTGACTGTCTGCGAAAGACACAGCCGGCCGTCGGGCGGACGGGCCGCTGCCGGCGCGGCGGATGTGATGGGGAAGTGCGGAACGTAGTGTGTTTTCGCCTCGGTCGATCCGCCTCCGACAACATCGGCCAGGCCAATCCAAACGAGCGTTGCGTCGGTCAACCAAGACTCCCGATTCGCGGCGAAGTCGGCGGCGAGCGTATCAATCACGCTATCGACCAGGCCGTCCGCATCGTCGCCCAGTTCGTTCCCGTCCCGCGCACCCGCGAGCAGTTGTAAGACGCCGTAGGGTGTCAGATCGTCGACGGCAAGCTGTAGTTGCTGTTTGCCGATCGCCGTCGTTGCGACATCCGCATCGGAAATCAAGCCGAGCGTTTCGAGTCGATCGAGAAATTCAGCGGGCGGCATGTAGTACATCGCGTGCCGAAACGTGTAGTCCGCCGGATCAAGCGGCGCAACATAGGGTGTGAGATCGACCTCGACGGGTGCCGCGGCCGGCGATGCCGAAAATGCGCGATAGATCAGAGATAACAGGCCGCGAAATGCCATTACGAAATGCCCGTGATCGGGTCGGCCCCGGCGTCCACCGTGATCGTGTACGTTTGAAACGTGCTATCGTCGGAAGGCTTCGATGCCGTCAGCGTGGTGCCGCTGATCGACGAGTTGGTCCCGATGATGACCATTGCGCCGACCGAGTGTTTGGCGGCCGTGTCTTCTACGTTGGTTACGTCGCGATTCAGTAGCGCATCGGCAATTTGGTTTGCCGTTGCGGATGAAAGAACAACGCCGCCTGTACCCGTGTCCGCGAGGATCAGGTCAACGACGGCATCTACATCATCAACGCTCGTCTGCGATGCACGCGCATCAAGGATTAGATCGAGTCGGCCGCCGTTCGCCCAATCCGTTTGCAATTCATTCGTATCGGTGACGGTGGCCGCTGTATCGATCTTGACCTGTGCAATATCGGCCGACATATCCGCGCCGACCGGAGTTCCCAAAATAGCAAGCACTTCGTCTTTGTCAGCCGTTGCTTCGGTTCGCGTCGGCGGGTCGTAGGCGTTGAGCGCGTCGGTCGCTTCACTCTGAACTTCCGCGTTCCAAGCGGCGTTCCACGGGATTGCAGTCAGTCCGTCGCCGGCGGTTCCAATTTGCGTTGTGAGCGATGAAAGCGATGCCGTATGGTCCGCCGTCTGCGCCGTGTGGCCGTCGAGTGTGTTGACTTTCGTTAGATCGCCGTCTGCCTCGACGCCGAGTGTTCGGCCGGCGGTGGATGGTCGCAGGTTGAAGCCGAGAGAGAAAGTGTAAATGAAACGCACCGTCTGACTATCGACGGTCACGGCGTCAACGACGAGCCAATAGAACGTACCCGCCGCGTAGAATCCGGCGTCGCTGTTGTCGGAAAAATCGACGGAGAAGCCGTGTATACCGACTCGGCCGTCTAGGTCGATGCCGTCCGTATCGATGAGGGAAATACCGTTGTCGCTGGCACGCTGCGTCATCGAGACGCCGGAGTAGATTTCAACGTCCGTGACCGCCAGCCCGGTAATTGTGACCGACGCACCCGCCGAATCATACGCGGGGAACGGGAACGGCACGACTTCGCCGAGCGGTAAATCGCCAAAAGGACAAAGCATCGATCGCTACCCTTCGTCTGCGATGTCGAGTTGCGCTGCGGTATTCGCATCGCTGAGGATTTTGCTTGCGGCGGTCACGGCTTGGTGGTTGCGCATCGCGAGGGCCTTGTGTCGGGTTGCTCGGGCCTCTGCGATGTTCAGCGCTTCCTTCGTCACGCCCAGTTGCGACGCAAGGCTTTCGATCGTGTCCTGTAGCCTCTTGATCGTGTCCGCGTGCTTCAAGGACTCATTGCGGAGCGCGAGCGTGCTGGCCTTGGCCTCTTCGCAATCTTTGCGGTGAACGGCCTTGCTTTGCTCTAGCGAATCGCTCAACGTCGTAATCGTCCGGCCTTGTTCGGCGAGCTTTTCGTCTCGCAACTTCGCGTCGGTGAGCGCTGCAATGAACGACGCCGCGAGTTCATCCGCTGGACATTTCTTGCACGCTTCCACGTGCTCGCCGGCGTTCTCTTTCAGCGCCTCCGCCGATAGGTTTTTGATTTCGTGCAGCTTCATTGTTTTTCCTTGTGTTACGAAACGAGTGTGCCGCCGATGAGTGGCGCGTGAATTCGTGTTCCGCCGATCAGGCGAACCGCCCCACCCGCCGGCACTAGGTCCGCCGCTTCAAACGTGTCCGCAAACCAAGCGAGGTTCGTTCCTGTGTGATACACCCCAGCCTGCACACCTGATCCGATCGCCGTGTCCGTGATCGACTCCGCCTCCAATCCATCGTGATGGCTGGAAATCGTGCTCCCGTCCGCCTGGATTTTGTTGGTGCTGTTTCTGTCTCTCGTTGTGCCCGTCCCTAGATCGGTAAATGTGCCGGACACAACCTTGCTGATCCGGTAGACCGTCGGATCGACGCCGCCGAAATGGCGTGCCACGTACGCCGTTTCCGCCGCACCCGAAAATCGTATCGCGGGACTGACGTGCCTCGCCGTATTAGAGCTACCGCCGGAGGTAAGGTGTTGCGCGTAAGCGTCGGCGCCGGACAGCACCGAGTCACATCGGATGCTTGCAAGTGTGACACCTGCCGACTCGTTGCGGAGGAGGCCGCTCGCGACCCCCATGTCATTCGTCACTTCCGTCCATGCGTGATCTTGCCCTGACGATAATGTTGTCCCATCCGTCGGCCATGACTCCGTAATCGTCGTTGCAGGGGGCAACGGCGTTTCATCGGGGACCGTTGCCCCCTGAAACCATCGATAATTCAGGCCGTACTTTGCGACATAATATCCGAGAATCTTTCTGTGATGATCCGGCGGTAGTGCCCCACCGATCGCGTCGTTGCGCGCCTCCTCGTAGACACGACGCAAAAAATTCTGCACCGGGGTCGAGTCGGCGTCTGATGCGCGAAACGGCTTGCTGGCCACAACGATCGATCCAAGCGACACCTCAAACCTTCGTCGAGTCGTCGGGATCAACGGCAGGCATCGTGCGTCGCCGGTCGGGTCGGATTGGTGTGTGAGTGCCTCCCAAATCAGTTGATCGAGCGTCGCCGCGGCGCTCGCGCGTGGAAACCCGAGGCGCGAGGCGACGCGGTTTCGCAGGCCGGATGCGATCGACGCATCCCACTGGGTGCCAAGATTGTCATAGTCCGCATCGAGCAAGGCGCCGTCCGGCAAGACGAATAGCGCACTGCCGGCAGGAATGGACCGCTGCGCGCATTGGGGAATGGAGCGCAAATCCAGCGCGCCGACGCACCCGTCCGGCGCAGACCACGAGCCGTCGCCCTCGGGCGATGCTCGCCACTCCCACGGTCCAATCCATATGCGCGTCACGCTTGCATTGCCTTCACTCAAGAATTCGAAAATCAATCACGACCGGGCCGGACATCACGACTGCCGTTTCGTCGTTTCGAGCACATCGCAAAACCGGTTCAGCGTCGCGTCGAATTTGTCCACTTCTTCTTTCCGCGTCGATTTTTCCTCTAGCAACATTCGCTCGTAGAACTCTAGCTGACTATGGAATTGTTTGTCGTGCGCCTGCCGCTGCGCTTGAAATTGTTCGGTATGCCGCTTCTCGATCGCCGGGTTCGACTTGCACGTCGTGTACCACAAATACCAAACCAGCGCAGCGCTCGCGGTGAACGTGCCATAAGGGAACGTTTTCGTTAAACCGTCCATCGCGATGAGCGCTGGGACGGCAGGCCAGAGCTTGATGGAAATACCCCAGAGGGTGGCGAGCATGTCATTCATCGGGTTTGGGACGTTCCGACCTGCGCCGTAAATCCTCGAACGAAGCGCGCGGTCAACGTCGTTTCGGTTCGGCTCGGTGTTTCCAAGCCCCAGGTCCAAGTTTTATCCTGCGGATCCGCCGCGGCGCGGTCGATCCGATCGCCTTGGTTCAGCCGAGCGATTCCTCCGTACGACGCATCCGATTCATCGCGGAGCGCGACGACTTCGATCCGTTGCACCTGGTCGACCGTTTCGCCGAGCGATTCGCGCTGATCGCTCTCGTCCCGAATGATGACGGTCACGGTGCGCGGCGTGCCCCCGCGCGCCGGATGAAACGTGACCAACTCTCCATGCAGGTGCAACAGCGCCCGAATCCCGGTCGATCCGTAAATCTGGGAAAAACGACTCATTTGATCTGCGTCGCCTGCGCGGAGTGCATCGCGCGCAATCCCGATGCGGTCGTATTGTCGGTATGCACCTTGACCACGGGCACGGGGATCGTCATCCCGGCGACGCACGTCCACGTTTGCGAGGCGAACTCTGGTCCGTGGTCAACGACAACGTCTCCGGCAACTCCAACGTAGAGGAACACCGGCGAAACGAAATGAACGTCCGTTTCGCTCGCATCGACCGCCTCACTGGCGACCGGTTGGACATCCAACACATCGCCGGAAGGCCCAACCAATAGTGATCTCGTACCGATGTAGCTCATCGCTTTGCCAGAGGTTGAGGTTAGTGGTTCGCGAACCAGACGATCGCTACGCCGTAACCGACGTTAGCAAGTGACCGCACTCCGGGTGCAAAATCTTGATGCCGTAATCGAGTCGCGCGCGGAGACGATAGCCGCGCGTTGCTTCGGTGCGGTACTCTTCCATGATGACCGCAGGTGTCCCTTCCTCTTCGCCGGGGAGCGAAGCGTTTTCTTCGTCCCACTGAATGGTTCGCCCGATCGTCGGTTCCATCGCCTCGAGCGACTCTTCCATGCCGATGTAACAGACCATCGCCATTGTCTGATCCCACATGCGCGACAGGGACGCCGTTTGCCCGTCGTCGTTGGTGTTTTTGTGACTGCGGGCCACGAGAATCGTTTCGACCTCGAGCAAGTCCGCCAGCGCGGCGAGCGACACGTTTTTCGGATCGTCGTGCCCGGAGTATTTCAGCCGATCCACGATCTGATCGCATCGCTTGATCCGCTTGATTGCAAAGTCTGTGGCGATGAGCGTGTTCGGCATCATCCCGATTCCCGCGCGCACTTTCTCGCCGGCGGCGTCGATGTCTCCGATCGGATCCGCCGAAGACTCCGTCGTCCACGGCGTCCCGACGGACGTGGTGAGCGCTGAACCGGTCCACGTGCTGGTGTTGAACACCGCGGTCGCGACCTCGTTCTCATACGCCGTGAGCACGCGATCGATCGCACGCTGCGTGTGAATCCGATCGGCGTTGATTTCACCGCGGTACATCGCGAGTTGGCGATCGTCGATTTCCTCTTCCACGCCGTGATCCAGCGTGACGTACGAATCCTGGTCCCATTCGAAATCACCACGGGTGTATTCACCCTTCGGCGCCCGGACGGTGTCTTCGACTTTGTTCAGAACGGACGCGATGGCGAGTCGTAGAAAGTTCGCCGACTGATGGCCGACGACGGCGGGCGGCAGCACTTTCGCGCCAATGTATTTGCGGCGATTCGCGCGCGTGTCAAACTCTCCATACGACAGAGAGAGATCGAAGCGATTGATCGCGTTGGACGGTGTGGCCATGTGAAAACCTCCTGGGAAATTAAAGGTGAGCGGCTAAAGTCGGTGCGGGCCAAACCGCTACGCTACAGAATTACGACCACACTGAACGCGAACACGATCCGCGCGAATGTCGTACGTCGTGTCGTTGGACGTTTTCTCGACGTGGACGATCGGCGTGAGTGTTCCGGTGTAATCGGAGACGTCGAACGTCGTGCCTGGCAAGAGTCGGATCCACGTTTCGCTCGTGACCGCGCGGTAGAAAAACTTGACGTCGCTCTTGTCCGTCACGTCGATCTTGAACGCATACCACGTGTCGTCGACGAGATCGACCGTCGTATCCGTCGCGGCCGTCTCGTTCGTTCCGTCGTCGCACTCGCACTTGAGCGATAAATCGTTGCCGTCGAGGTGGACAAAGATCGACACGTCGATCAAGTCGGCGTCGGTCGCGTGCGTGTCGTCGGCCAGGCCGAAATTGATATCAAGCGCGGCGTGGTCGCCGATGTCGAAGACGGCCAGAAGGCATTCAAACACCGGCCCTCGATCGATGTCGAACGGCGCATTGGCCAGATATAGGGCGTTCGTGGCCGCTTCGGCCACGGCGTCCGCGGAAAATACGAGGACGCCGTCCGGATCGTCCGCGGGAATCACGCCAAGGCCGTTGGTTTCTGTCTTGGACCAGGCGTATTTTCCTTCGCCGCCGAGCGCGGTTCCGGCGGCCGGCCAATCGCCGAGGAAATCTTCGTCGAGGACGAGCGGCCCCGTGACGCTTCCGAGGTTGCCGAGGTCCGATCCGATGATGTTGCGCAGGACGTTGACGATCGACCCGTCGCCCGAAGCGGCTTGCCACGCGATGCCGATTTCGTTCGCGTTGCTCACGTCGTCGACCTTTCCGTCGGCCGCGGCGTAGACCCGCGCGAACTGGTCGAACGCGCCGGCGGCCACCATCTTGTGAAGGCCCGGCGCCGTGCGCGGCGTGAACGATCCAATTTCCCCCGCGGCCGTCGTTCGCGCATTGAGCGTTCCGATATCGTTATCCGAATCGCCCGACTTCGTGAGTTCGCCGCCGGAAACATGGACTCGAAGATACGGCGCATACGCCGCCGCGACGGGAAGTGTGGGAACGGCGTTCGCTTGCATGATGGAAACTCCTGATCGTGATTTTGGTGGAACGTTTTCTGCCTGCCGGCAGGTGTTGCCGTGGTTCCGGCGTGTTACTGCGCGGCGTCTTGCATTTCGAAGCGGTTTCTGAGCAAATCCTGCTTGAACTTGATCGGGTTCGTCGCGAGAAGGTACGCGCGATGCAGTTGCGGGTTTCTCTTCGCGACGGCGCACGATGCTTCGAGACGGGTCATCTTCCGCGTGGTCACCAGCTCGCGCACCGCCGCGCCGAATGCCTCGATCGGATCGTCGCACGATTCGTCCGTTTCGCCGGCGTCCGACGCTTTGCGCTCGGCGAGGTGTTTTGCCCCCTTCGGATCGTTCGCCGATGCGGCGCGGCGGTCCGATTCGTCGGCGCGCTGGGTGGCCGCGGCGAGTCGGGTGTTTTGCTCTTCGGTCCACGCGCTACGCGCCTGATCGAGCGTCGCTTTGCCGCGCAACTGGCCCATGATGAATTCGGCGTCGGCGCCGACGAGGCAGGTTTCCAAATCGTCGAGAGTTGCGGGAGTCGTGTCAGTCATTTTCTTGCTCTCCGGAACGTGGTCAGTGAATGAACGATTTGCGGGACGCGAGCCGGCGGATTGGGTCGCTTTGCGGAGGCGCGCGAGTGTGTCGTCGGCCGATTCGATCGCGTCGATGAGCCCGAGCCGTTTCGCATCGCTCGCCGTTTGCAAGCGCCCGTCGGCCAGTCTGCGCACGTCGGCCATCGATAGATTCCGGCCCGTGGATACGGCCTTCAAAAAGAACGAGTTGCACTCGTCGACGATCCGTTGCACCTCGGCGATTTGTTCGTCGGTCAGCTTGGTTCCGGGCGTTCCCATTCCCTTGTAGTCACCCGCGCGAATGACGCGCACGACCCGCCCCTCCCTGCCCGCCATTTCGGACGTGTCATGCACTTCGCAGTACGTGCCGATCGATCCGACGAGCGCGCTGTCGTTCGATGCAATCCGAGTTGAAGCCGCCGCGATGAAATAAGCCGCGGAAGCACACAAATCCTCGACGGCTGCATATGTCGGCTTCACGGAAGCTGCGGCAGCCACGTCGTCGGCAAGCGCCTTGGTTCCTGAGAACGTTCCGCCGGGCGAATCGATCAACAACAGGATGCCCGCGATGTGCGGATCGCTCGCCGCTTTCCGGACCGCACGGCGCGCGAGGACCGTGCTAGTCGATTCGCCGAGCGACGTCTCGCCCTTCATCAGCGTGCCGCGCAGCTCCACAATCGCGATGTCGCCGTCGACAACGACAGCATCGCCCGGCGTGCGCGCGCGAACGTTTCCATTACTCTGTCGGATGTGGAGTGCGAGATCGAAATCGCGAACGTACGCAACCGCCCGCAGGATCGTGGCCTCGTGGATCGCCCATAGCCCAAAATAGTCTTGGATGTTCGGCACGCGGCCGTCGAGGGCGAGGGAATCGAGCGTCAGATCAATCGTCATCCGGCGATTCCTCCGTCTGCGATGCATCGCCGCCGCTGGGCGAATCGAGCGAAAGACGCAAGCCCTCGGCCACGGGCAGGCTGCACAGTTCGCGCCACGACACCGGGTGCCCGTCGTCGGCAAATTCCGCGTTGATTTCCCGCGCCACTTGCTTCGCCCGGCGAATAATGAGCGCGTTGTCTGCCACGATCTCCGGCGCCAATTCGTCCCAATCGCGCCCGCGGCGGGCATGAACCCGGCGATGGCTGTTGAGCGCGTTGCGCGTCTGAATCAGATCGGCCGACGCGTCTTTCACCGGCTCGATGTACGACCATTCGGGCGGTCGCCAATCGTGCGCGAAGATCGCCTCGCCGAGCGTCGCGTGCGCTCGGCGTAGTTCCGGATCCTCGTTGATCCACTGACGCACTTTCCATCGATAAATCGGCCGATGGAACCGCGCAACCATCCACTGTTGGATTGCACGAAACCCGACGCGCGCCTGATCCATCGCGCCGCGCCAACCGCTGAAATTCGTGTTGCTCGGATCGAGTAAAAGGACCGCGACGGGCAAATGGAGATTGACCGCGATAATAGAAAGCATCATCATCGCGTGTTTGAAAAATTCGGGGTTCGGCACGTTCGCGGAGAACCCTTCCATTTTCACGCCGGGCGGCAACCGAACGTGCATGGCCGCGCCGATCTTCGACGTGGTTCCCGTCGTTCCGTCGCCAAAATCGATCGTGTCCCGTCGCCCCAAGCTCCTGCCGCCGCTCGGCGGCGCGACTTCTTTGTCGCGCTCTTCGATCAGCGCGATCATGCTGGTAGCCTGCGCCTGCACTAACTTCGCGAATTGAATATCGTCGTGCATTCCCGCGACGTCGGCGACCGGTGCAAGCGTCGTCACGCCGCGCGTTTGCGACGTCCGGCGCGGATCGTAGACGTGCAACACTTGCCGGTTCCCGTCGCTGTCGCGCGTCAGAACTGGATTCGTGTCGCGCAACAACACGTTGCGCATCGGGTCGACGTCTTCGACGCAGTAAAAATACTCCTCGCGCCGTCGCGTCGGCGAGAGCCGCACACCATGCACAATGTTGCGCTTCGTCCGATGCGGCGTACGGCAACGGTGCGCTTCCATGAGTTGGAGTTGCGGAGCGATGAGCGGCATGATGCCGTGGTGGTCGCCGTCGACGATCGTCTGACGCAGCGTGAGTCGTTCGAGGCCATGAAAATCTTGTTCGCCGGCGGCGTCGCAGAGTTCCGGATCGCCCGCCCAACGTTTCCACTTCTCCTTGAGATGCGTATCGATTTCCGGATTCCCGGTCGCCGGATCCGGTTTGATCCCATCCTGCAAGCAGTTTTCGATGAGTCGCGTCACTCCCTGGCCGACGATCATGTTGTTGCGATCGAAGTCCCGCGCAAGCTCCATCACGCGCATAAACGCGCCGTCGTTGCGATAATGCCAGTCCGCGGAATGCCCGATCGCACCGACGCCCGATCGTCGCCGGCGAAAGCGACCTTCGCGCGCGGCGTCGTAGTCCGAGCGCATCGATTCCCAATGCTCGGCGACGTTCCAACCGTAGCTTTGTCCGGCCATTCACACGTGCGAGTCCTGTTAGTCGCGGATTGCCGAGAGGTCGAGATAGTCGACGTGCGAATCGGTCGCTCGTTCGCTGATCCATCGGCGCGCCTCGATTAACTCCGCCTTGATTTGCGCCGGGTCGATTTCGTAACTTTCGCCGCTCTTCGTCGCGGACTTCGGAATCAGAAGTAAGAGCATTCGGCAGGCCGTGACGAATGTTGCGGCCTTCTCCAGGTCGCCGTCTTCTTCGTACGACGCGCTATCGAGGTACGCGGCGCGAACGTCATCGATCGTGCTGGCCGACGTCAGCGTGCTCATGTACACACATTGGTCAGGTTGACTCGAATGCGCCTAGAGATTTTCGAGCGCCCGAACCTCGGACCGTTCGGATCGCTCGGGCGCGTCCCCTACCAGAATGAGGGGATGTGAGAAGATAAGGCGGGCGGTTTTGCCACGGCAGAGCCCGCAGCTCAGTCACGCGGACCGCTGCCGTCGAGTCACGGTGGCCAGCCTGGCTCAGTCACACCGTGACAACCCGGGTTGTCACGGTGTGTTCGTTTCATCGCCGGAGTTCGGCGCAAGCGACGTTATTTTCGCCTTGGGCCAGGCGGGCTTGACGTCGACGAACGATGGTCGCGTGCCGTCGGATATTACGGTCGTGACCGAAACGTCAATCTGATACGCGACCCCCGAAGGCGAATCTTTTCCGTAAACTTGCCGAAACAGGTTCACCGCTGGATGATTTTCGGCCTCGTCGAGGAGCGTGCGCTCCGCGGCGTTGAGGATCGCGTAACATGTGGCCAAGTGCTCCACGAGGCTCCAGGTCACGATTTTATCTCGGCCCAGGTTGTGTCGGATGTTCCTGAGCGTTTTGTCCGCCGACGCGAGTAAGGCGTTGTAGCAGCTTTCCGATTCAGTTTGGGGGTACTTCTGGCTCATCGCGTTCGTTCTCCTCGATGAATAATGGGGTCGCGACATACACGGTCCTGTGATATTCGAACGGTACAAGCCTCTCGCCGAAGAGACGGGCGGCTTTGCTGTCGTCGTCAAGCGCATCCATAGAGTGATACATGGCCAACCGTTCCACGTCGCGCATCGCTCTCGGATCGGGCATCATTCCTGTCTCGTTCATCGCGTTCGTTCTCCTTGTAAGGTTGGCTGTAGGGGGTGGCGCTTTTCCACTTCGTCTTTCGCTGCACGCACAGTCGGCCGTTCCCCCGCCCCATGCTCTTCCAACTGGCCGCCAGTCTTATAGGAAATGAAACCACCGGGCATGCAAAACGTGGCTGTCCCGTCGCCGTTTTCCCTGACCATGCCGTGAAACCGCCGAGAGCCGGCAGGCCCCTCGAATTGCCAGACATCGTGCCCCGTATTTATCCATCGAGAATGCGTATTCGCCGATCCGCGGCAGCGCGTCGACGGGAATGCTTTCGTCAACACAAAAACCTCGAAATGGTTCCTCTCGCGGGACGTAAGCCAAACGAATGTTCATCAGTTCAATCCTTGTTGTTTTTTTCCGGACCGCTTGCGCGTCGTCCGAATTTCGACGTTCAATCCGAGCGCGGCGGCGACGCGCTCGACGGTTTCGATTCTTGCGGGGACGTCCCGCTCGAGCCGCGAAATGGTCATTTCGGATACGCCGCAACGCGCGGCGACGTCCGCCATCGTCCGCGTCCCGCGCGCCGCGCGAAGGCGCTCGCCCAGCGATTGTTTGCTTTTTTTCATCGTGCATCCAAAATGGTTTGACAGTCCCACATCCGCTGCCGGCCGCGGCAGGGGATCGGCTCGGCTAGTTTTCTGACGTTTTCGAGGATGAAACACCACGGCCCGACGGCGAACGGATCGTCGAACACGTCGCTTTCTCCGTACCGCCGGCAGTCGACCAAATCGCAGACGGCGACGATCGCCCCGAACGTCAGATCATCCGGCGGTCGATGCCCCAGGCGGCGCAGATCGAGCCAGCCGCGCGTGATCCATTGCGCCCCTTTGCCCGCATGAATCGCAAGCGGCCCGCGGTAGGAGGTCGGCCACGTCCGATTCTCAACGCGCTTGATCCCCTCCGCGATCGCCCACGCCCACGGCTGGCAGATGGTGAGTGCTTTCATGTCTTGGTTTGGGGTGAAACCACTACTCAAAAAAAGGGGCCGGCCGGGTCACTCGGTCTCTGCGAGCGTTGCCAGCGCCGAATCCATGCGCGCTAGCAAAGCGGGCTCAACCTCTTCGCGCGAAATGCTTTCGACGAAAAAAGAATCCGGCACCGCACCGCTCTCAATTTCTTCGATTATTTGACGCGCGAGGTCATTACTCTGCGCTACGCCCAATTTCGTCGCCGTCTCCAGCATCGCCTGGGCCGCGCGGTCGCACAACTCGCAGAGCCACGGCGGCGGGTTCTCGGCGTGCGTGACGACGAGCCCGGCGGAATAGCCATAGCGCACGCCGGAAATGACTTGGCCGACACCCTGACGGTGACGGCCGCCGTTCCAATCGTGGAAAAATCGACTCGCGACGCATTCGGCGCGCGCGTCAGATTGCACTACGTCCGCGCCGGCCTCGAATATCTCCTGCGCCTCTTCCGCCAGGCTGTTGCCGTCGCGCACGAAATGTCCGTCCGTGAGAGTCTCATCGTTCGCGCAAATGTAGATCGTTGTCGTCATCGTTCGTCTCCATTCGGTTGGGGTGAAACCACTAAGTAAGACGGCAGCGCGCCGCGAACGGCGCGTTCGCCGGGTCACTCGGGGACGATTTCATAGTTCGTATTTAAGCGATTGATCATCGACACATACATGGCATGGATCGCTTTGAATTCTTCGCCGTTGCGCTTCAGGTAAGCGGAGTATTCCGTGAGCGCATCGGGATCGCCACCTTTGCAGGCATCCAAATAGGCTTCTTCCGATTTCGTCGTCATCGTTCTTTTCCTTGGTTTGGCGTGTCGTGACTTGTTTTTCTTCGGTCGATTCTAACCGCTGAAGTTAGTGATGCAAGCGCAAAAACCGAAGAATTCCTGGAATTGTTGCCCGTGGGGCGCTTGCGCGGGTGCGTGGATACGTAAGTTCCTTGGGGGCAAGGACTTGCGTGGTCGGCGACTTCTGGCGAACCAACGAATTCACACCAAGCGGCGAAGTCTTCTGGCGGAAAGATCCAAAGTGCAATTTGCATGGCTGGTTTCAAAAGTCGCCCGCGCGGCTGTCTACTTTCGCAGGCTGGCTGACTAGGCCAGCACCACGCGGGCGGGAGTCGGGACTAGTCGAGGCCGGGGACTTCGCAGCCAATCATGCTGGCGACGTGCGGGTATTTCGCGCCGAACTCGGCGAGAATGTAATAGTCTTCGTGGTCAAGCTGGCCATCAGGCCCGCCTTCGTCTGGGTCCAAGGAAATCAGCATCGCCTCTCGCAGCTTGCGGAAGTCTTGCAGGCTGATCGGCTCGGCAGTGAAATCCCACTGTCCGCCCAGCTTCACGCCGGTCACGATCGACCCTGCTTCCAATTGCTTGCCGGAAAGGCAATCCTTGGCAGCGAACCGCAAAGCAAACTGACCCTTACCAAGAGTCGGAGTCTTGGGGGCTGGGGCAACGGCTGGCTTGGCAACAACCGCTGGCTTCACTTCCTTCTCTTTGTCTGTCAGATTTTCGCGCTGCATCATACCCATCGTTCTTTTCCTTGGTTTGGCGTGTCGGGACTTGTTGTACTTCGGTCGATTCTAACCGCTAGCGTTAAACACGCAAGGGAAAAACGGGGAGAATTCCGGGAATTTTTGCCCGTGCGGAGGTTGCGCGGGTCCGTGGCCCCGTAAGTCCTTTGCGGACAAGGGCTTGCGGGGTCTGCGGAGGCCCCAAGTTTTTTCTGGAAAACTAGACCGGAGGCGGCCCGCAGACGATGTGGGTGTGTGGATCGCTCCCGCCGCCGCGGCCGAAACGCCGGAGGTGTCCCGCCGCCCGAAGGTCGGCCAGCGCGCGGGTGACCATCGACGACGAGCGGCCGGTTTTGCGCGCGATGAGAGCGACCGTCGCGCCGGGGAGGGTGGCAACGATCGCATAGACGGCCTTGGGGGTTTCACCCCAACTGTAGATTTCCGGTTTCGCCGAAGCGTACGCTTCGGCGCGCTCCCGATCCATCGCGGGTCCGACGTATTGAAAGTTGCCCGTGATCCGCTTCGTCGAATCGTTGTACCTCGACTTGATCGATCCTCGGTAGCCGTTCGGATGCGTCATGCCGTGTCGTCGCCGATGCCACGTTCGCGACGCGGATCGGTAGCGGATCATCGCCGGATGCGACGTCGTTGAAAACGCCCGGCCGCCCAGGCCGCAATAGATCGACGCGACAAATTCACTCAACCGATTTCCGATCCCGACTCCTTGATAATCCGGCAGCGTCACCGTTCGATGCTCGCGCACGTCGCCCGTTCGGTAGTTGCTTCGCATGTAATTGACCCACGCGCTAAATGCGACGGGGGTTTCGCCCCAGAACGCCGCGAAGCATTGCGCGTTCTTTCCGATATAGGCGCTCAAATAATGATGGCGGCTGAAGAGAACCCACGCGCTGCGGTGGACCGGAGCGACCGCAAGGTCGATGGTTGGTCGCCGAAGCGACCCCCTTGCAAGCTGGCAGCTTGCCATATCGAGCGTCCAATCCGGCTGGAGCCAGTCGAGGATGTCGTAGTGGCACGTGACGGCGACAAATCGCTTGGCGATCCGATTTTTGCGGATCGACTTCGACACGGCCGCGGATCCGATTTTCGCGACGGTCCGGTCGACGACACTCGTGTATTCGTCGAAGGCGACGATCGGCGCGTCCGTCAGCAGCGATCGGACCAGGTTGCACCGGAACTGCTCGCCGCCCGAGAGGACGGCGTACGGCTTGCACCAGGAGGGCGGCGACGAAAACCCGACGGACGATAGGAGGTGTGTGAGTTCTTTGATTGATACGTCGCCGAAACAATCGACGACGGCCCGATCCTTGGGCCACGCGGCGCCGGTGTAAAGCTGCTTGCCGTACACGTGCCGCGCCACCGACGATTTCCCGCTGCCGGAGGGACCGACGATCGCCCCGATGCGCCACTCTTCCGAAGCGTCGGGCACGTCGACCGTAAATTGTTCGGTCAGTTTGTCCGCCAGCGGCACGTCGAATAGGCCCGCGACCTGGGCGACGCGGAACGATTCATGGACCGGGCATTGCAGTGTGATGTCGACGCGGGCCATTCGTCAGGTCTCGCAGGCTTGACGCTTGGTGAATGGGATTCGCTCGTCGTAGATCGTTTGGATGTTCGGATCGGTGAGGTAGCCGGACTCGCGCATTTCGCGATGAACCTCGACGATGCAGTAATCGCAAAATCGATAACCCAGCGCGGCGAACCCGCGGCACCGCGCGCAACGCAACGCCCGGTTCACGTCGTCAGGACGCGGCATGTGTAACCCTCGCTCGTGAGACGCTCGTACAACGTCTCCTGATCGGCCTGGTCTCGGCAATCGACGACAACGGCGAAATCTTCGGGGACGTGCTGCTCCTCGGCCGCCGCCTCTTCGTCTTCTTCGCCGCCGGCTGCCAACTCATCCAATAATAGATCGTCATACAACTCCCGGGAGGTGGCTTCAACCAGGGCGATCGCCTCGGCCAAGCGCTCGTCATCCCACGCCGCGAGTTCCGCCGTCCGATTGTCGGCCAGCGCGTACCCGGTTTGCGTCGTCTCGTCATCCTCGACCCAGACGGCCGCGATGTGCGTATGGCCGAGTTGGTGCGCGGCAACGAGTGTGCCGTTGCCCGCTTCGACCTGGTTGTTCGCGCGGTTGACGACGATCGGTTTTCGCTGGCCGAATTGCGCGAGCGACGTCTTGATCGCCTGGATGTTCGGATCGTCGTGCGTTCGAGCGTTTTTCGGGTCTTGAGCAACGTCGGAAATCGCGATCGCCAGCGGACGGAGGTCGGGCGTAATCCACGCGAGCGCATCGTCGGCCGGCGGCGCCTTGGGTTTTGGCTTGCGCTTCGGAGTTTTTTTCTTCGACGGCTTGGGACTGAGATGCGGATCCGGCTGTGACGTTGCCGGCGTCGGCGTCGTGACATCGTCGCGCACGACGCACAATTCAACGCGCGGGTCGAGCGCGTCGTGACCAAATTCGACAGGCAGCGGCGTTAGGTGTTCATCGTCGGCGATCACACCGGCGTCGAACAGGCCGTCCAAAGCGGCCTTGAGACTGGCGAGCGCGTTGTCTTTGTCGCGCCGCCGGCGGGTCGGCCAGAAAAACGTCGCCGTAACGGTCGCCTCGGGCCACGGCTCGTTCGCGCGGCCGCCCGCTTCGATCCATGCCGCGAGCGCGGCATGTTTCGCGTCCGACCGGTACGCTTTGACCGCCGCGGCCTTCGTGCGCCAATGCGGCCGGCTATTCGGTTGCAGGTGCGTGTTCGGCAGCGGAAGCGTAATCGTGATGCGATGTTTCATTCGCGCTCGATTCTTTCTTCTCTCGTGATGGACTCGAGGAGCCAGCGCACCGCGTCCTGACGTTGCGCGACGCGCCGGCCGTTCGCCATCCGCTCGCCGCACGCATCCAGCCCGCGAAAGAGTCGCTCGATCGTCTCCGCGCATTCGCGGTCGAGTCGGATGTCGACGCGACGAGAAACGTACGCGGGGCCGATGGGATCGGGCGCGATCGGAACGCGCACCACGATCGTCCGAACCGGCGCAGCCTGCGGCCGTTCGTCGGGTACCGGATCGTCGGCGGCAATAGGTTCCTGCGCCGGTTCGTCGGGTACCGGATCGTCGGCAACGTCGGCGCTCCGCACCGTTCCGTTTTCGTTTGTGGTTTGTCTTCGCTTGGCCATGATGCCTCCTAGGTTTCGGATCGGTCCGTGACAAAATAGGGTCGGCCGTCGTCGGTCTCGATCAGGTGTTCGACGATCGTTTCTTCGGGCGATTCTTCTGGTTGGGGCGTTTTCACCAGATCGCATCCGAGATAGTTTCCGAGAACGCACGCCATGTAATACGTATCGAGCCAGTGATTGTTTCGGCTCACGACCTCCCAGTGCAAGACCGTTCCCTTGCCCGGTTCGAACACTTCCACCTGCCGCTCGGCTGTCAGGTGTTTTGAGAGCTTCAAATGCTCGCGGGGCATCGCCTGGTGCAACGTCATCGCGCCGGGTTCGATCGTCACCGGCTTCCCCCGCCGGCGAATCACTGGAACGCTGAAGCGCGCATGACCCCACGTCTTCCATTGGTCCGCGTCGGTTTCCAAAACACAAAGACCTTCGTCCGGCTGATGCACCAGGTGCCAGCCGGCGCCGATCAGAACGATCGTCGCGCTCTTTTTTTTCGGTTCGCGATAAATTTGCCGTTGCCGCTGGTTGCTCCCGCGGCCGATCATCGCGATGTTCCGATCGCGATCTTGGCCCCGCAAGAACTCTTTCACGTGCGGAGCCTGATACCCGATGTCGTAACCGACCAACTCCGGCGGGCGCTGCGTTCCGTCGGGCTGTAAAAATCCGGTGTCGCAAATCTCCGACCGAAACGTCTTGAGTCCGGCGACGACGGCGCGCTCGACGCCGAGCGAATCGGTCGGAATCTCAAACACCCCATATTGCACGATATGCCCGGTGCCGTCGAACAACCAAGCGATCGCCATCCAGTGCGCGAGATACTTTCCGAGGTCGACGGCGACCGTCACGACGTCCGTGCCGCTCGGGACGAGCCCGGCGGGCCGATCCGAAAGAACTCGCTCCATGATCCCCTCGGGCGTCAGCGGCGCGACGTCCCAACGCGGCGGATGATAGGGCATCGCCCAAACGAACTGGCGCATTTCTTTCTCTGCGTTTTCTTCGTCGATCGAGCGCGAAGCCTTCCATTCATCCACGCCCAAATCGCCGGCGGTTGCGAAAAGATTGTTCGTCGCGCTCCACCGGAAGCCGAGTGTAAACGTCGCCGGTGCGTCGCCGGTGACGGTCCCTTGCGAGTCGATCGACTGACCGCGATGTAACAGAACCGCCGCCAGATTGGCCTGCCGTCGCTCCGATTCGGTCCACGGGTGTTCGCACGCCGGGCAAACGAAGTGCGCGCGATCCTCCGCTTCCATTTCCGATTCCGCCGTCTGCCAGCCGCGCAGGTGTTCGCGATCCGGGCATACGAACGTGTGGCAATGTTCGCACGGGAGCATGAGCCGGCTCGCCGTCCCCGCGAGGTAATTACGCCAAATCCAACCCTGCTCGATGGACGCCGTGCATTCCTTGTAGCTGATTCGGTGACGGCCGGAGAATGCCCGGAGTCGCCCCTCCAGTTGTTTGATTCGGTCGGCCTCGCGGCTCACTTCGCTCGATCGATCCATGCCGTCCGTTTCTGTCACGGCCAGGACGCGGCCGGTGAACCCGGCGACGGTCTTGTCGCTGCCGCCGGCGGTCATAAATCGGAGCGTCGAGCCGTTGGTAAATGTGAACGCGACCGACTCGCCGCCGCGGCTGCCGGCGCCCGTCTTTGGGAGCGCCGCGCGGAGGCGATGTGACGAATGAATGACTGGCAGAAAGTCCTCGCGCCATTTGTCCGACGCCATTTCGAGGTTGGGGACACCAACGACGACGGTCTCGCGATGCTCGAAAAGATGATACAGCACGGGGATGACGTAACAATGCAACGTCTTACCCGATTGCGTCGGCCCGACCGCGACGTGTTCGCGCCACCGGCGGCTTTCGATCGCCGAGAACCACTGGATCGCGTACGGTTGCCGGGCCGCGCGGAACGGCTCATCGCGGTACGGGCCGTTGGGAACCGTGATCTCCGATTCGGCGAATTCACGCATCGAGCGCAGCCGCGGCGCGCGGGCGGATTGCAAGGCGTCGGTCCATTCGAATCGGACCGCCGCGCGGTTGCGGCGAGGAACGTAACGATCGATCGCGGTTGTCGTCATAGGGTAGTCTGTTTTCGCGGCGTCATAGCCGGATCCGCAGCTCAGTCACATCGTGGATGCCGGCGGCGTCACGCGGCGGAAGCCGTCGAGTCACGGCAGCTTCACGTGCTCGGCATCATCGGTCGGCTCGCTGAAATGATCCGCCAACGCGTGGACCGCCTTCGTCAGCGTTCGGTCGATGATTGCGTGGGCATCGTCGCCGCACTTGCGTTGTAACTGCTCGATTCCCTCTCGCATGATCGTCGAAAATCGACGCAGGCCGGCGCGAAAATCGTCGCGCCGGATCCACTGGTCCAAGTCGCGCTCGTACGCGAGCCACTCCCGCCGCGCCTTCGCCTCGCGGTATCGCTCCAGCGCCGGGCTGTCGACGCCCGTCATCAGCGCGTCGTCTTCGTCGCCCGCCGCGAGCAGGCGCGAATTGTCCGCCAAAAAATCGTGCAGCCAATGTAACAGCGACCCGAGGTCGATCGTCTTGCCGAGGACCGGCAAGCCGTAACGTCGCGCTTGCTCGTTCACCGTCCGAGCCTGCCGGCCGGACATTTCCAAATAGTGTTTTTTCGGCAGCGTGGCGTAATATGCCCACCGCCGTTCCTCCTCGAGCCCCCGCTCGCGCCGCCGGACGGCGGACAACTCGGCCGCCGTGAGCTTCCTGCCGCCGCGCCGCTTTTCCAATGCGCACTTGACCAGTTCGGCGTCGACCTGCTCGGCGACGGTCGCAGGCGGTCGATCGGGTCGCTTCGCCATCGCGTTTCATCGCAATCCCGGAATTTCGAAAACTTACTTACTCGCAAAATCACCCACCCCGCGCGCAAAAAATCGCCAAACAACCTGGCGGAGCCCGTGCCGGGAGGGCCTGGAAAGAACCTTTTATAGTTCTATTCTCCATCGCTCGTATGGGTCTATTCATCAGGCGACCGGCCATTGCCGCCCGTCGCCGCCGTTGAAGAGCTTCGCGATTTCCTCGTCGGTCAGCGGGCGATTCCACAGTCCGACCGCGTCGATCAGCCCGTTAAAGAAGTGGGCACCGGCTCCCCCGGGGGTCACTCGCTTCGCGCCGATCGTGAAGTCGAGCCCGCTGTTGTCGATCGGCTCCGTGCCGCCGGCGTCCGACTCATCGACCCGAGTATCATCGACGAACATCGTCGTTACGCCCGTCACGACATTGTGCCGTGCGCACACAAACGCCCAAGTATCCACCCCGGCCGACTTCGAACCAGTTGTGGTAATGAAATTCGCGTCTCGATGATGGTCGACGCGGTACAGATTTCCCGAGTTGAGCACGATGCCATACTCGATCAACGTATTATTCACCGGCCCTTTACAGACAACCGACTGCGTCGTAGCTAACGCACCCGGCATCACCCACGCACTGAGCGTAAGGCTGCCGGTGATGGACAAAGCTGGCGTGCTGCTATGGGCGAGAAAATCGGCCGATCCGTCGCCGACCATCGCATCGCCGATCTTTCCGGCGTCAAACGCGGTCGCACTGATGTTCGTCAGGTCATGCACGCCGAGCGCATCGGTCTCATCTTCGAGATTCCAAAACCCCACAAGTCCGTCCGTCAGACTGATCCGTCGATGCGCAAACGGAATTCCCAAACCAATCCCAATCGCCGTCATGTCACATCCTCCCCCTCTGGCGCAGATACTCCTGCTCCTACATGCCAACGCAATTCGCGAAACTCCGCCGCAACACGCTGCCGCCCCCGATTTTTCAGCCACCATTCGATCAACGCTTCAATCACCATCATCGCCACGCGAAGCGCAAACCACAGCCAAACCGAATCGAATTCCTCCCGCGCGTCGCTCACCAGCTGAAGCCGTACCAACTCTTCCTCCGGGCCGACGTAATGACGAGGCCACGCTTCCAGACACGCCATGATCTGGCGACGAACACGAAGCCGGCTGACCTTCCGCAGCCGCGGCGTCTGCTCCAGTAGTTCGCGCTGTAAATCATCAATCGTCACGTGCTTACTCCGTATCTCACAAAATGGCCGGCACCGCGACGGGTGAACGATGAACCCGCCGCGGCCCGGCCTCCCCAAACATGGCCGGCACCGCGACGGGTGAACGATGAACCCGCCGCGGCCCGGCCTCCCCACATAATGTGTCAAAGTTCCGGACCGGCGGAATGCCGGCCCGGAATGAGGTAATCCACAGTTCTTATTCAGGCTCTAAGTGCTGGGTGTGGCTTGACGTCAGTTGCACCCGCCCCGTTTCGGCACAACGATTCCGGGGCGGGCGCGCACAACCCATTTTGCCACCCGCATCGTGCGCCGAACCGGCTGAACTTTCGCCGCGACGCGAATCATCCGCTTCCCCGGAAACCATCGACACGCTTCCGCTTCCCGCGCCGTGCCGCCGAGAAACAACATCGCAACGCACGCCGCCGCCATCGCCAAAAACATCTTGCGCATAACATACCTCCCCAAGTTGCGTGCCACACGGGCACTGAAACTAAG
>Ga0326597_10001127_pt1 | contig 44268 bp, 54 predicted proteins | sample RVTome_12_FD_203789 | JGI IMG/M metagenome (GOLD analysis project Ga0326597, IMG submission 203789) | Soil microbial communities from uranium-contaminated site in the Upper Colorado River Basin, Wyoming, United States - RVT100D185 | ecosystem: Environmental > Terrestrial > Soil > Contaminated >...
TATCGTAGGCATCGTAGGCATCCCGAAGCCTCAGCCCACGGCGATAAATTGGTTTAGTTCCCTCCCTACTAAACCCAAACTCCTCAAGCCTATGAGCAAACCATTTTGCCGAATAGCTACCAGTGCCGGCATCCTCCGACCACTGCTTGAAACTGTCATAAAGGTGCCTGGACTGCTCTCTGAAAGCAGGTCCAATGATGCACATTTCGGCCACAAATTGACCCACAACGTCCTCCGATTTGCGGTATTCAGCTGTTGCCGAGGTGACTATGGGGGGGCAATTCAGTGACTCTTTTTGCCACAGTAGACATCCTTCAAGCGCCCAGTTGAGGATACCAGACAGTTCCATTTTGAGCTTTTGATCGAGATTTCCATCCTTACGATCCTCAAATGAGACACTGAATGGAATGAGTCGGACACGTCTCCAGAGAGCAGGATCGTCACTCGCCCGCGGCCGGTGGTTGGTGACGAGAATCAGCTTGTGGGTCGGTTGAAATTCAATGGGGAGCTTGCCGTAAACTCCCCTGGCATTGACCCTATCCTGCCCTGTTATCTGCTTCAGGAGCGACTCATTCAGGCGCCGGCCGTGGCTAGTCTCGGTGCAGACCACCAGTCGCTTGCCCATCATCTGGAGTAGCCCTGGTTGGGCCTCGTCAGCTTTTCGGGCGTACTTGCTTTCGATCAGGAAGTCCGAATCGGCATGGAAGGCGAATTTCCCCAGAAGTTCTTCTAGGATGCCAATCAGGACGCTCTTGCCGTTGCATCCCGACCCGTAGAATATCGCAAACATTTGTTCTTTTGTGGCACCAGTAAGAAAATATCCTACAAGCCTGTGCAAATAATTGATAAGTTCCGAGTTGCCGTCGAATATCTCCTCGAGGAACTGATGGAACCGAGGCGCTTTGGCGATGTGATCGAATCTGATTGGGCTACGCTTGGTCAAACGATGGGAGGGGCTATGAGGTGAGAGTCGGCCCGTGGTGAGGTCGAGAACGCCATTTTCGACGGGAAGGGCAAAATGATTCTGGTCGAATTGGTGGATGGACGTGGCGATGGAGGATTCGGAGCGGGCCAGCTCGAGCATGTACCGAATTCCGTTGCGGGAATTGGACCGGACAGCGTGCTTGGCGAGGGCCTCTGAGCCGTTGCCGGCGAGGCGCTCCCACCATTGCCTGGCGGTAATTTTGCCGAGTTCCTGGACCTGCAGACCTTCCACGTCGGTCTCCCAAATACCCGTTTCGGGGGAGTAAACGTACCATGACTTCGCCTCCGGCACGAACGCAACGCGATTTACATGCTGGAGGGAAAATTCCTTGGCGTTGGTCAGATCATTCCAATGCTCTTCTTTGACAAGTTTGTTGTTTTTTTCTACAAGTCCGTTGTAAGATATTGCATTATCAATCATCTTAGCAAGCGCCTGAGCGCGATCTGTTTCCCGCTGAAGACGCTTGTCCAAGTCTTGGTCGAGCGGCGGGATAAACCGGACGCTACACCCTGCACTGGTGAGGGCTTTTCCGAGCTGGTGTTTCCATTTTTCGCCGTCGGCGTCTGGATCTGGCGCCAGAACGCAATCCCTGCCCGCCAACAGGCTCTGGAGGCTCTCGACGACGTGCAGGCCGGGCTTCGCCCCTGGTGTCGCTATGACTGCTTGCATGCCTGCAGAGAGGGCCGCGGCCGCGTCCGCCTCACCTTCGGTGATCAGGATTGTTTGATCGGAGGGAAACGGCCAGGGCGAGATGAAGCCGTTTTTATCCCCTTTGTTGCAGATGGCCTTCTTACCGTTCCGGAAAGGCGTGTTGTCGGATCGGCGCTTGCGCTGGCCTGTCTGTTTCCCCTGGGCACCGCGCATGGGAAAACTGACTTCCCGGTGTGCGGGGCTGGACGTGGCGCCCAGGGCGCGCAAAGCGGAGGCTTTCCATCCCCGGATGGAGGCCAGCTCATCAACCGGATCAAGATTTGAGAGGTAGGACTGTGCCGGTGCTGGTGGAGGTGCGGGCTTCCTGCCGATCGATCGGGCAATCTGCCGGACCTCGCCAGCGGGAAGGCCGCAGCGCTCAGGGCAATTAAGCAGGTGCGCCTCGATTTCCTCGGGGCTCATTCCCTTCTTGCGGAGTGCGCCGGCGATCCTGGTGAGTTCTACGTTGCGGCCTCCGGATTCCATTATGGGCTTCTTTTGCTGGGGCTGGGGCTGGTACTGGTACGGTGCTGAGAGCGGTGGCGGCGTGGCGGTGAGGGTTAGTCGGCCGCGTCTTCGAAGAGTTTCTCCTGAATTGGATTGGGTTGCTCCTGCTGGTGGAACAGGTCATTCTCCCTATCGTCCATCGCCTCGCTGATCCTTCTGACGGCGATCTCGAAATACTTGGGCTCTATTTCGATGCCCATGAAGGCGCGGCCGAGCTTGACGCAGGCGACGCCGGTGGTGCCGGAGCCCATGAAGGGGTCGAGGATGGTGCCCCCTGGTTCCGCCGCGATGCGGACGATTTGCAACATCGTATCAAGCGGTTTCGGGCATGGATGCTCGACACCATCTCCGAACATTCCTGCCACATTGCCTACATGGTAATCCCTATTCACCACGTCTAATGATGGCGAAGGCTTGCCGTTCTCCCAAAAAACTACCGGGTCCCAACTATGCCAGACACCGGTGGGCCTTATTTGCGCGAAGTTCTTGCATGCTGCGAAAATCCGCCATCCGGCCGGAAACCAGCTGTGGAATTGCCCACACTGAAGCATCGCTTGAAACACGAAGACCCGGCCTACCTGAATAATGTGCTGGCACTCAGACACAAGCACAGACATGAGTGCGGGGTAAGCAGATGGGTTGTCATCCCATGTGGCCCTGTCGAATCTAATACCGAATGGCGGATCAGTCACCACCGCGTCCACCGTCCCCGCCGGAATCTCCGGCAGAATCTCTAGGCAATCGCCCAGCCACAGCCGCACGTTGCCGCGTTGCCAGTCGGGTTCCCTCAAAATCACTTCGCCACCTCCGCCCTATTCCTCTGCATCCCCTCACACTTCGCCACGCGATATCCCAGCTTCCTGTACCCGCTGAACCGCGTCCAGCTCGCCCCCTCGCTGAAAGGATGCTGCCAATCGAAAAAGTCATAGATCAATGCACTCTCTTTTCCGTTGGAGGCGGTCAGGACGCGGGAGGAACGCTGCTCGATTCTTGCCGTCTGCCTGCGCTTGCCGTTTGTGTCTTCGGCCTTGGAGATACCTCTGCCGCCGCAGGCGTACACGAGGACATTGGCGCAGGGGACATCGAGCCCTTCATCGGCGAGGGATGTTGCAATGAGGCATTTCAAAATGCCGGCACGGAATTGCTCGATGAGGTCACTGCGCTTGCCCTCGCTGGCTTTCATCTTGGAATGCACCAGCTTGGCACCGTCGATCTTGCTGGCGATTGCGCGGCCCTGCTCGATACTGAACACCAGACAGAGGACTGAGTCCCCTTTCGCGGCATGATCTCGGCAGATTTCCGCCGCCAGGGTGTTCCGGTCCTCGTTTCCTGCGATGGCCAGCGACATCACCGCCTGCTGGGTGGCTCTCCTCAAGCATTCCTCCCTGATCTTGTCTTCGGGTTCGGGGTCGTAAAGCCTCTGACAAAGCCACTTCTTCTTCTGCCAGAGCCGCTCGACGGCTTCTGTTTCCGCCATGTGGTTTTCAACCGCCTCCACAAAAGCCCTTTCAGGGTTGGAGATTGTAAATCGCACCTCTGCTTCCACCCGATGCTCCCCCACCTCCTCGTGGGTGATTCGGCAGACGACAGGACCGATCAATTCTTCCACTGCAGGCCATTGTTCATCTTCGCGATGGTCGGTGGCGGTTGTGCCCCACTTATCCGCCCCTGTGCATGCTTGAATGATCTCTGTCCAGGAGGGGGCTGCGGCATGGTGGCACTCGTCGATGATGAGAATGTCCACATTCCGGAACAGGATGCCTGCGGTGCCAGCGGGGCAACGCACCCAGCACCGGAATTGATCGCGGTAAGGTTTGAGGATCTGCAATGCTGCTTTGGCTTGGTCGATCTGCTCGGTGGTATTGGCAATCCAGAGGATGTTGAGGCACCATCCGTGCTCCAATCGTTGGCGAATTGCCTCCGCCATGATGATCGTCTTTCCCGATCTGGCCGGTGCCACAACGATCCCCCTGCTGCAGGAGGTGAGCTTGGCAGCGGCCTTGACCTGGTAGGGGCGGAGGATCATGGCGGAGGTGTCCTTGTCTCGCTTGTTCGTGGTTCAGGCTGTTGCGACGGCCGCGGTGGACTTCTTGCTGCCAACGGGTTCTCTCAGCCCCTCCGCCACGTCGTCCCACACCTTCACCCTCACACCAAACTCCACCAGCAATTCAACCAAGCGATCCTGATTCTCCCTCCCCATTGCCACCGAGGCCGCTTGCACCAGGTGGCCCATGATGGCTCGCAACTCTGCGATTCGCTGATTCACGACATGGATCGTCGTCTCGGAAATCCTGAGCCGGAATTCCTCCTCGATCTCGCGCTCGTACTCAGCGAGAGGAGGTGTGTGAGGTCTTTCGGGTTCCTGAAATTCACTGCTTGGGGTTGAGAATGTTTTTCCATGATGTTCCAACGCTAGTTTTCTGATAGTGCCGCTCGACCTTCTTTCATGGTCGCGCTGGATGTCCTCCGGTGTGAGAGGCGGATTGTTCATCGTGGCGGGGGATAGGGTTTTCACCTTCTCCGTGGAAGCCTCATCGTGGCTTCTGCGGCGCGTGTCGGGTTGCATGCCGTGGCCGCCTGGTGGCAGGTATTGGTGGCTGCCGGAGGTGATAGCTGGTGGGAGGTGGGGATTCATTTCGCGTCCTCCTTCCCGGCTTCCGCCTCGCGCTCGGCGAGGGTCTGGATGCCGCCACGTCCATGCGTTTCAAAATCGGTGACTATTATGCTCTTCGCGATCTCGCCATACACGTCGATAACTTGCGGCGCGAACGAAGCGGCTAGACTGTGCATGGCGTCGTGGGCAGAATGAGTGCAAAAGACTGCTACGTCCGCCCGAAGCTGGCCGATCATCTCTTGCCCGGCGCCAAAAATATAGGTCACATTGGCGGGCTTATGCTCATAGAAGACCTTGACAAAGGCCGACATCCAGAACGGATTCGCCTCTATTACATAGACGTGCTTGGCAAGGTGCGAAAGGTGGAGCGCAAGCAAGCCAATCCCGCCGCCAACATCCACGATCGTCTTGCCTTTGATACGCTTGGCAAGATGCCTAGTGACAAGGTCGCCCGTTTCATCGTCAATCACAGTTAGGACCGCCGCTGATTCGATCCCATGCCTCTGGTCATAGCGCTCCATCATCCCTATCAGTTGCGGGTCATGCACCAAGTCGTAAACCTTTTCCAGGAGTTTCCCGACGCTCATGCCTTCTCTCCTTTCTTTTGGGCTTCGTACTCCGCCAGCGCCGCGCGGCCAGCGGGGGTGATCGTGATTGACACCTGACGATCATCAAGCAAACGGCGAATGATGAGCAAGCCCACGGTGTCCTTGCGCCTGCGCCCCTCCATCCCCGATTCGCTGTGCAGGAAAAACGAATGATCCCAATTGTCCCACTGAAGCCACTTATCGCCGTTCCTTAGCTCCGCCAGCACCCTCGCCTGCGCGTCACTGATTTTCATCGCGGGCCTCCGTGGGGGCGGTTGCGAACATGCAGCCCTGAACTTCAGGCGGCTTTTGCTGCACCACAATAATCGTGTCGTTGTGCGCACCGCCGTGGCAAAGCAGATGCGTTTCCAGCGTCTCATACTGCTTGCCCATGCCGGTCGAGTTCCACCCAAATGAAATGGTAATGCCGCCTGGTTTCAGGATGCGGTCAATAATTTTGCGGCAATCGCGATAGAGAACGGCGCTTTGTGTATCAGTCATACCTGTGCCACGGCCTACCTGCTGGTAGCATTCCGCAATCTGGCGCGGCGAATAGGGAGGATCAAAAAGCACGGCATCGGCCACGATTCCGTTCGACTCCATCAGCGCAAGAAACTCCCTAGCCTCCATGTGAAAGTGCGCCGCTGTCTCCGGGTTGAGATCGTTGCGATGCGTCCCCCATTGGGAATTGCGGGCGAACGGGTCCACGATCACGGCACAACCGTTGAGTACGCGAGCAAGCAACGCCTCGACCGGAGGCATGAGAAAGGTTTCCGAGTTTGGCATACACCAGGAGCGATGGATCACTTCCCGCCCTCCCCCCGCAGCGCGAAGGCCGCGTCGAAGGCGGCGAGATACTCCAGCGCCTCGCTGCGGTCATACCGTGCCTGTGCGATGCCATGCTCGATAGCCGCCTCCCGCCCGGTATGCGCCTGCTGCCAGAGTGCGTCCACCAGAGCACAGAGATATTCCTCCGTGACCTCGCGCGTGCCGGGGGCGGGCTCCGGCGCTGGCGCGGCGCCGATGTCGGAGAGAACCATCTTGGCGGTTTCAGCCCACACATCTTCGCAATCGTCACCACGGTCGATCGCCTCCTCGTGTACGTATTCTTTCCCGCGCCAAAAGCCGTAATCAATCAGGCGCGCTATCTGCGGCAGCGTCAGCGTGTAGTGCTCCATGTCAAAACTCCTTCTCTATCAATTTCACGCACCGATCATAATACTGTATGAGATAAGACATTGTCATATCATCAAGGTAAATAGTGTTAGTCGATCGAACACCGTTGCTCGTGGTCAGGACGATTCCGCCGCAGTTATCTGGTTCTACATAGACGCCATCTCCAAGGTATTGTTTTGTCTGTTTCACGTTTCCTCTCCTTTCTCGGCTTCGGCCTTGGCCTCCGCCAGCGCGCGGCGGGCGGCGTCCCTTTCATTGATTACCTGATCGAGCACTACCCTGACAGGATAGACGCGCACACCATCCACAGTCGAGCTGGCAAACAGCTCGTCCGTGAGATCACAGGGTAATGCGTCTTCGAAAATAATAGTCTCGCCCCTCCTCGCCTGCTCCTCCGCCAGCGCCTTGCGCGTCGCGGCGAGCCACCTGAGAGAACCTCGAACTGCCCATGCGCGTAAGCTCACGGCTTCCTCATACCACGATTGCTCGGTATCCGTCAGCCAATCTAAAACCTCTGCATCGGACCCGGTGGGCTCGACCTGCGGCAACTTCGGGGTGTCAGTCATTGTCGGCCTCGCTTCCCTTCTTCTCGGCCGCGCGCGCGGCCCAGGCCTTGTTGAAGGCGTCCGCGAAGGGCTCTCCGAACTTCCGATCTTCGGCAAAACCGATAAGCCCTTGCTGGATTGCGTTGTGGTTACTGGAGTCACGCCATGATGCTGCGTTGGCTGCGATTGCCAACTTGACGGCATACTCTCTCCGCTCCTCGCGCTCGCGCTCCAGCGCGGCCTCGGCGGCGGCCAGGCGCGACTCAAGGTCGGCGATGACTTCGTTGGCCTTGGCGACGGCGGAGTTGTAGCCCTCCGCCCACCAGCAGTCATGGTTGGTGGTTGCTGGCGCGTCGAACGTCGGAATGGGTGCCTTTGCGAGTTGCCGTGTCTCACTCATCGCCCACCTCCCCCGCGCCCGAGGACAGGGCGGTGCGGTCAGATTTTCCCACCTTTCTGATGGCATCTCGGACTTCCTGAGTCAGCCTATCCTGCTGATCCTCAAGCGCCTCAATGGACTTCTGCTGGATTTCAATGATGCTTATCATCTTGTATAATATACCGCGCACCGTCTCGTTCGGCACAGAATCCAGCGTCACCATCCGGCGTTTTGGAAAGATTCGCATCGCTCTTCTCCTTTCGCTTCGTTGTGCCCCGCCCCGGCGAGGCTATCCCCAGCGCCAGGGCGGGGTCGGCCACTTCAAGGACACTCCAACTTGTGAATTGAAGCCTGCCCATACGAGCCCGGCGGGACTGCCTACCGCAGCACGTCCACACAGATTCCCATTTTCTCCAGCAGGAGTCGGCGCTTGTTTTCCCATTCTCTCGTTGGCGCGGCGCCCTTCGTGTCAAAGAACCGTGCGACGAAACGTCCATCGTCCTGTGTTTCGAGGATTGGCATGTGATCTATCCGCATCCGCACCGGCTTGTCGCCGTCGATCAGAATCAGAGACACCTGGCGAAGCACTTTGCCATCAAATTCACTTTCTAGCCTGAGCTGATTCCTCCTCTCCGCCTTGGAATCGAACCACCTTCCGCGATCGTCTTGGCATCTTACGTTTCCGTATTTCGTTTCGACACGAGGAACGATAAGCATTGGCCCGACGCCCAACTCGACCGGCTGGCCTGATGAGTCGCAAACCCGCCGCCCAGCTTGCAGCGTTTTCCGCACGAGTTCTGAACTGATCTTGTTGGAACGTCGGGCCAAGACACGTCACCTCGCTCAAGGGAATTTCAGATCATCAGCCGGCATGTTTGGATCCTCGTATGCGTCTCCCGCATTCTGGGGGACTGTGGCGGCGGCACGCGGCGCGGCAGTTGGCGCCGGCCGATTGGCAGGCATTGCCGTTGGCTTCGGCATCGCGGCGCGAAACGTCGAGCCCCACTGGCTCTTGAGATTGCGCATCGTGTTGTCGTCGGCCTTCTGGACGCCCGCACCAGATGACGGCGCTCCATCGGACACAGGGCCGATGCTCTGCACACGCATGTTGGTCTGGCCGTTGTAGGTTTCCTTGATGCAGAATGCCTGCATCGGCTGGTCCATGAGCGCGTCCTGGCTGGAGTGATCCCAGTCCATCGTGTAGGTCGGGAACGTCTGGCGGATTTGCTCGAGCCGGAACTGGAGCGGAGCGCCCTTATTGTCGGCCAGGATGAAGTAAGCCGTGATCTCGGGCTGGAGCCCGCCATGCTCTTCTGCAGTGTCGTACCAGCCCTCGTGCTCTGGGAACCAGCGCGAGTGGAAGGCCATTCGCAAGACAAGCTGCGGCTTTCTATTCTTCTCCTGCAGCGCGGCATCCAGGATGACGCCTTGATAGTGTCCCTCGGTCTTGACCATCTCTCAGCTCTCCTTTGTGGTGTTGAAGATCGCCTGCCAGATGCGGGCGTCGGTTGGGGTGTCGAAATACATGGGGCCGGGCACGTCGCGGTTCTTCGCCATGCAGTAGGGCGATTCCGCCGTGTAGATCGTCCGGGTGGAATTGCCCCGGGCCTTGCCGTCCTTGACTGCGATGTCGTAAGCGATGAAGAACATCTGATCGCATTCTTCTTTGAGCTGGTAACGAATGCTGGTGTTCTTCGTGTGCTGCAACCGGGGTTCGTAGCGGTCGTAATTCTCGCCAAACGGATTCTTGATTTCCGTCAGGCACTCATGGGAAATCAGGATGACATTGCGCCCCGCTCGCGTGTGCGCGCGAAGATCCGGCAGGAGACGCATGAAAGTTTCGTACAGGTGAGTGTAACCCTTGCCGTAGCCATACCCCTCGATACTCGTGACAGGCCGGCCGTTCTCGCTGGGAACATTTTCCAAAGTCCAGGCCTTGGCGAGATCTTCCGCTCTGGTAATGGTGTCGATGACGATGGTCCCGACGTCCTCCCAGCAATCGGAGCGGAGTACCTCCCGAATATTTGTCCAGCCCTTGGCGAGATTCCCATCCTCCACGATCTGTTCGTAGGGGATGACTTTCGGCAGGTCGATCTTGTGCGCGCCTGGTTCCGTTTCGATGAAACATGGATTCGGCGCGAGGCCCGCGAGAGTTGACTTGCCGATTCCGCCCGGCCCATAGAGCACCACGAGTTCGGCGCGGTGGCGCTTACCGCTAAGAATTGTGAATTTCTTGCCGCTAGCTTGGCCAATCGTGTTGCTCGTTGTCTGCGGTGGCGGCGCCTGCATGGGAGCGGGCCGATTGGAAATCAGCGGCTGGGTCCGTGGCGGTGCGGTTGCGGTTGCAGTTGCGGTTGGGGGCGGCGGTTTCGGTGTCACAGTTCATCTCCTTCCGACAATTCAGGATGCACATCGTCAACAAACTCGAATCCCTCCGGTGCGGCTTCCGCCCGCGAGGGCTTGATGCCTTGGCAGCACAAATCGAAATACGGGCACTTGAACGGCGAGAGGCACGCCTGAGTGTTCCGCGGCCAGCGGTTGAAGTGCCGCGCCTGCTGAATCGTCTTCTGCGTGTCCCACAACTCTTGGCGGTACTCGTCCAGGTCGCTCTCGAGACGGGCGATCTCCATCCGCTGAAAGTAGAACTCCGGTCTGTTTTGAATGTCGTCGTGCAGGCGAGCGGCGTACTCCTCTGGCGACTCGACCCGTGTCACAAGCGACCACCCCTTGGCCTTGTCGGCCGACTGCCTCGAGGTGCCGTTCTGATTGAGAACGCGGGCGCCTGTTGTCTCCTCGATGACGATCTTGCAGCCCTCTTCATCTACTTCGGGGATCTGCCGCGGCTGAATCCCGGGCTTCCGGATCGCATCGTACAGCGTCGTTTCGACCGGGTAATTCTCCTCGTGGGCGGCAATGGTGTAGTGGCTCACTTGCTGATCCATCCGCAGGCGGCGCCAATAGTCCGAGTTGGGGTTGATGTCCTGTGACGTGGTTTTGTGCTCAACCAGGGCCATTCGGCCGTCTTGCAATTTCGCGATCTTGTCCACCTTGCCGGCAGCCTGCCACACCAGCGAAATGCCAGTGGTGCCAGGGTTCCGGATCTTGTGGCGGAAAGTAAATTCCGTTTGCACGAGTTCGAGCGGCTCCTCCTGATAAAACCAGCAGTAGCCATTGAGCAGTGTGGCGACGGTATAGGCTTCCACCATCCACTCGTGCTCGCTCAGATACTCTGGCTGAGCCGCGTCACGGTACATCTGGAGTACTGCACGGTAAATGTCTTCTGCCGGAACACCTTGCGCCCTCTGATCAAGCCCCCAATGAAACACTTTTCCAAATCGAAGGGGCCGCGTGGTGTCCTTGGGGCGGAGGCCCAGCTCGTAAGAATAGAAATGCTTGCGGGGGCAGGTGCGGAACGCCTGCATGCGGGAATGAGTGAGGAGATTGGAGAGCGAGGCAGTCGTGGCGGCTTCGGCGGTCATGTCTCGGACACCTCGGGCGCGGGGATGCGGTTGCCGTCGGCGTCGTAGTAGTAGGATTGTTTCTGCGAAGCAATCTCGCGGATTTCTTTCTCGGCCTGCCGCAAAGTCAGCGTTGTGCAAACCAGCCCATCCTCTTGCAGGTCTTTCGCGGCCCAAGTATTCTTTCCAACATATGCGATCTTGTACCGCGCCACCGGCTTCTGAACCGTTGCATTTTCTGCAACAGTTGGCGCCTCGCGCTCCTCCTCCTCCTCATCTAGTGCCGCCGCAGCGCGCGACTCGATCGCGGCGAGCACTCCATCTATGATCAGCCGTTCGGTTTTCATCGGCCAACACGGCCATTCTTCCAATCCGCGTTGCATGCGCCAAGCATCAAGCGCCAATAGCGCCTTCCTCATCTGCTCAAACTGCTCGTCGCGAGTCATGTTCTCACTCCTCTATTATCAAGTGGATTCACCTCTGCCCATCGGTTTACATTGATGGGAGCGCGCAGGCTCTCCCATTCCTTGAGTTCTTCGGTTGTTGGGGGCTCCCATTTTATCGACATATCGGCAATGATCGGAGCAATCTCAGCGTCATTCTCCACCTCGGCGCGCTGGAGACACACGTCCGGCGGAGTATCGACCACCACAAAAAGCCTATCCCACATGGGGTTGGCCCAACGATCACGCCGCTTTTGTGTTCCATTTGTCGCATCAAGGATCACCGTCCTGTGATGAGCCAAGAAGAGCGCCTTGACCATGTATTCGGCTATTGCCCACACTATCGGCTCGGCATCGGGGACAAACCTTTGCCCATGTAATGCGAGACGGATGGCGTCTGGGCAGACAATGGGGTAGCCCTTTTGCAAAGCCCACGTCGTTTTTCCCGACCTCGGCAAACCGCACATCATTATCAGGATGCCTTTGTACGGCGGCTCTGGCATCGCCTCAAACTGCTCGTCGCGAGTCATGTCAGAATCCTTTCGCCTTCCGAAATTTCTTCTTCAACCGTGCCACAACGCTTGCCGCGGCAAAAATTCCAAACGCCCAGCTGAACAACGATCCTGGATCAATCATGTCAGCAAACCTCCGAATCGAAATTGGGGACGGACTTGCGCTCCCCCGCCGGCACCAGCACGCGATAACGTGAGCGGCATGAGGAGACCGTGCGCCCCCCCAACCGCTGGGAGATGACCTCCCAGTTGAGTCCCTCATCGACCATCGCGAGAAGGCGGTCATCCTCGTAGCTGCTCCAACTGCGGTTGAGTCCTCTCGAAATCATGGTGGCGGCCTTCTGGGGAGAGTTGCCGGTTCCGGGGCTTCCCCTGCACCGGCGGGCAGGGCAGGGTGGATGGTTCCGAGCGAAATCGCTCTGGTTAGCGAGCGCCCGGTACGCTGTCGGATTGACTGTCGGCGAGTCCCTCGGCGGACCAGATCGCCTCGACCTGGGCGCGGAGGACAGCGTCCTTGGCCATCAGCCGTTGGAGAGCGCCGATGATGCGCCCCAGCGTGTGCAGGTACGGATTCCCCTCGCGAGAGATCGCCCGACGGATGGTCGCCAAGCTGACGGAGTGTTTAGGCTGCTCCGCCGTCTCCTCGGCGATCCGATGGTCCAGCCCGCGGACCCGAAGGCAGGCGGCTATGACACGCTCCAGATCCCGGTTGATGGGCGATTCCGGGTTGACATCGTTCCCCCCGAAATCGGAAGAAGTTGAGTTTTTTGTCAAATGTGCATTATCTACACTGCTCACTTTGCATCCCGCCCTTGCTGGATTCTCGCCTGATTTCCACAGGCGATGATCAGATTCCCTACACGGGGCCTTTTCACCGGCGCAAGAAAAAAGTGACAGCTCTGAGCAAAAAAGAAACAGGCTTGTGTAAGCCCTGTGAAAAGCCTGTGGATAACCTGTGTAGAATTCGCATACACGCGACAGTGGCAAAGTGCGCCATGCCAACACTTTGTGCCTTGCTTTTTCTCCTCGCTTGCGGTGCCAGAATGTTGCCGGTGAAGGCGATCGGCGCCATGCTTTTCGATCCGGAGAAAGAGCCTATGACACGCGAAAGTGGACCTTCCACCGCCCTGGTGCTCGCCGCCGTCGAGCATGTGCTCATCTCGCGGCGGGCCTCCCTATGGTCGCTTCAGGTCCAGTTTCGCCTCGACCTCGGCACGGCCGGCCGGGTGATGGACAGGCTCGAGTACCTCGGCATCATCGGGCCGTTCCTGCGATCCGATGCGCGCCAGGTGCTTGTACCCGAGGCGGACGCACTGGAGATCCTACTGCAGATTGGTCGCTGGCGGGCGGCACGGGAAAAAAATGCGACGGCACACGCCAATTTGGATATTTTCACGATTCGGGCTAGTTTGTAACTCCAACAATATCAATGATCCATGATACACATGACCAGCTGGCCAGGCACGCTATTCCCACAGCACCTGCCAAGTCCAGTAGTATCAATGCTGTACCATATTTGCCTCAGGCTAATCTCAAGGTATAATCAGTCGCCTGGCGTCGAGATCGGCCAACCTAGGGCATCCTACGCGGTTTTTTAGGAGGCGCCAGAGTCCGAATTATTCGGAATCCTAAGCAAAGGAGCTGGCGGGCTATGACAAAAGAAATTGGCGCCAGCCGTCGATTTCTCTTGCATCCCGGCGGGGGTGTGGTAGGCTGTAACCAGATTCGAGGGCATGGCCCTCAGACCCAAATAGGAGACAGACCGATGACCTACACCGCTGCCGATGCCGTGGAAATCGCCGAGACCAGCGGAGTGTTCGATCCCGATGTTGATTGTGCCCGCCTAAGCCGCGCCCCGGCGCAACCCCTGACGGAAAGGAGCAGAGCAATGGCTACCAAAACCGCAGCAACCGAGCCTGGCATTCGCGCAATTGTATGCCCGCGCGGATTTGCAAACGAGTACAGCGAGTACCTGCTGCGCATCAGCGATGATGCACACATGGCGCAGCTCCAGAGCTGGCGCGAGCGCGATGCAAGCGATCCGGATTTTACTCTGCGCGAGGAGGCGATCAACCGCTCGCTAGCCCGCGACAATCAGGATGCCATGATAGAGCAGGCTTGCCACTGGCAGGAGTTTGAGAATGCTGATGATATGGCCGCGATGGCCGCCAATGCGCGCAAGCATCTCCCCGCCTGACGCATCGCCTCGTGGGGCGGGTTGGCGCTCGCCCCTCGCACGATGGGCCAGACTGATAACCGCGCTCGGCGCAACCACTGACCGGAAACGAGCAGACCGATGAACGCATATACCGAAACGCACCCCCGGCGCTACACCGTGGACGAGATCATAGCGGCCAAGCCATGCGGCAAGTACACCCCATCCCGCGTTGGCGAGATCGTGGGCGACGGGCTGACCGCCCGAGAGATCGCCGCGCTGGACAACCTGCCCGACGCGGACCGCCTGTGGTGCTTGATCCATGTGTGTATGGACGACCGCCAGCGGCGGTATTTTGCCTGCGACTGCGCAGAGCGGGCGCTAGCGCTACTGGACAATCCCGACCCGCGCAGCGTGGAGGCGGTTGCTGTGACACGGCGCTTTGCTGACGGGCTGGCGACTGATGAGGAGTTGAACGCCGCACGGGCCGCCGCACATGCCGCCGTACGGGACGCCGCACGGGACGCCGCACGGGACGCCGCACGGGACGCCGCATGGGTCGCCGCACGGGCCGCCGCACGGGCCGCCGCACGGGCCGCCGCACGGGCCGCCGCACGGGACGCCGCACGGGACGCCGCATGGGTCGCCGCATGGGACGCCGCACGGGACGCCGCATGGGACGCCGTACGGGACGCCGCACAGGACGCCGCATGGGACGCCGCGAGAGAGTGGCAACTCGGCCGCGCCGCCGAGATCATCGAGACCGCCGAGGCCGGGAAGGAGGACGCGAAATGAGCGAGCAACAATACGCCAATCTACATCCCATAATTGCGGCAATGGTCGCAGGCAAGACGGTCAGAGATCGCGCGGAAGTTTTCCCGCGCCGCCTGCCGAAACCAGGCGCGACCGTGACAAGCTATGCCACGGTTCGCGTGCAGCTGAAAGATCGCCCTGGTGCGCGTGTGCGCGAGGTTTTTACATTTGTGACTCTGTCAAATCTTTGGGTGGTTTTGCCTGGCGGAAGGGTCGAAGCGCGAGTGGACCCGCGCACACCGGAGGGCCGCGAAGTACTCGATAGGTACAGGATTGTGGACTGACTGCGCTCGGCGCAACCCCTGACCGGAAACGACGGAAACGACAGAAACGACAGAAACGACATGCCCACTCCCATGATCCCACTCTCTCAGCTCGCCCGCCAATCCGGCGTCTCACTCCGCTCCCTGCAGCGCCGATGCGCACGAGGGCAGATCCCGAATGCTATCAAGCAGGGGCGGGACTGGTTTGTGCCCGCGGGCACGAAGGTCAAGCCACTAAAGCGGGGGCGGCCATCTCTTTCACAAGGACACGCCAATGCAATCTGAATGGAAAGAATTATGTCCATATCCAGAGGGATCATCTGAGCGGTTGGATTTTTCCCTGGCACCGCCACATCTGCAAAAGGCCGCAATCGACTATTACCGGTATCTAACTTATATCGATGGAATAGGCAGAATTACCTTCTCTGAGGCCGAATTCCTCGGCCACGGTTGGATACGATTGAATGGCATCGATGAAGATGATCAAGAGCCACCATTCCCCCTTGCGAAATGGGGAGGATTGGGTCGAGGAATCGATGCCAGAATAGATTCGATCAAATGGATAATCGACGCAGATTCCTGAGTCATGCAATAGCCGCCGGCGGCGGCACCACCCCCAGCACCAACCGATCCACCACCGACCCAACCCGATACCGTACCTGCACGCTCACTATCGTCAGGTCATCGAATTCAATGCGCGATCCAGAGGCGGTCCCCTGAATACCTCGCACCGTAGTCCAGAATGGTCCCGGCGTTGCTGTGCCAGCTAGGTGGTACGTGTCGGCGTCCGGATCAAAAACCTCCGTCCGGATCTGCGCCGTTGTAACCGGCAGCAATCCGTCCAGATATGCTGTCAGAGCATTCTCATTCGCCCCAAGCACAATTTCTCCAGGTGCCGGCCACAGTTGAAAATCCCGATACAGCCCCCTCCTGGCATCGGGATGATTGATCAGTGTTTGAATGGCCGGTGTGATGTCCACCAGAGATGCCGTCCCGCTCTCCGCAGCGGAGCCGCCAATAGATAATCCCTGCCCAAAAACTTTCCAATCGTCCGCCCCAAACTCCGCCCACGTCTGCGGCCTGGGCAGGTACACTGGTGAGCTGTCCAGCCGCTTTCCCACTAGCACAAATCCCACGTTGCCGCCGACAACTGGCGACGCCGAGTTGAACACCTGAAAATGATTGCCAGACGTGCCGCCAGTGAACTGCCATTCCTCATGCCACGCAAGAACACCGTTGACGTGATGCTCGATGTACGAGTGCCTGACTAGCGGGTTGGGATCCTCGTCCGGGAAAATCCGCAGATCAAAGTATGTGAAGTTCCATTGCCAACTCTTCAGGTTCTCAAAGATAACCTCCGCCTTTGCCTCAACGATCTCCGCACCGTCGGGGATTCTGGCCAGCAATCCGCGAATGTCGAGCGACACGCCGCGGAACTGATATGCAGCTTCAACTAGTATGTCAATTCCCTCCGTGATGTTGCCGCCCGCCACCCCGACGATCTGCTCGTAGGCACCCGCCCGGTTGACGCCTGAACCGTCCCCAATCCCACGATCCGGTCGGTGCCTCAACCGGTAAGACTCAGCGCCTTCAGCACTTTTTTCGAGGATTCCCCCGCCAGCGCAGGAAATAATCCCATCCAGGGTATCGCTGGTAAAAATCAATCCGTCGGCTTCACCCTTTGCGTCGACGATTGTGTGTGAACCAGTCTCGAAATGATGATAGGGAAATGTTCCGCCGCCAGCGATTAGTTCATCCGTTTCTGTACTCCATTGCCCCTTCAGGCTTCCCCACCCTGCACTCGTCGCGCCGAGATACTGAAATCCTCCCGGCGGTGCAGGATACGTCACACAGGCATAATCGAGCCCAACCGGAATGATCGTCGTGTCGCCGGAAAGAGTGTCGCCAGCCGCGCCCAATTGAATCGTCGTCCAGCCCTGATCCCAACTCTCCACCACGCCGATCATCTTGTTGAGCAACCATTCCGGATGGTCATTCCTCAATGTTCTGAACGGACCAACGATTCGGATGCAAAGCGTGCCACCCGACAAGGCGGGCAGAAGAGTATCGTCCACGAAAGATTTCTTGATCCAGAGCTTCCGTTCCTCCGGTATAAACACGTACTCACCAGAGGAAATCGTTGTCCAGTCGTGCCCCTCGCCTAGCTCGCGAGAATCCCACTGTACTGTAAAAGAATCTCTGGGATCGCCACCCGCATCGTTCCGAATCGCAAACTCGACGCCTGGCGTGGTAGGTAATGTGTCCTGTGAATCTACCACGATCAACTCATCATGCCAATTCGCGACATTCTCATTCACATTCGAGGTTGCAACACCTGAACCGACTTCAGTTTCCGTCCCCCAATTCACCTGCCCAACCGCACGCGGCGGCCTTCCCGGCGGAGTCGAATCACTAGTGGGAAGCTCATGCGCCACCTGAATCACATCGCCGCTGCTTTCCGCATAGAACGTGAACTGCCACACGCCCCCCGTGAATGTTGACTGATAATGATCCCGTGCCGGCGTAGCACTAGATGTCATCGCCTCGCCTGTCGTCAAATTCTCGACTGACACAATTGCCGTCGCCAGCGAGGTGACCACCCACGTCGATTCCAATTCATCGGCCACTACCTGAGTGATCCCCCACGCAAGGGAAGTCTCCGCGCCCAGGCGTGTCAACCGCCAGTCATGCACTGGCGTTGCGGCGGGCTGCTTCCATTTCACTCGATCAACAGTTGTAATTCCCAACTGCCACGGCTGGCTGGCCGTTCCGATTACAATGGCAGGCTCGACAACCCACGACTCTCCACTGTCCTGCCGATGGCTGATCACCACATCGGTTCCCGCCCGCTGCACTCGCACCTGAAACGGATAATCATAACTCGCCGCCGTCACGCTCACCGGCTGGATTGTTCCATTAGTGTTCGGGCGCCACCATCCGCCGCTCAGGTCTGCTTGTCCTGTCGTCACATTGCGCGCCCATTCCAAAGCCACCACGCGCGAACCTCTAGCCGGCGTTTCGCGCCACTCCACACCGCCAGAGCCGCCTTGCACATCGACGATATGATCTCCGTCCCCCAATTCACCCGACAGAGCCGAGACCAATGTATCGAATGATTCAGAGTATCCTGCACCTCCCTCCGGCGCTTCAAGCACCAGCGGCACGCCGAAGTTCGCCCCGATCGACAGCGTCTTCCCCTCCGTGGTGAATCGTTCGTAGTACGTCAGCCAGAATTTGTCGTAAGGTCCAGAGGCGATGTCTTCGCTGGCGAGCCGAACCCGCCAGAAATCAGTGTCGAAGTGGAAGCGCGGGCTAGCCCCCATGCTCCCCCAATCGGCATCATCAGGGTAAAATACAGGACCATCTGCATCGAAGATTTTTCGCTCCGCCAGCACAAGCGAACCGGCCCCCGCTTGGTAGGCGCCTCCTACGTCGCCCATCAGTGTGTCGGCCGTGTCAAACACTAATTCAGCCGTGTCGTCCGTTGGCGACAAGATGATTCCGCCAGCCACCGCCGCAGACCAAACATGCCCAGCGTCTCCTGTCGGGGTGAAATCTACATTGCTAGGCGCAATGGCATAGGGTTTCGCCTCGTCGATGAACCAACCCCGTTCCACGCCAGCAACATCCTGCCAGATCATCATGCCTGGCAGCGCGCGATCCCCCGCATCCGGTCCCGCCAGCGCACGATCATTCGCGTGGCTGATTCCTCGTTCCGGTTCGGCAGTCGCGCAAACGTTCCCGCCGCCCTTCCATTCGTACTCAACCTCAATGGTTGTGCCGACGACTTCCGGATCCGGATCAAATGTGAAGCTGGACTTCTGATTTCCACGCTCGCACTTGATCTGCTTCAGCCCGCCGCCCAGGTCCGTCACCAAAACGATCTTCGCGGTCGTCCTCGTGTCCGACGAAGGTTCCCATGCCTTTGGCTTGCCGGTCCCTTCGAAATACAAGCTGTACTCTACCCCACCGATGTCCGCCGGCGGATTCAGGATCGTGCCCTGCATCACGAAATCGTTCTGTGCCATCAGAGAAGTGCCGCCTTATCCCTCGCAGAATTCGCCAGTGTTGTGTTTTCCGTCGTCATGTCAAGCGTCACCCTCGTCACTTGCTGTTCCTCCCTTCTTTCCGATCTCCTGCTCCACCAGCTTCCCGAATGCCCGTAGCTGTAAAGGTGCAATCTCCCCAAAGGCATCAATCCGAATTTCTCGATTGCAGGCCTGACTCCCGGATCATTCTTGACCGTCTCCCAGCCTGACACCTTCGCTGGGAAGAATCCGTTTTCCCTCACGGTTCCAGCCTCCCAGTGATTGTCTGCATCCGTCGTGTACGGTTCCGCGGCCACCCACCCGTGCACGATCAATTGGTGATCTCCATCATCATCGGTCCATGTCACCCGCTGGCCCATTGACGGCAGGTGCATCGGGTCTCTGGTGGCGTAGAATCCCCCCGGCGTTTGAATCGCGAATGCGCCGAAGATGGACACCAGCGAAGGGTTGCCAACGCGGATGATCCGGAAGTTCGGCGTCGACGATTCGCCTGCAATTTGCTGTTCCAGAACGAGGTCCATCGACGTAAACCACTTGCTCCACGCCGTTCCGTCCTGCGGGTTCTCGATGCCCATTCCTGCCGGTTCACCGTATCCGGGAAAGCCGAACTTGTCTCCATCCGTTTCCCAGCAGAGATTCCGGTATCTGCCTTCCTTGAATGCTGTGCACTCGACATTCATACATCGCCGCGACTGATCGCTTCTAGTACCAAGTTCTCCATGCACATAGCTCCCTGACCAATCCTTCTGGTCGCTCCAGCAATGCCCATAGAAGGGCCGCTTCAGGATGTCTTCTGATCTTGCCAAGCACCAATATGTTACTTCGATTCGGTCAGTCGCTTCATCGGAGAGGATGTCTGTCACCAGCAAATCCGCCACGTTGTTTTCTGTGCGGATACGCTCCAAGATTTGACTATTTGACCATCCTACACCCGCTCCCCCACCTGATGGAAAAGTCACAACCGACATTTCTGATTCACCCAGTCCCATCCCCGGATACAGGACAATCGTCGTGCCATCAGCCGAATTGCGAAACTCCCAACGCCCCTCCACCGTTAGTGTCGTCTCTCCAAATTTCAGCACCGCCGTCCGCTTCGTCCACTGGCGGTAATGCTGCGGCTGCCAGTTCGGCCAGCCAGGCGGAAAGAACCAGTACCAGTAGATGGTGCAATAGTATTTCCCATCAGCCGGAGGATACGCTCTATCAATGGGCTGCATCGCGTTCGCGACGTTCTCCCAGCACTCCACGAAGAACTCGACATCGTCAAGTTCCGTCCCCTCCCTTCCGTAATACGGCGTTGTGCTGGTGGGCGGAATCACTTTCAGGATTCGCGGCGTCAGCTTTTCAAACAGCACACTCGGCGGATTGAACTCGACCAACCCGCCAGCAGGAAGTGCGCATGCCTGCGGCAATTGCGAAAAACGAGGCTCCCCTGGGGCGGGCCAGTTCGGGTTCAGAATTGATTCACCTTGCTCAATCCTGATAGGATTCCGTCCCCTGAGTGTCAGCGTCTTCCCGCTGGCGTTTACGATCTCATACCCTACTGCCTGGGCGATGTTCGCCCCAGCCTCACCCGCATTGAATGCTGAATTTTTCAGGATGCCATTCTGGCAGAACGCCAGCGAATCCAGAGCACTCCACACACGCTGCACCGTATCGATGTTGACACGCTGCCGCTCCTGCAGCATGTCCCACCACGGGCGATGAATCGACGCGAGCTGCACGCCGATCCACTCGCAAATACGATGCGACTCCTGCTTGTCGCAGGTCTTGCATCCATCCGCGTAATCGAGGATCTCCGGCCAACCCATCACCGGGAAATTATGTAGGCGCTCTCCTTCGCTTGTTCGATCGGGAACGCCCTCCCTGAGTCTGCTCGCGAGTGGTGCCCATGCCATTTCCTAGCCCGCCACGAAACCGAAAAGTTGGGTGGCGATCGCGAACTCCGAAACAGTACTCGTGCCGCCTCCCCCGCCACTGCCACCCGTCGCCCAACGCACCGGCACCTGCCCCATCGCGCGCATCGTCTCCTCGCGAACCGCCTTCGAGATTCCGCTTCCAAGCCCCCCGGGATCTCCACCGCCCCCAGCGGCCGACATCCCACGGAACAGACCCGCCATGCTCTGGAAATCAATCTCGGAATACGCCGTCTGGATCGACGTGACGCCCCCAATATAATCGACCGCTCGCTCAGTGATAACCGTCCCGATCAGTTGCCGCTGCACAGTGCGAGACAATCTTCTAACCATCACACCAGGCGCCGGCAGTCCGCCAATCGACATCTGACGCACACGCACCAATGCGCGCGCCCTGGAATGCCATGCCTCCGCAAGGGCCGCCACCGCACGAAGCCACGCCCGATCATCCCTTGTGATCATCCCTTGCGATTCCTGCACGCGCACCAGTGTTCCATCCTCGCGCACCCCCACGACTGTTCCCGGTGCAACCCACCACAACTCGGCATTCTCGATCTCGATCACGAGGCCCTCGCTATCCTCCCCCGGCACGCCAGTCCCCGGAATTCGCCTCATGACATCAATATGCCTGTTAGTTTCCATCTGCACCGTGGCGATCATCTTTCGCCAATTCGACACGGGGCTGGCCACCGTGGGATTGGCATTCGTGCCCGGAATGAAATCAGCAGAGGCAATCAAGTGCGCCGGCGTCGCCGTAATCCATAGCGCCGCTTCCGTGTCGTCCGGCCGGACCTGCACGCTCGCCCAGCTCGAATGCCCCGGGCGACTCCCCTCATAATATCGCTGGATGATCCGGTTTCCCTCCTCGGCAGAACCGAGAAGGAACACAAGCGGAGGCATCACCTCGTCCACCGCATCGGGTTCTGCACCCGCGCCGTAGTCAATTCCCTTGAAGAGGCCGCAATGCCTCTCAATTCGTCGCCACCGCGGCACCTTCGGCTGACTTGTACTCGTTAGGAGGTTGCCTTCAACGTCGATTTCCGGAAGCAACTTGACAGATGGCAGTTCCACGTCGCGCGTCGCCGGAAGAACGGTCGAAAATTCCCAATCCGTGTAGGGCTCCTGAAACGTCCGCGCGTCCAGCTCCCAATCGAAATCATCCGGGATCTTGAATCGTTGGTAGACTTGCGCGAACTCCTGGCGCGTTGTGCGGATGACATCCGACACCGCCCCCTGAGAGATCACCGATGCAGCAGAGTACCCGAGAATGTTCGTCCCCGCATCCTTGTATTCCGTTTCGCGCTGGCTGCTCCACCCCGCCTCAAGCGTGTCGTCAACTTCGGTCAGCGAAAATGTCACTTTCAGCGGCGCGCCACGCACGATCACGAGCCCCACCTGCGGCAACCCGTCCACCTGCACCTGCGCGTCCTCGAGCAGCGAACCCGTCTCGACATCCAGATCCACCTGCCGCTCGTTCGCTTTCAGATTGAACCCCTCCGCCACGAAAGAAATATCGCTCGTGCTGAACAACCTGACGCGCACCGTGCTTCCCACGCCGTACCACTCACACCGAACGCCCATGCCTCGCCGGCGATCGATCAGCGCCTGCACAACCTGCCATGCACTTTTGCCTTGGGTGTCCAGCACTGGATGCCAATTCGCCAACGTCTCCAGATCGCCGGTCAACTCCCATGTAAATCCGCCCGGGATGGGCGCGCGCGCGAGAACATACTCCAGCATCTGAATTGCGTTCCACCTCTCCCCCCCGCGAACGAAGACGTAGCTCGAACCAACCTTACTGTCAGATCGATTTCCAACAACTACGCCTCCGCTGGAGTAGACGTTGAACCTCGGCGACATGTTGATCCGTCGCGCTGTCGCCTCATCTTCCCACCATGAGCTGGCGAGCGGCGCACGGTCCAGGTTGAATTCCGGCCCCAACGCCACCAGCACCTGCGTACCGCTGGGGGCGACATCTCGCCCCATTGGCGCGTACTCCTCAGCCCGCAGAACGCCGGCCCACTGAGTGATGGCACCGCTCCCCACTTCCGCCGTCCGGATGCGGACGCGCCAATCCTTCAGCGCGCTCGGTCTCTCGATGACAAACGCCCCGCGATCCGCCCGCTTGAGCATCCCGTAATCAAATCGGACTCGTGCGTTTGAGTACCCCGGCGCTACCGCATCGACATGGCTCAGAGGGACTAGGTAAGGAGCGATCCGCCAGGAAGTCGCCCCCGGCGGCGCGACCTCGCACCACCGCCGTGTGACAGGCTCGATTCGTCTAGTGCGCTTGCCGACTGTGATCGTGGCCACATCCTACTCCCTGTAAGCCGTCACGCTCGTTTCCCAAATTCTCGCGGTGCCCGCAGCCAGCTCATTGCCCGGCACGTCCACCGTCACGCTCGAAACCGGCCCATCCGTCTCCGATGCGTCATCCTCCACGCGCCTGGCCCAGCACTCGATCAGCACCTCGCCCGTCTGGCTGGGCAATGCCGTGTCGTCGAGCATGATCAGCGTCACCGCCAGTTTCGCCATGCCGTCCGACCAGTCCATCGCGATCGTGGTCGGTCCCTGCACGTCATCTGGCGTCGCAAACTGCGTCGAGCGCAGCACAAAATGCGTCGGCCGTTCCCCGCTGGTGGGCTCGCCCGCGAACGCCTCCACCAGCACGTTCCATCCGCTGACGCTGGCCCGCAGCTCGAGCAACGCCTCTGGCGGCACAGGGCCGGACGCCCCCGAATCGATCACGATCCTCTCACTCTCCGTGTTTTCCGAAACGACGTTGTAGCCGTTTCTCTGGCGGACAACCACTCGCCAGTCTCCATCGGCCAGAGACACGACAATCGGAAACGAGGTGTCGGCCGCCACGAGGTCTCCCGATGGCACCGCCGGCACAGTTCCGCTCTCGGGGAAAGTCGGCTCGATGCCATCCGCGGCGTACACCTCAAACCTGCGGAGCGCATCGTTCTCGACCCCACGATTCCGGCCACGGAACTGTAACTGGTACGGCTGCACAAAGCCGCCAGCACCCCGCGCCTCCAGATGGAAGGGGTCGCGCACGTCCTGCCCATCGACGAATGTCCCCCCCACCAGCGCAATCAATCTTCCTGCTCCTCCGTTTCACAAGATGTTTCACGGGAAACAACTTGTTCATTTTTTTTACAAGTTCCCGCCTGCCTCACTGCTTTCAGCGCTTTGCAAATCGGTTGCTCCATTGCCTCCAGCGCCTCCTCTATCAATCTGGCCGCGTGCCGCGGATTCTCGCCCGTCCCGTGCCGAGTGGGCATATTGGGTTGACTGACGCGCCATAGGTGCAATCCATGGTAGGGCCCTGCAATCAGCAAGTCTAGCCCGTTGGCGGGGTCCTGGTACTCGAACACGATCATAGTTCCCTCGCTCCGTTGATCTGGCCCACTGCCTTGCGCGCGACTTCTACCAGCGGCCCGGCCGCGGCCTGCACCTCGGCAAGCCCAGCGAGAAATTCCGCGAGGTCAACCTCCAACCACTCCTGCACCGCTGCGGCCGCAAGGTCTGCCTGATCTTTCTCGGCTGGCGTGCCCTCCGCAACGCGCAGATAGTAGTCAAGCTTCTGACTCTGCTCGATCTTGATCCTGAGCGCTTGGGCTCTGGACTCGATTTGCAAGAGCAACTCGGTTGCTTGGTTGGCCGCGAGGGCCGCTTGTCTCCACTCGGGTGTGAGTGCCATCTCAATTCACCTCCTGGATAAATGGCATGAGGTCCGCCAGAATCGCCGGCGACGTGTCCTGCTGTAAACTCTCCACCTCGTGCGCCGTCACAAGGTATCCTTCCCACGGCACATCTTGGTCGAGCAAGGCCGCGACTTCCTCGTTTGCCGCTATCACTTGCTCGGGCGGCACCTTGCCGTCGATAGTATGGCTCTTGATCACGGCGTCGCGCGCCGTCTCGAAATCCTCGACGTGCCCGCGGATTTCTCTGACGCGTCGCGCAATCTCCAGCGCCCGCTTTGCGGGAAACTTCAGCCCCGCAAACTCCTTCGCGGCGCCCCACGCATTTACCATGTCTCGCATCTTCATTGCTGTCTGCTCCTTCTGGGGGTGAGTGCCATCAGAGTCTCCTTGTCATGATGAATCTTCAATCAGGCCGTGTCCGCCGGTCGCACGCATTCGCGCGAGAATCGCATTTATCGCCGTTGCATTGTCCTCCGCATTTGCACTTTCCTCAGTTGGTACATCTAGAATCATCGCGCCCTGCGCACCGACAACCTGCGTGCCGTTGACCTTGTAGACCTTGCCGCTGGCGACATCAACGTTGCTGACGAAATCGGCATCGCCGGACGGATTAATGACCAAAGCATCCACGAAACTACCGCCACTCAGAGTCCGTATGGTCCGCTTGGCTGTTTCGCTTCCCGACGTTCGACTGACCCAAGCTACCTTGTCGTATGCGCAAATCGTGTTTACAGAAGCAGAATTTATAAGAGACCATCCAATGGACTCTTCCGTTGCAGCATTGTCCCAAAAATTCCGAAGGAGAAGGTGATGGGAATTGCTTGCGGTGTTGGTCTGATTCGCGTTGATCTGAGAGTTAGTTGCCATGATCGTGTTGACGGTGAAAAGACTATTCGTCACCGTCAGCCGCGCCGTCCCGCCGGTTACGACCGCACACTGATCCGCGACAGGAAAATAAATGCCGGTGTTCGCGTCACCAATCGCCTGTAACGAACAGCTTGATGCTGAACCAAGTGGAGCAACAAACGCCGCATTTGCAGTCACGTTATTTGTCCCTGTAACGTCCGTTACGACAAAGGCGCCATGGTCATCAAACATTAGCCAATTTTCTACCGCACCAGAAACCTTGATTCGCAGTTCTTGTGAATCACCATCAAGAAAAATAAGGCATGTGTTGCCGCCATTCACGTCATTGAGTAGTATACCTGGCAAAAATCCAGCTTTGACTTCTGCTACTTGCACAGGCGTGATATCGTCACCGGACGACGCATTTCCGAATGTGCCGGTTGACGATGCCGATACAGTCGTAAAGCTACCAGCCGCAGGAGTTGTACCGCCGATGGTTGTTCCGTCAATCGCGCCGCCAGTGATCGCTACGCTATTAGCATTTTGTGTGGAGATGGACCCAAGACCCAGGCTTGTCCTAGCTGTAGCGCCTGATTCCGCCACCCATGTTGAACCATTTCCAACAACGAAATTACCGTCTGTCGTAGCAAGTCCGGCGATGGCAGATAGGTCGGCGTCAAAGGCCTGCACGTTGGTGCCGATTGCTAGACCAAGATTCGTCCGTGCTGCGCTGGCAGTACTCGCCCCGGTCCCGCCGTCTGCAACGGCCAAATCGGTAATACCTGAAATTGACCCACCTGTTATTGTTACGGAATTGCTGTTCTGCGTCGCGATGCTCCCAAGCCCCAGCGATGCCCTCGCCGTCGCCCCGCTCTCCACAACCCACGTCGAGCCGTTTCCAACAATGAAGTTGCTGTCGGTCTTGGCAAGCCCCGAAAAAACCGACAATTGAGATTGCGCATTCTCCAATTCCTTGAACAATCGCCCCGCCAGCGCCGGAGGCAATCCCGTCCCCCGCCCCGTGTACGAGAACAACATCAATTCCGAGGCATTTCCCGCCGTGAACTCGCACTTGCCCGTCTCCCAATCTACTCTAACGGAAGTGGCACCAATCGCGGCCGTGGGACTCGTCACGATCGACATCGCCTGAGAATCCGAATCCCTGACGACAGTCAAGGAACCTGCCTTCGGAACGAAATCGAGAACCAGCGCATATTTCCCCTCGGGATCAGCCGATGCCGGAACGGTCCCCTGTTCATCCACCACCGCAAGCTCGGGCACAAACTCATTCGCGCGCGCCCGCATCTCCGGCCAATCGTTGAACACCGAACCAGCAGAGCCGTCAAACCCCGCCGGAAGTTCCGCCTTTGTGCCTGTCGTCCATGCCCGTGCCATCACCGTCCCCCTTTTATCCTACCGCTTCCCAACCGATCTTCGCCCGCCTCAGCGCCGGGGCCGCAGTCGCCACCGCTCCCGCAGGCACGCTCCACCGCAGCCACACGCCCAGAAGTTCCCCATTTTTCAAACTGCCCCGCGTCAGCAATTCCTCTCCAGCCTCCCGAGGCACTCTCCACGTCAGCCCCGCGGGCGCCTCGAAGTCAGTCCCGCTCCACCCCGAGAACTCCCCGCTCGGCTGCGCGTCGGGATCCTCGAAAGCCATCGTCAACCCGGGCCACGGCGCCAGCACATCCGTCCCCGCGCCCGCCCGCGCCGAAGTTCCGCCCAATGCCCGGCCCGCCGTCGGCACCGTCAGCGCCGTCCCAGACCTCGAGGAGTAGTACGCCAACTCCCGCGCCGATCCATCTGCCGACACAATCAGCACCCACCCCTGCTGCGGCCAACTCGCAAACGTGCCCGGCTGGCCGCCCCCCAGGGTGATCGTGCCCGCGCCGCTCGCCCCCAAGTTCCCCGCGTGCGCCCCATCAGCACCGTCCACCACCGTCGCCCCCTCGATGCCCTCCAGGTATCCCTCCAATTCATAAGCGATCACTCCCAGCACGTTCTCGTTCCGCACCACGATCAGCCGATATTGTTCCAGCCCGGCCGCCGCCTGGGCAGATGTTACTGGGTCCATGCCCACCGAATTCTGGAACACATCGCCCAGCTCGACGGCCATTGAACCCGACAGCGCACTCGCGCTCGTCCGCGTCACGCGCACATAGCGGCCCGGCAAATCCGAGGGGTCCAAGCTCCCGAGAACCAATCCGCTTTCGAGTACTTTGGTCTGCCCGTTCGAAATCGCCACGCCCGCCCCGAAATCACACCCCGGCGCCGCCCACCGAACGGTATCATCATCGACAGCCTCTATGGTTCCCGTGCCCGCGCCGTTCTCCCCTGCGGCAAAATCGAGCTGCAGACCCGGAATTGTCACCGCCACGAACATCGCTAGAAATTCCGCCTCGCTCGAGCTGCGAAACCGCCCGAGGCTTTGCGACGAATCAGCCTGCGCGGCCCCATCGCTCGATGCGCCGCTCAGGTAAATCCGCAGGCCGTCTGCCCTGGTTTTGATGTCGCCCATTATGCTTCACTCACCGTCAAGTCGCCCGCCGCCACCGCCAGCGAAACGAGCGGCACGTCGGGCACCCGCACCACCATGGCGCTCGTCTCCGCCGCCAGCAGTTCCTCGCCCGCCGCGTCGATCGCGTACACCCTGGCGGTCACCACCGTTTCATCCGGCAATCCCGTCAGTCGGAATTCCCAGCCGTCCCGCGACCCATCATCATTCAGGTGCCCCACCGCCTCGAAACCCTCGCCGATGTCCCGCTCCACGCGGTACGCCACTGCGTTCGCAACATCCAACCAGCGCAGAGTCAGCGCCCCGTCGATGCCAGGCGCCGGCGCCGGATGGTCCTCCGTGTCAAACACCGCCACCCGCGTCGGGACCGTCCGCTCCACGATGTCGATGAAATCGGCCGTCTGCGTCCCCAGGAAAATCCCGTCGACGTAAATCCAGTACGTCACCGGGGGAGTGGCATCGCTCTCCCAGAGGACGCGGGTGATGAACCCATTGACCCGCTCTGTCCAGATCCGCGTGATCACTCAGACCACCTCCACGATCAGCTCGGTCCACAGGTGGAAATTCCCCGTCGCCCCCGAAGTTACTGCCGCGACAAGCTCCCGGGCGTGACGGACCTCCCACACAAAAACACTGAATACGATCCCCGTTCCATCCGTAAGGAGGGCGATGGAGGCTTGCAGGTTCGTAAACGCCCGTTTTCCAGTGGTCCGGTTGGCCGCCGTCGTGTACGTCGTCAGGCAGCGGTACACTCCCGCCGCCGGCTTCCGCCCAATCTGGCGGTAGTCGTGCCCATCCGAGCCGGGGCGAGAGAGCACCTCCGGGCGCATTCCCGCCTCGATGACGGGAACCTCCCAGTTGCCGATCGCGAAGCTGATTGACCCGATGCCGCCTGCCATTTCACCCTGCCTCGTTCTCAAATCCTTTTCGAGAGGTCATCCACATGAAACACGTAGCCGGGCTTTTCATCACACTGGCCTGTTTCGCCTCTGTCGCCGCTGTTTACTGCATTTTTGCTGGCGATACGGCTGCCGCCTCTTCTTGTGCCACTGGCGCTTTTCGGTTCTTCCTCCTTGGCCTCATCTGCCATGGAATTGACGAAATACAATCCTTCATCAGTTGCTCATGTGCCGATTCACCCCAATCGTCGCCCCGCTCTTCGAGTTCATCTCGCGAATGGAAACTAACACCTCCTCATTGATCGACACCAACCTCTCCATCAATTCTTCCACCCGGACTCCTGCCTGGGTTTCTCCCGCGTCTGTAATGTGAGAGCGGAAATTCCTTCCCGGCTCAAGTCCGGCGGCTTTCACAATTCCGACGTTTTCTCTTATGCCTTCCAATCTGGAAGACCCGGAACGAAGTCCAAATACAGACGCCGCTGTTTCGGGATCGAAACCCATACCAGTGGCCCGGTTGAAAGCAAAGCGCCTTGGTGCGACATTCAGAAAATTCAACTTTCCGGGACGCTCTAACAAGGTGTTGTATTCACCCTGAAACAATTGTCTTCGTAAGTCGAAATTTTCTCGTTCAGATCTGATTTTGTCACGCGCCACTGCGCCACTGGCAATCGAAGCAGCGCGTCGACCGCGGGCCGTCATCATTCCTTCTTCAAGACGTTGCGCAAAAATATCCTCTCCCTCCACACCAGCAAAAAACTCCTCACCTGTCGCCAGAGGCCGCTCCCCTAGAAATGCACCCACTACCGGCCGACGGCGAGCAGGGATACCGCGCAAGTCACCACCAAAAAGCGCCGCCTTCCGTTGTTCTGGCGTCAAGCGCCGGAATGCTTCTTCAGCGTTTGCTGGCGGCTTCACAGTCCAAACACGATTGCGAGCTGTCGCCTCCGCATCGACCTCCCCTTCCTCCACATCAGCACCAATCGCTTCGATCACACCGCGCAATGCTCTTGTTCCCTGTTCACTACGCTGCGCAGCCGCGCCCAATCCCACAATCTCCGCACCAGAAAACACCCCCAACTCCTTCATCTGCTTCGCCTGAGTCATGAACTCGCCAATGTTGATTCCCATGCTGCGAAGCTGAAGTGCCGCATCACTCAGATCGGCCGTGTTTAGTCCCCCGAATATCTCGCTCAACTGCACCATCTGCACGACAAATTCATCCGCGTCCGGAACAATCGCCTTCGCATTGGCCGCGCGCTCGGTAAACTGAAGCACCTGTTCATTCGCCAAGTTCGGCTTCGCACCACGCGCCGCAAGCGCGATATCCAGCCGTTCTTGGCGTGTCGCCAATGGCGTTTCGAGAGCCTCCAACTGTCGCATCAATGCCGAGCCCATCGCAGGCCCGCCAAATTCCAGCCGCATCGAATCCTGAATTCGCTTGCTCGAACGTTCCGCATTCTCAGTTGCCAGTTTCATCTGGCGATCCATCTCCTGGCGAAACACACTCGCCAGTGCACCAACCGAAAGAAGACTGGCGCCAATGCTCAAGACTTTAGCATTCAGCGCCCCCACCACCTTCTCCGCTCCGCTCAACTCCCCCCTCATCTTCCGCCCGGAACTCTCCCCCCGATCCCCCGCCCGTTGCGCGCTCTTCCCCAACTCCTCATACTTGTTGATCACAGACACAAGACCGGCCACCGCCTTCGCGGCATCCGCGGAAAGCACAAACTGCACATCAGTCTTTGCACCGCCTCGGCTCATTCAACCCTGCTCCACACCGCGAATTCGGCCAGCGTCGGCCAGTATCCCGTCCCAGTTCTCTCCATCATTCGGAGCCACCATCGCTCCTCTTTTTTTTTACATGCTCCAGCGCACCAGGCTCGTCAACAATTGCCCCCAGCGCCTCGCGCATCCGGTCATCGCGCACCAGACCCAGCAGGTTCGCTTCCGCAATCTCCACGCGATAGTTGATTCCCAACGCCCCAACGATCATCTCAAAGGATTCCACCCAACTGATCGCCGCATCAGGATAGGCAACCTCACCATCTCCCTTCACATTCAGATACAGGAATTCGAAAAGCCGCTCCCCCACCGCAGAGAAATCCGCGAATTCCTTCAACACCTCGCCTTCAAGCACACCATCCCTCAACCGCAGCGTCATGGGCAATGCTGTTCCTGCAGGAAACTTCCGCGCCATTGGAATCAACCATTTCCGCTCGTCACCCATCCGCACCAAATGCCCATCAATCATTCGCCTGCGCTTCAACTCCTCCGGTGTCGTCTCCCCCCATTCCGACATCCAGCACTTCACGGTAGGAGCCGGATTCTCAATGCGCTCCTCCCACTGCAAATACGCCAGCGGAACATCCTGCAGCTTCACCGGCCCCCTGCCGTCCTCTGCCAGGAGCAACCCGCGAACGGTTCCCTCCCCGCCCCCAACTCTCTCCGCCGGCAATTCCACAGACACGCTGGTTGGCGCCTCCAGCACGCGCGAAAGCCCCGCCGATTTCACTATCTCGGCAGGGCCGCCCGCGTCCTCCACAAAGTAAACGATCATCGTTTCCCTTTCACCTCATTCGGCACTTGCTCACGCGATTGCTTGGTCCGCCGTGTACGTCACGATTCCCGTCGCTCCGTCCTTCCGCGTGTCGATTCTCAGCCCCTTCGTTGCCGCGTAGTTCCACGAAACGTCCGTGTCATTCACCACGCCGCCCGCGACGCCGAACGCGATATGCGCCAGTTCCACATCTGCTTCCGGCCCGCCACCCGTTGCAATTGAGCGCAGGAACATCGTCGCATCCGTCAGCACCGCCGGCGCATCGTAGGCATCATCTGCATGCTCGATGTCCACCGTCGGCGCCTCCTGCTGCACCGACGCGAACTGCACGAAGGGCTTGCCGTTGTCAGTATCCTGAAAGAATTGGAAGCCCAGATTGAGCCGCCACGTCTTCACGCTGCTCAAGAGCGTGCTGTTGATGTTGACGCCGCCAAGCGTGAATGCCTGCCCCCACGGCGTGGTAATCGCCGGCAGCGCACCCGTCGCCTTATCTACCGGATCCGTAAATCCGTCACTGGAAATCGGAATCACCTGCACTGTCGCCTGGCTCAATCTGCCGTCGTCGGCCGGAATCGCCGTGATTGCAATAATCCCGGCTGTCACCGTCCGCAGCAAATGCGTGGTGCCCGACGCCCTCGCCACTGGCCCCTGATCGGCGCTGATCAGAATCACCCCGCCAGAGATCGTCGAGATGTCCTTCGCCAGCAGCGTCACCGCGCCGATGATGCCGGGAATGTCGTGCGTCACGAACTCAAAACCGCGCACCTTGCGCAGCGTGGCCGCCACGGTCGGATACGGCCCGCCGTCCGTCACCGGAATCTCCACCTCGCCGTTTGGCGTCGCCCGCTGGCTTGCCGTGCCGGCCAGCACCGTCGTGCCGATCTTCACGGCATGCAGCGTGTACCTCTTTGCGCCCATTTCTCCGTCCCTCCTTTAGGTCGTCCTGAACCGTTTCTTCTTCGCCAGCTCGCCGCTCGACTCCAGATGCCTCGCAGCGGTCTCCCTCACGATCTCGCCCAACTCCTCGGCTTCTTCCTTCCTCAGCGTTGTCAACTCCTCCGGGATGTTCGGCAGCTTCGGATTCTTCTTCACCATCTTCGCGTACCACGGCACGCGCATCGTCGCATGAACCCGATCGCTGATCGTTCTGACCGTCGCGCCGCTGATTGCATCACGCTTCAAGTCCCCCATCCACACCAGCGCCGGCGGCCCGCCCCTCCGCCGCTTGCGCTTCTGGTACGCGGCCGAACGAGACTTGAAGTTGTACCGCCGCGCCGCCCCCAGAACAAAATGCCGCGGCAACATCTGCCGGTGCCAGGTCTTCGCCGCTTCCCGCAGGCCGATCTTCGTCGAGGCGTTCTGGAATGACTTCAGGAACTCATTCCAGTCCGGTCCATTTCCCTCTGTCTGGATCTTCACCGCCACGTCACGCCTCCAGTCCCCAGTTCACCAGGAAGCCCGCCACCACGAAATCCACGCCGCGCCCGCTCTCACTCACCTCGAAAATACCGTTCGAGTATGCCCGAATCCACGCGAACCCCTGCCGCTCGGCAATCTCCGTCATCTCGTCGAGAATCGCTCCCGTCTTGCTCTTCACATTTCGCAGCCCCGTCCGCTTCTGCGCCCCCGTCAACTTCTCCCACCGATCCGGAAGATCCTCCTCGAATACCACCATCAGCCGGCCATTCGGCACGAATGGAAACGGACTTCCACTGCGAACGACATCGAGCGAATCCGCACTCGGCGTCGTAACAATCGCCAAAGGCCGTGCCGATGTCGCATCATCAATTTCTTCCCAAACCCTCAGTAATGCGGCCGTTTGCTGATCCTCCTCCGGATCAAGAGGATCGATCCCCACCCACAACCGGAACGTCGCGCTCTTCGCCACGAGCGCGCGCATCTGATCCAGTGCAGTAACCCATGCAACGCTCACCGCTTCCAGCCTCCCGCCCGGCCGCGCTCTTCAGCCGCATACAACACTGCTTCCACATGTAGCGTCCCCTCATTCTCCCCCGCCGTGCCCGTCACGATGAATTCCGCAGTGCTTCCGCGAAACGGCAGAACGATCGTGTCCTTGCCAGGCTCAACCGCTCGCGTCTTGATCAGCACAACCGCCTTCGCGATGATTGCCCGCCCATCGATCGTCCCCTCATACACGCGCGAATCAATCTTCGGCACAGCCTTGATCGTCGTTCCGGGCGAAGCCCCACCGGCGCGATACTCGACATCCAAAGCGAGTGGACCCGCCAGGATCGCCGTCACCAGCGATCCATCGACCCCAAATATCTCCGCGCGCGTCGGGCTCATCCCCCCCTCCCGATTGCGAGCAAGCCTTCCCTCAAATCGTCATTCTTCGTCATCAGGCGGAAGCCCAGGTTGGAAATCGCGAACAATCCAGATTCATTCAGCAGGTCCGATAAATACGCCATGTCCGCCCAGTCCTCGATCTCGAACAGCAGAACATCCGTCATCAAATACCCCACATCAATAGCACGATCGGCAATCTGATAGGAAGCCAAGCCGGCAAACCTCGTCCGTGCTCCATGAAGGCGCAGTGGGCACGGCGTCAGCAGTTCCTTATACTGCTTCGTGCGCCGGGCGATCCGCTCGCATTCCTGGGCTTTCATCGATCATCCTCCACCAACAAGCGTCTTGATCAGATAGCCGCCAAGTCCGCCGGCCGTTCCTGCAGAACCGGCAATCACCACCATGATCTTCACGAGCGCCTTGTTCAGGGCCTCCATCTTGTCGGAGATCGTGACATTCATTTCTTCCATCTGTTCGCGAAGAAGATGGACTTCTTTCAGGGATTCATGCCTCATCTTTTCCAGTACCCCCGGCTGTCCGTTTCCATCCAGACGCTTGCAAAGTCGATCCAACCTTCCGTTGAGTTGTTCGAACAAGGATTCCAATTTGATCAGACGCTCCCGCTCCGAAAGCGGGAAAGGTGTCTCGTTGACCGACATCAATCAATCTCCTCATGTCGTTACGGCACCGGCGACCCGGCCCTCTGTCCCGCCTCGAACATCATCTGCATCATCCGCACCTGCTGGCTCGAATTCTCCTCCGTCTGCCGCTCGATCCAGTATCGCTTCATCGTGCCGGTGCTTCCTTGATCCTGAACCTCCACAATGAAGCCATCCTTCCGATCCAGCAGCGGTGCCCCCGTCGTCTTCACGACGACGCCATCAGGCAAATATACCTCGAACGTCGAGCACCCGATGCCGCTACCCATCAGCACCGCTGCCAGGACCGAAAGAATTCTCTTCACGGCTCTTCCCTCACTACAAACTCCAGCACATACCTCTCGCCAGAATAGAAAACGCGGCCTTCCACGCCACCCTCCGGCAACCCGCCAGCCTGCTTGCGCAACACCTCTTCCGTCCACGCAGCATCGGCGGAAACATGCCAGACACCGTCAGCCGTCAGCGGAGGAACCACATTCAGCCGCGGACCAGTCGCGCAGCCCGTCATCAGCACCGCGGCAAGAACCAATGCCACCAGTATGGCCGCCAGCAGAAGCATTGCACGCAGGCGTTCCATTTCAATCATCCTGGACATCATTTCGACCTCCTTGTCGCCTGTTGAAAAGCCCGGCCCGCTTCTCTGGGCCGGGCTCCCCCATCAATGATGCGATCACTCGACAACTAGGATTATGCGATCTCGCTGTCCACGAGGATCCACGCGGCGCCGGTGTTAATGAACAGCGCCGTGTCTTTGTCCGCATCGATCGTCGCATGCGTTGCACTGCCCGCGATCGTTTCCGAACCGGCCGGATCGATCGTCACAGCAGCTGCATCCGCCGTGGTTTTCCGCACGCGCAGCAATGCACCGACAGGCACATCAAGCACAGTCGGAAGATTCAGCGTGGCCGCCGCGGTATTCGGCGCCAGCACCAGGAGCAGCCCGCCGCTCGAGAAGTCGTACAAGCTCAGAGTAGTCGCACCGGTCGCCGCAATCGTCAGAACGCGATTACCCTCGCCCGTGAACTTATCCAAGCGAACCTTGCAGGTCGTTGCCGCGGAGGCCTTGGCAACCTCGGCATGCCCGATGTAGATCAGGCCGCTCGCGACGGTCTTGTCCACACGCGCATTGACGGGATCCCAATAAACCTTCTGGCCGGCCTTGATCGCCTCGGTTGTTTCGTGCGCCTTCGCCGTCAAGACGTGAACGCCGGTCACATCGATCTCACCAACCCCTCCGTCCACCGTGTCCACCGTCAACACGCCGGCACGCTCAAGGGTTGCCTGGATCGACCCGCTCAACTTCGTGGATCCGCCGGAACCAGTTCCATTCGTCCAGGGGATGACATTTCCCCACTTCAGCCTCGATGTTGCCATGATCCTGTCCTTTCATTTTTTACTGCGAGTCAAAAGGTGAAGGGGCGGATTTCTCCACCCCCCGATTCATTATTCACCCGGTCCCGTGTATGCGTTCTTCGCCAGGCCACGATAATCGATCGGCGCAGCCGCGACATCGAGCCGGACCTTCATTCGAAGACCGTCGATCTCGAAGCCCTCCTGCTCCTCGAAGAACGGAGCATCCACGCCGTCCAGGAACGCCACTTCGATCGTGTCGATCTGGCTGGTGTCGGCAGCAACCGCCCATTCATACTGCCATGCGCTGGTGCCCTGCTCCAGTTCCGCGTCACTTACAACCTGGAGCTTATTGAAGAACGGGTTGATCACATTGGCATTCGTCTTCGCCGGATCGCCCGCCGAGCCGATCACCTGCTCGGCAGTCGTTGCCATCGTCGGCGTCGTGATCAGATAGCGAGGCGTGATGTTGAGCATCACCTTCTCGCCATCATCGTTCGCCGGCTGCATGCCCGCCTGCTTCTGCATCAGGGCGCGCAGTTCGGAGATGGTAGCCACGGTGATGTCGCCGGCCGTCCCAAGATTCGCGTGCGTCGAGTGAAACAGCGCCACGGTATCCGACAAGTCCGGATTGGCCTTCAAGATGCGGTACACCAGCCGGTTCGGAAGCCGGCGGGCAGCCGCACCCATCATGCGCGGAATGCGCGTCAGGCCGTCCAGATCATCGTTGCGGATCGTCTGGCGAGTGACCGAGAGAATCCGGCCGAAGGTGATGAGGCGGTATTTCTCCTCTTCATCGCTCAGCTTGCCTTCCGTGAATTCGCCATTCTCGCTCACCTGCAGGAGATCGGGCGATTCCGAAAGGCGGATGACGTGGCGATCTTTGAAGTCGCCAATGGACACCTTGCGCGTCCAGACCTGGTAGGTCGTCGGCGCTTCCTCGTACCCCGTCTGCAGGGCTTTGTTCTGCACATCGGCCAGCAGCAGGGGCAGATCGCTCGTCGTGTGGCTGAACGCCGCATCGGCGCGTGTCAGGAGCTGACGCCCGGCGAAGCGAAGGCGAGGACGATTCGCGCGACTCAACGCCGTCTCGATCATCTCCTCCATGTCGGCTCCGCGGTGGTAATTGCCCGCGACTTCCAGGCTCTCGCGAACGAAATCGCGAAGCGTGTAGCCACGATACTTCATCCATTCCGGCGAGGGGTCCTTGACCGCGATGCCACCACGGATCAGGATCGCATCGACCGCGCCCTTGCGGAACGTGTCGCGCTGGTCCCGCGTCACCTGCACGCGCTGCCCCAGAGGCTGCGTGGCAGAAGCCGCCTGCGCCACGTCCTTTGCCCGCTGGATCGTCCAGACCTCGGACACCGCGCGCTCTTGGATTTCCGAGCCACAAGCCGCCAGCGCCAAGCGCACGCCCTCAATGCGAGTGCGCTCGCGCAACGCCGCAGCCTCACGCTCCGCTTCGACATCGACCACATTCGCTGCCTTGCGCTTCTTCGGGGTGCGCCGAGACTTCTTCTTGGACTTCTCGTCCTCGTCTTCGTCCTCATCGTCCATCATGTCCTCGGCGCGTTCGTCCTTGTCTTCGTCCTCGTCGTCATCGTTGGCGCGTTTGCCGGCGCCATTCAGCGCCTTCAGCACCTCGCCGGTTTCGATCACCGTCACGGACTGGCCGCCACGCCGCAGCGCATCGATCTCACTCCACGACAGCTCACATTCTGTTCCGTCTGATTTCCGCACCTTCACCTTCATCTTTTCCGTCCCTCCTTTGTGGGCGCTCCGTCCCTTCTCGACAAACAAAGTATTCAACACGGCCAGTTTCCCGCGGTCGTCCAGTTCCGGCGACCCGAGCACCTGCCCCTTTGTACGAAATCCGCTGCGCGGATCTGCGGGCACCGCCACCAATGATACTTCTAGCGGTTCCCAATCGACGGCAACCAGCGCGGGACCGTCAAACAGACGGCCATCGACCTCCGCACTCTCGCCCTCGCCAATGCGCTGATATTTGTGCACCTGGTATCCGACACTTGCCTTCCTCAGATGCCCGCCATCCACCAGCTCAAAAGCATTCTTTGCCCGATCCGTCTCCGCAAAATGCGGGACGCCGAGCAGCTCGTCATCATTTACATTCAGCCCATCGACATGCCCAAGCGTGTCGGCCACAGTCATCCGGCTGTGCGAATCCTGGAACGGCAGGTAATCCTCCGCCGGCATTCGTGCTCCCGTCATCAAGAGCACTTCGGGCATTTCGCTCCATGTCTCCCAGTCCCAGATCCGCACCGGCGCTTCCGTCGCGATCACCATCTCCAAGTCGCGATGATCACCCCCTCCCGGCTCCCGACTGGCCCCAACGCGAACGCGAAGCTTCCCCGTCGATCGCATGCGCGAGTCGCTGCCGCGGCGCGCAAGTTCTCGGCGTGCTTCTGCGTCCCCAGATTCCGCCAATTGAACCAGCCGCTTCAGGTCGAGATCGCCGTAGTTCACGCGCCACCCCCGTTTACGGCCGCGATTCCTGCCGCGATCTCATCACCCGTGGCCGGCAATTTCGCGGGTTCCCACGCAATTCCCGGAGTCTGCAAATTGAATTCTTCATCAAGCTCGCGCTGCCGCAGGATTGCTTTTCGCTGCTCGCGCGGATCCTTCCCTCTGGATGCCACCATCTGATCCCACGTCATTTCACCAGTCCGGAGAGCCATTTCCAAAGCCTGCCGATCTTTCACAGGATCGATCAGCGGACGCGCCGGCATCTGCCATTCCAAGCCCGCCAAGATACTTTCCGCCGTCCGGTTCTTCAGCTTCACCTCGCCAATCATGACCGCCCACTCCAACCAGTCCTCCACAATCGGCCGGCAAAGCATGTCGATCATGTCGTCCTGCACCTCTTCATAGGTGGGGACGCTCATGTTTTCCGACATCTTCGCGCTCGAATAGTTGACCTTCGAGAAGTCCCCCGTCACGACATGCGGCGGGATTCCCATGTTCACCGCCCAATCGTGATAGAAGGAAAGCAAGAGCGCCTGAAACTCAGGCGACGGAGTATTGGATGTCAGAAGCGACACCTCGCCATTGTATTCGATCGCCTGTCCCGGCTCCATCTTATGCTCGAAAACAGTCTGCCCTGTCTCGCTATCGAGCGTCTCCACCTGCACCTGTCCGTCATCAGCGGAAACATCAAAGGCGCCACCAGGTGAATCCATCGCGGGCTTGAAGTGCATTCCAGCATAGCTCTCCATGCGCTTGCGCGTCAGCTCCGCAGTCTTCGCATCCGTCGCATCGAACAGCGAAAGCGCCCCCGCCGCGAAGTCCGGAGCACCACGCCACTGCAAGGGCCGCTCGATGTCGTAATAGTGATAAACCCTGTCGGCCGGGATCTCCTCCCAGTCGCTCTCCAGCCACGGAAGCCCTGGGTCCCCCTTGGAAATCAGGTAGCCGATCGGCTCGCCGATTGCATTGTACCGAATACCCCCGACAATCTGCTCGCCCGGCCCCACGCTCGCCCGCGTGTCCGCCACCCGCGCGAGTTGCTCCGGCTCGATCATCTGCAACCGAAAACGTCCATCCACGATCGAGCGAACCAGCAAGCCGCCGCCGGCCGTCATCTTGTCCAGCCCGGCAACCTGAACGACTTTCCGCCACGACAAACCGCGCTGGCCCTTCACGCCGATCGCGCGCGCCGTCCGGCGCCATGCCGCATCAATGTCGTCATCTTCAAACTGAGGCCACGGCCCCAGCCTGCCGACAACCATGTGAATCAGGAACTTCGCCGCCCGCTTGGCCTGCGGATTGTTCCGGAACAAGTACCGCCCGATGGCCTGCAGGCGCGCTTCATCCGCCAGAAGAAGGACTTCCCCGCTTCGCCGAAGCCCGGCAAGATTATGGAGTTTCGCCGTCAGCCGCCCGGGCTTCGCAACATCATAACCGGCGCGCCCCATGAGCGCCCGCCCGGCCGCCTTCAACCGTCCCCATAAAGAGAAAGAGCGGGTGGACGCGCCGCCAGGCGTCCCACCCGCTCTCCTCTGCCGCTTGGGGTTTCCGGGCCCTCCCAAATTACAATCCGTCCCTGATTCCCGGTCCCCGGTCCGGTCCTCGCGCCTACATTAACTTCATCCGAACTTGCCACACCCTCCCCGACTGGGCGATCTTCCTCAGCTTGATCAGCGATTCCACCTGGTCCTTCAGGCTCGCCGTCTCAACCGACGCGCCATTCGCAGACTGCTTCTCGATCAGCGCCTCCCCGCTCGTGATCGATTGCTCAATCTGCTCGACCAATGGGTCCGCCATTTTCCAAACCCCCAGAAGATTGACAGGCGGCCCGCTACTATCCCGGGGAGGAAAGGCCAAGAGCCTGAAGGGGGCCGCCCGTCGCGTCAAGTCAGAGCCAGTTGGGTGGTGGCTGTCAAGTATCTGGGGCTGTCGGATGCTTGGAATCCAAGCACAACTTTTTCTACCCCTGGCGCCTGCACTTTTTCTCCACCAAAAGTTACCCACAAAGGGGGAGAAAAAGTGCAAACCGCCCACGGCTCCACTATTCCGAGGGCGGAAAGAGCCTCTTTCCGAGCCCGAAATATCCGATGGGGAAAAAGAAAACCGCCCCAGAGAGGGGCGTCCGCGACGTGACGGGCGACAAACCGGGTGCCGATTTTGCCGGTTCTGCCGAATCTATTTTCTATCCTACGCGGGAGAAAAACGGGACAGATAGAAAAACAAACCCTATAGAGGGAAAACAAACTCGGCAAACTCGGCAAACTCGGCAAACTCGGCAGGAGGAATGTCCAGACTGGATCCCCACCAGTCCTCATTCCGGAGTTGCTCGCTTGGAGTAGTCCCTCACATCAAATTCTTTCAAGCACGCCTTGCATTTCCGCCGCTCCTGCCTAAATCCCCTCTGGAGTCGCGAATACCGCAAGACCGACCGCACGCTCCCGCAATGGGGGCATTTCTGATAGACCTTCCCCACAACCGGCACCGGCGTCGAGGGCTTGATCGCCGCCGGCGGATCGCCTTCAGGCATTCGCTCCTCCACAATCGGCTCCCGCCACTGAATCTCAACCCCTCGCTTGCCGCGACGCCTGGTCATCATCGTCACTCCTTTTCGGTGTCTTCTTCGATTCGGATTGGATATCCCGACAGCATCCCTTTTTTCTTCAGGTCCCTTCCAACGCGCCGCAAATGATTCCCCAGCTTGATCAATTCATCGCCCAAGTCGGACATGGATTCATCGGCGCTGGAACCAGACCCAATAATGATATCATCTTCAAAATGATAGGTTGCAGTAAAATCTTCCCCAAACTGGAAGCCAGGACCGTACAAGATTATCTCATGCGGATGACGCCACTCCACAAGACTACGCTCATGCATGAGTTTTTCCAGATCATCAATGCATACCTCTCCGGTCTCTTTTCTCCTGACAATCTCAGCCCGCCTTTTCTCATTGTGATTTGAAATCAGGAGGTTCAGAATTTTGCGAGTCATACTGTATCTGAGAGCGGCATCGAAGGAATCCATCCATAGAGCTTGATCAGAACGCACATTGGAGAATGGGCTGGTCAACCTAATCCTGCTTCCTATGTTTCTCGTATTTTCGATAAACCCCTCGAAGGTCAGCAGTGACACCACTTCCCATTCAGAAACATGGTTTTTCTTGAACTTGTTCCAAGTCCACAAATAAGGAGACTGGCGAGGAGATTCCCCCACCAACCCGGAAAGAAAAACTTTCATGTCCCATTCATGATGACATTCCTGATCCAAAGCCCAACAGCGAACAGAAAAACAAAATGACTTCGGGTCAAGCATCGAACAACCGGAAAAATCCAAACGACTCACATGGTTGAACCACTGCACTGGATTCACTTGATCTTCCATCTTCTCTCACCTCACACCTTGATTCGCCCCAACGTCCTCACCCCCCGCCTCGCCCGCACGGGCCCCTGAACCAGCCCGGCAGACACTCCCACCCCCAACGCGATGATCAGCGCATCCCACCAGTGATTCTCCCCCTCGTATCCATCACGCGGTTGCCAGTACACCTGCTCCTGTCCATTCCGCTGCCGCACCCGCTGGCGCTCCTCGGAAACAATTCCCCGCTGGAAGCGCAGATCCTCCGCCGCCTCCGATGCAAACACCACCGCGTTCGGATCGCCCGGCGAACGGGCAAACCAGCCCGCGAACAAATCCTTCAATGCCACCGTCCCCAATCTCAGTAATTCCACCCGATGATCACTCTGTGAAGTTTTCGACCACGCCACCAGGCCGCCGCCTCCGATCACCCGCTCGCCCTTTGTCGGCAGCACCTTCCGCCCCGCCTTCCGCTGCAAAGCCCACTTCCGTGCGTAGGCATACACGCGATCGCGATGCAGGCCGGACCCGGAATCAAATCCCACCCGCAAGAGAGGCAACTCACGCCCCTCGGGCAAAGTCAGTCCCGTCGTCACCAGCGCGTCGAGCGCACCATGCATCCCTTCGAAGTCGCCCTGCAGGAATCCCCAATCGCTCACCGCTACTCGAGGGCCGTGGCGATTGACACCCAACTTGATCCAGAATACTCCATCATCCTGCACATCACACCCCAGCAGGGCTGCTTCCGTCCCCGTCGGCACCGTCCCTCGCGCTAGCCCCGGGTTGCACCGATCGACCACCGCCCTTTCCGCCATGACCATCTTCCGCGGCTGGTACGGCAGCGCCAAAAAATGATTGCGAAAGATCATCATCGGCTCCTCGTGCCGGCGCTCCTCCGCGGCCTTCGCCTTCAGAAACTCCGCCGCGATCTCCCGCATCGTCACATCCGGCGATGCGAACGCATTGAGATGGAAGCCCCAGAACTCACGGATCTCCGGCGCCCGCGCCTTCCAATCACCTCCCCTGTTCATCTCCATCCGCACCCGGTCATCATCCACCTCGTGCCCGCACGCGGGACATTGCCACCAGACGCGCACGCGGCCCTCTTTCACTGCTTCAGCGTGCGCCTCCAGCGCCATCTTCACACCATCAACAACCGGCCGCTCTCCCCAATGCAGATCCCCCAGTGCCCACTCCTTCCGCGCGCCGCATCCCAAACACGGGACCTCCCACTCGCACCGGTTGCTCGATTTAAATTCCCGCCATAGCGGCCCGTCGAACGTGGTTGGCGTCCCAGATCCAACCTCCCGCCGCGTATGCCGGAACGTCCTCTGGCGCGCGCGGGCCTGATCCTGGGGGCTGCCCTCCTTCTGCGTCTTCGATGGGAACTTGTCCTCCTCCTCGAACACGATCAGTTCGCAGTCGCGTTGCGAGAGATCCTGCTCGCTCTTCGCCAGCGCCAGATATGTCGATGAATTCCGCCACCTGATTTTCGAGAACGTCAGCGCGACATCAGGTTGGCCAGCAAGCTCCTTGCGCCACCGCGGGCTTCGCAAGATCGCCCGCCCCAGTTTGTCCTCCTTGTAATCCTTCAGCGCCTTCTCGCCCGGGAACACGATCAACGAATTCGTTGGCCGCGAGCACACATGCGATTGTAGCATCATCAGCACTACCGTCGTTTTCCCCACCTGTGAGACCCACACCAGCCTGATTTTCCGGACCTCCGGCCGCGAGAACACCTCGAGCGGCAATCGCTGATAGGGCCGATCGTCCGTCCGGAAGCCCCACGCTCTCACCCCGGAGGGCACCACCCCGTGCGCCTCGGCAAACATTCGCGCGTCGAGCGGCATCGGCTTCTTCCACTCGCCGAATTCCGCAACCTGGGCAACCTGAGCGACGGTCACTTGGCGTACTCCATCGGCAGCTTCTCCGCAAACGACTGGAACTCCTCGCACATCTGGCGAACCTGCGCCCCGTACTTCTCGCGATCGGCCGGCTCCATCCCCGCCTCGAACGCCTCCAGCCGGTTCAGAATGAATTGGCGCATTTCCCGCCAGGCATGCTCAACACTTGCCCGCTCGAAAAGCTCTTCGCGCATCCTTCGGACTTTCAGCTCGCGCTCATCAGCCAGGGCCTTCTGCTTCCGCGCCTCGTCAATTTCTCGCAGCATCCGGGCGCGCACAACCTGAGCGCCGAGGTCATCTCCCACCGCGCCGGCCTCGGCCGCCACAGCGTAGGGCGTCCGCCGCGCCCGCTTCGTCGCCACATGCTCCCGGTGCACGGCCAACGCTTCACGCGCCTTCTCGATGTCGTACCCGTTCGCTCCCTTCCGGATGTCACCGCGGGCAGTTAGCATTTTTGTGGTGGAGAGGCTGATGCCCAGCGCGGACGACAGTGCGTCGAGAGAGGAACACCAGCGGGCACTTCCTGCGAGCAGCGGCCGATTCATAAACGATCCCTTACACCGAGCGTTTTCCCGCGATCACCCCGCC
>Ga0326597_10001128_pt1 | contig 44193 bp, 37 predicted proteins | sample RVTome_12_FD_203789 | JGI IMG/M metagenome (GOLD analysis project Ga0326597, IMG submission 203789) | Soil microbial communities from uranium-contaminated site in the Upper Colorado River Basin, Wyoming, United States - RVT100D185 | ecosystem: Environmental > Terrestrial > Soil > Contaminated >...
CAAACCCGGACCGAGACTCAGGTGGCCCATGCCGGCGAGGACGTTGAGCGGATCCAGAGCCGGATGGCAGAGCTGGGCCACAAAGTGGACACCGCCCTGCTTTTGCGCGAGGCACTGGACGCCTTCTTGAGCCCGGAGAATCCCATTGCCGGACTCCGGAGTGAGGCGGAGGCGCTCCGGGCCCAGGTGGCCGAGATGGGGGAGGGTGTGGGACGGATTCGAGCGCAGCACGACGATGCCCTTCGGGCCCACCGGCATACCATGTCCCGGTTGGAGGCGATCGACGACGAGCATCAGGCCGCGGCCAGCCGGCTGGAGGAGACGGCGCGCCGGCTGCAGTCGGTCGAGCGGTCGCTCGACCCTCTGACTCAGGCCACCGACGCCATTCCCGGAATCCAACACCAGCTCGCCGTGCTCAAGTCGCTCGCGGAGCATGTCGCCCAGAAGATGACCGCGGTGGAGCAACAGCGGGAAGCGGTGGACCGGGCCGCGAATCAGATCTCCAAGCTCACCGTGCTCGACCGCGAGCTGGACACCTGGCTCCGCCGACAGGAGGAGCAGATCCGGCGATTTTCGGCCATCGAGTCGAGGATCGCCGATGTCCAGGCGCTCCAGGCCAAGGTGTTGGCCCACACCAACGAGCTGCAGGCCTCCCAGCAGGTGGCCGAGTCGGCGCAGCAGGCCGCCAGGCAGGCGCTGGTCGAGCTGCGGGAGCAGATGCGGAAGAGCAGCGAGGGGTTCGAGCTGGAGAACCGCGGGCTGCACGCGGTGAGTGAGCGAGTGGCCGATCTCCGAAGCGCGGTCAAGGAATGCGAGGCGCGATTCGCCGTCCTCGATGCCGCGAGTCAGGGCACGGCCGCGGTGCAAGGTCAGGTGCGCACCCTGGCCGAGCAGTCCGGTGAGCTTTCCCGGGAGCTGGTCCGGCTGTCGGAGGAAGCGCGGCGCATCGGTGGGATGCGGGATGACGCGGAGCGGCTGGATGTGCTCGCCGCCGAGACAGCGGCTCGGTTGCAGCGGGTCGAGGAGCTGAAGCCGGATCTGCACGAGGCGGTGCAGAAGCTGGCGGCGCTCAAGGGAACCCACGAGATGCTGGCCGACGGGCTGGAGCGGATGCGGCTGGCCCAGGACGAGATCGCCCGGCTCCGGGTGAGTCACGCCGATACCCACTCCTGGCTGACGACCACCGACGAGTGGACCCGCAAGGTGGAGGGTCAGGTGAACGAGTTGTCCCGAATGCAGCCGGCCGTCGAACGGATCCGGTCCGAGGTGGAACAGGTGCAGACCGCCATGGCCGGAATCGAGTCGGGGCGGGGTATGGTGGAGGAGCTCCAGCGCCGGTTGGCGGAGCTCGGCACCCTCAGCGACGAGGTCAGGGATCGAATGGATGGGCTGGGCACTCGCATGGACGGCGCGGAGGTCCGGTTCACCCAGCTCTCCGCGGAGGCCGAGGAGGCTCGTCGGGTCCGGGAGACGATCGCCGGCGTGGTCGCCTCGGTCGCCGCCGCCGAGCGGCGGATCGGGACCGTGGACGACTCGGTGCGGGGCCTGGAGAGTCGCACCCAGCAGCTCGACGAGCTGGAGGAGCGGGTCCGGCTGCTCGGCCAGGAGATGGAACAGCGGCAGGGCGCCCTCGACAAGGCGACCGAGCATCTGAACCTCGCGTCGACCCTGCGGCAGGAATCGGCCGCCACCGCCCAGCGGCTGGAGGAGCTCTCGCACACGGTCGGGTCGATGCTCGAGACGGCGGAGGGGCGCGCCGCCGGGATCGAGCAGGTGGCCGGCGACCTCGAGGCGCGGGCGGCCGCCCTCAGGGCGGTCGACCGTCAGGTCAGCCACTTCGAGGAGCTGCTCGCCAAGTGGGAGTCGGCTCAGTCGGAGGCGGCCCGGGCCATGGAGCAGACCCTCGCCCGGCAGGGCGCGGTGGAGGCGCTCGAGGCCCAGGTGAAGCACGTCTTCGACCTCGCGGAGCGCTCGGTCGAGCATGCCCAGACCATCGGAGACGCCCGGCACCAGATCGAGGAGGCGCACGCCCTGCTCCAGGACACGCATGCCCAGCTCAAGTCGGCGGAGGACCGGCTGCAGGGCTTCGAGGCGAGAAAGCGGCAGCTCGAGCGGACGGAACAGCGGCTGGCGCGGGCCGAGGCGCTGGCCCTGGAGGTGCGGTCCACCGTCGAGGCCCTCCAGGCGCAGCGGGCGGTAGTCGATCACGCCATCGAACGCTCGGGTCTGCTGACCTTCCAGATGAAGCAGGCGGAGGCGCTGGTCGAGACCCTGCGACGAGAGCGGACGCTCGCGTGCGACGTGAGTGCGGCCGTGGCCTCGGTCCGGGGCGAGGACGAGGAGGAGGAGGCGACCTCCAGGTAGCCGGGCAGGCTATGAGAGGGCCTCGGCCCGCACCTTCTCCAGCGCCTCGTGCAGACGAACCATGGCCAGCGTGTCCAGCCTGCAGTAGGCCAGAAGCTGCCGCCGGTGCCGGTCATGATCGCCGCTGCCGTACTGGCCCACCCACATCAGCGCGAACACCGCGGCCGCATCGTCGCCCGCGCTGATGTCGAGCGTGGAATAGTCGAGCTCGGGTACCATCACCGGCACCACCTGTTTGATCGAGGTGCGGCCCAGAAATCCGGGGTGGACGTAACCCCGGTCGATGATCCGTTCCAGGTCGAAGAGCCGGCCGGCCACCTGGTCGAACCGGGGCGCGAGGTCCGGCAACACGCCCCCGAGGTAGCCGAGCATCCGGCGCTCGTACGGCGAGTACACCAGAATCGACCCGTGGTCCCCCAGGCGGTCCAGCAGCCGCTCGGCCAGCTCCCGGCGCCAGTCGGAGCCGATGGGCGCCAGGTATTCATCGTGGGCCGGTGGATGGTCGAACGATTCCCGCACGTGGAGCGAGTACTGGAAGGGGATCGCCTGGTAGGGCTTGGCGCCCGCGAACCAGGGGAACGCGGGATTGACGCTCTCGAAATCGAGGTAATGCGCCGGCCACTCGATCGCGTCGAGCTGGGCCAGGCCGTCGGCCTCGACCAGTGGACTTCCGGAACGAACGACCTGTGCCACCCGCCGTTGGTTAGGGGTGAGGTCCGCGTCGGGCGGCAGCAATGAAATACGGTGGAAGCTCCTGAGCCGGTCCAGGCGCTGGGCGCTCAGATTGGGCAGGGCCACCACGGGATCCGGGATACCCACTCCGAGACAGCGGGTGTGGAAGAAGGGACACGCGCGGCAGACCAACTCGAGTCTCGGCTCGGGCCGTTCGCCGGCAGTCAGGGCCGCGGCAATCGCCGGCGCCATTGCCTGGAAGTCCCCGCCACGGGCGAGGATGGCGGCGGTCGCGTCGACTTCGCGCAAGACGCCGTCCGTCTGGCCGACCTGGAGCTGGGGGTCAATCAGCAGGAAGCTGCAGCGTGCGATGGGGAGTCCGGCGGCCTGGGCGACAAACGCCGTGAAAGCCAGGTCGTCGAGATATTCGTCCCTCGGCAGGCCCGTCTCCGGCGCCTTACCCGATTTCACCTCGATCAGGTCCCACCCGTCGCCGTGGCGCCGGAGCGCGTCGGCCCGCGCGATGAAGGGCCCGGTCGAGAAGGTGGCCTCGAAGACCACCCGTGCCTCCGGGTCGGCCAGAGCCCGGGCGGTCAGCGCCTGAGCGGTGGTGCCCTCCTGCCAGCCGATGCGGACCCCGTCACCCAGCTCCCCGCGGGCCCATTTTTCGACCTCGGCGCCGACGTGAAAGCGCCATTCGAGCGCCGGGGTGATCGGCTCCCGCTCGACGCGTAGCTGGTACCAGCCTTGGGCGCGGCAAGCGACGGCGGAGAGGAACGCCCGCTTGGCGATCATAGTTGGGCTCATGGCGCATGCCCGATGTGGTTCCGGCTCGCTCCGGCCGTGGCCCGCTACCGGTCTTCGGCCACCCCCGCCGCTTGCCTCAGGCTCACTACCGCCGTGGTGAAACTCCGCGCCTGGGGCGAGTTCAAAGTCTCACCGTAAGGGGCCAACAGGCAATGGCGCAGCACCATGAAATCCCCGTATTGCCGGAGCTGATCTGAGAGCCTCATGCCGGTGATCACGTCCAGGGTTCCGCGCAGCTGACCCTGAGAGAGAAGGCACATGACCGGCCGGGGTGCGGTCATCCCCAGGTGTCCGGGAGGCTCGACCAGCGCCTGCTCAAGGGTGGGCACGATGAGGGTGATGGCCTCCGGACGGATGGCCACGAACGGGAGCGGCTGCGGCTCCCCGGGAAGCCGAACCCGGGTGACTTTGACCAGATCGTGCGCCAGCCGCAAGAACTCCAGGAGGGTTTGGTGCATGGGTAGGTGGAGTGTGCCCTGCACCCATCCGAGGGAGGTCAACGCCTCCACGCCCACCTGGCGCAATTGAGGGAACGGGATCGGTGGCTCCTCGCGGACATCTCGGATCGAGGCGAGTACGGCCTCGACACCATGAAGATCCCCATCGGACCTTGGGGGTGTTCGCATATCGGGATCCTGGAATGGCTGAAGTCGGGGGGACGATTCAGCGGACCTGCGGGCCTGGCGTGGAACCTGAGCCCTGCATTGCGCGCGAGGAGCCGTGGCGAGCGGGCCCGAAGAGTCCTCAGTCCCGGCTCTCGCCGCGGCTGCTCGGCCTGTCGCATCTGATACGCTTCGTGATCACATTGCGTCAGAAAATACTGTATAATGACGCATATCGATCAGGAAGCGTTCCTGGAGCGACTCTGCCATCAGCCGGGCCAACGCCGGTAAAACGACCCTTGCCCTACCACGACCACCCACCAGGCCGCAAACCAGCAGAAACCGCGCCAGGGGCATCGCCACGCGGTCTGGAACCGAAGCCAGCCGACCGTGGCTACTGAGTGAGCCCCTCCTGCGTCGCGACGAAACCCCAGAGACCCAACGGAGGTCCGACGTCGAGCATGCTCCTCGTGTTGCCCCTCTACCTGATCGCAAGCGTGGGGAGGTTGCCGGCCGTCAGGGCTTCTCCGGCAGGTCCATCGCCGGGTTCTGATCGAAGAAGTCGAACGGCCGGAGCTCGAACGTGTGCCACAGCACCGGCATGACCGGCCAATCCTCGGCTCGGACCATGTGGTGCAGCCCGACGGTATACCAGAGGACGATGTCTCGACCGGCGATGGACCGGTTGGCCAACGTCCACTTGGGGAGCCCCTCGCCGGCTGGGCTGAGTGTCGGGTAGTCTCCCGCCGCGTAACGCTCGTCGGGGGAGTAGGGGGTGACCCACAGGTGGTGGTCGATGAATCCCGCGCGCCGCCTCGGGTAGTCGTCCGGCGAAAGCAGCGTGCTGCCGTTCGACCCCGGCATGAGCTGGTAGCTCGTGGGGTACCCGACCGCGTTGTGGTGGGTCGGGCTGGTCACCCGCCACATCGCCGGGTGGGCATAGTCGATGGTGAGCTTGGCGTCGCTCTCGGTCCGCGCCATGATCTCGTCCGCCACCCAGATGCTGCGGCGGGGACTGTCCATGGGGAGGGTCACGGTCTTCAAGCGATCGACCATGAAGTCGTTGGTCGGACCGTCCACGTCGAGGTCGAGCCGGAAGCTGAAGTAGTGATCGTGGTTCACCGCCACGAGGTTCGGTGCCACGAACCGGCCGTAGGCATCGGCGCGATCCGAGACTCTCCGGCCCCCGCTTGAGCCCGACGCATCGGCCAGGATCGCTCCCCGCTCGCGCACCATCTTGACTTCCGCGATGCCGGTCGCTCCGACCCCGACCCGGATCGACCCGTTCTGCCCGAAAACCCAGTCGAAGAGGTAGTCGTAGTTGCCCAGCACCGCGACCGCCCGAGCCACCAGCTCCCGCTGGGGGCGGCTGGCGATGGCGTCCCCATGGTCGGCGCCATGTCTCCAGGACACGTCACCCGCCGCCCGTTCGAAGACGCAGATCAGGTTGGAGCGGGTCCGTGGGCGGCCGTCGCCCCCCGCCAGCACGAAGTCCAGGTAGACCGCGTAATCGGGGCAATCGCGACCAGGGAGCAGGGGCTTCGTGAGGCCGCCGGCGTTGAACTCCCCCGCGTCGATGAAGTTCCGCCCGTACCAGGCGAACGACGGGTCCATATACGGCACGAAGATCTCCGAGAGGCTGCCCTGGTAGAGCACCGACCTGGCGCGGTCGCCGTCCCGGTATCGCACCGTCGAGACGATCATTCCCACCCTGGTGTCGGGCTTGAGATGAAAACTCCAGCCCTGCCACTCCACCATGTGTCCGTCCATCCGAAACCCCGGACCCAGCGGCTGGCTCACCTGGATGGGCCCGGGTACCTCGCGTGGCGGACCCAGAGACGCGCGGTCGTACTCCGATTTCGTCGCCGGGACGGGCACCGCGCCCTCATCGACCACCCGAAGGACTTTCTGCGACACCATGTCCACCACGACGGTCAGTCCTCCGATCGCGCGGGTGTAAGTATTTCGGACTCCGCGGGCGTCCTCGCAGAAGACGCTGGCGATGCGCCGGCCTCGCTGCTCCCCGGTGTCGAAGAACCCCTGCGGGATGGCAATGCAGTCGATGAACGCCAGGTCGGTAATCCTCCGCTTGGTCATGGCCGCGATGAAGTCGGGGTGCTTTTTCACCGCGTCGTCCACCGCCTTGAACTCGTCGTCGGTCCAGTTGGGCTGGACACCCTTCTTCTCCGTCCACGACGCCAGCGTTCCAGCCGCCAGGTCCACGACCGCCTCGTACGTGGCCGCCCCCTGCCGGACGACCGCGAACGCCGATCGCGGGATCGGCTGGCCCGGCGTCCATTGCCACACCAGGTCCTTGGCGGGCTCCCGAAGCGTGACGAAGGGGAACTTGGTCTCCTGGTCGAGATGACCCGCGCTGCGGATGACCTCCAGCACGGTCCAGTACTCGCTCCAGTCGAGGGGGTCGAGCGGGTGCCGGGGCGCCTGGGCGGAGACATTGGTGGTGAGGCAGGTCAGTATCCAGGCGGCGGTGGATGGAATGAGGCGGCGGGTCATGGCGACTCCTGGCAAAGGTACGCCGGCCAAACACTTATCATCGTCGGAGCAGTCCCGGAGGGCGAATGCGGTCAACTTACCGCCGAACCGCCTGAGGGCGATAGTGCCTGGGTAACCTTGTTCCTTTGCGCCATCTCGGCGTAGGTTTCACCCTCCGCTGGGGTCTCTTTCCAGGTCGTACGATCCCCATCCGTCGCCACTCCTAAGGATGATTCCATGCCTCGCTCTGCCCTCAGGTCACTCCTCCTCCTGTTCGCCGCCTTTTCGTCCGTTACTCCAGGGGCCGCCCAATTGCCGTCGGCCACGCCGGACCAGGCGGCCCACGGCTCCATGGTGAGGAGCATCCGGTTCGACCCGGTGGCGGTCCGGCTGCGCCGCGGCGACTCGGCGACCGTCCGGGTGCAGCCGCTCGACCAGGATGGGAAGCCGGTGTCCGACGTGGCAGGCGTCCTGTTCTCGCCCAATGCGTCGGTCGTGGGCCCCCAAGTGAGCCCGGTGACCGACACGGGCGCGGTCCAGCTCACCGGGTTCGCGCCCGGCGAAAGCCAGATGCTGCTGCTGGTTCGGGTGGCGGATAGCTCGGTCACCTTCCGCGGGGTGAACGGCCTGACCCAGGCGGGCACCCTGCCGGTGACCGTCACCGAGTGGCCGGTCGCCTCGGTCAAGATCGATCCGCCCCCCTACCGGGCGTACGCCGGCACGGCGTTCCGGCTCCGGGCGCACGCGATCACGACGCAGGGGGGCGAGAGCCTCACCGACACCGTCTCCTGGCGGAGTACGGCACCGGGTGTGGCCGCGGTAACCGCCGACGGGGTGGTCTCGGCCCTCCGCCCGGGTCAGGCGACGCTGGTGGGAAGCGCCGGCGGCGTCTCCTCGCGGGTGACGCTCCGGGTGCTGCCGAATCCCGTCGCGCGGATCAGCATCGCGCCCCAGCGGACGTCCGCCCGCACCGGTGACGTAGTGCACTTCGAGGTAAAACCGCTCGACCGCCGGGGACACGCCGTGGACAGCATCGCCCTGGCCTACTCGGTGTCGGCGCTCGATTCCGCCGGCGCCACGGTGTATGAGGATGGCGCGTTCGTGGCCGAGAACCCCGGCGCCTATCGGGTGGTGGCCGCAAGCGGGGGGAACGCCGCCGAGGCGTTCGTGCAGGTGGCGCCCCGTCCCCCCGCCAACCCGGTGATGAAATTGGGCCGCGGGGTCCGGACGGCCGTGACCACCAGCGACCTCTGGGTGTTCTCCGGGAAAGACGGGCGCGACTACGCCTATACCGGCACCCACGCGCAGGGCGGGGGCCAGCGCCTGTTCGCCTGGGACGTGACCGATCCCGAGAATGTGGTGCTCACCGACTCGGTCGTGGTGGACGCCCGGGTGGTCAACGACGTCAAGGTGAGCCGGGACGCTTCCTGGGCGATCATCACCCGCGAAGGCGCCAGCAACCGGCGCAACGGCATCGTGGTGCTCGACCTCGCGACGCCGGCCCACCCGAAGGTCATTGCGGAGCTGACCGACAGCCTGACGGGCGGGGTGCACAACGTCTGGATCAACGGCAACATCGTGTACGCGGTCAACGACGGTACCTCGGCGATGAACATCCTCGACCTGAGCGACCCCGCGCACCCCAGGAACCTCGGGCGTTACGAGCTTCGCCCCGGGGAAACCAACAAGACCCTGCACGACGTGTGGGCCGACGGGAAGTACGCCTATCTCTCCTATTGGGATGACGGGCTGGTTATTCTGGATATCGGGGCGGGTACCCACGGTGGCAGCCCAACCCACCCGACCCTCGTGTCGAAGATCGCGTATGGCCAGGGGAATACTCACACCGCCTACCGCGATGGTGACTACATTTTCGTCGGCGACGAAATCTTCGGCTGCCCCGCGTGCATCAACGGACCCCGCGGCTACATCCACGTCATCGACGTGAAGGACCTCGAGCGGCCCAAGGAAGTGGCCAGGTTCGAGGTTCCCGAGGCCGGCACCCACAATATCTGGGTGGAGGACGGCGCGCTCTACATCGCGTACTACCAGGGCGGGCTGCGGATCGTCGACGTGAGCGGCGAGCTCCGGGGCGATCTATACCGCCAGGGCCGGCAGCTCGGCTGGTATGACACCCGGGCGCCGGAGGGGGAAGCGATTACTCCGAACGCACCGATGGCCTGGGGGCCGCAACTGTTCAAGGACACCATCTTCGTGAGCGACATGAACAGCGGACTCTGGGTGCTGAGGCACCAGCGCTCGCAGCCGGTGGTTCCGTGAGCGGGCGAGGGAGTCTCCCATGAACAGCGCCTGGGTCGCTGCCGGGTTCGCGCTGGCGTCCATGACGGGCACTGAGCCGGTCCCGCCGCCTCCGACCGCCTCGTACTGGGTCTATGTGGCGAACGAATCGTCGGACCTGGTCTCGCGGGTAAGGTTCGGGCCCGATGGTCTGGTCGAGGAAAAGACCATTCGGGCCGGCGGCCTCCGGCCCGACGAGCTCTCCGGCCCCCATGGCCTCACCGTCTCGCCCAACGGGAAGGAGTGGTTCGTCTCCCTGGCCCACGGCCTTCCCTACGGCCAGATCTGGAAGCTGGAGACCGGCACCGACCGATTCCTCGATTCGACGACGGTCGGGCTCTTCCCCGCCACCATGGCCGTGACCCCGGACGGCTCCACGCTCTACGTGGTCAACTTCAACCTGCACGGCGACATGGTGCCGAGCTCGGTTTCGGTGGTGTTCACGCCATTGCTGGGCGAGCAACGGAAGGTCGAGACCTGCCTCATGCCCCACGGCGGCCGGATTACCCATGATGGCCGGTTTCATTACTCCGCCTGCATGATGAGCGACCAGCTGGTGGAGATCGCGACCGGCCGGAACGCGGTGAGCCGGCGGCTCTCCCTCGCTCCGGGCCACGAGGGAGTCATGGCGGGCGACCCCCAGGGCCATATGACGATGGGGCCGCCCGGCTGCAAGCCCACTTGGGTGGCCATTTCCCCCGACGATCGGCTGCTCTACGTTCCCTGCAACGGGCGGAAGGAGGTCCTGGAAATCGACCGGGCGTCGCTCGCGATCACTCGTCGGCTTCCCACCGGCGCCGGGCCCTACAACGCAACGGTGAGCGCCGACGGGAAATGGCTGGTGGTGACCCTCAAGAGCAACCAGGCGGCGGCCCTGTTCGATCTCGCGTCCGGAACGGAAACGCGAGTCCCGACCACCCAGCCGATCACCCACGGCGTGGTCGTCACCCCCGACTCGCGCTACGCCTTCATTACCAACGAGGCCATCGGCGCGACCCGGAGCACGCTGGACGTGATCGACCTCGCGACCCGGGCGGTGGTCGCGTCCGTCCAGCTTCAGTATCAGGCCGGCGGCATCGGGTTCTGGAAGATGGAGCGGCCGGTCAAGCCGTGAGCGTGGCAGGCGGCAGGGGAGACCCCGGGGCGGCGGCGGATCCCTCCTGTGACGACCCCGCCGGCGTGAGCAGCCGGCGGGGGTCGGGTCGGCCAAGGTGACGCGTTCGGGTCAGCGAACGGTGAGCGTGCCTTTCATGCCGAGGGCCTGGTGCGGAGTGCAGGTGAACTGGTAGACGCCGGTGGGGAAGCGCTGGTCGATCACAAGATCGTAGGTGTCACCCTCCTTGACCAGGTAGGGACCGGTGCGGGCGTCCCCCAGAGCCGCCGCCGGGGGCGCCGACCGGAACTCGACGTTATGCGGCATCGCGCTTTCCTGTACGAAGCGGACTGTGTCGCCCGGATTCGCGACGATGTCCCCCGGATCGTACGAGTACCCGACCAGGTGCACCACGTGAACGATGCGGGCGCTCGCGGCCGCCGCCGGCGTCGCCCCGCCAAGGGCGACCTGGCTCTGTGCCGCGGAATCGCCGATCTGCCCACCCACCATTGACCCGGTCACCAGCACCGCGGCGACCACTCTCACCCATGTCATTGCAAGACTCCCGGTTTAGTGTTTGCGCCCGTCGGTCGCCGCCGCGGCGACGGCGTCGCCACTGGGGGGCGTCTCGATGAGGACCCGTGAGGCGAACACCGGCGCGATCCCGTGCTTTCCGTCGGCGAAGTTCATTCGCGGAATGCCGTCATGGTCCATATCAGCCGTGAGGACGTCGCGCTCCCCCGTCTCCTCATACTCGCTCTGCTGGATGCCGCTCCGGTTCACCCCCTGGACCCAGAACCGCTTGAAGCGCTCGAGCTCGGCCTTGCTGCCGGTCGCGAGGATCATCTCGCGCATGGCCCCGAGGGCTGCACCCAGGTTGAGTGGTGTGTATTCCGACGTCTTAGCGTCGAGCTGTGACCGGTAGACGCCGGTGCGGTCGTCCCAGAGCCGCCGGTTCATGAAGTCGTAGGCCTTGGTGGCCGCGTCGACGTACGCCGGTTCGTGCAACACCTCCGCGGCGGCCAGGAGGCCGCGCACGACCAGACCCTGGGCGAGGAGGGTCGGGACCTCACGGATGGGCCGGGAGCCTGACAGGTCGTACTCCGGGATGGCCGCGCCGTCGGCCGTGAGCAGTGTCCCGCTCATGAAATCCGCCTGCGCCGCGAGCAGCGCCCGGACCCGTGGCCGCTGGGCCGCCGTCTCGGGCAGCCACCGCAGGTAGTTGGCGAGCGCCACTGTGACCATGCCGAGATCTTCGGCCGCGACGGTCGAGCCGCGCCCGGAGCCGGGCCGCCACGTGGAGGCGAGCACGCCGCTCTCGGCCGCATGCATGGCCTCGAGGTTCGCGACGACGAGATCCGCCAACCCCTCCGCCAGGACGATGTACTTCTGCTCCATGATGGAACCGTCGTACGGAGGATTGGCCCCGAATACCCGCCGCCAGCTGAGCGGGCCCCGCGGGTCGGCGAAGTGATAGTATTCCGTGAGTCCCCAGAGCAGGGACGACTGATCGAAGAGCTGGCTCGAGGGATCGTCGAGACTGAACTGCTCCGGCCGTGGCGGCAGGTCACCCGCTTCCCGCATCCGCACGCTTACCCGGTGGGGGAAGTAGAGGGCGCCCGGTGTGAACTCCCGCGGGTCCACTCCGGTCAAACGTTGACCGTCGGTGAGCAGGCTGCTCTTGAGCATGAGCATCTTGTTGACCGCCATCAGGTTGAGCGTGGCGCCGCGAAAGCCCTGCTCCGGGTCGTTCCCCAGGAAGCGACCTCGGTGGTGGCTCTGCTGGAAGAAATGCTCCATCCACAGTGCCTCTTTCATCAACATCTGACCCTCGGCGCCAAGATCAATCGTGTGATCCATCTTCGCATGATCCCAGCGCAAGCTGAGAAAATTCTCCCGGTAGTTGACCCGGGCCTTCCACATGTCGTTGCCGCTTCGTCCCATCCCGATGTCCGGCGTGGCCAGGTCCGCCCCATAGATGCGCTGGAGGTCTTTCTGGCGGAGGATGTTCTCCTCACTCTCGAACATCGTCCCCGTGTCGAGCGGCCGGGTGTAGTGCGGGTCGCCGGAGGCGAAGCCGAGCATCAAAGGCGAGCTCTCCTCGAACCGCCGGGGGAATCCGGTCCGCGCCTGATACATCGGGATGATGTCCTGAAGCAGGACGCTCTTGTTTGAGCGCACGTACTCGCCGCGATCGCGGTTGACGGTGTGGCGTCCCTCCTTCAGGGCCCACTCACTTACGTAGGGCCCGAAGACCGCGTGCACACCCAGCCGGCTCTCCGAGACCAGGGCCGACATGTTGTACCGCGAATACCAGTAGGACTCGACGGTCGTCATGTAGAGGAATTCCGGATCGCTGCTGACCAGCCCCCGCGCTACCGCCCGCTCGAAGAACGGAAAGCCGGTCTCGTTCATCTCGTTGGCGAGGAACATGGCCTCCTTGGTGCGGAAACGCCGGTCGACCACCCGGGCCTGAATCGGTGCGCTGTACCGCTCAAAGGAGACTTGTTCCGCCCCGGGCAGGCTGGCCGGCGCCGGCGCGACATCTCCCTGCCCCCGGTTCTGGGAGGACAGTCCACAACCGGCCGAGAGGAGGGCGGCGGTGCCGGCCAGAGCCAGGAGGTAGCTGCGTGAGGTCAACATGGTGCGCTCCGTCGTTGGCGGTTCAGAAGGTGAGAGTCTGTCCCACCGTGAGCGTAAAGCGCGGCGAAGGACCCCGGAGGGGTTCCAGGACGCGGAAGCTCGGGCTTACCAGCAAGCGCAGGTTCGGGGCGGGGATAAATACCAGGGCCGGACTGATAAACGTGATGTTGCCGTGCTCGAAGCGCGGGCGCGCCGTTTCCACGATCACCATATTGCCTTGGCTGTCCATGACGGGTCCGCCGGTCGCCGGATCACGCTCGGGATGAAAGATCGTGCCGGGGAACTTCTCGTCCCCCTTGACGAGACCGGTGACCGAGAGGTCCAGCGTGACGTAGTCGCTCGACAGCGGGGGGATGACGTAAGAGACGCCGTAGCGCAGCTCATGCCCCGGCGTGATCCCGTCGTTTTTCGCCAGCAGATCGAGAACGGCGCCGGCGTGCAGCGCGCTGCGGTCGAACTGGCGGGTGACGCCGAAGCCGAGGCGGGCCCCCCAACTCCCGTTGCCCGGCTGGGCCGATCGGGGCTGGAGGAGATCGGTGGGCGTGCGGCCAAAGACATTGATAGTGGGGTCCCCCGGCCGATCGGCGGACACGGGTATCGTCATGCCGCCCATGGTGACCGTCTGGGAGGCGTTGAAGTCGGCATCGTCGTTCGCGGTGGGGAAGATGGCGCCGATCATCGTGGAGAACGTCACCGGCCCGTTGCCCTGGTCGATCCACTTCTTCTTGACCGTCACCGAGATGTCGCCCAGGCCGTCCGCGGCCCCTTCCATCGTCATGACCATCGGGTCGATGCGGAACGGATGCCCGGTCCCGTAGGTGCGCTGGGACTTGAACGGGACGTTCAGCCGCAGCGTGAGGTCGTGCAGCCCTGCCAGCTCGAATCCGTAGAAGAGGTCGACGTCCACCTTGGTGAAGTTGACCTGCACCTGGTCGAAGAACAGGGAATAGAAATTGTCACGCCCGAAGTCGCTCGGGTTATGACCGAAGGTTGCCTCGACTCCGACGCGCCAGGCGCCCGGCGGGAGGGTGTATCCGTGCAGCGGCGTCTTGGGCTCATACAGCGGGGGGATCGACTGCTCCATCTGGTCCACGATCCGCCGCCGTTCGGCCCCGAGATAATCCCGGGACACACCCAGGCGCAGGAACCGGTAGTCATCCGCGCTCAGCGTCGTGTCCTGGATCGTGGGTACGTGCGTCGTGTCCCGGTTCGGTCCGGCTTCCCCTTGCGCATAGGCCTTCCGCATCGGGAGCGCGGCCAGGGCCAGCACACCGGCTACGGCCGACAGGAAACGCAGGGAACCTTGGGGTTGCATGGATCGCCTCCGCAGGTGGTGGTCGAAGAGCGCCTACGCCCTTCACCCCACGGGTAAGGCAACCCGCGTGCCCGCCGGCCGGGGAGCCCGGACGCGCCTGGACAAACCAGCGCAACGCGTTGGGGAGACGTATCGTATGAATGGGCCGCCGCTCCGACTCGCCGCTCCACCTCTCCGGGTCGGAGCTGGTCAGGACCCGCCGGTCTCAGCGGGAGGAAGCGTCTGATGAGGGCCCAACGTGTTGTGCCGGAAAGGAGTGCAGGAGGCTGGTCAATCGCTGACCGGGCGACGAGTCTTGACCATCACCGCGGCCGTGAGCGCGCGCGCTCGTCGATCAGTGGGCGTCGTCGGCGTGGAGCTTGGCCTTGAGGGTGTTTCGGGAGATCCCCAGTACTCGGGCTGCCTCGGACAGATTGCCGCCCAGGCTGTTCACCACATGGGCGACGTAGCGGTGAGTCACTTCGTCGAGCGATGGCGTGTGTCCCGGCGCTGCGGACGCCGTCCGCTGCACGAAGGACGCTGCCTGGAGCTCCAAGGGAAGCAACTGCGGGGACACCTCCTCCTCCTCGCAGAGGATCGCCGCGCGCTCGATGACGTTGCGGAGCTCGCGCACGTTGCCCGGCCATTCGTACCCCAGCAGCAGCCGCTCCGCGCCGGGCGTGAGCCGCATCGCGGGCTTGCGCAGCGACGCGGCCGATCGCTCAAGAAAGAACCGAGCGAGGACGATCACGTCCTCGCCGCGCTCCCGGAGGGCCGGCATATCGATCCGGAACACGTTCAGCCGGAAATACAGGTCCTGTCGAAAGGCTCCCTCACGGACACTGCGCTCGAGGTTGCGGTTGGTGGCGGCCACCACGCGAACGTTGGTGCTGATTTCCCGCTGGCCCCCCACCCGCCGGAAGGGCTGGCCTTCCACCACCCGGAGCAGCTTGGCCTGGAGCTCGGCCCTCATCTCCGAAATCTCATCGAGGAAGAGGGTTCCCCCTTCGGCCATCTCGAAGAATCCCGCCCGCGAGGCCTTGGCGTCGGTGAAGGCTCCCTTCTCGTGACCGAAGAGCTCGCTCTCCAGAAGGGTCTCGGAGAAGGCGCTGCAGTTGACTTTGATGAAGGGGGCGCCTGCCCGGGGGGACAGTTGGTGGATGGCGTCGGCCACCAGCTCCTTGCCCGAGCCGGTCGAACCCACGATGAGCACCAACGCGTCGGTGGGCGCCACCTTTTGGATCTGCCCCCGCACCCGGGCGATCGCCGGGCTCTCGCCCACCATGGCGGTGACATCGCTCTGCGACCGCCGTTCATAATCGAGCCGGCGCACGCTCCGCCTGAGCGAGCGAAGCTCGGCGACGCGGTCCACCGCCAGGTGAAGCGCCGCGAGCTCGAACGGTTTGATCACGAAGTCGCTGGCGCCTTCCTTCATCGCGCGGACGGCCGTGCGGACTTCCGGATAGGCGGTCATGACGATGACCGCGATTTCAGCGTCGATATCTCGGGCGGCCGCGAGCACGTCGAGGCCCGACCCGTCGGGAAGGTGGAGATCGAGGAGCACGACGGCGACGTTGCGCTGCCTGAGGACCCGAATCGCGTCCTTGGTGTGCGCCACGCCGATCACCTCGAACCCGCGGCGGATGAACGACTCCTCCAATGATGGGCGGAGCCCCGTGTCGTCCTCCACCACGAGCATGGTGAGCGCCATGCGCAGCGGCCCCGTTATCCTGCGGCGGCGTGGGCGGGGCGGGCCTCTCCGGCGTCGTCGCGCGGCCGGCGGCCGACACAGGGAAAGCTCACCCGCACCCGGGTGCCCTGGCCTGGACGGCTCTCGACCTCGACCACACCGCCGTGCTCGTCGATGATCTGTTTCGAAATGGCGAGCCCGAGGCCGGTGCCGCTCGCCTTGGTGGTGAAGAAAGGGTCCCACATTCGAAGACGAACCGCATCCGGAATCCCGACTCCCGAGTCTCCCACTTCGACGGTCACCCGGTCCGTCGCAGCATCGCATGGCTCGATCGTGACCCGGACCGGGCCGCCATTCGGAAGTGCCTCCGCCGCGTTCAGGATGAAGTTGATGAAGAGCTGGCGGAGCCGATCAGGGTCACCACGCACCGTAGGGACCGACGCCGGGATGGTGCAGACCAGGTTCACGCCTTTGCGGCGAAGGTCCGGGCCGGTCAGGGCGGCGACCCCTTGCACCACCTCGCCCAGATGTACGTCCGCCAAGGCGATCGGCTGCAGGCGGTTGAGGCGGGAGTAGGTGCGCAGAACACCTCCCAGGCGGTCCACCTCCTCGAGCAGGGCGGACAGTACCGGCGACGCTCCGTCACGCTCCTCGGCCACTTGAATCTTGGTCTTGATCGCGGCGAGCGGGTTGCCGATCTCGTGCATGATGCTCGCCGTCATCTGCCCTACGGTGGACAGCCGGTCGACCCTCGCCAAGCCGGCCTGCATCCCGTGCAGCTCGGTCGTTCGGCGCTCGACTTCCCGTTGCAGATCGGCGTTCCATGCGGCCAGACGACGCTGGGCCTCCTCCAGGCGCGCGGTCATGGTGTTGAAGTCTCCGGCGAGGCTCTCGATCTCGTCGCCGGTCTCGAGCTCCACGCGGCGGGAGAGGTCGCCGGCGGCGATGGCATGGGTGGCGCTGCGAAGCAGAGCGACCGGACGGGTGACGTAATGCGCCACCAGCGCGCCGGTGATCGCCGCGACGCTCAACACCAGCGCCATCGCGATCACCAGAAAGGCGCTCAGCTCGGAAATGACGGCGGATGAACCGGCGCCGCTGGAGGCCATGAGGGAGCGCACTTCCGATAGGGCGAAAAGGCCGATGCCGACTCCCGGAACCACGGCCAGGGCCACCATGGGCACGATCAGCTTGGTGCGGAGACCGACATGCTGAAGTCGCTTGGCCCACGACCGGGGCACGACGGTCGACGGCGCGTCGATACCGCAGGCGTCGAACTGGCAGAGAAGCACGTACGTGGCGACCGTCGCCGTAAGGGCGGAAGCCGATACCCCCAGAACCAGATGGAGGACGTGTCTCAGTCCCGCGTCGGCTTGCTGCAGCCAGATACTCTCGGCCACCTCGTACCCGACGAAGACCATGACCACGACCATCAGACACATCCAGAACACCTGCATCAGACTGAGCCGGATGAGCCGCGACATGTGCCCTCCCTTCGGGCGGTGCGCCGGTGCTGATTTGTGATTGGAGTGTAATCCGGCAAACCTCTGAGAGCCAGTGACTTGACGGAGACGAGGAGGCTCGATGATACTCGCAGGTGACGAGAACGCGATCGGGGCGGAGTCTGGTGCGGAAAGGAGTGATGGTGGCGACCTTGAGCGACCTGCCGCTTCGGTGGCAACTCTTCCTGCGGACCTACCGCTGGCGCGCCATCGATCCGGTGCCCTGGACGCCGCTACGGAAACCACTGTCGGAATGCCGAGCGGCGCTGGTCAGCAGCGCCGGATTCAGCCTGCCCGATCAGGCGCCCTTCGATGAGTCGGTCCGGGGCGGGGACTTCAGCTTCCGGGTGATCCCCGGCGGCACCGACCCCAAGGTGCTGGTCAACAGCCAGCACAGCGAGGTGTTCGACCACCGGGGCATGCTGGACGACCCCAACCTCGCGTTTCCCCTCGATCGCCTGAGCGAGCTGGTCGGCCGCGGACGGCTGAGCTCGGCCGCGGCGGCACATCTCTCCTTCATGGGATCGATTACGGCCCCCGGCCGGCTGGTCCAGCAGACCGCGCCCGAGGCGGCCGCCCTCCTGGTGAAGGACCGGGTCGACATCGCGCTGTTGGTCCCGGTCTGACCCATGTGCAACCAGGCCGTGAGCCTGGTGGCTGCGGAGCTGGAGCGACAGGGCATCGCCACCGTCGTGATCCAACTGCTCAAGTTCGTGGCGGAGCGGGTGCGACCGCCGCGCGCACTGCTGGTGCCGTTTCGTCACGGCTACCCGCTCGACTCCCCCGGAGACCCCGGCCGCCAGCACGCGGTGATCGACGCAATGTTGCGCATGCTGGAGGATCCGGCCCTCACGCCGCCGGCATTGGTGGAATACGACCCATCATCAATTCCGCCGCCTCCGGGCCGCTCCCTTTCCCCTCCTCATGCTTGAGGAACACGTACGCCTCCTCCCACGGCTGGCCCCCTATGCGCTCGGTCCACGCGGCCAACGAGCCGGCGTCGTACTCGCCCCGTCTCATCCGCACATAGCCCCAGGAGGCGGTTGGAACCAGCGGGGCCCCGGGGCCCTCGCTCTCGTCTTCGTCGACCGCCACCAGCGCCACGTCCCGGGACCGGAGCAACTCGTAGACCTCCTCCTCGAACCACGACGGGTGGCGGAATTCCATCGCCGCCCGCCACCGCCGGGGCAGCCGCCCGAGGAAGTCTTCCAGCCGGCCCAGCTCCTTCTGGAAGCTGGGCGGCAGCTGGAAGAGGGTCGGGCCCAACCGCTCACCCAGGACGTTGATGGTCTTGAGGAAGTAGTCCAGCGAATCGTCCACGGCGGCGAGGCGGTTGATATGGGTGATTCGGCGCGAGGCCTTGAGCACGAACCGAAACTCCCGCGGCACTTGCTCCGCCCATCCGGCCAGCACCCGCTCGCTGGGGATTCGATAGAACGAGTTGTTCACTTCCACCGCCGGGAGTCGGCCGGCATAGTGGCGCAGCATGCCGTCGGCCGGAAGCTCTGACGGGTAGAAGCTTCCCCTCCACTCCTTGTACGACCAGCCGCTGGTGCCCACGTAATACCGCATCATCCTCCTCCGCGGAGCTAGCGGTAGGCCCTGCGGCTCCGGAGCGCGCCGGCCGGTCGCGGGTTCGTGCAGGCTGTATGGGGGCGGAAGGTAGCACCCAATCCGGCGGGTGTGATCGTGGCGACCTACGAAGCCTTCCCCGCCCGCCTCTTCGCCGGCCTGGCCGGCGCTTCCGCGGACGCCTCGGCGGAGCGTTTCGCCGGCTTCTTGTCGGTGGTGCTGTTTCCCCTCTTGGCAAGACTTGCCTTGAGCGCGGCCATCAGGTCGATGATCTTGGTCTCGGGCGCCTCGGCCGCTTCCGCCGTGATCTCCTGCCCGTCGACCTTCATCTGAATGGCCTCGAGCACCCGCTCCCGGACCGTGTCCCGGTAGTTCTCGGGCCGGAACTGGTCGGTCGCGGTCTGCTCGATCAGCTGGCGCGCCAGCGCGAGCTCCGCCTCCTTGACCGGAACCTCCGGCAGCGGCACCTCATCCCCGCTCCGCAGCTCTGCGGGGTAGTGAAGCTGCTCCATCACCAGGACGCCGCCCATCGGGCGGACCAGGACCAGGTGTTGCTTCCCTCGCGCGGAGTACTGGCCCAGGGCCGCCCGGCCGGTGTCGGTGAGAGCGGTGGCGAGCAGGCGGTACGCTCGCTCGCCCCCCTTGTCGGGCCCAAGAAAGTAGGCCTTCTCCAGATAGATCCGGTCCACTTCCGCCAGCGGCACGAACTCCGCGATGTCGATCGCGTTGGTCGCCTTCTCGTCCAGCGTCTTCAACTCCTCCGGCGAGAACAAGACATACTGCCCCTTGGCGAATTCGTACCCCTTCGCGATGTCGTCCTTCTCGACGACGGTACCTTCTCTGGGGCAGATGTACTGCTGCTTCAACCGCGTGCCGCACGCCTTGTGCAGCATGTTGAAGCTCACCGTGGCTGCGGACTCACTGGTGGAGTAGAGGCTCACCGGGACCGAGACCAACCCGAACGAGATCGTGGCGGACCCCATCGCGCGTGCAGGCATAGGATGGCACTATAACGCTCGGATCGGCGGGGGCGCAAGAAGAGCCGCCCGTCTCCCACGGGGTAACACGAAGGATGGCAACCGCTTAGCTTTCGGCGTTGCACTTTCGGGGTTTCCCCTCACTTTCCCTTCATGCCGGCCAAGCATCCCGATCCGCTTACGCCCTACCGCGCCAAGCGCGCGCTCGATCGCACGCCCGAGCCCGCGGGATCGGTCGATCGCGCGGCCGAGGCGGGAACCGGCGGCCTCTTCGTGGTCCACAAGCACGCCGCGCGCCACCTGCACTACGACCTGCGGCTCGAAATGGACGGGGTGCTCCGCTCCTGGGCGGTTCCCAAGGGACCTTCCTACCACACCGCCGACAAGCGTCTGGCAGTACACGTGGAAGACCACCCGCTCGAATACGGCGATTTCGAGGGCCTGATTCCGGAAGGGAACTACGGTGCGGGCGCCGTGATCGTCTGGGATCGGGGCCGGTGGCTTCCGGTCGGCGATCCCGCGGCGGGACTCGCCAAGGGAAAGCTGCTGTTCGAGCTCCGCGGCCTCAAGCTGCGCGGGATGTGGACACTGGTGAAGCTCAAGAAGGGTGAAAAGGAGTGGCTGTTCATCAAGGAGCGCGACGCGCATGCCTCGGCCGACGGTCCGGAGCCGCCTCAGGAATCGGTGCTCTCGGGGCTCACGGTCGAAGACCTCAAGGCCGGTCGCACCCCGGCCGATGCGGTCCGCGACGAGTTGATCCGGCGGCACGTGCCCAGGAAGGCGGTGCGGGTCGATGCCGCCAAGCTCATGCTGGCAGAGCCGCGGGACAGAGCGTTTTCGGGAGACGGCTGGTTGTTCGAGCTCAAGCTCGACGGCTACCGCCTGCTGGCAGTCCGCGAGGGACTCGATGCCCGGCTCCTCTCCCGCAACGGGAACGATCTGTCGTCGAGTTTTCCGGAGATCGTCCGCTCACTCGCCGCGCTCCCCTTCGAACGGGTGATGCTCGACGGTGAGGTGGTCACCCTGGATGACGCGGGCCGGCCCAGCTTTCAGCGACTCCAGCAGCGGGCTCGACTGCAGCGGTCGCTCGATATCCGCCGCGCCACGGTGGAGAACCCGGCCACCTTCTTCGCCTTCGATGTCCTGGGCTTCGAGGACTTCGACCTTCGGCCCCTGGCACTGCACCAGCGCAAGGCCGTGCTCAAGCGGCTGCTCCCGCCGGCCGGGCTGATCCGGTACCTGGACCACTTCGAGCGGGACGGGGAGGCGCTCTACGAGCAGGTGCAGCGCGTCGGCCTCGAGGGGATCATCGCCAAACGGGCCGATGCGCCCTATCGTGCCGGGAGGTCGCCGGCCTGGCTCAAGATCCGCACCCGCCGCAGCGAGGATTTCGTCGTGGTGGGGTTCACCGCCCCCAGGCGGAGTCGCGGCGGGTTCGGCGCGCTGTACCTGGCGCAATACGTCGACGGCGAGCTGACGTTCTCCGGCAGCGCCGGAAGCGGCTTCAGCGGGACGCAGCTGGTCGAGTTGCGCGCCACGCTCGACGGGATGAGCCGCCCGACCCCGCCCTGCACGGGGCCCGTTCCGAAGGAGAAGGGAGCCACCTGGGTCGAGCCCCGATTGGTGGCGGAGGTGGAGTACACCGAGTGGACCGAGGAGGGGCTGCTGCGACAACCGGTGTTCCTCCGGTTGCGTGACGACAAGCGGCCGGAGGAGTGCACCAGGCAAGGCGTCGAGCCGGGCGACCGGGCCGCCGCCGCCGAACCACCGGCTCCGGCGCCCGCCGGCCCGGCATCGGGCCGGCCGAGTATGCCGACCTTCACCAACCTCGACAAGGTGTTCTGGCCGGAGGAGGGATACACCAAGGGCGACCTGATCGAGTACTACCGGGCGATCGCTCCCTGGATCCTCCCGTATCTGCGCGACCGGCCGGTGGTGCTCACCCGCTACCCCGATGGCATCGCGGGAAAGTCTTTCTTCCAGAAGGACGCCCCCGGCTTCGTCCCCGAGTGGGTCCGGACCGAGCGGATGTGGAGCGATCAGGCCGAGCGGCAAATCGACTACTTCGTCTGCGACGACGAGGCCACGCTCCTCTATCTGGCAAATCTCGGTACCATTCCGCTTCATCTCTGGGCCAGCCGGGTCGCAACCATCGATCGGCCCGACTGGTGCGTCCTGGACCTCGATCCCAAAGAGGCGTCGTTTGCCGATGTGGTGCGGGTGGCCCGCGCGACCCATGCCCTGTGCGAGGCGATCGGCCTGCCGAGCTTCGTCAAGACCACCGGCTCCTCCGGCCTCCACCTGCTCATCCCCCTCGGGCGCCAGTGCGGCTCTCAGGAGGCGCGCACCCTCGGCGAGCTGCTGGCGCGGGTCGTGGTGGCCGAGCTGCCCGAGATCGCCACCATCACCCGACAGGTGTCCCGTCGCGGGGGAAAAGTGTACATCGATTACCTGCAGAACGGGGCCGGACGGCTGCTTGCCGCTCCCTTCAGCGCCCGGCCGGTTCCCGGAGCTCTCGTGTCGGCCCCGCTCCAATGGAGCGAGGTGACCGCTAAACTCGACCTCCGCCGGTTCACCATCCGGACCGTGCCGGCGCGGATGCGGAAACTCAAACGGGATCCACTGCGGGACGTGCTGGACCTGGCCCCCGATCTGGCTCGGGCCCTCGACCGGCTGCAGGAGAAGCTCTAGTGCCCGATCTCCTGGTGCGTCCGTCCGACGCGTGGCTGCTCTGCGTGCTCGCGCATGGGGCGGGGGCCGGGATGCGCCACCGGTTCCTGGAGGCGGTTGCCGCCGCCCTGGCCGTGCGAGGCCTGGCGACGTACCGGTATCAGTTCCCCTACATGGATGCCGGCGGAGGCCGGCCCGATCCGCCATCGGTGCTGGAGGCGACGGTGCGGGCCGCCGTCCAACGGGCCGCGGCGGCGGCGCCCGACCTCCCGCTGGTGGCCGGTGGCAAATCGCTGGGCGGCCGGATGACCTCGGCGGCGGCGGCCGGCTCACCCCTGCCGGGGGTGCGAGGTCTCGCCTTCCTCGGATTTCCACTGCACCCGCCCGGTCAGCCGGGAGACCGGCGCGCCGAGCACCTGGAACGGGTCGATCTGCCCATGCTGTTCCTGCAGGGCACCCGCGACGCCTTCGCCCGGCTGGATCTCCTGACCGGGGTCTGCGGCCGCCTGGGCTCCCGGGCGACGCTGCACTTGGTCGAGGGAGGTGACCATTCCTTCGGGGTGCTCAAGCGGTCCGGCCGCACCCCCGACGAAGTCATGGATGAGCTGGCCGACACGATGGCCGGATGGGCGCGATCGCTCGGCCTTGGCGGTGCGGGGTGAGCTTCGATCCGACCCCGCAGCAGCGAATCGCCATCGAGGCCCCGCTGGGTCCGGTGCTGGTCGTCGCCGGGCCGGGGGCGGGGAAGACCTATTGCCTCATTGGCCGGATCGATCATCTGATTCAGCGCCTCGGCTTCGAGGCCAACCGGATCTGCGCCGTCACCTTCACCAACAAGGCCGCCGAAGAGATCGGCACCCGCCTCCACGCCACCCTCGGAGCGGCGGGGACGGATGTCACCCGGGGAACCATTCATGCCCTCTGCCTTTCCCTGCTGCGGGAGTTTCCGGAAGAGGCGGGCATTCGTCAGGGTTTCGGAGTGGCGGACGAGGAGTACCAGCGGCGGGTGCTCCGGCGGCTCCGGGTTCGCCAGGAGCGCCTCGGCCAGTTGCTCCAGCTCTTCGGGCGCCACCGGCTGCAGGGCTACGTTCTCACCGGGGGCGACCTGGATCTCTACCACCGGTACTCCGACATGCTCCGCGCCCGGAACCTGGTCGATTTCGACGACCTGGTATATCTGACCGAGGCGCTCCTGCGCACGCACGATTCCGTGGCACAGATAGTGGGATCACGATGGTGCTACCTCCTGGTGGACGAGTTCCAGGACCTGAACGTCGCGCAGTACGGGATTCTCAAGCGCCTGGCCGCGGGCCACCACAATCTGTTCGTGGTGGGTGACGACGAGCAATCCATCTTCTCCTGGACCGGAGCCGATCCCAGGATCTTGGATCACTTCGCTCAAGATTTCGGGGTGAGCCAGCCCATCGTCCTCGACTACAACCGGCGCTGCTCGGTGCAGATCTTTGACGTCGCGCGGCGGCTCATTCTGCGGAATCCGACCACCTTTCCCAAACGCATCGAGGCGCAGCGGGAGTCGCCCTACGACGTCCAGGCTCGGCTCTTCCCGGACGAGGAGGCGGAGGCCGAGTGGCTGATCCGCGACCTGCTGGATGACCGGGCGCGGGAGCGGGCCGGGTGGGGCGACTACGCCATCCTGTACCGTAATCACCGGATCGGCCAGTTCCTCGAGGGCAAGCTGCTGGGGCAGGGAGTGCCTTGCCGGTTGGCCAAGGGCCAGGCGCTGCTGGACGACGATATCGTCGGCTACGTCGTGGCTTGCCTTCGCGTGATCCGGGGCCCGGCCGATCCGCTCGCGGTGGAGGCGCTCGCCGAGCGCTTGCTGCCGCCCGCTCTTCTGCAGGACGTGCATACCCTGAGTGCCACGAGCGAGGATCTGCTCACCCGGTTGCGCATCGCGGCCCGCCTGCGTCCCAAGGGCGATGCCGGCGGCAAGAAGATCTGGCGATTCATCTATCACGTGGAAAACCTGCGCGTGATGGAGCGGTCGCACGATACACTGGTGGGCGTTGTCAACGAGCTGCTTTCACAGCGGGTGGGGCCGGCACGGAATCCCCTGGAGGAGCAGCACCACGATCTCAGCGACCCGCTGGCCTATCCGGGCGCTGGGGCTCTCGCCGACCGCCTCCGGGCGGCATCGTCCGCTGGCACTCCGGTGTGGCTCGAGCCGGACCGTGGCGTGGAGGTGGGGCTGGTAGGGATGCTCCGGGCGGCGGGCATCGGTCCCGCGGCCCGTTTGACGGAGCGGGACGTTCCCGGCCCGACGGACCTTGTCCTCCGTCCCGGCGACGCGCGGGAGGGGCACTGGCCGCTGCTTCTCTTCAAGGCGTTACAGTCGCTGCACGCTCCTTCCCGGCGGGAGGAGTTTCGGAACTATGTGACCTTCGATCTGGAAACGACCGATAAGGACGTGGCCACCTGCGGGATCGTGGAGATCGCCGCCGTTCGGGTTCGCGATGGACGAGTGGTGGACCGGTTCCAGTCTCTGGTGGCATGCACCGGCCCCATCAGCGCCGGTGCGACCGCCACCCACGGCTACGTCGAGGCGGACCTCCGCGGGGCTCCTTCTTTCGCCGACGTGTGGCCCCGCTTCCGGGTCTTCGTCGGAGACGACGTCCTGGTCGCCCACAACGGGCAGCAGTTCGATGTGCCGCTGCTCCGCCGGGCCGCCGAGCCGTTCGGCGGGCTGGACGGCCTCAGTTTCTACGATACGCTGCCTCTCTGCCGCTCGCTGGAAGTCGAGAGCGCCAAGCTTGGCGACCTCGCCCGGCGGTATGGGATCGCCCAAGGACGAGCTCATCACGCGTTGGACGATGCGCTCATGCTCGCGGGACTGCTCCCCCACCTCAAGACCGTCGCAGCGATGCGGGCCCGCAAGGCGTCTCAGGTCCAGCTGCTCGACTACCTCGGATTGAGTCTGGCGCTCGACGGGGCGGATGACCCCACCCCCGAGGAGGTCTTGCTGCTCGACCTGGCCCGACCCTATGCCCTCGGCAAGTACAGCGATTGCCTGGATTTCTACGGGGCGGAGCTGGCGTCGGGGATTCCGGATGCACCCACCGTCGACGAGGTCATCCGGCGCCTGGGCGGGCACGCTCTCCTCCAACGATTGCGGACCGAGCGGTCCCCGGCGGAACGCTACCCCGCGGCGGTGGCGCGGCTCAGGGTGCTGATGGACCTCAGTCAGGGGACGACGCTCGCTGAGCAGATCGATGACCTCCTCGCGCGGGCGGCGCTCTCCAGCCACGTAGGGGTGGAAACCGATCCCCATCGCCTCAATCTGCTGACTCTGCACTCGACCAAGGGCCTCGAGTTCTCCCGGGTCTACATCGTCGGCGTCGAGGACTATCTGATGCCCGGGTGGAAGGCGCTGCAGGAGGAGTGGGAGCACGACATTCAGGAGGCTCGCCGGCTCCTGTACGTCGGTATGACGCGGGCCCAGGATCGCCTGGTCCTCACCTGCACGGAACGGCGCTGGGGGAGCTCCTCGGGAGGAAATCTCTTTCTGACCGAGGCGGGTCTGGCGCCCTTGAGATCGGTCCGAACCAACCTCTCTTAGGATCGCCGCCGTCCTCCAGCCCGGCCGGATGGAGGCGCGCCGCCGCGGCGCTCCCGGGCGTAGTGCGCGGCCGCCTTGGCGCGATTGCCGCACCGCTCCATGCTGCACCACCGGCGGCCGCGGTTCTTGGTCGTGTCATAGAAGTAGAGGATGCAGTCCGAGCTCCCGCAGCGGCCGACGCGTTTAGGGTCCAACTCGACGACCAGGCAGGCCACCGAGTCGGCAACCGGACCCAACAGGCCCGCCGGATGGTCGGACACCGGGCGGGTCACGCGCTGGTAGCCGTCCGAGGCGGCGACCACGGCGTCGACCAGCGGGCGAGAAGCCAGCACTGCGTTCACCGGCGCGAGGTCGTCTTGCTGGACCGGCCTTCCCTCCCGCATCCGATCGGCTATGCGGATGGTGGCGTGGCGCAAGGCGAGGGCCGTTTGGTAGGTCTCGAGCTCGGCCTGGCTGCCGCGCCATTCGCTGAGCACCGATAGGGCCCGGTGCCGGTCAAGCACGCCCGCCCCAACCAGCCACCAGACCACACTGGTGAAATCCTCCAGGAGGTCGACCACCTGTTCGCCTCGGATCTGGACGGTGTTGACCAAGTCAAGACAGAGCAGGTTGGCATCGTAGAGGAAGCGATGAGTCACGGACTGTTCTCCAGCGGATTGGGAAGAATGGAGATACGAATAATTCTAACTGTCAATACATGAATTCGACAGGTGGCAGGGCTACCATCGTATCATCACTTTGACGGTTATGTCTGCTGCTGAGCACCCCTCCTCCCGGTTCCCCGACCTGGGGGTCCTCGCGAGGTGCGCCGACCTCGGGAGCAGGAGCCTGACCACCCGGGCACTGAAGGGCCGTCCCCTTTCGCTTCGTCGAAACCAGAGACACTATCCCCTCTTCCCATGTCCACCATACCGCTGGACCGCGGCAGCATGGCGGTGGATCCCGCAGCTCCATTCGTCGACGGGGCCGTCGTCGCCTACCGGCTGCACGATGTCGGGTATGCCCTCGACCTCGAACGCGCCGGGCGCCTGCTGGAGGCGCAGACTCCCGCCCGGCTGCGCCCCACCCGGGGCGAAGCCAAGGCTCTGATCATCGCCCAACCGCCGCTGACCATTCCCCTGGGTCCCGTGTCACTGCCGGGCAGCGGGCTCCCCGAGACCGCGGAGCTGAGCGCCTGCTGCTTCGATTTCGGGGTCATCTCCCTCAGGCTCCGGACCACGCTGCCCACTCGAACAGCGTGGGCCGATCTGCTCGCGCTGGCCAGACGGCTCGACCGTGCCGATCTCACCGCGCTCTTTACCCCGGCCCTGGAAAGCCTCACGGCCAGGCTCCGGCCCGCGCTGGTCCGGCCCGCGCTCGCCCCGGTGGTGGAGGACTACACCGTGTGGCGGGTTACCCGGCTGTACGATGCCGGCGGCACCCCGCTGCCACCCCACCGGCTGGGCGACGCGGTGCTGGCCCCCCTGCTTTTGGGGGAGAGCCGGCCGCTGACCGACGATGCCCGGCGAGATCTCCTGTCGCACCGCTTCAGCTACACCGAGCAGGACCTGGCGGTGCTGAGCTGGGATGCCGCGCTCGTGGTCGAGCCCACGCTGGCCGATCAGGACGTCGAGTTTCTCCTCGAGTTCGCCAACGCTCAGCTCCTCGAGCTGCGGGTCTACGATGCCCATCTCGACGCGGAACTGCCGCAACTCTACGATCGCGCCTCGCTCGCTCGCCGAGGGCCGGCGGCGCTGCTGGTCCGGCGCTTCGAGAACGTACTCGCCGGCCTCCACACCCTCGTCGCCGATACGACGGAAGTCATCGAGCGGGTCGAGAACGGGCTCAAGGTGACGAACGACGTCTACCTGGCGCGGATCTATCACGCCGCCCTGGCGCTGTTCCGGGAAGCGGCCTGGCGCAACGGGCTCGAGCGCAAACTGCGGATCTTTCGGGACACCTACGCGATGCTGAACGACGAGGCCCAGACCGCCCGCGGGAACGTCCTGGAGGTCATCATCATCCTGCTCATCGTGGTGGAGGTGGTGCTGAGCCTGTTGCGCCACTGAGGCCCGACGGGGGGCCGGGGTCGCGGTTTGGGGCTCGGTTGGGTAGATTGGAGGCCATCGAAGGGAGGAAACTCCCGGCACGGCCCCGCGTGAGCCTTGATCACGCCATCACGTAGTCGGTTGGTGCGGCCTGTCCCCACTCCGATTACCTCACAGATCAGTAAGGAGTGGGAACAATGCGTACCACCGGCACGGTGAAATGGTTCAACGACGCCAAGGGCTTTGGTTTCATCACGCCCGCGGACGGCCAGAAGGACTGCTTCGTCCATCATTCCGCCATTCAGGCGGAGGGCTTCAAGAGCCTCGCCGAAGGTGACAAGGTCGAGTTCGACGTCGTGCAGGGGCAAAAGGGCCCGGCGGCCGAGAACGTCGTGAAGGTCCAGTAACCCTGCATCACCGGCCAGTCTAACCGAGTGACGGCGGCGGCCGGCCTGCCTAGCGGCGGGTCGGCCGCTCTGGTTCGGGTCGATGGACGTTTCTCCAAGAAGGGTGGCACGATGACTGAAGTGCGGTTGAGAGACGAGGACAGTCTCGAGCGGGCGCTCAAACTGTTCAAGCGGAAGTTGCAGAAGTCGGGGCTCTTCGGTGAGCTTCGGCGGCGGCGCCATTACGTCAAGCCGAGCGAGGCCCGGGCCATCAAGATGGGAGCGGCGCTCCGGCGGAAGCGCAAGAAGAAGGTGGCACGGGACGACTGGTAGGGCTCCCACCTCGTAGGGCTCGCTTCGCGGTTCCATGGGCGAGGCATAACCGCTCCCGACTCCGGCTCGAGGGGCACGCCATGAGGCTCGCTCAGGTCCCCCCGCGGATCGCCTGACGGCTCCGGTACGGCGCCCCGCCCCGGAGCCTCCGTCTGCGTTCGGCAGTTGGGCCCCCCATCTCCATGGTCACGTGGTTCGGCCTCCCGGTTGGTGACTCCCAGGTCAGCACGCATGGGCGAGCTCCCCGGCGGAGGCGGCTGTCGCCACCCCCGCCCCGGAGGCGGTCCCGGCAGTGGGCGCCGACCCCGTGAAAGGGAACTGGCGATCGCCGTCACCTGTTTACCTAGCCACCGGGGAGTCCCCCCGGACCGATGGCTGCGACCTTCTCGTCAGCCCGGTCATCTGAGGGCTAGAGGCCGGAACCCTGCCAAATTTTAGTGTGGCTCTTCCGGTGCATTGTCTCTAAGGCATTTACTCTGAACGCCTTGCCTGCGGGTATGGCGTTTCCCGCGGGCAGCGGGCTCGGAGAACGGGAGTTCAACGTGGCTGGCAGAAAGCACGCACGACCGGGGCGCCGGCGCGCCCGGGCGGCTCCATTGCCCAAGGCGGTGGACGAAGGCCGGGAAAGTCTGGATTTCTACCTCCAGGACATCAGTCGGATTCCGCTGCTTTCCCCGGGCGAGGAGATGGCGCTGGCCCGTCGGGCGTTCAAGGGCGACGCTGCGGCCCAGGAAAAGCTCGCCCGGCACAACGTGCGCTTCGTGGTTTCAGTGGCCAAGAAGTTCCAGAACCGAGGGGTGCCGCTGATGGATCTCATCGGGGAGGGGAACGTCGGACTGATGACCGCGGCTCGAAAGTTCGATCCCGATCGCGGGGTCAAGTTCATCTCCTACGCCGTCTGGTGGATTCGGCAGGGGATTCAGGCCGCCATCGCCCGGCAGGGTCGTCCGGTCCGGGTGCCTCTCAACCGCACCGCCGACCTCAACCGGCTGGGCCGCACCGTCCTGCTGCTCACCGAGCGGCTGGGGCGGGCTCCCACCACCGAGGAGCTGGTCAAGGCCACCGGGCTCACCTACGACGCGGTGCGCTCGCTCGGCGCTCTGCACTTCGAGCCGCAGCGCCTGGACCATCCGGTTCGGGAAACCGACGACCAGGGCCGAATGGAGCGGTTCGTTCCGCTGGCGCAGGAGGGCACCGATGCCTCCGCGCTCGCCAGCAGCCAGACCATTGGTTTGAACGAGGCGCTGGCGGACCTGCCGCCGCGGGATGCCAAGGTGCTGCGGCTCTACTTTGGGTTGGACGATGGGCAGGCCCGTACCCTGGAAGAGATCGGGCGGATGATGGGCGTCACCCGGGAACGGATTCGGCAGCTCCGCGACCGGGCGCTGCGCCAGCTTCGGGAGCAGCACGGCGACAAGCTCCGCGATCTCGCGGCCTGACCCCCAGTGTTCCGCACCAGACCCGCCAAGGACAGTAGCTTGGCGGGTGATCTGCTATGCCCCCCTCCCGGCCCGGCGCAGCTGATCCGAGGTCTCTGCGAATCCCCGGGCATTTTGCGATAAGGTGTCCTCGACCATCGCGTGACCGGCGCCAATCCCCCCGCGCCGTTGGGAACCTCGCCCTGTCTAACTTGTTGTTCCGCTGAGAGTCAGCAGTCCGCGCGGGGGCCACTTTTCGACTCCCCTGCGGCCCTGCCGGCAGGGCACCGATGGGACTGGATATTGCTGGTTCGTGGGCCTCGACTACCCACCTCCAAGCGGGTTTCCGATTCACCCGGAGTCACCGCATGCGGACGGTTCCCAGCCAGATGTCCCTGCGTCGGATCCCGGAGGCGCTCCACCTCCAGGTCCGGATCGCCTATGCTGCCGCCTGGGAGGCGCTGATCGAGACTCACTCCTCCCAGGCGCTGCAGTTCCTGTGTGAGTTCGCGCCCCGGATTCCGGTGCTCGAGGGCATGGACCTGTACTTCCAAGTGACTCCGGTGCCGGAGGCCATGCAGGAGGTGGTGCGCTCCCGGGCGCTGACGACCATCGATCTGGAAACCCTGGTCCCCCTCACCACGCTTCCTACGCTGCGGGGATGGCAACGGCTGCGGCTCGACCTGGCAATCGAGTACCGCCGCTACCGCCGCCGGTACTACGAGAAGACCATCGAGCTCGCCCGGATCGTCGGCGCGAGGGCCTCCGAGGCGGTGGTTCAGACCCATGTCGAGAACGCCATCGCCTTTGCCCGGTTGCTCAAAGGCGTCATGACCGTGGGCCCCGCGACCGACCACTATCTCCGCGAGTTCGGCCTTTCATCCACCATGGCCCAGATGGTTGCCCAACGGGTCCAGGCGCGGGTGGCCGGGCAGGTCCTCACTGAACACCATGACGAACCGATGCTGCCGCGTTTCGAGGCCTCGATGCCACAGTCGGAGCCGGCGCAGCTTCCCGGCCCGACCCCAACCCTTCCGCGGCCGGACACCGACCGGCCCTGGGTCCCCGCCGCCCGGACCTGAGCCATTCCGACCCGGGCGAAACGCCCCAGTCCGGGTGGGACCATCGGCTGGAAGCGACTATCCAGCAACAAGGTAGGTTCTGGCTCGCCGCTTGCGGCACTGGCCACCGATCGTGATTCGGCGTTCCCCATCCCATCGCTAGAAAGCGGGCCGATGCGTCGCTGTCTTGTCGTGGCACTGCTGCTCATTTCCTGGGGTGTCGCGGACTCCCTGCGCCCTCTCTCGGCGCAGACCCTCGAGCCGGAGGGGCGTTCCTCGCTCGAGGATTGGTATCGCCGGACCGCATCCCGGACGGGTGGGCAGTGGGGAATCGCCATCGGCACTCTCGATGGGCGAATCCTGTGGAGTCTGAGTCCGGAATTGGAATTGATCCCAGCGTCCACCGCCAAGGTGTTCACCACCGGCTTTTCCCGGGCTCGGCTGGGCGGAGACTCACGCGTCAGCACCCGGGTGGTGGGAGACGGCGCACTCGATCGGTCCTCGGGAAGGTGGCGGGGGGTGTGGGCGCTGGATCTTGGTGGTGATCCGACCCTCGAGCGCCCGGGGAGGAACGGACCCACGCTCAGGGAATTGGCCCGGCGGCTCCGCCAGCGCGGGGTCCGCGCGCTCGAGGGGCCCCTGGTGCTGACTAGCCGCACCGGACCCGCGGCGTCACGCTATCCCGCCGTGTGGTCGGCGGACTTCGCGGGCCAACTCTACGCCCCTCCGGTGGGCCCGGTCACCCTGCACGAGAACACCATCTCGCTCACCTTCGGCCCCGGCCGGGATATCGGGTCCCCGCCGGTGTTGGTGCGGGCGTTCCCCGAGGGCGTCGGGGGCCTGGTTCGGATCGTGGCGACCACGGTGGACGGCGCCGGAGGGCGCCTGTCACTGCAACCCAATCTGGACGGCGGGTGGACCGTGGTGGGGACGATCGGTCTCTATCGGCGAAGCCTGGGTCTGTCCGCCGTGGCGCACGATCCATCTCGCTTGCTTGCGGCAGCGTGGGGCGCGGCGCTCCAGCGCGCTGGCATTCGGTGGATCGACCCGGGCGGGCCGGTGACTCAGTCGCTCCCTGCTGGAACGGTGCTGGCGCAGGTCGAGTCGGCGCCCTTCGACAGCGTCGCGATCGAGGTGAACCGACGAAGCCTCAATATCGGGGCCGAGTTGATGCTGCAGTGGGCCGCGGGAAGCCAGACGCTGGGTCCACAGCTCGTCACGGAGCACGTCCGTCAGGTCGTCGGTCCCTCCGCCCGGGTGCGATTCGTGGACGGGAGCGGACTCAGCATGCTCGACCGGATGAGCCCGCTCACCCAGGTGCTCTACCTCGCTCGCTATCCCCGGCTTCCCGGAAACGAAAGCTTCCCACTCTTGCTGCCGGCCAACGGGACCGGCACGCTGCGCCGGCTTCGCCGGGGGATGGGGCGGGGTGTGGTGCACGCCAAGACCGGCACCCTCGACCAGGTCGCGGCCCTGGCCGGCTACCTCGGCCGGCGCGACGGCGTTCTGGTCGTCTCGCTGATGTACAACGGCCCCCGGATCCACGCCGCCCGCGCCGCCGAATGGGAGCTGTTCCGGCTCCTGGGCGCCGAAGGGGTCAATTTAGGCGGCGCGCTGGAGACCCACATGGGCGGAGTGAGCGCCAACCCGGAGGAGTAACCGGATCCGCCCATCGGGTTCGGCTCGGCAATCCAGCGCTTCCCCGCGCGTCTCGTCCCCTGTGAACGCCTACGTCGCCGCTTCACGCAGGTTTGCCACCACGGTGGTGAGGCTTCCCCCGTTCTGCACGCTTCCCTGGGCCATGCCCGCCGTCCCGCCCCCCCGGCCCCCGACCACTGCGAGTGCGGTACGGAGGGCCCGTCCCGCGTCGACGCCCGAGTCTTCCGAGGTGGCCAGCAGAATGCCCGGTGGATCACTGACGGTACCGATGAACAGGGTCTTGGGGAACGCTGCCAGCGCTTGGCCCAGCGGGCGGAGCCGCTCGATGGGGCCCCGCTCCTCCCTCAGCTCGACGACTCGAATGCCTCGCCCAGTGGGCAGCGCCGAGGAGTAGAGCTCCCGTGCGCGGTACCCGCTCACCTGCTCCTCCAGCTCCCGCCGGACCGCGAGGGCTCCCTTGAGCTCTGACCGCTGGGCTACGATCAAAGCGGGCACCTCTTCCGGCGCCGCCGGGTAGAGCGCGGCGATTCGGGTGAGGAGATCGCGATCGGCGCGCGCCTGCCGAACCGCTCGCCCCCCGCAGACGAATTCGAGCCGCACCTGCTGCTTCACCCGCTCCATCTTCCGCACCAGAATGGCGCCGATCTCGCCGGTGGCCCGGACGTGGGTGCCTCCGCAGGCGCTGCGATCCAGATTCTGAATGGAGACGATGCGGATGCTGCCGCTCCGCCCGGTGGCCTTGCGGAGTCCGGCCGCGGCGGCGGCATCCTCGAAGCCCACGCTCACCGGTCGGTTCTCCGCCACCACGGCGTTCGCGCGCGCTTCCGCCAGCATCACCTGGTCGGGGCTCAAGGCGCCAGTGTCCAGGTCCAGCGTCGCACTATCCCTTCCGAAGTGCACGCCCACGGTCGGGTGACCGAAGAGCTCGGCGACCACAGCCGAGAGCAGATGCTGGCCGGTGTGCTGCTGCATGTGATCGAATCGGCGGGTCCAGTCGATGTGGCCGGTGACCCGATCCTCGACCAGCGGTTGGTCCAGCAGGTGGGCGATCCGCTCCCCCTCGTCAACTACGTCGATAACCTCGGCGGACCCCAGTCGGCCGGCATCGCAGGGCTGGCCCCCGGAGGTGGGATAGAATGCGGTGTGGTCGAGGTAGACCCGCCGCCCGTCCCCGGTGCGGTCGAGCACCCGGGCCTCGAAGTCACGCAGGTAGGCATCGGTGTAGTAGAGGCGGCGGGTCATCGGGAGGAATCCTAACCTCGGTCTTTCGGGTGAGGGGGAGGGGTCTCATATTATGCCGGGTGGGGAGACCACTTGCTGGCCCCCCAAAGTCCGACCGGAACGAGGAGGAACGTCCATGGCACAGGCAACCGCTGTTTCCGAGCCCGCATCGGCTCCCGTGGCCCGGGTTCCCTACCAGGTCAAGGTGTACCAGATCGAGGCCTGCAACTGTACCCACGGCTGCAACTGCCAGTTCGGCGGCTTCCCCGACAAGGGGCCGTGCGAGGCCATGATCGGGGGCGAGGTGATGGAGGGCAAGTACGGCAACGTTTCGCTCGCTGGCGTGCGATTCGTCGTCCTCGCCATGTATCCGAAGGCGATTCACGAGGGGAACGGAACGGTCGCCGTGTTCATCGACGAGAAGGCGCGACCCGAGCAGTTCGATGCCCTCGCGGCCATCGTTTCCGGCCAGGCCGGCGGGATGCCCTGGGAGGCGCTGGCGGGCACGATCGCCAGCCTCGAGGGGCCGGTCCGCAAGCCGATCGAGATGACGGTGAACGGCACACGGTCGGGGTACCGGATCCCCGGCATCGTGCAGCTCCAGCAGACGCCGATCCGGGACGCGGTCTCGGGGGAGGAGAAGGAGGTCCAGGTCGTCTATCCGAAGGGCGGCTTCATGTGGGACACGGGGAATATCTGCACCACCGAATCGATGCAGGCCGACTTCGGATCGATCCACTTCCGCCATCCTGGTGGGTACGCCTGCTACGCCACGCCGACATGGACGAACCAGCACTAGCGGCGTGACGGCGTGAGCGCGGCGGTCCCGGGGCCCGGGCTACTCGAGGCCGCCCTCCGGCGGGACCGGGCGGTGGTCGTCGTGGGGCTGCTCGGCCTGGTGGTCTTGGCGTGGGCGTACGTAGTGCACCTGGCCGGGACGATGTCGACGCACGCCGCCATGGCGATGCCCGCCCCGGGGCCGTGGAGCACCCGCGAACTTGGCTGGCTCGCGGTCATGTGGATCGTGATGATGGTCGCGATGATGCTTCCCTCCGCCGCTCCCACCATCCTCCTCTTCGCCGTGGTCTCCCGCCGCCGGCGCGCCCAGGGCGTCCCGGCGGTGCCGGCCGCGGTGTTCACCCTCGGCTATCTGCTGGTGTGGACCGGGTACGCCACGATCGCGGCGGCGGCGCAGGGGGGTCTCCACGCCGCCGCCCTGCTCTCGCCCGCGATGGCAAGTGCCAGTCCGCTCTTGGGCGGTGGACTCCTGGTGGCCGCCGGGATCTACCAGTGGCTTCCGCTCAAGGCCGCCTGCCTCGCCCACTGCCAGTCTCCGCTCGGGTTCTTCTCTACCCATTGGCGCGAGGGTGCGCGTGGAGCCCTCGTCATGGGGATGCGCCACGGAGCCTACTGCGTGGGCTGTTGCTGGCTGCTCATGGGCCTGCTGTTCGTGGCCGGGGTCATGAATCTGCTCTGGGTGGCGACGCTGGCAGGCGTGGTGTTGGTGGAGAAGCTGCTGCCGCAGGGAGGCCTCGTGGGGCGGCTGATCGGCGTGGGTTTGATCGGGTGGGGCATCGCGGTCAGCCTGACCGCCTGAGCCCCGACGGCCCCGGCGGTCAGGCCCCCCTATCTCAGCGCGCGCCCAGGGCTCGGGCCGCCCGGGCATAATCGTTCGGCCGTACCCAGAGAATCACGCCGTACCGCCCGCCGCCGGCGGCTATCCCGCTCGCGGCACTGATCCGGATCTGCGCCCGGGCCAGCTTCTCGAAGTGCTTCTGCACCGCGCCGATCTGATCGGTACCCTGGATCAGGAAGGCGCGTTTGACGGCGCTCAGCCGCCATCCCTGCCGGCGAGCGACCCGGCGAAGCTTCGCCATGTTCTCGGGGAAGAGATCCAGCTGGGCCTTGCCGCCCTTGGTGGGGAAGCCATGACACACGAGCAGATTGACGCCCTCTTCACGGAGGACCCCGAGGACCTTCGCGCCCTGGCCGGCACGGTGGGGGACGGTGGGATAACAGTAGCTGACCTTGCGGACGCGATCCGGCATCGGACACCTCCTGAGGGGGACAGGTTTTTCCGGCGGTCGTGCGTCACCGGCAACACTAAGGGAAGGGCGCGCTCATGACCAGCCCCTTTGCTCACAGTCCCACTGCGGCCGCGCGTGGGCGGGTGGGCCTGCCCGAGCCGATCGCGATTCTCGCGAAGCGCAGGTGGGACGTCGTGGTGGTCGGGGCGGGCCACAACGGCCTGACCTGTGCGGCGTACCTCGCGCGCGCGGGAAAGCGAGTGCTGGTGCTGGAAGCCCGGGAGGTCGTTGGTGGCGCCTGCACCCTCGAGGAGCCGTGGCCCGGGGTGCGGATGTCGCCCTGCGCCTATGTGGCCGGCCTGCTCCATCCCCTGGTCCTGCGCGAGCTCGACCTGCGCGGCCACGGGTTCCGCTGGACGCCGGCGGTGGGGGGGATGTTCGTGCCGTTCGAGGACGGCAGCAGCATCCAACTCTGGGAGGACGACGGGCGGTGCGAAGACGAGATCGGCCGCTTCTCGCCCCGTGATCTCCGCGGCTGGCGCGCGCTACAGGGAGTGAAGCGCCGCCTGCGCGACACACTGCGTCCCGACAGTGAGGCGGACGTTTGGATCGGCCCGTCGCCGGCGCGAGCGGAGATCGAGCAGCGCCTCACGGGGGACGCGGAGGCGCGGGGGCTGCTCTTCGAGTGGTCGATGGTCGAGCTGGTGGAACGCTATTTCGAGGACGAGCGGATGCACCTGGCCCTCCTGGGCCAGGGGGTCATCGGCACCAACGCCAGTCCCCATGATCCCGGTACCGCCTCGGTGTTCTTCCATCACGCCTCGGGCCGGATGGAGGGACTGGCCGGCACCTGGGGGTACGTCGAAGGCGGCATGGGCATGGTGTCGTTCCTGCTCTGCGACATCGCGCGGGAAGCCGGGGCCGTCATTGCCGCCGGAGTACCGGTTGCCCGGATTCGTCCCGGCGAAGGGGTGGAGCTTTCCTCCGGTCAGATGATTGCGGCCCCCGTCGTCGTCTCCAATGCGGACCCACGCGTAACCCTCGGGCTGCTGGGCGACCGGGCCGACTCGGCCTGGGCCGAAGACGTGCGTGCCATTCCGATGGCCGGGGTCACGGTCAAGGTCAATATGACCCTTTCCGAGCTGCCCAACTTCCGGGCCCGACCGGGTCTCTCCGAGCCCCATCACACCGGCCAAATCAACACCCCCCTCACCAAGGACGAATGGCGGGACAACCACCGGTTGGCGAATGAGGGCCGGCTCCCCCCCCGGACCTGGAACGAGCTCTATCTTCAGACCGTTTTCGACCCTAGCGTTGCCCCCGCGGGGATCCACACCTTGAGCGTCTTCGCGCAGTATGTCCCCACCCGGTTTCGCGAGGGTACCTGGGACACCCGCCGCGACGAGGTGGGCCGCCTCGTGGTGGACTCGATCGCACGATTCTGCAGCAACCTGCCCCGGGCAATCATCGCCATGGAGGTGCTGGGCCCGCCTGACATCGAGCGCCGGGTCGGCCTGACGGGCGGCCACATCTTCCAGGGGGAGATTCTTCCCGACTACATGTGGGATCGACGGCTACGGGCTCGAACCCCGATGCCGGGGATCTACCTCTGCGGGGCCTGCACCCATCCGGGAGGGAGTGTCATCGGCATCAACGGGCGCAATGCGGCCATGGAGGTGCTGCGAGCCGGATAGCTCAGGCCCACCCCCGCAGCCCTCGCACGAAGTCGTGCAGCACCAGGAATTTCTCGTACAGGATCGGGCCCTTCCGTTTCTGCCCGAATTCAGCGAAGAGATCCCGCAGCCGTCCCCGCCGGGTCACGTAAAAGCGGAACGTCTCGGCGAAGTCCTCCTGGGGGTGCTTGGCAGCGTAGGCGCTGACGAAATCACGTGGCGCGATGGCGACCCGTCGCCGTTGAAAGTAGACCCAGGTGTTGTCCATCCCGCGATAGGGCTTGTCGACGTCGCCGAAGGCGTGCCGGAAACGGCGGTCTCGGGTCCAGTCCCAGTAGTGGTACAAGAAGCTGTGCCCCAGCTCGTGGGTGATGAGGCCCACCAGCATGGTCCAGGAAATCTCGTCGCGCCACCGCTTTCCGACGATGTAGCCCTGCTCGATCTCCACCACGTTGGGATAGCGGGGATCGACGCCGGACACCCCCGGCCTCAGCAGGACCCGGTACCCCCAGTCCTTGATGCGGGACACGAGCAGGAGGCGCCGGACCCGGGTGAGCGCCCGCGGGATCAGATCCCGTCCGGTGGCGTCGTTGCCGCACCATGGGCAGGCGTTCATCCAGTCGTCGACGCCCCGACCGCAGTGGGGACAGTCGCCCTCGAACAGCTCGTCTTCGTTCCACCATTGGGGCCGGCCGCACCAGGGGCAATAGGGCATGGGGTACTGCACCCCTCCCCCGCAACCCCAGTCGCAGCGGGCGTCCATCCGGAACCCCCTGGGCGCCTTGAGCGGCTTCTCGCTGGAGGAGCCCTCCTCATGGATGTCGACGCCACACCACGGACAGGCCGAGAATTTGTCCGACACCACCCAGCCGCAGTGATAGCACTCGGCGCCGGTCAGGCCGTCTCGGTCCCGCCAGTGGAGCTCGCGATCGCAGTTGGGGCAATAGCTCCAGTACCGCTGGAGCTGTTGCCCGCAGAGGCAACGGAGCTCGGGGGTCGGAGCCCGCTTCCGGCGACGCTTAGGGGTTGTCATAGCGTGCCACCGCCTCGTCGACCAGGCGCTGGATGAAGTGGTCGTAGCCCATGCCCGCCTTGTGCGCCGCGTTGGCCATGTCATGTCCGTAGCTGATGAACGGGTTGGCGTTGGCCTCGATGAACCACACTTCGCCATCGGGCGCGAGTCGGACGTCGAGGCGGGCATAATCCCGGAGCCACAGGGCCCGGAAAGCGGTCCGGCAGATGGTCTCGATCCGCTGGCGAGTCGATCGCCCGAGCGGGCGCGCGAAGACGTTCCGGATGCCCCTTCGCGCCCGGTATTCCTCGCTCCACTTCGCGTATTGGGTGGCGATCCGCTCCTCCGGTTTGGTCTTGCGCTTGTCGAATACCATTTCCGTGGGCGGAAGGATCTCGAGCGCCTCGCCGTTGCCGATGAGGCTGACGTACAACTCCCGCCCATCGATGAATTCCTCCGCGATCGCCGGCTGCTGAAACCGCTCGTGGATGATCCGCACCCGTTCCCCGAGGGCGCCCTCATCCTGCACCACCGACGCCTGCGCGATCCCGGCGGAGGCATCCGACTGGAGTGGCTTCACGATCAGCGGGAATCGAAGGTCCGGGATCCCGCTGACCGCTTCGCCCGGCCGGTAGGTGACGAAGCCCGGCGCGCGGATCTCGTGATAGGAAAGCACCTTCTTGCTCATCGCCTTGTTTCGGGAGACCAGCAGGGCGAGCGGTGGCGAACCGGTGTACCGGTAGCCTTCGGCCTCCAGGAGCCCGGGAATGAGGTACTCGAGATCCGCGTCGCCATGGAAGGCCTCGGCCCCATTGAACACCAGATCCGGTCGAGCCTGCGCCAGACATCGAACCAGGTAGTCGAGATCGTTGCGGACCCCGACGAGGATGACATCGTGCCCCCGGTGGCGGAGGGCGTCGGCGATCTGGTATTCCATCTCCGGCTCGTCCGTCTTCCAGGCCGCCACCTCCTTGGCCATCTGGCGCAGGTGGTCGGCGTGCTCCCAGTCTTCGTAGGGCGTGTCGAATACCACGGCAATGCGCATGCGGATCTTGTCTTTGAGGGTGAAAGGCTGTCCGGAAGTTGGCGGCATCGGGTGGGGACCGGGAGGGGGATCGGGCCGAACCGCCCTGGTGCCACCCACGGATCAGGTGCATTATCTATGCTTTCGTGGAATCCCCATCCTGTCAGGACGATCCGCCACCCGCTCGAGCTGGAGGTGGGAATGGAGTTCACGGCCCGGGAAGCCAGGCTCAAGAAGGAGTATGCCAGCCTCTATCCCCAGCTCGACGCGGAGGCGTGGGAGCCGGCCGCCGAGATGGGCGCGAAGGTCCTCCTGTGGCAGGTGCAACAGCAAGGGACGGAGGCGCTGAACAACCGGATTCTGGATGAGCGCCACTTCGAGTTCCGAGGCGGTTGGTATCGGGGCGGCAAGACCGAGCTGAGGACCCGGGCCTGTGATGCCGCCTTCAACGGGCCGGCGTAGGAGGCAACCCTCCGGCACCACAAAACCCGACGCCGCGGTCGGGGCCATGGCCGGCGACGGCGCGGGCGAGGGGAATCGGTGGACGAGCTACCGGCCGAGGCTCTTGCGCCCTCGGGTCTGATCGGGTATTGTAACGGCACAACCGATGTTTCGTGGTCATTTGCGGCCTATTGCAGCCACGTTAAACAAATGCTAAAAAGCCTCGCGTCCGAGTGTCTTTTTGGCACCGGGCGTTTGTCGTTTCTGCACCGGTGCCGGAGAGGTCGAGGGCGGGAGGCGAAGGAACCCGCTCATGGCAATTGCGCTCGCTCTGCCGACTCCGGCCCCGGCCACCTCCCCGTCCAGCTCCGGTCCGGCCGGCCCAAGGCCGCTGCCGCTCCGCTGCAAGTTGTGCCACACCGCGCACCCCGCGGGGGCCTCCGCCACCTGTGAGGAGTGCCTGGGGCCGCTGGAGCCGGATTATCCGGCGAACCGGGTCCTCCCCGACGCCGCCACCATCGCGGCGCGCCCCGGCTCGCTCTGGCGCTACCGGGAGTGGCTTCCGTTCGAGGGCCAGCCGACCCTCTCGCTCGACAGCGGGTTCACCCCGCTCCTGGAGGCGCCGGTGCTGGCTCGTAGCCTCGGGGTGGCGCGAGTCTGGGTGAAGAACGACGCGGTGTCCCATCCCTCGCTCTCGTTCAAGGACCGGGTGGTCGCCACCGCGCTCAACGCCGCCCGCGGCCTCGGTCTGGACACCGTCGGCTGCGCGTCCACCGGTAATCTGGCCAACGCCGTGGCCGCCCAGGCCGCGAGGGCCGGCCTGCCTGCCTGGATTTTTATCCCCCATGACCTCGAGGTCGGCAAGGTCGTCGGCACCGCCGTGTATCACCCTCATCTGGTGAGGGTGAGGGGGACGTACGACGACGTGAACCGGCTGTGCTCGCAGGTGGCCGATCGCTTCGGCTGGGGCATGGTGAACATCAACCTGCGGGGGTACTACGGCGAAGGCTCCAAGACCATGGCGTTCGAGATCGCCGAGCAGCTGGGCTGGCGAATGCCGGCGGCGGTGGTGGCGCCCATGGCGGGTGGCTCACTGCTCACCAAGCTGGAAAAGGGGTTCCGCGAGTTTTCCGAGGCGGGGCTGGTGTCCGGCCCGGCCCCTCGGCTCTACGGTGCGCAAGCCGCCGGGTGTGCGCCGATCGTCGACCTGGTGCGGACGGGGGGCGAGACGATCCAGCCGGTGATTCCGCGGACCATCGCCCGCTCACTCGCCATCGGGAATCCGGCTGACGGACGCTTCGCCGCCCATGCCATCCGCGCGTCCGGAGGCTGGGCCGCCGCCGCGCCGGACGAAGAGGTGGTGGCCGGCATCCGGCTGCTGGCGGAATCCACCGGCGTCTTCACCGAGACCGCTGGCGGCGCCACGCTGGCGGGCGCGCTCCGGTTGGCGGCGGAGGGCCACTTCCGACCGGCCGATGAAGTGGTCATCTGCGTCACCGGCAATGGACTCAAGACGGTCGAGGCGGTGGCGGGCACGCTGCCCGACGCCCCGATCATCGCACCCCGCATTCGTGATTTGGAGGCACTGTATGCCGGTCACCTTTAGTCTTCCCACCGTGCTGGCCCGCCTGGCCGACGGCCAGTCGACCATCCACGCCGCCGGCGCGACCCTGGGCGAGGTCGTGGCCGGGATCGCCGATCGGTTCCCCCGGCTGGCACCCCGCCTTCGCGACGGCTCCGGTGGGCCGTACCCCTTCGTCACGTTCTACCTCAACGATGAGGACATCCGGTTTCGCGAGGGCTTTGCCACCCCGGTCCGAGAGGGGGACGAGATCACGGTGGTCGCGGCCATCGCCGGGGGCTGAGGCGGCGGAACACCGGGACCAGGAGGCACCGGGCGGGGATCGATGTACTGGAGGTCCGGCCCGGGTGGTGTATGTTCTACGGTCCGCGGACCTCACTCCGAGCGACCCGCCCCCGACCGTACTCCGGGAGCTTCCAGGCGATGAAGGCAAGCGATATCCGCCGTGGCCATGTCCTCATGATTGAGGGACAACCGTGCCGGGTGATGGATTTTCAGCATCGTACGCCCGGTAATCTCCGGGCGTTCGTCCAGGTGCGTTTCCGGAACCTGACCACGGGGAACACCTTCGACACCCGTCTCAGCGCGACCGAGTTCGTGGACGACGTCCGGCTGGACACCAAGGACCTCCAGGTGATGTACAGCGACGTCAACGGCGTCCACGTCATGGACGCGAAGACGTTCGAGCAGCACACCCTGCACGACCAGATCGTAGGAGAGCAGGCCCAATGGCTCGAGCCGGGCATGACATTTCAGGCCGAGTGGCTCGACGGGCGTCCGATTTCACTCCTGCTGCCGTCGGTGACCGAGCTCGAGGTGGTGGAGACGGCCCCCACCATGAAGACTGCCACCAAGACCGCCAGCACCAAGCCTGCCAGGCTGAGCAACGGGGTGACCATCCAGGTGCCCGAGTTCATCAGCGAGGGCGAGCGGGTGCGGGTGAACCCGCGAGAGGGCGTGTACCTGGAGCGAGCGAAGTAGGAGGCCGGGTTGATCTTCGAGGCAGCCCTCCTCGGCGCGGCCCTCCTCCTCGGCCGCTGGCTCGAAACCCCGGCGTTTCGCCAGTTGCAGGTTGACCCGTGGGGCGTGGCGCTGGGGCTGTTCGCCGCCGCGCCGCTGTACCTCGCTCTCCAATGGTGCCTCCGGACCCGATGGCCGCCGCTGGCCCGGTTGACGCGGCTGGCCACCGAGCGGCTGGCTCCCCTGTTCTCCGGCTACTCACCGGCGCATCTGGCCTTGATCGCGGCCCTGGCCGGGTTGGCCGAGGAAGCCCTCTTTCGCGGCGTCATCCAGGTGGCGCTGGCGGAGCACATGTCCGAGTGGGCCGCGGTCGGAGCGGCCGGCGTGTTGTTCGGTCTGGCCCATGCGATCTCCCCGACCTATGCCATGGCCGCCGGTGTGGTCGGCGTCTATCTGGGAGCCATTTTTCTCCTCAGTGGCAATCTCCTCGTCTCCGTGGTGGCCCACGGCGCCTACGATCTTGTCGCCCTCCGGATTCTGGTACGGTTGAAACCCTCTGCGTCGTACTAGATTGGAACCATGGACGCCATCGAAGCCATCCGGCGGCGGACCTCGGTCCGCCGCTTCAGTGCAGCCCCTGTCGCCCGGGAGACGATCGCGCAGCTGCTCGAGTGCGCGGTCCGGGCTCCCAACCACAAACTCACGGAACCTTGGCGCTTCGCCGTCTTGACCGGCCGGGCCTGCGCCCGCTTCGCCGAGCTCCGGGTGCGACACCGGCTCCAGCGATATCGCGACCCCGAATCGCCCGAGGCCAGTGCCGGCGCGGAGAAAGTCCGCCGTGAGGCGCTCGGGACGCCGGCGTTTGTGGTGGTGAGTTGTGCCCTCCATCCGGACGACCTCACCCGAGAGGAGGACTATGCCGCCGCGATGATGGCGACCGCCACGCTGATGATCGCGGCGGAAGCGCTCGGTCTGGGAACCTACCTCCGGACCGGCGGCATCATGGGGCTTCCCGAGCTGGCGGATCTGATCGGGTTGGACGACGGCTTTCGGGTCGTGGGAGTCGTGTCGGTGGGCTACCCCGCCGAGCCCAACGCTCCGGTGCGGCGCCGGCC
>Ga0326597_10001129_pt1 | contig 44183 bp, 45 predicted proteins | sample RVTome_12_FD_203789 | JGI IMG/M metagenome (GOLD analysis project Ga0326597, IMG submission 203789) | Soil microbial communities from uranium-contaminated site in the Upper Colorado River Basin, Wyoming, United States - RVT100D185 | ecosystem: Environmental > Terrestrial > Soil > Contaminated >...
CGCGGGAGACCCTGACCGCCCACTAGCGTGTCCTTACAGAACATCCGCCAGGCGATTTCCTCCCAAGGTCGTGGGCATGAAAACCAGCTGAACGATTTGGGATTCTTGCAAGAGCACCGGTTGGTTGCGCGTGCCTCGATCGCAGTAGATCAACCCGATCGGTCTCGTGCCCACTCGCAACGGCGCTAGAATGCCCGAGACCGGCTTCCAGGTGTCGACAAATTCCTGCTTCATCGCTCCAGCTTCCTGAGTCGTAAAATCCGTCACGAGGAGCGGATCGAGCCGTTTGAGAGCCTTCAGAAAAAACTGGGGTTCGTGACTGAGTGAGCCCGAGAACGCTCGGAGATAGGGGCCAGAGGAATGGCTCCAAGCACGAGCCAGCCAACCAGCAGATCGCTCGACCAGATTGTCCGGCAATTTCCACATCTGAGCTAAAGCCTAGGCCAACGTCAGACAGGGGATGCCGATCAGACAGGTCTCTTCAATCACACGCTCTGCACCGACCTTCGTTTTGACATGAATGGCCTGCAACGCTTGATGGAGATCCGGTGCCTGGTAGGCAATGGCAAGATCCCCAATGGAATAGAGCAACGCAGTGGTGGATAGATGTCCAGGTTGAGAGTATTCCATCAGATTCATAATCTGCTGGCATGTTGACTGTAAGATTGGCAGGCAGCGGTTGGTCTGATCAAACAGCGGCTGCAGTTTCTGGTGGAGGCGGGGACGGAGAAAATCGACCAATGCCGATTCCACGGCTGTGGACAACGAAAACATACAAACTCCTGTGGTCGAGAATCGCTGGCGATATCGGTTACGATCCCACGAAGCTTAAAGGCGGTATGTGGGGAAGGAAGGCAATTCGAAACTAGTTCACGGTGCGAGAGAGGATGTCATGCAGATCAGCTGGATGAGTCTCGACAGTTCGGTGGTCCTGGACGGGCTCACGTCTCTCATCGTCCTGGTCGCTCTTCTGATTACGCGGACCCTCGTGGTGCGATGGATTTCCCGCAATCCGACGCTCTCGATGGAGTCCAAACGGCGATGGGTCGTCACGACCAGAAACTCGATCCTGTTCGCGTTTCTCATCGGACTCGTGATCATCTGGGCGCACGAGCTGCAAGCCTTTGCCGTCTCGATTGTCGCGTTGGCAGCGGCACTGGTGTTGGCGACAAAAGAACTCATCCTCTGCTGGAGTGGCGCGGCGCTGCGGGTTGTCGGAAGAGTCTATGCCGTCGGTGATCGGATTCAAATTGCCGGCCACCGCGGCGTGGTACTGGATCACGATGCTTTTGCGACGAAATTGTTGGAAATCGGCCCCGGGCAATCCGCTCACTTGTATACCGGACGTGTCACCATATTCCCGAACAGCTTGCTGTTTACGAATCCATTGATCAAAGAGAATCCCGGGCAAGAGTACGGCTTGTATACGCTGGTGATTCCGATCAAGGCCGACGAGGATTGGCAGCAGGCCGAGCGGACTTTGTTAGCGGTTGCCAAGATCGAATGCACACCATTCATGGAAGAAGCGGCACGCCAGATGAAATTACTGGAGCAAACGAACCTCCTCGAAGCACCTTCGCCGGAACCGCGCATCACGATTCAACTGCCGGCACCGGGCACGATGCAACTCGTGCTCCGGTTTCCTGCGCCGGATCGCGGACGATCTCGCATCGAACAGGCAATCCTACGCCGCTATCTCATCGAGACAACCGCGTCCTAACGACCTTCGGATCCTTTCAGTTCGGATACATGAGAGGGGCTCCCTTCGACCACCAGTCGAAGGGAGCCCCTCTCATTGCTTCGTGCGATCAGATTTCTGAATTACTTCGGAAAGGATTTTGGTGCCCTGACGTGCTGCCAGCCTTCGCCGTTCAGCGTGCGAAGGAATTGCGCAAGCTCACTCTTCTCTTGGTCCGTCAGTTCGAGTGGGAGGATCAGCGGATCCTGGTGAGGATTCTTGACGCCACCTTTGTTGTAGAAATCCACAACTTCTTCAAGCGTTTTGAATCGGCCGTCATGCATATACGGTGCGCTGCGAGAGATCTCCCGCAAGGTCGGGGTTTTAAATGCGCCAAGTTCCTCGACATTCTGGGTCACCATGTAACGACCGAGATCCACTTTGTTGTCGTCCCAGCCAATACCGAGGTTGTGAAACTTTTCGTCGGTGAAGTTGAACCCGGAGTGACACTTCGTGCACCGTGCTTTTTCCCGGAACAGGATGAGACCCTTTTGAGCCGCTTCCGAAATTGCTTCTTCTTCCTGTCCCTGATCGAACCGGTCTGCCGGGCTGTTGCCGGAGAGGACGGTGCGTTGGAAGCTGGCAATGGCCTTGCCCACGTTGCCAATCGTGATGTCCTCACCGAAGACTTGCATGAAGAGTTTCTTGTACCCGGCGATCTTCTTCATCTTCGCAATCATCTCATCGTGGTTGGCAAAGCCGTGCTCGATCGGATTGATGAAGGGTCCCACGGACTGGTCCTCCAAGGTCGCCGCCCGGCCGTCCCAAAATTGAGCGCTACTGAACACCCGGTTGAAGGATGCCGGCGCGCTGCGACCGCCCTTCTGGCCTCGGATGCCTGCAGAGACTGGCTTGCCGTCCGTAAACGCGAATTTCGCCAGATGGCAACTCGCGCACGCGATCGTGTTGTCCTGTGACAGTCGCTTGTCAAAGAACAACAACCGGCCCAACTCGATCTTCTCGTTCGTCAAAGGATTGTCGGCAGGAATGACCACAGCAGACTCTTCGAGGCCGAAAGGAATCTTGAGCGTGTACTCCCCTTGTGCGATTTGGGCAGTCTGGGCCGGCTTTTCGCCGCCTACCGGATTTTTCCCTTGTGCTTCGCCGAAAGGAAATCCCATCAGCAGTCCGAACACCATACCCGCACATACAGATATCGAAATCGTCAGCTTCCGCCTCTTCATGTTCATCTCCTTCCATCATGCAGTGACAGAAATGTCATTGCGCGTTAGGTCAATCGGTGCGTCAACAACTCTATCGACGATCCTTGCAGTTGAAACGCGACATACAACCCGTCTTCCCATGTTGTTCGAGAATGCTGGTGAGGTAATCGCTGGCACCCAAGTTCTGATGCTTCTCCGCCGTCATCTGCACATCCTCACGAAGTTGACGAATGATTGTTGCATGATCATCCAGAAATCGATAATCATCTCTCGATTACCCGGATAGGCGGAGGGCGCTCCTTCATTTTCGCATGCGGGGTAAACTCCTGGAGTGTCCCGATCACGCACCTACCGGCAGCACGAGCCCGTTCGGCCATTTTGCCTCTGCTAGCATCCCGTTCCTCATCCTGGGGATCAAAGAACGTGGGAAGATCGCTGAAATGGAGTCTTGGCACATGCCAGCGATAATTCCACGTCTTCGTGTAGACCACGTACTCATCAGGAAGTAGGGCCATGAGTGCCTTCACCTCTTCATCGCAGTCCTTATCAATCATCCCAATAGTAGATTGCATGGCCTCTCTCCCTGGCACTGAGCGCCCAACGTTACCTGTCTTGCAATGTCGATGCAAGTACATCATTCAACGGGATCTTCATCGCATTGGTTACACCCTCCGGCGATATTTAGGACAAGTTGACCCGCTTCGTCGGCTGCTTCCCACCCGTATGGAATGTCCCTCCTTACGATACGGTCGCGTGTCGTGATCGTCATCATTTCTGATAGAAGTCTAACGTCGGCTAGTTTATTATTCCAATTGATTATAATAGATGTGACGATTGGTTGAATAAATCAATCGACCAATCTTTTCTCGGCGACTTAACCCATGACTCTCACTGAACTTCGCTACATTGTTGCCGTGGCACAGGAGCGCCACTTCGGGCGCGCCTCTGACCGTTGCTGTATTTCGCAGCCTGCACTCAGCTTGGCCATCCAGAAACTGGAAGAAGAATTGAGCGCCGCGATCTTTGAGCGGAGGAAGAATCGGATCACACTCACGCCGTTGGGGGAGCAGATTGTCCATCAGGCTCAGCGCGTGCTTGAAGAGGCCGATCAGATCAAAGTCCTCGCGGCTCAGGGGAAGGATCAGCTCGTAGGACCGCTCAGATTCGGCGTCATCGCAACCGTTGGGCCCTACATCCTCCCGGATTTGGTTCCGTTGTTGAGCACGCGCGCCCCAAAGATGCCGTTGGAGCTGGAAGAAAATCTCACGCTCAATCTGGCCGGGATGCTGAAGAGCGGGAAATTGGATGTGATCATGATCGCCCTGCCATTCGACGAACCAGCGATCATGACCCAAGCCCTGTATGATGAACCGTTTAAAGCGTTGGTCCCAGTCGGACATCCCTGGCAGAAAAAGAAGCTGATCGATTCGCGTCAGCTTGGATCGGAGAAGGTGCTCCTGCCGCATGCAGGCCACTGTTTTCGACAACAAGTATTAGACGCCTGTCCTGAACTCAGCCGGTCGGATGCCGAAGGCTGGCAGGGAAACTCCCTGGAAACCATCCGACAGATGGTGGCTTCGGGGCTAGGCATCACGGTGTTGCCCTGCAGTGCCCTCACGCGAAAATACGAAAACAAGCGTTTGATCGCGATTGATCTGGCGAAACCGGTGCCAGGTCGTCGGATTGGACTCGCCTGGCGACGCGGATTCACACGACCTCAAGTCATTGAAGTGATTCGGGATGCCGTCCGTGCCTTGAAAGTGCACGGGCTGAATATGGTTGCAGGCTGACGGCGGGCAGCGAAATTCGAGAAAAAGTGTGTGCCCAGCCTCGTCCGCAATAAACGTATCTACGACACAATCTCACTGCCATTTGATGGGTCCACTTGCGGCCTGCCGTGTAATTCGGGCCTCGGAGAGCTGAGCATGCTTCATCCGATGCTTGTTGCTGCCTTCCGCTTTTGCTAGGATGCGACGCTCTGAATGTCTGTGGATTGTTGCATGAAAGTCGCGACCTTCAACGCCAATTCCCTGCGCAAGCGCCTGCCCATCGTGCTGGAGTGGATCACTCGTCAAAAGCCTGATGTCCTCTGTCTTCAGGAAACTAAAGTGCAGGATAGCGAGTTTCCCCTGCTGGCCCTGACACCCTCCGGATACGAGATTACCTACCGCGGGATGAAGTCATATAACGGTGTGGCGGTTCTCAGCCGAAAGAAACCCGAAGCGGTGTTCTATGGATTCGACGACGGAGGAGATCCAGAGGACGCCCGCTTGCTCAGGGTCGTCATTGACGGAATTCCTATCGTGAATACCTATGTGCCACAGGGATTTGAGATCGACTCCCCGAAGTATAGCTACAAACTCGGCTGGTACGAACGGCTGCGGAAATATTTTGAGAACCATCTCTCACCGCAGGCCCCGGCAATTTGGTGTGGGGATATGAACGTCGCTCCGCGACCAATGGACGTTCATAGCCCGGAAAAACACTTGACGCACGTCTGCTATCACGAGGCGGCCCGCAACGCCTACGAGAAGACGGTTGCCTGGGGGTTTCAGGATGTATTTGTGAAGCTCTATCCGACGCGGCAACAATATACGTTTTGGGATTATCGGGCGCCGAGTTCGCTGGAAGCCAACAAAGGCTGGCGCATCGACCATATTCTGTCGACGGCGCCGCTGGCGGAGAAATGTGTGAGGGCTGATGTGGACGTCGAGCCGCGACGAGCGAAAGACCCTTCAGACCATACGTTTCTCTGGGCAGAGTTTTCGATCTGACCACGCGCGCGACGCCCACCCCCGCCCGATCCGATCATGCGGCAAGTCGCCTGCAATGATCGGATGGGACAAGGCACCTCTCGCGCTTCGCTAAGCCGCATGGAGGAACGATTCTTTTTCCCGCGCACGGTTGCCGCGATTCTGTTGAATCAACGGATCTAGGACTAACCCACAATTGATGCAGCGATGCACGATTGTGCCGGGCGACAATTCCGGCTGCCGCTCCGTGATCATCAGCCCTTTGCATTTTTGACACGTCATGATACCCACCTCCTGCTGATATGAATGTCGACAATGAAGTCAGCAGCACACGAGAGAGAACGTAACATTGTGAGATTAATCCCGTGTTAACAGGTAGTTAAAAGTGTCTAATGTTGGCGAATCCACAACGTGCGATGTCGCTGTTGTCGGAGCTGGTGCGGCCGGGCTCGCTGCTGCTATCGCCGCGGCAGAACGAGCACACGCCGCCGGCACTCTCAGGATCGTGCTGCTGGATGGCGCAAAAACGATCGGTGCCAAAATCCTCGTCTCCGGCGGGGGTCGTTGCAATGTCACCCATCATGAAGTCACGTCGACCGATTTCTTCGGCAATCGCCACATCATCAAGAATGTGCTGGCGGCGTTCTCCGTCGAGAACACTATCAAGTGGTTTGCCTCGATGGGGGTCGAACTGAAACGCGAACAGACAGGCAAGCTTTTCCCCGTCACCGATAAAGCGAGAACAGTCCTCAACGCGCTTGTTGAGCGGTGTTGTGAACTTGGAGTTGAGATTCAGCCAAACCATTGGGTGAGGAACATCGAGCATGTCGGGGACCGAGACCATGGGCTTGTGATTCAGCATTCGCAGGGAGTCTTACATGCCAGAAAGGTTGTTCTGGCGACTGGAGGCCGATCCATTCCCAAATCGGGGAGCGATGGATTCGGTTACACGTTGGCACGACGGTTAGGACATCAGGTACGTGCCACAGTCCCGGCCCTCGTACCGCTGGTACTCGACGGTGCGATGTTTCACAAAACGCTCTCTGGTCTCTCGCACAGGGTCGAACTCACCACAACGGTGAACGACCACAAAGTCGACAGCCGGACGGGGAGCTTGCTCTGGACCCACTTTGGAATCAGTGGGCCGGTAGTCATGGATGCGAGCCGTTTCTGGTGCCTGGCAAAGGAACAGGGCAAGCCTGCAGCAGTCTACTGCAACTTTCTACCGGGCCGGACTCAGGAACAGATGCGACAGTGGTTTATGGAGCACACGCGCGACAATCCCCGACGCTCGCTAGTCAAGACGTTGGCGCAACGGCTTCCCCAGCGATTCGCCGAAGCCATGATCCATCATGTGGGCTGTGAGGCAAACACGACCATCGCTCAATTGCCGCGCAAAGATCGGGATCGCTTGCTTGAAACACTGGTTCGCTTTCGGCTTCCAATCGTGCAGGATCGTGGCTGGAATTATGCCGAAGTCACAGCCGGTGGAGTACCGCTCGAAGAGATCAACTTTCGGACAATGGAATCTAAGGTTATGCCAGGTCTCTATTTAGTCGGCGAGATTCTGGACTGCGACGGCCGCATCGGCGGTTTCAACTTCCAATGGGCCTGGGCAACCGGCTTTCTGGCAGGCGAGGCGGTCACAGACTGCTGACATAAACAAGAGAAAATGGGCAGTGACATCGAAGGGAGTATCTGGCGCGTCGGGCTATGCGAGGTTTCGCGGGTTATCCGAATCGAACTGGTTCTCCCCTCAACCTGTCCCTTCTCCTCAACTCACCTCCAACCGACTCCCCGCCTGGAGAACCGTGCACGCAACCGGCAGGCATGGCTGAAAAAGTAGCATGTCCCCGTTTCCAGGGATTTAGCCAGCTACTTTCAGCAACCATCCGTCGCTGCTATCGCATTGATTGGGACCTTTGGCTGTAATGTTAATTCTTGCGAAAGTTCCTTTGAGGGTGTCAGGGAGCATGCCGGTTACCTGAAACCCTTTATTTTTAGGTGTCACGGTGATCGGTATGGACTGGCCTTTGATCGTCACCGCAATACTTTTCGGATAGGTTGCCTCGGACGCAAAAAATGAAAACGCCGATTTGGCCGCCACCTCTGCATTATTCCCCGGCGTGAATGCGGAAAACTTCACTGTATTACACGCATCGGTACTCCCACTACTGCCGCCGGAATCACCATACGCCCAGGCGTTGCCGACGTTGCCACAGACAACCATTATAATAACTACCCACAAGATATTTCGTAATCTCATGCGTTACGCCTCTCTAGCGTTGAGTGTGAGTCATTGGACCAGCGTCATGCGAATGAATGAACGATTTCCATTGTCGACTTCTGATAGATAAAAAACAACCCCGTGCGACTGGGCACACGATGATTTGTTCCTCCGTGTGCCGTTGCCGTGTGATGACCCCCCTCCTGTGAGCTCATCACAGCACAATTGGACTTCCTAACCAATGGTGTATTTTCGGGGGACATGCTCAGGTCGCAATTGGACAGGGGGAAGTTAGCCATGGGGAATGCGGGATGCTCAGTGAAATCTGTTCATAATGATCGTGATGGGAGGCAGCAGGGGACCTCCGAGCAAAAGATCAGCCGGAGGTACTCAGCCTTCCCTCGGACACGACTCCTCGCACACGTCCGAATTTTCTGGAGAATGGATGGTCAATAAGGAAAACCAGGCTGTCCAGTACAACCGATCAGGAAGATACTATTCAGTGGGGTGACGACTGTTTCCAACAGCCGTAGGGAGATAGTCGCGAAGGCCACGAGGGATGATCCCATGAGACAGCCATATGTAGCCGCCTCCGGCAGCCTGTTGACCGATTGTCGCAACCACCTGATCCGTATTGTGTCCACGAAGTTCGTCGAGCGCGCGATCGATACGCCGTCTGGCTCCAGCAGCAAAGTGTTCCACCAGCTGCCAGACCTGTTCGTCGGCATTGGCACGCTCCTGTGACGAAGCCCATACCGCACTGGCCGCGATCGTGAGGAGATCTTCCCCGACCGTTACGATGCGGGTTTGCCGACCCTGATCATCTCGGAGTTGTTCACCATCGCGGACCATCGCCCAGAAAATAGCGCAGGCCAGACGGCGACTGGAACGTTCCGTATAGCCGAGCAGATGAGCGACTCTCGGATGGCGAATTTCGGTTCTGTCCGGAAGTGCCCGGCGTACCCACAAGCTCATGTACCAGGGGATGTAAAATCGAACAAGTTTGAGCAATTCGACGAGCCGTGCATTCCTACCCAGGCCCCCGCTCACATACCGCTGGGCGCGTTCCAAATGCGGGCTCAGCCCTTCCCGTGCGACAAACGGTCGCAAGATATCTGTTGCCCCTTCTCCGATCCGGTACATTTCCGCGTCACGGACTAGTTGTTCAATGCCAAACACGGGTTCTCCTCGAAACCGTTTGGAGTCTGCTGTTTCATAGCCCATCCCTCCGAAAATTGTCTGGGCATCTTTCAAGAATTGGATGGTTGTCTCGGAACAGAATATCTTTGCGATTGCGGCCTCGATCCGAACGTCGTACATGTGTTGGTCGGCCATTCGCCACACAGCAAAAGCAAGGGCTTCCATCGCAAAGAGATTTGCCGCCATGTGGCCCAGCCTCATGCGTTGCGTCTGACGCTCGCTGAGGGGTTTCTGGAAGGTCCGGCGCTGGTTTGCCCGATCGAGCGTCGGCTGCCACGCCTGTTTTGCCATGCCCAGGCAAATGGCTGGGATGCTGATCGCCCGACCGACATTGAGAATGGTCAGGGCATACTTGAGACCTCGACCAACTTCACCGATGACGTTGGCTGCCGGGATCCGGACATCGGCAAAGGTCATGTAGGCATTCTCAATGCCCCGGCATCCCTCGAACTGACATCGCTGCCGCACTCGGACGCCGGGTGTTTCCATATCGAGGATGAAGGCGGTGTGAACCTGCTCGTCTGCGCCCTTGCCTTCTGGGACCGGGACCCACACGGCTCGCCCGCCGTGCCGCTCCCGTTTCGACGGCACTCGTGCGATCAACGTGACATACCGGGCTATGGAGCCGTTCGTACACCACAGCTTCTCGCCGTTCACGACAAACGCCGTGCCGCTGGAATCCAGCGCCGCTTCAGTTTGGATATTGGCGGCATCCGAGCCGGTGACCGCTTCGGTGAGCGCGAATGCCGAGATGGCTTCCCGTGCCACGATGGGCAAGTACTTGCGTTTCTGCTCCTCGCTGCCGAACAGAAGCAACGGCATGGCAATGCCGATGGATTGCGGCACAGCAACGGTTAAGGCGAGAATGTTGCTCCAGCTTGCCATGAGCATAAGGGCGCGCCCGTAGTTCGTATAGGAGAATCCAAGACCCCCATATTCTTCGGGGATTTTCATGCCGAACGCGCCGAGTGCGAACAGCCCTTTGAGCACGGAATCGGGAATCTTCGCTGTTCGTTCGATTTCGTCGGGATCGACGTGCGTCTTCAGGAAGGCCTCCAGCCTCGGGCGGTACGCTTCCCAGGCAGCTTTTTCTTCCGGTGATTCTTCCGGCGGGAGCAGCAGTGAGAAATCCGGCCTCCCGACGAAGAGACCTGCCATGAAACTACGGCCGGTCAACCGCTCTCGGGCTTCTTCGATTCGTTCGAAGCCTTTGAATAGGTGTGCCACAGGTTCTCCCTTACGATGCCGCTTGCTGTACGAGGAGTTGCTCCTCCAGCTCCTCAAATCGGGCCGTGAAGTGGCGCAGGACCGGGGCCTCATAGGTCAAGGCGAGTCCGTGAATCCGCTCGCGCCAACGGTACAGTTCGATGATCGATTCGGCGACATAGGTGATCTGCATATTCGTATAGACTCGGCGGGGGATGGCTAGCCGAACCATCTCGAGTTCCGGATGGATCGTTCGACCGGTCGCGGCATCTGTCTTTCCAAACATTACCGTGCCGATTTCCACCCCTCTGATGCCATACTCTCGATACAGGGCGGCCACCAACGCTTGGGCAGGAAATTGAGCCTGTTGAATGTGAGGTAGAAACTCTTTTGCGTTGAGATAGACGGCGTGCCCCCCGATCGGTTTGAGAATGGGCACGCCTGCTTCATCCAGCAACTCTCCGAGATACCGGACTTGCCCAACCCGGAAGCTGAGGTAGTCTTCGTCCAGCACTTCGCGGAGCCCTCTGGCCATCGCTTCCAGATCACGGCCGGCCAATCCACCATAGGTCGGAAAGCCTTCGACCAGGATGAGCATGTTGGTAATGTCCTGCGCCCACTGATCATCATTCAGACTGAGAAATCCCCCGATGTTCACCAGGCCATCCTTTTTGGCCGACATGATGCACCCGTCGCCGTAACTGAACAGCTCCCGCGCGATGTCGAGAATCGACTTGCTCGCGTAACCCCGCTCGCGCTCCTTCACGAAAAAGCAGTTCTCCGCGAAGCGGCAGGCATCGAAAACGAGGGGAATGCGGTAGCGGTTCAGCAGCGCCCGGGTCTGCCGGATATTATCCATCGACACCGGTTGCCCGCCGCCGCTGTTGTTGGTGATTGTCAGCATCGCCAGCGGAATGCGATTCCGTCCGACGCGATTGATCGCCTCCTCCAACCGGACCAAGTCCATATTGCCCTTGAACGGCAATTCGCAGTGCGGGTCATAGGCTTCTTTGATCACCACATCCAGAGCCTGGGCTCCTTGATGCTCGACGTTGGCGCGGGTGGTGTCGAAATGAATATTGTTCGGGATGCACATGCCTGACTTCACGATAGTGGAGAAGAGGAGATTTTCAGCCATGCGCCCTTGGTGAGTAGGAATCACGTGCTTGTAGCCGAAGATGGACCGGACGGTTTCTTCGAGGTGGTAATAGTTCTTGCTGCCGGCATAGGACTCGTCCCCGAGCATCAGGCCCGCCCATTGGTCATCGCTCATGGCTGATGTGCCGCTGTCGGTAAGCAGATCCACATAGACGCTCTCGGCTGGCACATGAAACAGGTTGTAGCCTGCCTCGCGCAGCAGGCGATCCCGTTCTTCGCGCGTGGTGCGACGGATCGGTTCCACCACTTTGATTTTGAACGGCTCGGAAGGGAATTTCATGCGACCGACCTCTTGAACCGGCCCAATTCTATCTTGAAGGCCAGCAGGCCGCCATATTCGAAGACATACCGGGTCATGTCGAACAGGGGAGCCGGATTAAGATCACGGATGAGCTCGGGCTTCCATGTGATCTCCAATTGATTGATCATCGTGATGGATGTGGGCGTACCGACCACGCCAAGCTGGGCCTGGCCGTAGGATTGGGAGAAGATGAGAATTTCGCCGTCGAACATGGCGGCGTTCATATCCGACGCGGCGCCTTGTTTTTTGTAATCCGCTTCGAAGCGCTGAAACGCAGGCGACCGTTCAAGCTCCTCGCGAAACGCATAAAAGACCTTGATTCCCGCGCGATGCTGGTCGTCCATGACCTGAATGGCGTCGGCCACAACCGACTCCTGCAGCAGTTGTTCCCGCGTTAGGACCAATAGACGGCGGATGATCACCCCACGCTTGGCTGCTTCCTGATTGGCCAAGAGATAGTTTGGATACAAGGCCTCACCTTTTTTCCAGATGTTCCAACGCTCCATGATCGCATCGATCGAACGTGCAGCCGTCTGAACGAGCCGGACCGCCTCGGCATTCGCCTCGGCCCTTGCATACGTCAAGGTCTGCGTCTCAAGTTGACGCAGCTCCCGTCCGATCGCCTCGACCTTGCGTGGAATGTACTTGGGACGCTTCGGGACATGCAGCATGACGTCAACGGCAGTCAACGCCAGGGTCCAGTATTCTTTGGCTGAAGATGGAGCCTTGTCTTTTTGCGCGATCAGCAGGAGTTCCACTGGATTCTTGTCGAGGAGCTTGGCGATCTTGATACAGAGCTCCGGTTTCGGGATCTTGAGCCCGCGTCGCATCAGGTTGGCTTCCGGTTGAGCAATTCCGAGTTTCTTCGCCAGCGCGTAATCGCTGCTGAGATCGAACCGCTCCTTGATGGCCTCAAGATATGTTGAGATATTCGGCATGCACTGCTCCTCTTCGTAAACGATAGCCGCAATTCGGATGGGTTTGGGAAGACATCATGCCGCGTGGTGGCGGATTTCGTGAGGCTCGCGGTCAGGGGATCCTCTCCGTTCCAATCCCATCCAAAAGCTCTCGAGATAACCAAGGACGGCGGTCACGCCGTACCGAAAGTCATGCTTGTCCTGGTCGGACATGCCCGCATTCGTCGTACTTTGCACCGCGGCCACTGCATCCTCCATCGCTTCCTCATGGGTAGATTCAAGTTGTCGGTGAAAGGTGAAATAGGTGATGTCCATATGGGGATGGCGGGTGGACTTCAGATAGGTGAGGCCCGGAATCAAGTGATCCCACATCGTGATCGCCATGTTTTCAAGACCAAAGGATGCGCCGAGAGCCTTGGCGTGGTTCCCGTCGCTGTACAGTTGTTCCATCCCCTCGATATAGGCCCGGGTCGACGGGAGCATAGGGCGAGACATTGCCCAGTGCACATCAATACCAATGGATCGCAAGAAGTCTCGATAGAGGAGTTCGTGGCGATGGTGGGTTTGCCCGTCGCCCAACTCGGAGTACAGAACTTTGGTCAGTTCATCGGCAACCTTTTCGTCCTCGGTATTCACGAGCTGCGACACCAGGATTTGGGGAAAGAACCGGACAAAGCTATAGAACTCGGTCGCGAATTCCCTGAGATCTGGATCGGTGAGGTTCCCGTTTTTGAAGCGATCAAGATAGGAATTGTTGATAGCTCCGTGTCCGAGTACGCAATTCTTCATCTCGAGGTAGAACGTCATGGGGCACCTCCGGAGGCTAGACCGATGAGCCTTCAAGATCTTGCAGTGCCACAGTAATGATATACTTTTTATATCATATTATCAACTATGTGATATTCCATAATAATACGTTAAATTAATCATTTATGACTCAACCTCGAGAATTATTCGCGTATTAAATTTCAATTTATTATGAATATAATACAATTATACTATTATTCAATATAAATATTATGTTATATTGTGTCCGCCAAGAAGTTCACGGCATTCGTGGGGGGAGACGAGTAACAGCCGGGTGAATTCCGTTCCGCAGAGAGGAGGGATCACCATGAATCACACGACAGGGATTGATCACATCACGCTCTGTGTGGAGAACCTCGATGCGGCGGAATTTCTGTTCACCGCGATCCTCGGTTTCGAGGTGGTCTGGTCGGCTCGGGATATCGGCAGCGACAAGTCGTCGATGGACACGGTCGTTGTGCAGCGAGGCAATGCGAAGGTCGCGCTCATGCAAGGCCGAGACAAGGTTATGAAGTCGCAGATCAGCGACTTCATTGAGAAATACGGGCAGGGCGTGCAGCATTTCGCCCTTGAGGTGGACGACATCGAAGCCGTATGTCGTGAGTGGGAAACGCACGGCGTGAAATTCAGCGGGCCACTGAAAGAAGGACGTGACGGATTCGGACCGCTCAAACAGCGTTTCACGTATCCCCTTTTCCCAGCCAGTGGCCTGTTCATCGAGTTGACTCAACGGCGGTATGGGGAAGAAACAGCGAAAACGTTCGTCCGAAGTACGGTTGAATCGCTGTACAAGGATATCGAACGCGACCAGGCTTCCGGTATCGGACGGACGATCATCGATTACGACTCCTCCTCGAGTTCCACGGAGAAGAAGCCGCTGAAGCGGGTGTCCTGAGCGGGGCGTTGTGTTTCTCCTTAAAAGGAGACCGGCCATGTATCTCAACAAAAAAGGCAAAGTTCCCAAGCAAGCCCACGTTGGAATTCCCGAAGGGCTCTGCGAGGAGGAACATGGGCGAGAAGGGTTTGCCGGGCCGGTTTCGCACTTGTACCGAACACATCCCCCGACCGGCTGGGTGAAGATCGAGGGGCCCTTGAAGCCGCGAGCTTTTGCCTGTGCCCAGCTTTCAATGAAGATGACGCCACCCGTTGCTGCTCGACCGATTCTTATGATGCAGAGCCATGATGCGAGTCTCTACCTGTCGATCCACACTGCGACGATGGTCCACTTCGTACGGAACGCGGATGGAGACGAGGTGTACTTCGTGCATCAGGGCATGGGGAGATTTGAGACGGACTACGGAACTCTTCCGTACGAGCCGGGTGATTACGTGGCGATCCCCAAAGGAACCACGTATCGAATCCACGTCGATGCCGGTCCTTCGCTTTTGCTCATCATCGAAACTTCGGAAGCGATCTCGATCCCGGCGCGCGGGCCACTCGGCCAGCACGCCCTCTTCGATAAGGGAGTTCTTGTCGCACCTGAATTGGGCGCCGTGCATCCATCCGAAGCTCAGGGCCAAGAATGGGAGATTCACATCAAGCGCCAAGGCGTATCGACTCGGGTGGTCTACCCTTTCTATCCAATGGACGTAATCGGGTGGAAAGGAGATTTGTGGGTTGCCAAGCTGAACGTACGGGATTTCAGGCCGGTGACAAGCCCGCGCTATCATTTGCCTCCGAGCGTGCACGGGACATTTCAGGCCGGTGGATGTCTCATTTCCACCTTTGCGCCGAGGCCATTGGAAAGCGATCCCGAGGCACTGCGTGTCCCATTCTATCATCGAAACACAGATTACGACGAAGTGCTCTTCTATCATCATGGTGAGTTCTTCAGTCGTGCGGGGATTCAGCCGGGAATGCTCACGTTGCATCCCCAAGGCATCCACCACGGGCCGCAACCGGAAGCCGTTCAAGCGGGCAAGGGGAAGACCCACACGAGTGAAGTGGCCGTGATGATCGAGTCCAAGAGACCCTTCACGGTGAGCACGGAGATGGAAACCGTGGAGATCAAGGACTACGCGCTGAGCTGGAGCCGCCGATGAAACTTGTCAGTTTCCGCGTCACAACCCCGGTTGGCACCTTTACGAGACTGGGTGCCATTCACGGTCAGAGCGTTGTCGACGTAAACATGGCGTATGCCCGATGGCTGATTGATCAGCGCGAAGCGCGGCCCTATCGCTTGGCCAACGCCCAGGTTCCCTCGACCATGTTGGAATTTCTCGAAGGAGGCTTTTCGGCGATGGCCGCCGCACGGCGGGCGATTGACCATGTTGCGGCCCTTGGTCCTTCCGGCAAAGGCCCATCGGGCGAGACGGTTTTTTACAATACCGGTGACGTTCGGCTCATCGCTCCGCTTCCGAATCCGCTTTCGCTGCGCGACTTTATCGCCTTTGAAGATCACATCGCCGCCACTTCGAAGAAGCGGGGACAGCCGATTCCTCCGGAATGGTACAAAGCGCCGGTCTACTATAAGGGAAATCACCGCACTATTATCGGGCCGGACGAAGACCTGTCGTGGCCGTTGGAGACGGCGAAGTTGGACTATGAGTTGGAACTGGCCTGCGTCATCGGCCGCGAGGGCCGAGACATTGCCGAACGAGAGGCCCAGGGCTATGTGGCCGGCTATACGATCATGAATGATTTCAGTGCGCGCGACATCCAGTTTCAAGAAATGGCCTGTCGCCTGGGCCCTGCGAAAGGCAAAGATTTTGCGACGGCCCTGGGCCCGTGTCTCGTAACTTCCGACGAGATCGCGGATCTTGGCGCATTGACGATGGTCGCGAGGGTCAATGGTGAAGAGTGGTCGCGGGGGCGCTTCGGGACGATTCATTGGTCGTTCCCACAGATGATCGCGCACGTTTCTCGAGGTGAAATGCTCTACCCGGGCGATGTCTTCGGTTCAGGAACGGTCGGAGGGGGATGCGGGCTTGAAATGGATCGCTATTTGAAGCCGGCTGATGTGGTGGAGCTGGAAATTCAGCCCATCGGTGTCCTGAGAACACGCGTCGTTGGTGCAACAGAGAAGGGGGCGATATGAGTGTTCTGACGGGTGAGCAGGTTCTGGCTGAATTGACGCAACGACACCGCGATCTCTACGGCGCACCGGCGATCGATGCCAAGCTGGAAGCGATTATTCGCGACGGCTCCCAAACTAAACTGACCGGATGGGATATTCTGCGGATTCTGCGAACCACTCGTTCGGTTTTCTTCGATACCCACGTGGAAGCCGTCTCAGGCCATCACACGGCCACCTACCTGCGGTTTGACTCCGTCGCCCGGTTCCCGCGATTGATCAAGTTATTGGCACGGGATATGGCTCAGTGGATCGGACGGGCGTTTGAGCGCACCCCGATTGTCGGCATCGTCGCGACCACTTCGGCCGCGGCGGTGCTTGCCGAAGGGATCGCGGACACGCTCCGCGACACGATGCGATTGCGCGTCACGCTGACACCGTACAGCTGCGAGACCGGACGGATCGGGACGGACATCAAGATCGGCGCCGTTAAACCCGCCGAACGTTTTCTCGCACTCAATGACGTCACGACACGCGGGAATTGCGTCAGTAAGCTCGGCAAAGTGATCACCGAGAACGGGGGCGTGCTGGCCGGAATGATGGTCTTCGCTCGTCGTGATAGCGGCCAATTCCCGTTGATGAAAGAATTAATCGCACAACATCCCTTCTACTGCACGACGGATCTCGAGATGCCGCAGTGGGAGCCGGCACAGTGTCCTTTGTGCCAGATGAACAAGCCGTTACTATCCTGGAGGGATATGCCCGAACTCTGATGCGCGTTCCACCCCTCGTCGAGGAGGAATCTATGAATCTGGCAGACGTGACACGAGGCATCAAGCGAGCCGACCTACTGCAAATGTACGACTACCTTCGGCTCACCAGAGCCCTGGAGGACCGCATTACGGCCCTTTATCGTCAAGGCCGGATCGTCGGCGGGTGCTATACCAGCCACGGGATGGAAGCCATCGCGGTCGGTTATGCCTCTGCGCTCGATCGCGATGATGTCATCGCCCCCTTTCACCGGGACATGGGAGCCTTCCTCATTCGCGGCATCACGCCTGGAGAGGTGCTTGCCCAGTATCTTGGAAAACGAACGGGCCCCACCAAAGGCAAAGATGGCAATGTGCATATGGGGGACCTCAGGCGCGGAATATTGGGCTTTGTCAGCCATCTGGCCGACAACCTGCCGGTGGCGACCGGCGCGGCGCTGGCGTTCAGGATCAGAGGGGAGGCCCGCGTTGTCTTTACAGGAACCGGTGATGGCGGAACCAGCCGCGGCGACTTCCACGAAGCGATGAACTTTGCCGCGGTGCGCAAACTCCCCGTCGTGTTCTTCTGCAACAACAATCAATACGCCTATTCGACGCCGCAACGTCTGCAGATGGCCATCCCTGACGTGGTCGATCGAGCCAAGGCCTACGGGATGCCGGGCGAGATCGTGGATGGGAATGACGTAGCCGCGGTGTATCTGGCCGCCAAGCGTGCTATCGCGAAAGCTCGTGCAGGCGAAGGGCCTACATTTCTTGAATTCAAGACCATGCGAATGCATGGCCATTCCGAACATGATCCGGCCAAGTATGTTCCTCGTGAATTGCTGGAGGACTGGAAGAAAAAAGATCCGATCCTGAAAGCTGAGCAGTTGCTCAACCAGCTCGGCTACGGAGATGACGCGTATTTCCATGAGATTGGAGAGCGGGTGAAGAAAGAAGTCGAAGCGGGCCTGGAATTTGCGGAACAGAGTCCGCTGCCGGAAGGACCGGAGGTATTGGAGGGGGTCTTCGCAGAGGAAGCTGCCAGCTATTAGCTGACAGCAACAGCGTAAGAAGGAGCGCTTCCATGACGACTGAAACTGTGCAGCAACAGCAGGAGGTGACCTATCTTGAGGCGATCTCGCAGGCCCTGGACGAGGAAATGACTCGCGACGAACGGGTCTTTCTGATGGGCGAAGACATCGGCGCCTATGGCGGAGCCTTCAAGATCACCGAGGGTTTCCTTCAGAAATACGGCGAGTGGCGAGTCTTGGACACGCCGTTGGCCGAGTCCGGCTTTGTGGGCGCCGCCATCGGAGCCGCGATGATGGGCCTGCGACCGGTCGTGGAAATGCAGTTCGCCGACTTCATCTCCTGCGCCTTCGACCAGATCACCGAGGTCGCGGCCAAGAACCATTATCGCTGGGGAGCCGCGGTACCGATGGTCATCCGTGCTCCCTTTGGCGGCGGTGTGCATGGCGGCCCCTTTCACTCAGAATGTCCAGAAGGGTGGTTTTTCCACTCGCCCGGCCTCAAGATCGTCGCCCCGTCCACGCCCTATGACGCGAAGGGACTCTTGAAAGCGGCGATTCGTGACCCGAACCCCGTCCTCTACTTCGAGCACAAGTTTCTGTATCGACGGATTAAAGCGGTGCTGCCGAGCGAGGACTACATCGTGCCGATCGGCAAGGCCGACGTCAAACGTGCCGGCAATGACATCTCACTCATCACCTACGGCGCGATGGTCCATCTCGCGCTGGAGGCGGCTCAGGTGCTGGCGAAAGAAGACATCGATGTGGAAGTGGTCGATCTGCGCACGTTGATTCCGCTCGACAAAGAGACGATTTATGGATCGGTGCGCAAGACCAGCAAGGCCATCATGTTGCACGAGGATAATAAGACCGGTGGGATCGGTGCCGAGATCGCCGCGCTGGTGGCAGAGGACTGTTTTGACTGTTTGGACGGGCCGATTCTTCGCATCGCTCCGCCGGACACGCCGGTGCCGTTCAGCCCGCCGCTGGAAGAGTATTTTCAGCCGAAGACGAGCGATATCGTCTCGGCGGCCCGGAAGTTGGCGGCGTATTAGGATGGGGATGAGGCTGCAGACGCAAGGGTACCGGCAGACATTCCGCCTATGCGTCCTGACCTGAACCGAGGAGTGATTCATTGACCACCGACATCATCATGCCTCAACTCGGCGAAAGCATTGCTGAAGGGACGGTCGTGAAATGGCTCGTCCCGGTAGGCAGGGCGATCGAAAAGGATCAATCTCTCTTGGAAGTGGAAACCGAAAAGGTCGCCTTGGAAATTCCCTCACCCGCAACAGGTGTGCTGAGTGAGATCGTCGTCAGCGAGGGTGAGACGGTTCCGGTAGGAACTCTGTTGGCACGTATCGACAGCGCTCCTCCCTCCGAAGTGATCAACCGTGTCGGCGGGGTAGTCGTCCGCCCTATGGAACTGGCTTCCGAAGACAAAGGCCGTCATTCTCCTGCTGTCCGACAACTGGCCAAGGAGCACGGAGTCGATCTGTCACAGGTGGCAGGAACCGGGGCCGGTGGACGGGTGACCAAGAAAGATGTGCAGGACTTCGTCACTCGGAGTGGCCCTGCCGTCAAAACCACGCCACCTGACGATGAGCGGTCAAGGTCAATGGGTGAAGACATTCTGCCCCTGACTCAAATGCGGAAGACGATTGCCGACCGGATGGTCAAGAGCAGGCAGACCTCAGCCCATGTCACCACGTTCTTTGAAGCGGATTTCTCGAACATCGCCCAATTTCGAGAAGGCCGAAATCTGACGTATCTGCCGTTTGTGATCCGTGCCGTCACGCGCGCCATTCGAGAAGTCCCGATCATCAACTCGGCATGGAGCGATCAGGGAATCATCGTCAAGAAGGACATTCATGTCGGAATCGCCACGGCCGTGGAGGATGGGCTTCTGGTGCCGGTCGTGAGACATGCAGATCGGAAAGGACTGATGCAGTTGGCCAAAGAAGTGACTGACCTGGCAGAGCGGGCCCGCTCCAAGAAGCTGAATCCCGAGGAGGTTCAAGAAGGGACGTTTACGGTCACAAACCACGGTGGGTTCGGCAGCTTATTCAGCGCACCGATTATTCATCAGCCTCAGATTGCCATCCTCGGCGTCGGCGCCATCCAGAAGCGCGCCGTAATCATCAATGATGCGATTGCGATCCGCTTGATGGGCTATCTCAGCCTGTCCTTTGACCATCGAGTCATCGACGGGGCGACAGCGGATCAGTTCATGGCGAAGGTCAAGGGCTCTCTTGAGCAGAGTCACTGGGAACATATTCTGTGAAGAGAACACCACAAGCAGTCATCGTCAGCGCCGTGCGAACTCCGATGGGGAGTTTCAACGGGGTGTTCAGCCCTGTGCCCGCGACCAAGCTGGGCAGCATTGCCGTTGCAGAGGCCTTGAAGCGAATCGATTTGAAGCCGGATCGTGTCGATGAAGTCTACATGGGCTGCGTCCTCAGCGCCGGGCTCGGCCAAGCGCCGGCCAGGCAAGCGTCGATCGGCGCCGGAATTCCAAACTCAGTCGGCGCAACCACGATCAACAAGGTCTGCGGGTCCAGCCTCAAAACCGTGATCATGGCTGCTCAGGCCGTTGCTCTCGGCGACGCCAGGATCGTCGTGGCCGGCGGCATGGAGAACATGACCCGTGCGCCGCACCTTCTGGAGAAGGCGCGGCAGGGATATCGACTTGGACATGCGGAGTTGGTGGACAGTTTAGTCAAAGACGGTTTGTGGGACGTCTATAACAATTTTCATATGGGCAACGGCGGTGAGCTGTGTGCGGCAAAATATCAGCTCACACGACGCGAGCTCGACGATTTTGCCTTGGAAAGTTATCGCCGTGCCCAACACGCCATTGCGACCGGGATCTTCAAGCGGGAAATCGCCCCGGTGGAAGTGCCACGGCGAAAAGGTGCCCCTCTGACCATCACCGAAGATGAAGAACCGAATCGGGTTGATCTGGGCAAACTGCGTGAGCTCAAACCGGTATTTCAGGAAGACGGTGTCCTCACCGTGGGTAATTCTCCTTCCTGTAACGACGGAGCGGCTGCCCTCGTCGTCATGGCCGACGAAGAAGCCTCGCGTCTCGGGTTCACACCGATGGCACGCATCGTCGGCTATGCCGGAGCGGCACTGGCGCCGGAGTGGTTTACGATCGCGCCGGTCGATGCAATCCAGCTGGTGCTCAAGAAGGCCGGTCTCTCGATTGGGGAGATCGACCTGTTTGAGATCAATGAAGCCTTCTCAGCCGTCTCCCTCGCCATCAACCGAGAACTGGGGCTCGATGCCAAGAAGGTCAACGTCAACGGCGGGGCAGTTGCGCTGGGGCATCCGATCGGTGCCACCGGTGCGCGGATTCTCACGACCCTGCTCTATGCGATGGAAGCCCGTGATGCCCGTCGCGGTCTCGCCAGCCTCTGCATTGGGGGAGGAGAAGCGTTGGCGATGATCGTGGAGCGATAGGAGGTCGGTATTAGCTACACATCGAAAGAGGCCATCGCGCGTGGTCACGATTGACGAATGGCGATTAAGGGAGCTTCTTGAGTATGCAACTGGATGACATCAAGACTGTCGGCATTGTCGGCGCAGGACAGATGGGCCGCGGCATCAGCCAAGTCTGCGCGACAGCCGGCTATCACGTTCTCCTCGTGGATGTCGCTGAGCCTCCGCTGGCGGAAGCGGTCGGCAAGATCCGTGTCGGCTTGGGACGTGCCGTGGAACGGGGCAGCCTCACCGACCATCAAGCCGGGGCGGTTTTGGCGCTCATTCATCCGATAGTTCAGCTCGACAGGCTGCAAGGCGCACAACTGGTCATCGAGGCGATTCCAGAAGACCTCGCCCTGAAACATGAACTCTTCGCCGAGTTGAACCGTGTCTGTCAGCCAGAGACGGTCCTCGCCAGCAATACTTCATCGATTTCGATCACCAAACTAGGGGCCGCCTCCGGTCGGCCCGATCGAGTCGTCGGCTTGCACTTCATGAATCCGGCTCCCGTGATGCGGCTCGTCGAAGTTGTGCGAGGCCTCGAAACGTCCGAGCGAACGATGCGTGTGACGATTGACCTGACAAAGCGACTGGGAAAGACCCCCGTGGTGGCCAAGGACGTGCCGGGGTTCATCGTGAACCGTGTGCTGATTCCGATGGTCAATGAAGCCATCTTCACGCTGGAGGAAGGAGTTGCGTCGCCCGAAGACATCGATTTGGCGATGACGGCGGGAGCGAATCATCCAGTCGGACCGCTGGCCCTCGCCGACCGGATCGGGTTGGACACGGTGCTCGCCATCTGCGACGTCTTGTACCAAGACCTTGGTGATCCCAAGTTTCGTCCCTGTCCTCTCCTTCGTCGGTATGTTGAAGCAGGATGGCTGGGGCGAAAAACCGGTCATGGGTTCTATGTCTATGAGGCGAGCGGCGAGAAGCACGAGGCACCGAGTCATATGATGTAACCTCTCGTCGCCGGCCTCGTGCGATGAGTCTGAGGAGCGAATTGATGCTGGAACGCAAACCGCGATTCACCTCACTCTCAGGACTCGATATCAATCGCGTCTACTCGCACGACGACTTGAAGGACTGGTCGCCGGAGAGCGATCTCGGCGCGCCGGGCGAATTTCCCTATACGCGCGGCGTCTATTCCTCCATGTATCGTGGTCGCCTCTGGACGATGCGGCAATTCGCCGGCTTCGGGTCTGCCGACGATACCAATCGTCGATTCAAATACCTCCTCCAACACGGACAGGCCGGCCTCAGCGTCGCCTTTGACATGCCGACGCTGATGGGGATTGATGCGGATGACCCCCGCGCCCATGGCGAGGTCGGTCATTGCGGCGTGGCGATCTCGTCGCTGCTTGATATGGAGCAGCTCTTTGACGGCATTCCGCTCGATCAGGTCACCACGTCGATGACGATCAACGGACCGGCTGCCGTGATTTTCGCCATGTACCTGGCGGTCGCGGAAAAACGTGGCATCTCCATCGAGCGTTTGGGCGGGACATTACAGAACGATATCTTAAAGGAATACATCGCTCAGAAAGAATGGCTGTTTCCACCGGAGCCCTCGCTGCGCCTGATCATCGACACGATCGCCTACTGCGCCAAACAGGCTCCCAAATGGCATCCGATCAGCATCAGCGGCTATCACATTCGCGAGGCCGGATCGACCGCGGTGCAGGAACTGGCCTTTACCCTCTATGACGGACTGACCTACGTCGAGGCGGCCGTAAAAGCCGGACTGACCGTGGACAGTTTCGCCCCGCAGCTCTCGTTCTTTTTCAATGTCCACAACGACTTGTTTGAAGAGATCGCCAAGTTCCGGGCCGCCCGCCGGCTCTGGGCCCGTGAAATGGAGCGCCGATACCATCCGCAAAACCCCCGATCGTTGCAGCTCCGCTGTCATGCACAGACGGCGGGCTGTTCACTGACCGCGCAGCAACCCATGAACAACGTGGTCCGCACCACGTTGCAGGCCCTGGCGGCGGTGTTGGGGGGCACGCAGTCACTCCATACCAACTCGATGGACGAAACGCTCGCGCTCCCCACGGAAGAAGCGGTCAAGCTCGCACTCCGCACTCAGCAAATTATCGCTCACGAGACCGAAATCACGAACTCCATCGATCCACTTGGAGGGTCTTATCATGTGGAGTCTCTCACGAACCGGCTCGAAGAGGGAGCGCGAGACTACTTCCGCAGGCTGGATGAGATGGGCGGGATGGTGAACGCGATCCAGCACGGCTTTCCGCAGAAGGAACTTCTCGACGCCTCGCAACGATATCAGCGTGAAATAGAGCGTACGGAACGGATTGTGGTCGGTGTCAGCGACTATGTGGAGCAGGAGGAGCGCCCTATTGCCACGTTGAAGATCGGACCGGAGATCGAGCGCGAACAGATCGCACGCCTGTCCGATCTGCGCAAGTCACGCGATCCGTTCAAGATGGCCGGCACGGTTGAAGCATTGCAGGAAGCCGCCTCCTGCGGCGAGAACGTGATGCCGTATCTGATCGAGGCAGTGAAAGCCAAAGCGACGTTGGGAGAAATTTGCGCGGCGCTCACGGAAGTGTTTGGGACATATCGGGAGCCCGTGGTGCTATAGCGCGTTCAACGATCAGCGTGAATTCGTCGTCCTGGGCAATTTAGGCGACTCGCTCTTAGCCGAACACGGACCGCGGAAGGCTGAATGCATGGGGCCCTCATGAAACTCGGAGCGTTTGAAATTTATCCCGTGACCGACGGACGATTCCGGTTGGACGGTGGGGCGATGTTCGGGGTCGTCCCGAAAGTCCTCTGGCAGAAGTGCTGCCACGCCGATGAGCTGAATCGCATCCAACTGAGTCTCACCTGTCTGTTGATCAGGGCGAATGGGAAGAACATTCTGGTAGACACAGGGTTGGGCTTCAAGGAAGACGACAAGTTTCAGCACATGTTCGCCGTCGACCGAACCCCGACACTGTTGGACTCCTTGAAGCGCTTGGGCCTCGGTCGAGAAGACATCCACATGGTCATCAACACCCATCTGCATTTTGACCATGCGGGCGGGAACACGATGAAACAAGAGAATGGAACCATCGTGCCCACCTTTCCCCAAGCCCAATATTTCATTCAACACGGTGAGTTTGAAGATGCCGCTCGCGCCAATGAACGCACCAAAGCCAGTTACCGGCGAGACAACTTCACGCCGATCGCTCACGTAAATCAGTGGGACTTCCTGCACGGCGATTCGGAAATACTCCCTGGGATTACTGCCATCGTCACCGCCGGCCACACGCGCTGCCATCAGAGTGTGAAGATCGAATCGGAAGGGAAGGTGGCCTTCTTTCTCGGCGATCTGATCCCAACCGTGTCCCATCTGCCTCTCCCCTATATCATGGGCTACGATCTGTTCCCCATTCAGACACTCGAGACGAAGCGATGGGTTCTGGACCGGGCCTTTGCGCAGCAATGGCTGCTGCTCTTCGAGCATGATCCGCTAGTCCAGGCCGGGCATGTCCACAAGGACCAGGAAGGCAAATATTATCTCCGTGAGGTGGACGCATGAGAGTGGCGGCATCACCCATCCGGATCTTGATCGGCAAAGTTGGGCTCGACGGCCATGACCGCGGGGTGAAATTGATTGCGCGCGCGCTACGTGATGCCGGCACAGAGGTGATCTACACGGGCCTTCATCAAACGCCGGAGCAGGTCGTCAGCACGGCGATTCAAGAGGATGTCGACGCGATCGGCTTGAGCATTCTCTCCGGTGCGCACAATACGCTCTTCCGGCGCGTGCTGGAGCTGCTGAAAGAACAAGGGGCCGAGGACATCGTCCTGTTCGGCGGAGGGATCATCCCCGACGACGATCTTCTCGCGCTCAAAACGGCCGGCGTGAAAGCCTTGTTCAGGCCAGGGGCTCCCATGAACGAGATTGTGGACTTTGTGAAAGGGCTCCGAGCATGAGACCGGTCTATATGATCAGCGGCGGGATCACAAAATTCGCCAAGGCGCATCAGGACAAGGACTTCCGTCTCATGGTGAAAGAGGCGTACGACTATGCGCTGCAAAATGTGCCGCGTTTCTCCAAAGACATGATCGACGGAGCGGTCGGCTCCTATTTCTCGGACCACTTCACGCGGCAGTTAAAAGCAGCCAGCATGGTGCAGGATTATCTCGGACTCTGCCCGAAGCCTTCCAGGCGGATCGAAGGGGGAGGCGCGACCGGCGGCCTGTGTTTTCAGTCCGCCTGGGAAGCGGTGGCCTCGGGGCGCATGAATTGTTGCCTGGCCTTCGGGTTTGAAACGATGTCGCGCGTGAACACGTGGAAAGGGAACGAGTTCATTGCCCTGGCTTCGGACACCAACTTCGACTTCCCGGTCGGCGGATTCTACTCCGGGTACTACGCCATGATGGTCCAGCGCCACATGCACGAATTCGGCACCACGGTCGAGCAGATGGCCATGGTCTCGGTCAAGAACCACGCGAACGCCCTCTACAATCCCTATGCGCAGAAGGCCAAACGGCTCACGGTCAAGGAGGTGCGGGAGTCCCCCATGGTGGCCACCCCACTGACGATGGAAGACATCTGCACCATGTCCGACGGGGCGGCAGTCTGCATCCTGGCATCCGAAGAGCTTGCCGAGAAGGTCTGCGACCGACCGGTCAAGATCACAGGGGTTGGTTCCGGATCCGACGCGATGCGCATGGCAGACCGGCCCCACGGCAACGTGATTCTCCTGCCGCATGAACGAGAAGCAGATTATCGCCAGTTGAGATATCCCGGTGTCCACTCGTTCAGGGGCGGTCGCATGGCGGCGAAACTGGCCTATGAGATGGCCGGAATCAGTAATCCGGGAGAGGAGTTGAGTTTCATTGAACTGCACGACGCCTACACATCGTCAGAGATCCAGACCTATGAAGATTTGGGCCTCTGCAAGTATGGCGACGGTGGTCACTTCGTGGAAAGTGGTATCCCGTTCCTGCCCGCGGTGGATTATGGTCTCGAACTGCCCAATCGAGGCCGGCTTCCCGTGAATCCCTCCGGCGGCTTGCTGGCCTGCGGCCATCCGGTCGGGGCGACAGGTTTGATGCAGGCCGTGTTCGCGTTCTGGCAATTGCAGGGTTCTGTCGGGAAGCATCTGGGAAACGACAAGCTGCAAGTCGAGAACGCCAAGCGCGGTTTGATCCACAGCCACGCCGGCACGGGGACATATATTACCGTGTCGATACTTGAAGCGGCGTGACCAAGCCCGTGAGGAGTGAGGCATCAGGGGGTTCGGGGGCGGAAGGAAGGCCGATATGGAGAGCACCGGCACCATCGTCTACGGCATAGACCCGCTCGTCATCCGTGATCATTACGAAATCGATTATCTTCATAGCTATGCCGAAGACTCACCGTTCTTCATCGGACTGACGAAGGGTACGCTCCTCGGCTCGCGTTGTACGGCGTGCGGGTATACCTATGCCACCCCTCGCGCTCACTGTATGGAGTGCGGGGAACCGACGACCTGGCACGCGTTGCGGCTGACCGGACGAATTCATACCTTCACCACCTGCCACTATGGGGGTGAAGCCTTTCTGAAAGAAACGCCGTTCACGTTAATCCTCGTAGAATTCGACGACGCCGACACGTTATTCCTTTCACGGTTGAAAGGAATGCCGCCGGACCAGGTGCGCATCGGCCTGCCGGTGGTCGCCCGTTTTGCCAAGACCCCATCCTTTAAGGTGACCGATGTGTGGTTCGAGCCTACAAACAAGGCGTGAAGCAGGAGACACGCTGGGGTTGGCCGACCGAGTCCAGGCCGGAGAGGTCCGTGCCCTCTCGCGGGTAATCACGTTGTTGGAGAATCAGGATCCGAGCGGCGCCGCCATTCTTCGACTGCTTATCTCGGGCTTGCGCCGTGCGGCTGTGATCGGGATGACCGGTTATCCGGGGGCAGGTAAGAGCACGGTGGTCGCTCAACTCGTGGCAGCCTATCGTCATTTGGATATGAAGGTCGGGGTCCTGGCTGTCGATATCAGCAGCCCCGTGACGGGCGGCGCCCTGCTCGGCGACCGCATCAGGATGCAAGAGCATACGCTCGATCACGGGGTCTATATCCGGAGCATGGCCACGCGTGGCCACCAGGGAGGGCTCGCCCACGCGACGAGCGGCGCAATGTCGGTATTGGAGGCGGCAGGGTACGAGGTCATTCTGATCGAGACAATTGGAGTTGGTCAGAACGAAGTGGACGTGGTTGATCTCGCCCATACCGTTGTCGCAGTCGTGGCGCCAGGCCTCGGCGATGAGGTGCAGGCGATGAAAGCCGGGTTGTTGGAAGTCGCCCATATCGTCGTCGTCAACAAAGGAGATCGTGCCGGCGCGGATTCCACTTTGCGAGACTTGCGAGACTGGTATCCGACTGTGCTCCGGACCGTCGCCACGACAGGCGAAGGTGTTCCGGAGCTCGTCGCGGCGATTGCCGAGCATCAACGGCTGCGCGATTTACAGAGTTCATCCGCTCGTCTGATACGGAAAAACACCGGCTTCTGAAGACCAGGAGGATGCGATGCCTCACCAATTGTTGACGATCGCTCACCACGTCGCGCGGATCACGTTGCATCATCCGCCGGCCAACGTCCTCAATCTCTCCGTGCTCAAGGAACTGGAGCAGGTTCTGAATGAGGTAGAGGAGGACGAGTACGTCCGAGTCGTGATCGTGACCGGTACCGGACGGTTTTTCTGCGCGGGGGCGGATATGCATGAACTGGCACACCTCACGACCGTGCATAGCGGCTCGGAGTTTGCCGTTCGTGGGCAGTCGCTGCTCAGCCGCATCGAGCGGTCGGAGAAACCGGTTCTCGTCGCCATCAACGGCACCTGCGTCGGCGGTGGACTCGAACTGGCCCTGGCCTGCCATATTCGGGTGGCCGCCGCCGGGGTACAGCTGGGGTTGCCTGAAATCAAACTTGGCCTCATTCCTGGTTTTGGCGGCACCCAACGGCTACCGCGAGTCGTCGGGGCTTCCAAAGCGGTGGAAATGATCCTGACGGGCGACAGTCTGTCCGCGGAAGAGGCGCTCCGCATCGGCCTCGTCAGCCAAGTCGTGCCGCCTCAGAAGTTAGTGGCACAGACTGAGGCCATCGCGGCCCTGATTACGGCGCGCGGAAAGACCGCCGTCGAAGCGGCGCTGCACGCGATCAGAGGAGGACTCGACATTCCCCTGTCCGAAGGGTTGGCCAGGGAAGCGGAATTGTTCAGCCGGTTATGTGTGACCCCCGACAAGAAAGAAGCCGTGCAGGCATTTCTCGAAAAGCGGCGGCCGAAGTTGGCCGAAGCGGACGCATGAGTTCGTGAGGCGTCAGGACGTCGGCGAGCTCCCCTCGACACGCTCGGGGCCTGAATGTGTCGAGGGGAGGAGAGAGATCAGGAGGGGCTCCCCGATGCTCGCGGATCGCTTGAGTCGGTATTGCCACTGTCTTTGCTATGAGGACTTGTCCAGCGCCGTGGTGCACGAAGTCAAGCGGCGGGTCCTGGACAGCCTCGGCTGTGCGCTTGGAGCATGGAACGCGCCGCCCTGCCGGATCGCGCGCCGGGTCGGTCAAGCTGTTCAAGCCGCCGACGGCGCGACGCTCTGGGGGACGAACCATAAAACGCTGCCCGATCTCGCCGCGTTCGCCAACGGCGCGCTCGTCCGCTATCTCGATTTCAACGATACCTACCTCGCGAAGGAACCCGCGCACCCTTCAGACAACATTGCAGCCATCCTTGCAGTCGGAGAGGCCGCGCGTGCCTCCGGCCAGCGCGTGATTCAGGCCATCGCCCTCGCCTATGAAATCCAGTGCCGCTTCTGCGACGCAGCGGCGCTGCGACCGCGCGGCTGGGACCATGTGACCTACGGCCCGTTTTCCTCCGCCCTCGCCGCCGCCAAGGTGATGAAGCTCTCAGATGCCCAGACTCTGCAGGCCGTCAACCTGGCCGGCGTCGCGAATATCGCGCTCCGACAGACCCGGGTCGGCGACCTTTCCATGTGGAAAGCCTGTGCCTTCTCGAACGCCGCACGGAATGGCGTGTTCGCAGCTATGTTGGCGCGGCGAGGGATGACGGGGCCATCCCCAATCTTTGAAGGCGAGAAAGGCTTCATGAAACTTGTTTCGGGGCCGTTCGAGCTTCCACGATTTGGAGGTGAGCATGAACTACCCGGCCTCGTTCCGTTCAAGATCTTAGAGACCTATGTCAAGCATTACCCGGTGGAATATCACGCGCAGACGGCGGTGGAAGCCGCGCTCGCGCTCAGAGAAGAACTGCTGAAAGGAGAAGGGGGCGATGCAGTGGCGGGCATCGGCGACGTTGAAATCGGCAGCTACGATGTCGCGGTCGAAATCATCGGGCGCGATTCGGAAAAGTGGCGCCCCCAAACGAGAGAAACTGCCGATCACAGCTTTCCCTACTGCGTGGCCGTCGCGCTCCTGGACGGCAAGGTGACGCTTCACTCGTTCGATGCTAAGCGTCTCACCGATCCGGCCCTGCATCAATTGATGCAGAAAGTGCGGGTCGTGTTGCAGCCTGAGTTCGTCGGCCGCTATCCGCACGCGATGCCCACGCGCATCACCGTACGGACACAAGCAGGGAAAGACTATACCAACCAGGTGGATTATCCCCTCGGCCATCCGAAGAACCGGATGTCCGACCACGAGATCGAAAAGAAGTTCCGCCGGTTGGCGGCAGGGACATTAGACCGAGCGCGCATGAAAAAGGTGATCGACTTGGTCTGGAAGCTCGACCAGCTCAAGGATATCAGCGCGTTGATGCCGTTATTGAAGAGGACCGGAAGGAATTCGCATGCTCCGTCATCCCATTTCCAACGCTCGGCGTCTCCGGGAGTTGCTGGATAAACAGACCGTCGTCCTCCCAGGAGCCTTCAATGCCTTAACGGCCATGCAGATTGAGCGCGCTGGGTTTCATGCCCTCTACGTCTCAGGCGCCGGTCTTTCGGCCACGCGAGGATTGCCGGATATCGGTTTGTTGTCCCTGATGGAGGTGGCCTCCGATGCCGCCACCATAACCAAAGCCGTCGGGATTCCCGCAATCGTGGATGCAGACACGGGCTTCGGTCCGCCTCTCGCAGTGATGCGTGCCGTGAAAGAGTTCGAGCGAGCCGGACTGGCAGGGATGCAGATCGAAGACCAGACACTGCCCAAGAGATGTGGGCATCTGCCGGGGCCGCGGTTGGTCTCGACGAGCGAGATGGTATGTAAGATCTGCGCGGCGAGTGATGCACGTCAAGATCCTGATTTCTTCATTGTTGCCCGGACGGACGCTCGTGCCGTTGAGGGAGTGGACGCGGCCGTGCAACGGGCACGGGCTTATATCGATGCTGGTGCCGACGCAATTTTCCCGGAGGCCCTTGAGTCTGCCGACGAATTCCGCACGTTTGCCCGGCAACTCGCCAAAGAAGGCGGTACCGCGCCGCTGGTCGCCAACATGACCGAATTCGGGAAAACTCCGTACCTCAGCGTCGGCGAGTTTGAAGATCTCGGCTATCGCCTGGTGCTGTTTCCCGTCACGGCCCTTCGGATGGCCACAAAGGCGATCGAGCAGATGCTGCTTGAACTGAGAACGCATGGTTCACAGCGCGACCTGTTGAACCAGATGCATACCAGGCAGCAACTCTATGACCTGCTCGGGTATGCGGAATATGAGCAACGGGATCGGCACTTTCACTCGACGGATGATGACCATGCCGCCAGTTGAGACAGCAAAGACTCCGATGTACAGCCCGGGCCTTGATGGAGTCCTCGCCGGGGAGACCGCGCTCTGTCAGGTGGACGAAGGCGAAGGGGGCCTGCGATACCGCGGGTATGCGGTCCGCGATTTGGCGGAGAAGGCCCTCTTCGAGGAAGTGGCCTATCTGCTGCTTTTCGGCACGCTGCCGACCCAGCCAGAGCTCAAGGATTTGTCGGCGCAACTCGCCGCACATTCCGTCCTCCCTGATCCTATCGAAGCGTTCCTTGGCGTGGTTCCCTCCGCTGCGCATCCGATGGACATTCTGAGAACCAGTGTCTCGTTACTGGGCACGACCGACCCGGACGCCTCTGACAGTTCTCATGACGCAAACGTCCGCAAAGCAGTCCGACTCATGGCACAAATCCCGCTCATCATCGCGACGGCGCACCGGCTCGCGAACGGGGAACGCCGCGTGAAGTCGCACGCTGAGCTGAGCTTCGCCGAAAACCTGCTCTTCCTGCTCACCGGCCGGAGAGGCAATGACACGGCCAAAGCAATGGCCCACGTGCTTGACGTGTCGCTCACGCTCTATGCCGAGCACGAATTCAATGCCTCCACCTTCTCAGCCCGCGTGACCGCGTCGACGATGACGGATTTGCACTCGGCGATCACGTCGGCGATTGGCACGTTGAAAGGGCCGCTCCATGGGGGAGCCAATGAAGCTGTCGCAGCGATGTTTCTCGCAATCGGGACCCGCGAGAGGGCCGAGCGGTGGGTACGGGAAGCGTTGGCGAACAAACACCGGATCATGGGCTTCGGCCATCGGGTGCTCAAGCAAGGCGATGCTCGGTCTGCCGTCATTCAACAGCACGCCGAATCGTTGAGCCGGACCTGCGGCGACCGTCGCTGGTACGAGATCGCGACCACCATCGATTGTGTGATGCAACAGGAGAAAGGCCTCTACCCGAACCTGGATTTCTATACGGCTGTGGCCTATCTCTTGATGGGCATTCCGAGAACGCTCTACACACCGGTATTTGTCTGTGCACGCATCACCGGCTGGTGCGCGCACGTGATCGAACAGCAGGATCATAACCGGTTGATCAGGCCCCGGGCGCTCTACACGGGGCCGATGACGAGGGAGTATGTCCCCCTTGATCGCCGTAGCTGAACATATTGCGCAAGCCCGACAGATGGACGATGTCTTGCCCACGCTCCCATGGAGTTCGTTCGCGGAGTTCTTCAAATCCCGCGTCGATGATCGGCGCCTGGGCGACCGACCGTTTCTGGCCTACTACGACGATGACCGGCAACGCCACTGCACATACAGCTACGTTGAGTTCGGAACGGCCGTCCAACGGGCGGCCACTTTCCTCCACGACCAGGTTGGACTCCGGCGCGGGGACCGTCTGGCGACGATTCTGTTCAACCATGACGTCACCGTGGTGCTGTATTTTGCCGCCTGGAGTTCGGGTATCACCGTCGTCCCGATCAACATCGGAGAGCCCACAGACAAGAAGCGCTTTGTCCTGGAGCATTCGGAAGCCTCGGCAGTCTGCTGTTGGCATAGTGATGTGGAGGACGTGCACGATCTTCAGCGAGACCTGCCCGCCTTACGGCATGTGATTGCGCTGAACGATGACGGTGTCATGGAGAACAAGAGTCACGGGGCGAGGGGCGAGACGAGACACGGCCCGGTCGCACCCGGCCATGCGTCTCATGCCGGTGTGTTGGAGGACGAAGCCCTCATTGTCTATACGTCCGGGACAACCGGCCCGCCCAAAGGGGTGGTCCTGACGGTGGAGAATCTGCTGATCGACGCCGACGCGATCGCGGACTGGCATCACTTTGGCGTGAATGATCGTCTGATGTGTGTGCTGCCGATCCACCATGTGAACGGAATCGTGGCCACACTCCTCACCCCCTTCTATTGCAAAGGGAGCCTGGTCCTGAATCGGAAATTCAAGAGCGCGACCTTCTGGCGAAGGCTGCACGAGGAGCGCGTCACCTGCGTGAGCGTCGTGCCCACCTTGCTCGAATTTCTCCTCAATTCGAACGAAGATTTGACGGCCTATACGCTTGGCCGGTTTGGCGGATTCCTCTGCGGTGCGGGACCGCTCCTCAAAGAAACGGCGGCCCGTTTCGAAGACCGATTTGGCTTTCCCATCCGCCATGGCTACGGCTTGTCGGAAACGACCTGCTATTCCTGCTTCTTGCCGAACGATCTGTCGCATGATGAGCATCGTCACTGGCTCAGAGACTATGAGTTTCCCTCCATCGGGGTACCGGTACGGCACAACACAATGACCATCCTCAACGACCAGGGACAACTGTTGCCGGAAATGTCGCGGGGAGAGATTTGCATCCGTGGCGGAACCGTCTGCGCCGGATACTTCAAACGGGACGACGCGAATGAGGCCGCCTTCAAATGGGGCTGGTTCCGTTCCGGCGACGAGGGATTCTACGCACGAGACAAGCAGGGGCGACCGTTTTTCTTCATTTCAGGCCGCCTGAAGGAATTGATTATTCGAGGCGGCGTCAATATCTCTCCGCTTGAGATCGACGATGCGTTGAAGAGTCATCCGCTCGTCCAGTTCGCCATGGCTGTGCCGTTTGACAACCGCTACTACGGGGAGGAGATCGCCGCCTACGTGGTCACGCGAGACGGTGCCCCTTCAGCCTCGGAGACGGAGCTGCTCGCACACTGCCGCCGATTACTCCCCTTCCCGAAATGTCCCAAGGTCATTGTGTTCGGGCAAGAGGTTCCGTACACCTCGACCGGCAAACCCAAACGCCTGGAGTTGAAAACCCGCCTCGCGGCGGCCTTAGCTGCCTACCGGGATCGTCAATTCAAGGAAGCCTAGCAGGCGTGCAGCGTCCGAGAACCTCCAGGGGAATCAACAGTGGTCTGTGGATGAGTGGGTCCTGCGCGAGTCCACATTCTTCCTACTGTGGACAGGACGACAGTCTGGCCCATCGGCTGACTCGATTCGAGCCGTTCGGACCCAGATAGAGGTGTCGTGCATGACAATCACTGGGCGTCTGTGTGCGCGCAGGAGTCCTGAAAGACCACCAGCCATCGAATCACGCCGATGGACAGAAGGCACGGAACTTTGTGACCCAGCGAATTTCCGCGGGACACCCGCTGCAACACCGGAAGTGAGCCACATGCCGTGATCAGTTTCCGCACCCGCCGCTCTACTCAAAGCAGCCTTTAGAACAAAAAACAGATTTCTTCGAATTTTCCTACGATTTTTAGGTCATCTGCCAGCTCCGTTCCCCCCGGCAGTAGAGTCAACCGCACACGGCAAAGGAGGGGTACAAACCCACCTCTGCCGTAGGCGTTGATACCGTATTTTACTTCAGTCAGAATTTTATTTGAGTCAGATGCGTGTGAGCCGCTTCGGCATGTTCCGTGGCGACGTCGGCGTGGCCCGCTTTACCATGCTCAATAGCTTCTTTCAGATGCTTCATCGCTTCTTTCAAATGCGAGTCTTTGCCTCCCCGCTCGGCATAGTTAAACGCTTTTTCCGCATGTGTCACGAGCGCCTCAGCATGACCCTGTTTGCCATGGTCCACCGCTTCCTGCGCCTGCGCGATAGCGTCCCTGACATTACCGGCTGGTGACGGCTGGGCGTTCAGCATGGGCACACTCACGAACGCTCCAAGCGCAACCAGAATGAGGGCACCACGGTAGAATTTGTTGATCATCTTTGCCTCCCTTCGTATGGTTAGAATTCACTGCCGAAAAAGACTGTAGGAAATCTTAAAGTCACCTTAACACAGCGTTTCCGTAGCCTGTCAAGAAGACCTGGCAGGCTGCTCGAAACCGAGGATTTTCTGAAGCCCATGAACATCTCTTTCGACCGGACAAACGCAATTGTACTGCTGTACTTAATTTGCAGACAGTTTCTTGAAGATTGCTAACCATCAATTCTACAGAGAATCCAGCACCTTTCGAGTCTCCGCTTCTAATGGGACAGCTGGGTGCATTCGATCGTATCTCTGGTAAGAGACCTCGGCTGTTTTCCGCTACGATGGGGTTTGAATAATTTCAGTGGGTTTCATACATCCAGCTGACTAAGCCACCGGTCTACATTTTAAGCGGGGCACAACAGAGTCAGCCAGAGTTGCCCTGCCTTGAATGCGTCCTTCCTACAAAAAACCGTTCGATATCCTGGCCAGAGGTATTGAAAGAGGGATATGGGGTGAGTGACGGGTTTCGACCCAAAGCGGACGTATGCGGCTAAAGACGCGAACCTACAAACGTTTACCTTCAAACCAGCCGCCGAATCCGCTCATGCAAAGTCAAAGCCGTCGTGAGCTGCCGCGATACGGCATGCGCCGAAAGATTGAGAAGGTCCTGGCGCAACTTTTCATTCTGTCGTATCTCAACCGCATGTTCGGAAACGAGAACGTCCAGGAATTCCATGAAGGCGTTTGATGTCTGATCCCTATACCATTTCCCAACATCCGGGCTGGTCATCAGAGCATCGGCAATCCATTGCAGCCCATCCATACGTAGCGGCTTCCCAACCTCGTGAGCAAGAAATCCACAGAACCCCGCTAGATTGTCTTCGTCACGCCTGAGCCGTTTTTGAGCCCAGATCCGAAACAGGTCGCGCATCGTGCCAACAAGCGCAGCGTGACCTGCAACCCGCCCTATATAGCTCGACGCGCCGAATCCCAGAACCTCGCGCTCCAGTCGCTGACCGTAGTACCACGGCCCATTCTTGGACCACTCCGAATCTAAGACCATGAACTCGACCATTGGACGCCAGCGTTGCGCGAACTCCGCGACGACAGTAGTTTCCGTTACCTGGCCGAACCAACAGGTCAGGAAGTGACTAATGGCATAGTGCCCCTTAGGTCCTAGTGCAAAAACCGGTCGCCAGAGAGTCGGAGCATGAGATGTTGAACTTTCGAGAACCAGGCACGCGAGTTCCATTAGAAGTGCATAGCCAAACTTGTGCATCGGGCGATAATCGTCTTCTTCATCCTTGCCGCTACCCAATAGCCACCATGCTTGATGCGACCAAAACGCTGCGACGAGTTGCCGGTGTATCTCTAGCTCCTGGGCCTGAATGACGCGATCAGCTTGATTGCGAAAGAGCCATGCGAACGCGCTCTCTAGAAAATGCGTATCAAGACTGCCGGAGAGTCGCCGTCCCGGATCCATGGTGAAGACGCGACCGTCGCGCGCGTAGCGGCGGCGCCATCGTCTGAATTCAAGCCGTTCAACCCGCTGCGCGATAGCCAGCGGAGTAATCGAGGACGAGGTCGCTACGGCGGAGAGGCTGCGCGTTCGAAGCCAGCGACGCCATCTCTGCCAGCGAACCTTTATGCCTTCTTCGTCGTCATACCTTGGGACGAGCATTGAAAGGCCTGACCACAATAAGGCCATAAAGAGAAGCCGCCACCAGCGCGGCCCCAACACCTCACGGTCCTGGTATGCCGACCAAACCACCACATGCACAGCTGCTTCATCACCGCTTGTAAGCAGCCGCAGTAGCTGTTCGTCGTTTTCCTTGCACGGCTCATTGCGCCAGCGCTCGGCTACGTAGTAAGCAGCGAACTCCAAGTGGCTCGGTGCCATCGAGATCCGTGGCCCGTGCGTCTCGGCCGTATCGGCAATTTCGGCGATGGTGGCATCAATGATCGACTGCGCCCGCTGCCGGACAACCGTGTCCTGAGCCAACCAGTCAGGTGCGCGCAACAGAAGCAAGGCTGCGGCAGCTACGCGTGGTGCGCGCAACATATCTTCCTCGACGTCGATCTCTTCGTCGCCATCGAAGGCCGCCACGAGCGACGCAACCGATTCCGCGCTCTGGTTAGGAAGGGTACCCGCTCGTTGGAGAGCGTCGCGGCATTGTTGAGGAAATGTAAGCGCATCTATCGCTCGTGAACCTTTCTGTTGGAAGGCAGTAATCGCAGTAGCTATGTCGGGCGGATAGGCGAACTCAAAAGCTTGCTTTCCGGATTCAGGATCTAGCGCAGATGAGTAATTCCTATGATCAAGCTCGGCCACCAGCGCTCGGAATTCCAAAGCTTCCTTCTCAGACTTAGGCGAAACCCATTGGCTAGTCATCGCTGCGACAAAATCGCCAACCTCCCTGTCAGCCACAATTATTTTAGGGACGATCGCTCGCAACGGTTGTCTTCGATATGGAGCCGAAACCCAACTCTTAGCCATCTCGAAGATGAACTTACCGCTTCGGGCCCACGCCATCGCATCAAAGCGATATGCATTGGCTTTAACACTCGCAGAATCCCACCAATAGAAGTGCTGCACGCCGAGCAACGGCCGCAATGGGCCTTTGAGCAACTCCTCGTGATATTTCCCAACGTTGACAAGCACACCCAGTACGGCAACCGAGGTCGTCGCTCGAAGTAAAGCACCGATTTGCGGCGCGATATCGATACCCGCGTCAATGAGATCACATAGCCACCGTTCCAGCGCCGCCAGCGCAGAATGGAGTTGGCCAATGAAGTTAGAGTTCTCATGAGACCAGGTAAAGACCCAGGAATTGCCTGCATACTCGCGCACTGCACCATCAGACAAACGAATTGAGAGCCTCAATGGATCCGACCCACTTCTCTTGCTGACCGCCTGCACCCATCGATCCGTACTGAAATTGATGAGCTGATGCAGATGACCGAGTGCCGCCTTTGGATTGATGCGGAGAAATGCGTAAAACGGACTCTTCCACGGGGCCGTCGGATATCCTTTCCCGTCAAACTCGATGCCAAGTTCCCGATCGACTCCGCGCATAGAATCGAATTCCTCTTCGGGCTCACTCTCAACGATGCACGCAAGAAGCACTTCTCCTGCCACATCGGCATCAGCACGCATGAGAACCTGAAATTCCACCGATCGCAGCACTGCCTCACGAAACGGTCCCACGATGCGATGTGTTGGTCCTAGAGGCCAGGGAGGGAGTCTTCTTGCTGGAGATATTAATCCTGACGACTCTCTGAGTTCTTGATGGCGCCTACGATATGCGGGGTCAGACTCAAGACGCTGCTTGTGTTCCGTAGCCTGCTCTGCGCGGTATGCTCTAACCTGCTCGACGATATCCGCCCGATACGGACGGCGTTGCGCCATTTCGAGTGCCCATTCCGATATGTCGGCGGTCAAATCGGGCGTACCTGCGAAGGCTGCCTGATAAATGAGCATTTCATCTTCATCACTGGCAAGGTACATCACGCTCTTTGCGTGCCCAAGCTGCATCTCTCGCGCCATTGCCAGTGCTAGCTCGGAAAACTCTTGGCGATATGGCTCCCGCCCGCCATCAGGCAATACTGATGGTGTGCTCGAAAGCCAAAGCTTACACACACTCGCGACTACAGGAGATGTCATCTTCACAACCCTGTCGCGATGCTTAATGAGGAAGCGCGCAATCGCCGGCCAGCGGCCAAAGATTGGAGTTCGGAAATGGGTCTCGATGTAGAGACTCAGGTCTGCGAAGCGGCCTTGAATGTCGGGGCTTGGACCAGGAACCGAGCCGACATGTTCGAACCGCTTGATCAAACGCAATAGCCGTCGTCCGCCATTCGCAAGCAGCATATCCGAGCGCTGTTCCAGGAACACATCGGCGCTGGGATCGAGGAACAGTGCATCGAGAAGCACATCCTCGGCGAGCCGCGCCGTTTCCCGATTCTCCTCTGCCCATTCAAACGCCACATCCCAGGCGCTGCGAGTCTCGACCTGGCGCCTCAAGAGAAGCTGGCCCAGCATGCGAAGCGCGCCGTGCCAGAAGGGATTGCTCGCATACCCAGCCCACTGGGCCGTATTGCCGGCAATCTCCTTCAGCCGCTGAAACCGTGCGAAATCGGCAGCGAGATCATGCTGAAACTGAATCCGTCCGGTCACTCCATCTTTTCGCAAGGGACAAGCGACAGAGATGTCGTCAAGAACGGCGGCATCTCCGCTCTCTAATTGACTGATCGCAAAGCTGTGTTCGAAACGGGTTTCGCGCTCGGCAAGTTTCACCAGAAGCCGGTGGACGCTCGGCTTGTTTTCTGTCCAGTGCTCCCAGAGGCGGTCGGCAATCACGGTGAGTGAGAGCGCGACGTTGCCGTTCTCTGCAAGGAAGTGTGCCGCGGCCTGAATTACCCAAGCCAGTGTGCGTAAGTTTCTGAGAACCGATACTGCATCGCTATGAGTGACCAACCATTCCAGGCCAGCAACTGAATGCAATACATCCTTGACTGTGGCGAGTGGCAACTCTTTGACTTCAAAGTTTGACGGCGATGCATCACCTGCCAACTCTTGAAGTGTCCCACGGACCCAGGCTTCTGTCTGGCCGACGATCAATACACGCCATCCGACCGTCGCCTCCGATGCGTTTCGCTGTTTCAATGACTCGATCAGCGCCTTGGATTTCAATGCACATTCGTGTGCCAACCGTTCGGCAGCGTCGATGACAAGGAAATTGTCTGTGCGGGCGGTAGCATCTAGTATATCGACCAGGGGCTGATTGATACCGAGGTTTGTTCTCGCTGCTTCGTTGAGAGCCAGATCAAGAGTGGTAGGCCCAAACCATACCTGAGCAGATTTGGGGAAGCGCTCATCCAGCATCGTCTTTACAAGCGCCGACTTGCCGCTGCCCGACTCTCCGAACACGACACACACTGTGTCGCTGGTTATTCGCTTCAGTAGCTCGTCGATCTCACCCTTTCGATCGAGAGAAAGGCCGGATGGCAGCGCCGTCTCTACCGTACCCTTATAGTCATGCGTCAGAGCACAAAGCTTCTGCCATGAGGCTTCGTAGTCGGGATGATCCTTGAGCGGGTACTTGCGCCGAAGCTGTCGCCATAAGTCAGGGATGTCCAACGTTCCCGAGCCAAGTCGAACATTCTTGGCCTGTGCAACGAGTTCGCTCCACAGCCGCTTGCCCTCCTTGAGACTGCCATCGACTAACAGCTTGCGCGACTGCGCAATGGCGACCTTTTCGTCTTCGGAGCCGGCAATTTGGAAGTCGAGTGGCGTCACCTCCATGCTGTTGATCATCGCCACTGCATCTCTGTCGGTCGCCTCAATACCAGCATCCCTAGCGGGCGCCTTCACGCTCTCAAATATCTTGCGATGCCTAGGTGTCGCCGTCATACGGCCAACCGCCAGCGCGATATCCGCGCCCGGCGCGGCGTCTTTCAACTCGCTCCAGGTTGCCATGAACGCGTTGTTTCTACCCCGCGTCACCAGCATCAGGCGATCCTTGCCACGCTGCATAGGATTTGGATTAGCTTGAGCCCACTGCTTCCAGCAACGCGTCACGAAGTCGGCAGGCAAACGCGAGGCGGTCACTTGCACGTTGCTTTTGCAGGACATCGCAAGGTGCCGCTGATCGTCAGGCGACTCCATTGTCGTCAACAAGATATCGTCAATGGCCCAGCCAAGTGATTCGACTTGCATCTGGAGCCGTGTCCCAATGCCCTCTATGCCAGGGAGCGGCTGACCGGTAAGAACTTTTAGGAGAAGCCAGGCAGCGACCTGATCCTCAAAGGTGAATCCAGGCCCCGCTGTCGATCTCGTTGTACTCGGTCTCACGGCCTTCTTCTTAATCTGCTTCGCGGGCCTCTTCCCTCGTTTAGCGGTCTTTTTTGATAGGCGGGTCATGACGCGCCTAGTTTATACCCGCGACTCTCCCATGGGAACCCGGAGATTTGCGGGGCGAGCTGGCGCTCGGTTGTGAATTTAGGATATTTCTGCTGCCTCGGCTGGAGATTTGAGCCCGAACGTCTGCTTTTGGCGAAGAGCAGACATCATGAGCCAACGCCTCTCCCTCCCCAATCGCCGCAACCACATCACCCAGAAGGTCCGGATCGCCGGCCAACGTGCGCTCTATCTCAGCTTCCATGACGACGAACACCCAGCAGAAATCTTTCTGCGCGTGAAAGGTCCCGACTGTTCCTCCGAATTGATCGGTCTCTACGACGTGGTGGCCCGCCTGATGAGTCTCGCGTTGCAATATGGCGCTCCCGCTTGAGAAGGTTGGCGATCTCTTCCCTGAGGCCAAGCTTATCCCTGCGGCTGGCATCTGGAGACACCGTGCAAGAGACAACGGACGTGAGCAGACCACATGAACCAGGAGGCTAGCACAATGAATATCGTCAGACTAACCGGCCACCGAGCACGAGTACGACGGTATCGGGCCGTTCACCGACGGTTTGACTATGTGCCCAGCCCAGATGTGCTGCCAATCATTGAATACCACCTGAACATTGGAACGGATTGTTGTCTAGCTGGCGTGATTGATTTCTTGAGTCGATCGGGTCAACGGGCCATTACCAGAAATGGGGGACAGTGATGGGACGATGCCGAGGCTACTGGCCTCCTGCGACGTGTCAGCAATGCGGGAAGGCCCCGCAGTTAGGTCAGTCCTTGCTGCCGAGCGACAAATGGCGCTGTATGGCCTGCCTAGAAAACCAGATTCCCGGGAAGGATACGATCTCGAAATCCATGAATAAAACGCTCGAATACGCAGAAGAGCTTCGAGCCGCCGTCACTGAATCCGAGGTCTCGAATACGAAGAGCCTGCGTAATCAGGCCGAGTGGTCGAGAATCATGTCGGCCGAACTCAGGAAACAGGCGATGGCCCGCGCTAGACACGTCCCATCGGTCAATGGGGAGGTGCTTCCTCGACCAGAGCAGCAACCCTTGTACGACACCATGGCGGTGCCAGGCCTGGCGGCGGTCGAAGCCTCGCTAGAACGAAGTCGTTTGCTCCTTGATTATGGAATCGATGCGGTGACGATGGCGCTCGATGCGTCGGCTTCAATTGAGGCCGCGAACAGCCTGGAAAAATTGCGGCGACTGAGATGAAGACAATTTGTCTCGGCTTGGATAGTTTGTCCCGGTCTTCGGAGAGGGGGGTAGCAAATGGTCAGAAAAATCACTTGATTGGATTTGGTACTGATTATGCACTCAAAAAAAGAAGGAAGGAGTTTCCGAAACTCCCTTAAGTCATGCACGCGAGGCGACCATGTGGGGGCCTGGATTGATTCTTGGCCTTATTCTCAGTTCGTCAGCGTGCGGTTGGCTTGCCGTGGAAGAGGAATTCGCACAGGGCAGCGGCGGGTCGGATCGACAGTAACCTACACTAACCTACACGAGGTGTTGTGATGACTGACAGGACTCAGGGCTGGAACAGCATCAGCGGGATCGCGTTCGTTGGGCTGCTGGGCGCGACGGGGCTTGTCGGCTGTGAGCAACAACAGCCGGCCATGGACGCCACGAAGGAAGCGCCGGCCGTCTCGAGCCAGTCAGAGCCTGTTGTTGGAGAGGCCAATCCGGCGCCGGCGCCGGCGGGAGCAGACATCGTGCTCCTGGCCCCTGTATCGTCACCAGGCCGCGTGGCCAACGATGAAGGTATCAGCCACGCCCAACAGGACCATTGGGATGTGGCGGAAGGTCATTTTCGGAAAGCCATCGAAGCCGATCCCAATCTGGCCGAGGCTCAATTCAATCTGGGGCTGGCTTTGGACAAACTGAGCAAGCACGACGAGGCCACGCTGGCCTTCCAGAAGGCTGCCGAACTGGCGCCTGGGAATAGCAGAATCACCGAGTCGCCCATCTTGAAGAAGCACACCAGCACCTGAGCGAAATGACCGCGCCCCCTTCAACGGGTCAAGATCCTCTGTGAGGGGCGGGCCGACCAGCTCGTGTGGGACGTGAGTCGCTCATGTCCTCACCTTCATGGTTCGTGGCACGCCAAGGTCCACAGCTCGTTGGCCATGGTGCCGGCCTGCAGGGGGGTGACGGGGACCCATGTGGGTGGCGAGAACCTATTCGTCAAGACGACCTCACCGGTGCCCATCGGCTCCGCGTAATGCGTGATGTCCAGCAGCCGCCGGCGTTCCTGCGCACAATCATATTCCCGTTGCACCATGACCGACAAATATGAGCCGTCCTCGCCCTTGCCTTGACCGGTCTTGAAATCGTACAAGATCAACACCGTCTTTGGTTCGGCCGGGTCGCTCTGGGTCCTGGTGTCGGCATAGATCGTGAGACCTGCCTGCGGGTCTCCCCCCAGGGGCACCCAGTCCCCGAACGCTGGTCCGCTCCAGAGCACCAGGAGCGTCACCGTCAGCCATCGTGTCATCGCACGTCCTCCGATACCCACACGCCGCCGTGGACGACCGGGTTCTGTTCTCGGACCAACCGCTTCACGAAGTGCTGCAGCCGCGCTTCTGTGTGTGACTCAATCGAAACATTTTCCCCCGCAAACTCCTGCTCTCTCGACCACCGGACGACCGCTTCAGGTACGTTGATGCGCTGCTCGTTCGGCAACGTGACCGTCAGCGAGAGGGTGTCCCCTAGTCGCATCGGCACGTTTCCTGTAAGACGCCAGCCGGACACCGAGAGATTCCACACCGTGCCGTGGCCTTGGAAGGGGCCTGCGTTGTAAGAGACAGCGCATTGCACGGGGAAGCGGCGGTAGGGGCGAAGGGTAAAAGGCATCGGAGCCTGTATGTGGCCAATTGTCGAAGGACGGGTGACTCCAGCGCAAGGCTAGGCCGACCGTGGGGAAGGTGTCAAGATGCGGTCGAACATCGAGAAGGAAGGACAGCACCGGCCGCATAATTCGCTTGGGGACTTAACGCCCCGGGAGTTTGCCGAACAGACAGTCCAAACCGGGCTGCAGGAGGCATCGAAATTCCAGCACGGCGTGGTCTAGTTTTCAGGGAAGGGTCATCAGCACAGTGGAACTTCCACGCCAATGGTCTAGTTTTCGGGGGGAAGGTCA
>Ga0326597_10001130_pt1 | contig 44171 bp, 37 predicted proteins | sample RVTome_12_FD_203789 | JGI IMG/M metagenome (GOLD analysis project Ga0326597, IMG submission 203789) | Soil microbial communities from uranium-contaminated site in the Upper Colorado River Basin, Wyoming, United States - RVT100D185 | ecosystem: Environmental > Terrestrial > Soil > Contaminated >...
AATGTGCCCTGCCAAAAGGAGGAAGGGCACAAGCACCCCCAGAAGGCGCGCTAGTTTATGGCATCCTTCAGGGCTTTACCAGCCTTAAATCCCGGAACTTTGGAAGCCTTGATCTTGATTGCTTCGCCGGTCCTTGGGTTACGACCCATTCTTGCAGCCCGTTTGCGGACAGAGAATGTGCCAAAACCCACCAAGGTTATTGTGTCGCCTTTTTTCAGGGCTTTTGTTATTGATTCGATCGCAGAATCCAGTGCACGGGCTGCGGAGGCCTTGGAAAGTTCTGCAGAGTCAGCAATTGCATCGATTAATTCAGCTTTATTCATGTGATTATTCCCCTAATTTGGTTATCCTTAATTAACGATTCGATTAATGAAAAAAATGGAAATCTAAAAAACTAAAACGCGGCAAGGTTAGCCCTGGCGCGAGTTTTATACCAATTGGCCATATCTACGTCAAGCAGGCCATACAATATAATTTTTGATTGTGTTATTGAGATCACATTCAAATCACTTTATTAATGTGGTCTAAGCATATCAGTTTTTTGATCTTTATTTGCTTCTTCCTGTTTTACTACCTCGGTGGGCTGTTTTTTGCTTGCCAGAGTTTCCGGCATCTTTTGCAAGGCAAACTGCAATACTTCATCGATCCAGCGTACCGGACGTATATCCAGATTCTGTTTTATATTCTTCGGTATCTCAATCAATTCACGTTCATTTTCAGAGGGTATCAATACGATTTCTATACCGCCGCGTAAAGCTGCAAGCAGCTTTTCTTTCAACCCGCCGATGGGCAACACTTCACCGCGCAACGTAATCTCACCGGTCATGGCCACATTGGAACGTGCCGGAATGCCGGTCAAAGCTGACACCAGTGCAACACACATGGCAACGCCCGCGCTGGGTCCATCCTTGGGTGTAGCGCCTTCCGGGACGTGAATATGGAAGTCATGGTCCTTGTAAAAGTCAGGACTGATGCCAAGGACCTCACTGCGGCTGCGAACCACAGTCATGGCCGCTTCAATGGATTCCTTCATCACATCACCCAAATGGCCGGTATGTGTTGCTTTACCTTTGCCGGGAACAACTGCAGCTTCTATGGTTAACAAATCACCACCCACTTCCGTCCAGGCCAAACCGGTCACCTGCCCGATACGATCTTCTGATTCGGCCCGGCCAAAGCGATAACGTTTCACGCCCAGCAGTTTTTCCAGCCGTGCCGGGGTGATGGTTATCCGTCCCTTGCCCGGTTTCAACAGGATCTGTTTGACCACTTTACGGCAGATGTTGGCGATCTCTCTTTCCAGATTTCGCACACCGGCTTCACGTGTGTAGTGGCGGATAATCTCGTGTATGGTGGCCTCGGTGATATTGATTTCGTCTGACTTTAATCCATTCTGTTCCATTTGTTTGGGTATCAGATATTTCAAGGCAATATTAACCTTTTCATCTTCCGTATAACCCGACAGCCGGATGACTTCCATACGATCGAGCAAGGGTGCCGGAATATTGAGACTGTTGGCTGTGGTCACAAACATGACTTCTGACAGGTCGTAATCAACCTCCAGATAATGATCATTGAATGAATTGTTCTGTTCAGGATCAAGCACTTCCAGCAATGCGGAGGCAGGGTCACCACGAAAATCCATGGCCATCTTGTCAACTTCATCCAGCAGGAACAGGGGATTCTTTTTCTCTACCTTGGCCATACTTTGAATGATCTTGCCCGGCATGGAACCGATATAGGTCCGGCGGTGACCGCGTATTTCCGCTTCATCACGAATACCACCCAAAGACATACGTACAAACTTGCGGTTTGTGGCCCTGGCGATAGATCGACCCAGTGAAGTCTTGCCGACACCTGGTGGTCCGACCAGACACAGGATCGGGCCTTTTAATTTGCGCACACGATGTTGCACAGCCAGATATTCAAGGATGCGTTCCTTGACTTTCTCCAGCCCATAATGATCTTCATCAAGTATGTTCGCGGCTTTTTCCAGATTGCGGCTCAACTTGCTGCGACTGCTCCAGGGAACATTCACCAGCCAGTCAACATAATTTCTGACCACGGTGGCCTCAGCGGCCATCGGTGACATCAGACGTAGCTTGTTCAATTCAGATTCTGCCTTGGTCTTGGCCTCCTTGGGCATACCGGCTTTTTCGATCTTCTTGGCCAGTTCCTCGATCTCGTTCGGGACATCATCCATGTCACCCAGTTCTTTCTGGATGGCCTTCATCTGCTCATTCAGATAATACTCGCGCTGGCTTTTTTCCATTTGCGATTTGACCCGGCCACGGATGCGTTTTTCGACTTGCAACAAATCGATCTCGGATTCCATCAGGCTGATGACATGTTCCAGTCTTTCGTTGATATTGACCAGTTCCAGTATGCGTTGCTTTTCATCAATCCGGATGGCCATATGGGCCGCAACAGTATCTGCCAGACGGCTGGCATCATCGATACCGGCCAGTGAAGAAATGATCTCGGGGGGTACTTTTTTATTGAGCTTTACATATTGTTCAAACTGGTTAATGGCCGAACGGCACAAGACATCCAGTTCCCGGTCATCCTGATAATTAGACTCCACGAGTTCAGCACTGGCTGAGAAAAAGGTGTCTGTTTCTATAAACCTGTTTACTCTGGCACGTGATGAACCCTCAACCAGTACCTTGATAGTACCGTCAGGCAATTTAAGCAATTGCAAAATATTGGACAGGGTCCCGACAGCATAGATATCGCCCACACCGGGTTCATCGTCAGCCGCACTTTTCTGGGCAACCAGCAATATTTGCTTGTTGCTGTCCATGGCCTTTTCCAATGCCTTGATGGATTTATCCCGGCCTACAAACAGCGGGATAACCATGTGCGGGTATACCACCACATCCCTGAGCGGCAGGGCTGGATATATCATTTCTTCGGTGTTTGCTGGTGTGGGATTGTCTTCTGGCATCAGGATATCACTGCATCAGTTAGTGGGTAATACTAATCATGTTGGGGCAGCAGGCACCGGATTCAAGTCCTGCAAAGCAACTGCTTCGAGGCAAGGCATCTCTCTTTTCAGCTAGTCCGAAAGCCAAAACTTCGCCCACAGATTAAGAATTTATCAATCTGACGCAGCCTTCTGCATGTCCTTGCCTTCATAGATGAAGAGCGGCTTGGAATCACCATTAATTACTGCCTCATCCACAACAATCTTGGAAATATTATCCAGGGATGGCAGATCATACATGGTATCCAGCAAGACACTTTCCAGGATCGAACGCAGGCCACGGGCACCGGTCTTGCGTTCCATGGATTTACGCGCCACTGCATTCAGGGCATCCTCACGAAACTCAATGTGCGTACCTTCCATTTCAAATAATCTGGCATATTGCTTGGTCAGCGCATTTCTGGGTTCTATAAGTATCTTGACCAGTTGTGCCTCGTCCAGCTCATCCAGGGTGGCCACGACCGGCAACCGTCCGACAAATTCCGGGATTAATCCATACTTGATTAAATCTTCCGGTTCTACGGTCTGCAGCAACTGGCTCATGCTCTTTTTGTCCTGGATACTCTTGACCTCGGCAGAAAAACCGATACCACTCTTTTCCGATCGTTCACGGATAATCTTGTCGAGGCCGGCAAACGCGCCACCACAGACAAACAGGATATTGGACGTATTGACCTGGAGGAATTCCTGCTGCGGGTGTTTGCGGCCGCCTTGCGGAGGGACGGAAGCGACGGTGCCTTCAATCAGTTTCAACAGGGCCTGTTGCACGCCCTCGCCCGAGACATCACGGGTGATGGACGGGTTATCCGATTTACGCGAGATCTTGTCTATCTCATCGATATACACAATCCCGGTCTGGGCTTTTTCCACATCGTAGTCGCACTTCTGCAGCAGTTTCTGGATAATATTTTCCACATCTTCACCGACATAACCTGCTTCCGTAAGAGTTGTGGCATCTGCGATAGTGAAGGGCACGTTAAGCAGCCGCGCCAGAGTTTCAGCCAGCAGGGTCTTGCCGCTGCCGGTCGGTCCTATCAACAGGACATTGCTCTTGGCCAGTTCGACATCTGACTTTTTAACGCCCTGATCGAGGCGTTTGTAATGATTATAAACAGCTACTGATAATATTTTTTTCGCCAGATCCTGGCCGACGACATATTCATCCAGTATTTTCCTGATCTCATGGGGTGTGGGCAGTGAACTGCCACTGCCACCTGAGGGTTTCTCCTGTATCTCTTCACGGATGATGTCATTGCAGAGTTCGACACACTCATCGCAGATAAAAACCGAGGGGCCGGCAATCAGTTTGCGTACTTCATGCTGACTCTTGCCACAAAATGAGCAGTACAGTAAACGATCGCCGTCACTGTTTTTGCCCTGTTTGTTATCACTCATAAACCACCTCTGCCTGTCGTGAGTTTATTTTTCTTTGGATTGCCCATCCGGTATTTTACTCCGTTGAGTCAATACTGAATCAATCAATCCATAGTCCCTCGCTTCTTCCGAACTCAGAAAATGGTCCCGTTCCGTGTCTAGTTGTATTTTTTCCAGCGGCTTGCCGGTATGTAAGGATAATATATGGTTCAGCCGCTCGCGGGCTTTCAGTATCTCTTTGGCATGAATATCGATATCACTGGCCTGCCCCTGATAACCACCTAATGGCTGATGTATCATTACGCGTGAATGTGGCAGGCAAAACCGCTTGCCCGGGGCACCCCCGGCCAGCAACAACGCACCCATACTCGCAGCCTGCCCGACACACATGGTACTCACATCCGGTTTGATAAACTGTATTGTGTCGTATATGGCCAGTCCGGCAGAAACAGAACCGCCCGGGGAATTGATATAGAGGTGGATGTCCTTGTCCGGGTTTTCTGATTCCAGAAACAATAACTGGGCAATGATCAGGTTGGCTACATTATCCTCGACCGGCCCCACCAGAAAGACCACACGCTCTTTCAGCAGCCGGGAATAGATATCGTAGGCACGCTCCCCGCGGGAAGTCTGCTCGACCACCATCGGCACCAGATTCAATGCCTGTATTTCATTGTTTTTCATATAGTTTATATTCAAACCTCAAGCTGATTGTCTAGATTGTTTCAGTCTGCCCTTTATTCATCAGGTCGTCAAATGGCAATTCTTTTTCCGTAACCTTACCCCTGGACAAGACCCAGGCGACAACTTCATCTTCCAGCGCCAGTGCCTCCACTTCGGCCACCCGGTTAGCATCACTGTAATACCAGTTAACCACTTCATTCGGGTCTTCGTAACCCTGGGCCACGGTTTCAATCATTTTCCGCACCTTGGCCGGTTCGACCTTGATCTGCTGGGTCCTGACGATGTCCGTAATTATCAGCTGCAAGGTCACTTTTTTCTCGGCTTGTTTGGTGAAGGCCACTGTTTCTGCTTCATCATCATGGTGATGATCCACATTGACCCCACGCATCTGCAGGCTCTGGTGAAACTGTTCATTCAGACGCATCGCCTCCTGTTTAATCAATGATTGGGGTACTTCTATTTTGTTGGTGCTATACAAGGCATCCAGCACTACATTTTTTGACCGGGCCAAAATCGCTTGTTCCACTTCACGTTCCATATTGCGGCGTATTTCTGACTTGAATGCCTCCAGGCCACCTTCTTTCACGCCCATACTGGCAAACAACTCATCATTTAATTCCGGTAATACCGGTTCATTGACCACCTTGACAGTCACGGCAAACTTAACCGGTTTACCGGCCAGTTCCGGCTTGGGATATTCTGCAGGGAAGTTCAGATCCAGTGTGACTTGTTCACCCGCCTGCTTGCCGATTAGCCCTGCTTCAAAGCCTGCTATGAAACTCCCGGAACCCAGCTCGATTTTGAAATCCTTCCCGGTTCCACCCTCAAATTGATTACCGTCCAGGGTGCCTTCGTAATCTATCGCCAGAATGTCGCCCTCCTGGGCTGGCCGTGCTACGGCCTGTGGTGTCCTGTGCTGCTTACGAATGACTTCTATCATCTTCTCCACATCTTTATCGGTGACATTGCACACCGGTTTTTCAAGCGTTAACTCTTCAACCGGGGCAAGGGTTATTTCCGGATAAATTTCGAAGGTTGCCGTGTATTTCAGCCCATGACCCTGCTCGGCATCCATTGGATCGATGGTGGGCCTGCTGGCCGGACGCAGTTTCTCCTGTTCAAGGGCCTCATAAAAACTGGACTGTACTACCTCGCCGATGACTTCCTGCCGGACTCTTGAACCATAATGTTTCTCGACTACCTTGATCGGTGCCTTGCCGGGCCTGAAACCCTGGATTTTCGAGGTACGGGAGATTGATTGCAGACGGGTCTGCACCGCAGACGCAATCTTGTCCTCCGGGACTTCAATACGAATTTTTCTCTCTAATGGGCCGGTATTTTCTACAGAGACCTGCATGCTATGTCCTCGCACTTAATCTGAATGAATTATAACCCCAGTACACAACTAATTTGATAATACTGCACTGTAATGGTGCTTGTAAGCTTATGGTGCGAAAGGAGAGACTCGAACTCTCACGGGTTTCCCCACTGGCACCTAAAACCAGCGCGTCTACCAATTCCGCCACTTTCGCTGCGATGAAACTCAAATCCAGGGTTTTTGTGGCAACGCATTATAAATGCACGGGTATGCTTTGTAACCCATTAAAAATGGTAACGATGACGGGTGGCGTGTGATGGTAATGCAGGTAAAATGACGGGTAATACACGGGCCTGGCCATTCTGGACGAGGGGCTTGATTCAGATCAGAAACATTCCTCGCCAAATTCCTTGCAAGTTTTCCTACATTTACGTTGAGATATGGGTGTTGATACAGACCCCTTTTGTGTGTTTACTGAAGCTCCTCCTCCCGAAATTATTACGCATTCCTCACCCCATTTTTTGCATACATTCAGGCATTGCTTGTCTTTCTTGTCTTGATCTTCCCCGGGAATAATCAGGCTGCCGGATTCCGGTTCGGATTTTTCATCCTGTGATGCCCCGGCCAGTAGCAATACCGGATGGCTGGTGAGACTGTGTGTATCGTCTGTAAACGTGGCCGAAAATGCCGGGGCGGAACAGAGGCAAAGTATCAGTCCGATAATTGAAATGCGCATATATAATTCCAAGGTTTAAGGTACAGGTTACCTATTAGACCCTAAAAACAAAGATTGTTCATCCTTCTGCCGGTCATATTCAATACTGCTTCAAATATAGCCGGTCCGGAAGTTTTTTACATTATCAGAAACTGTCAGTAATCCGGCAACTGCTTCAGCCGGATGCTAATTAAATAAAATCTCTAATGGCATCTCGATCTCAGTTCACCCAGAAATCTTACCCTGATTTCTGTATCCACACCTGGCATGGTTCCTGCCGTCGTCAACGGTAATGGCTAACAGTGGGGCCAGGGTATCTGAGACCACGCTTGACGATTTTCACTTATAACAGATAATCGTAAGAAACTATGAAAAACGCAGCTAATAAATTCCTGCCCAGGTTCTTATCCAATACAGGTATAGCGACAAATATGGTGGTCACACTTTTTATCATCGCCTGCGTGCCGCCCACAACCTCAGAAACCAGGAATGCCGCGACAGTAACAAATGAAGAAATAACCGTCGAGCCAGCATCCACAAATAAAACAGCTGAACCCACAAGCGGAGACAACTTTCCCCAGTCCGACAAGGATTATGTAAAAGAGGTGGTGACCGAATTACCCCTGGAAGTAAATGTTGAACCGCAGAAATATAATGAAGCTGCTTCCCTGGTTGAAAAAGCCGAAACACCGGTAGATGTTCGCCGTGGCAAGGAGGTCGTTAAAGAGCAAAATATGTTTTATGACAAAACCAATGATGCTTATAACATCCTGCAAAAAGCCAATGAATCACTGGCCGGATTTCCGGTTAACCGGGTAGGTGAAGTGGATTGGATGGAAGCATTAAGGCAGAAATTAATTAATCCCCGCGCCAGTTTAACCGGGAACGAGGAAAGACAGATTATTAATAATGATATTATTATGAAAAATACCAAAGAGATGCCTTATGTCCGGTTTTCGCACCAGGCACATTCCTTATGGCTGGACTGCAGCAACTGTCATGACAAGATTTTTCTTCCTGAAATAAATGCCAGCCAGATCAATATGAACAAGATATTCGGGGGAGAATATTGCGGTGTCTGTCATAACAAAATTGCATTTACAACTTACGTATGTGAGATGTGTCACTCGGAAAAAATACCCCCGAATAAATCAGAATAGTTCAGGACAGACGTTCCAAGGGAAGCTTGCTTCCTTTCGCGAGCAAGATAGTTATATCAATAATTACTGGATCAAGCAGTCCGTGTCGCATTTCATATATTTCATCACAACTATGAACCAGGGCAACATCAGGTTTGCTGGCATGTAACGAATAAACTCCGTCCAGAATATCAACAACAGCAATCACCTGGGACTCAATCATTATTTTTTTAATCTTGTTTGGAAAACCCGATCCATCCAGTCTTTCATGGTGTTGCAGGATAATTTGGTCCACCGGAACACTCAATGAAATATCCTTCACCAGTTTAGCGCCGATTTCAGGATGTTTCCTGAATCTTTCCATCATTGCCAACTGGTTGTCTTTGGAAATGCTGGGAGAAAATGAGAATTGCTGCATACCAATATCGTGCAAGCTGGCAGCAACATAAATCGCTTCCTCCTGCGCCTCTGACAAACCCATTTCCTTGGCAACGATGGATGCCATTCTGGCTACACGGTTTTGATGGTCTTTCAGGCATTGCTGTTGCTCGTCAAAAAGACCAAGGAGCTTGCCACCACCGTGCTGTTCGAGGACCGATTGCAGGCGGGTATCGATAGTTGTGTTATTGGTTAACATTTATTACTTAAAATAATGTTTACACCACTTTGATAGTCTTGATTAAGTCTAGACTGTATTTAAATATATCACGGAACATTATTAATACCATACTATATATGGTGTTTCTGCAGAAGATGCTCAACTGTCTCGGGGGGGAAACTATCAATGGCAGTCCTGGTTTGGGATAGTGGTCTTAAATAATCCGATGTTTGCTGGTTGGGACTTTACCATTTGGTTATTGTGTTGCGTACACACAAACTAGAATATGTTCCTAACAAACTGTATTTATTATTATTTATTGGTGGGCCGTGTAGGGGTCGAACCTACGACCTTGGGATTAAGAGTCCCCTGCTCTACCAACTGAGCTAACGGCCCGGGTTTGTCATTCTTGCATGCCTAATATCAATGTCTTTACTAATTCAGGTCACTAAGCTTTCCCATCCTGGCCTCGCTAAGTGACACGGCTTTGAACATCCTGTACAAAGCGCTCGTCGGGAAAATGACACGTTAAGTGTCATTTTCTTATTCCGTTTCGCTTGAGCTAACGGCCCGTAAAATCAGTCACAAGTGAATAGTATAAAGTTACAAGGTTATTATAATTTTGTGTCAGCTCCATGTATCACTTGCACCTTGTGACTTATATCTTGTAACTAAAAAGTGGGGTGACTGATGGGACTCGAACCCACGACGACCGGAATCACAATCCGGGGCTCTACCAACTGAGCTACAGTCACCATTGCTAAATTTTCCACCAGCCATCCATGGCGTGACATCTCAGTCTGCGTTTATCACCGGCCTCGCCGTCCACTGGCTCGGCGTTCGACCGGGAAAAGATACGTTAAGTATCTTTTCCTGTTGCTGTCTCACCCAACTGAGCTACAGTCACCATATAAAACCAGTTAAAAGTTTAAAGCGGAAAGTACAAAGAAATAATTTTCCACTTTTAACTTTACACTTTTCACTGCTTTTTTTGGTGCGCCTGGCAGGATTACTCCGGGCTTCCTGCCCTTCGCCCCTGCGGGGCCAGAGCTACGCGCTGTTCAAAATTGTTCCAAACAATTTTGTCGAACCAAATTTCTGCATCAAAACTACCTGATACATCAAAAATTAAAATGGGATGTACCCATTTTAATTTTTGGTGCGCCTGGCAGGATTCGAACCTGCTACCCTCGGCTTAGCTTACCAACTACTGCTTTCGCAGCCTGACTATTTAGGTCTGGATCCCCGCCTTCGCGGGGATGACGCCTATGGCGTCAGTTTGTGGTCTGGACTATCTCTTCACCATCTCAGGTGCCACACGTATAGTCTCTACGGATCCTCGGTCAACTGAGTTTCCACGGGATTGCCATCAGCCCGGAATCGTCTGGTTCTGGCTGCTAAGGTTTCCCCGTTACAGTGTGGTGCACTTTAACAGTTTGGTTTCCCGTTAAAGGCTCCTATTCAGTGGTTAGTACCACTGCTTAAAGGCCGATGCTCTATCCGAATGAGCTACAGGCGCAAATACCAGTTACAAGTTACAAGTTACAAGTAACTACCATAACATTGGCTATATCTGATCCCCTTATAACTTTTGACTAATAACTTGTAACTAAAATTGGTCGGGGCAGAGGGATTCGAACCCCCGACCCTCTGCTCCCAAAGCAGATGCGCTACCAGACTGCGCTATGCCCCGAATATCAGTTACAAGTCAAAAGTATAAAGTGTTTGTCTTTCAACTTGTCACTTTTCACTTTTAACTGCTTTCAAGGGGTTGCGATAATACGCGCCGCTCCCGGGTGCGTCAATTTTCATCAATACCGCCTATTATACACGCCGCCACAGGGTGCCCGACGCTGTATCTTCAAGCTGAACACCCTTTTCATCCAGCAGGTCGCGGATTCGATCCGCTTCTTTGAAATCCCGGTTTTTCCGGGCAGCATCCCGATCACTAATGTGAGATTCGATTTCTGCAGCAGTCAAAGTGTCATCTGTATTACCGGTCTGACTTTGCAGAAAATGTACGGGGGAATCCTGCAACAATCCCAGAACCCCGCCCAGATAGATTAATGTTGCAGCCAGTGAGCGGGCTTGTTCAGTGGTCTTGTCCAGCTTGTTAATATCGCCCGCCAGTTCATGTAACAGGGCAATTGCCTTCGGTGTATTAAAATCATCATCCATGACTGCATTGAAATTCTCGGTGATGGAAGTTTCCAGTGTGGCATCGCCCGTCTCTATATCGCGTAAAGCCGTATATAAACGAATCAGGGCTGCCCGTGCTTCACCCAGATTCTCCATTGAGTAATTCAACGGACTGCGGTAATGGCTTGAGAGGATAAAAAAACGTATCTCTTCTGCACGGAATTGTCGCAATACTTCACGCACCGTGAAGAAATTATTCAGCGACTTGGACATCTTCTCTTCATTGATGCGCACGAAACCATTATGCATCCAGACGTTCACGAATTTTTGCCCGGTAGCGCCTTCGGACTGGGCAATCTCGTTTTCATGATGCGGGAATTGCAGGTCCATACCGCCGCCATGGATATCAAAATGTTCCCCCAGGCAATGCATGGACATCGCCGAGCATTCGATATGCCAGCCGGGGCGGCCCGGTCCCCAGGGTGATTCCCAGTTGGGTTCACCGGGTTTTGCGGCTTTCCACAAAACAAAATCCAGCGGATCATCCTTGGCTTCCTGGACTTCAATCCGGGCTCCGGAACGTAATTCATCGATTTGTTTACCGGACAGCTTGCCATAGCCGTAAAATTGACTGACATCAAAAAACACATCCTTGTTTGCTCCCACGTAGGCCAGCTTGTTGGTCAAAAGCCGGTTAATCAGATCGATGATCTGTGCAATATGTGCCGTCGCGCGAGGCTCCTGGTCGGGAAGCAATATACCGAGCGCTGCAGCATCTTCATGCATGGCCTGGATAAACCTTTCCGTGAGTTCAGTCATGGGTTCACCGTTTTCCTGGGCACGCTTGATGATCTTGTCATCGATATCGGTGATATTACGCACATAGGTGACCTCATATTTCCGCGCACGCAGGTATCTGGCGACCATATCAAATACGACCATGACGCGGGCATGCCCCATATGACAGTAGTCATAGACCGTCATGCCACAGACATACATGCGGATCTTGCCCGGCTCGATGGGTTTGAATTCTTCTTTTTCCCCGGTCAGGGTGTTATAAATGCTTAACATTCCGGTCCTGAAATTGACAGTGCGGGCGCATGTTAACGAAAACCAGGCTTTCCCTCAAAGGAAATAGTCTATCCCATTTGATATATTGGCAGATTACACCGGATAGAATACTAAAAAGCCGCTGATTCAAAATATTTTCCTGAATAACGGGGAACAGATATGAAAGTGAAATTAACCACCACACACGGCGCCATCACCCTTGAGCTGGATGCAAAAAAGGCACCGCTTACCGTAGAGAACTTCATTTCCTATGTGAAGGCTGGTCACTATGATGGCACGATATTTCACCGTGTTATCGAAGATTTCATGATCCAGGGTGGTGGCATGGACAAGGACATGAATGAAAAGCCGACCCGTCCGCCGATAAAAAACGAGGCCAATAACCGTCTCAGTAATGTATTTGGCACCATCGCCATGGCCCGCACGCCGGATCCACACTCCGCCAGTGCCCAGTTTTTTATCAATTCCACAGACAATGCCTTTCTGGATTTCAGCAAGGAAACCGACGATGGCTGGGGTTATTGTGTCTTCGGCAAGGTGATTGATGGTCTGGATGTGGTGGAGCAGATCGAAGAGACCGATACCACCACGCGCAAGGGTTACCAGGATGTGCCCGTGGAAGTGATTATGATTGAGAAAGTAGAAATCATCTGAAAATTTTTTGAAAAAATAATACTCATTTACTGAACAACTTGTTACTTCCATGCAAACCCTGTTCGTCTCGGATCTGCACCTGTCGGCTGAACGTCCGGATAAACTGGAATTGTTTAAAAAGCTGCTGCGTGGTCCCGCCCTTGATGCAGATGCATTATACATTCTGGGAGATTTATTCGAGGCCTGGGCCGGGGACGACGACAGGACACCGCCGCATCCCGAGATCATTTCAGAACTCTCTGAATTTACCCTGGCCGGCGGCTGCCTGTATTTGATGCGCGGTAACCGTGATTATTTAACCGGACAACAGTTTGTACTGGAGACCGGAGGACAATTAATTGAAGATCCGGCCCTGATAGATCTCTATGGGACCAAAACCTTGCTCATGCATGGTGATACGCTTTGCACCAGTGATATCAAATATCAAATCTTCCGGCGCGTTGTGAACAACCGTTTTTCCATAAGACTTTTTTTATTGTTCCCTTACTCATTACGGCAAAAAATCTGGCACGGGATACGGAATATCACACGTAAAACCACGGCAAGAAAATTACCCTATATAATCGATGTGCACCAACCTGCTGTAGAAAGGATCATGTTGCATTATGGTGTATTCAATCTGATTCATGGCCACACCCATCTTGAGGCAATCCATGAATTTGTATTGAATGGCCAGACCGCCTTGCGTTATGTTCTAAGTGACTGGTACCGGAAAGACGGCGTGCTGGTTGCTGATAAAAGCAGACTGCGCATGATGCGTGTTGAGGAATTTATCAGGACTCAGTGATGAGTGCTGAGTACTGAGTACTGAGTACTGAGTACTGATGTGGATAAGATAATTATCAATTACTCAGCGCTCATCAATCAGCACTCATTACTATCAACCTATATCATCCAGCCTGAAAGCGTCATGATGCCCAAGACAGTCAACCATGCCAGCAGGGTCCTGTTCAGCAACCCCTGTAATGCGTGCAACCAGTAAATCTGGTCATGAAGAACAGATTCATCGTCTGCTGCACTTTCCTGCTGTGGATAGCTTAACGCGCCCAGACTCCCGGCACAGATGACATCTTCATTGGCGGATAATGACTGTTTTTCCACTTCACGCCACGCTTCCATGGCCTCCACCATATTCCCGGTGACTGCATTGCCGAGGGTAAATAATCTTGCCGGCAGCCAGTTCAGAATGTTGTAAAGATCCTGGGCCGATTCCGCATAATTTCCATGGATATCACTTTGTTGTTGCCGGAGTATACAAGCCAGCCGGTACAGCATGGCTCCGAATGGACCGAGTACAATAAACCAGAATAAAACACCGAACAGCCTTTCATTGGCCTCAATAAGAATATTCTCCAGCAGTTCCTGGTCATTCTGAAATGCATCATCATTGTCCGAAAAAACTGACATGCGTTCCTTGATGCTTTCCCGGTCACCTTGTTCCATGGCATTTATCAGGTCATCCAGTTGCGGGTTCAGGTATCCGGGGCCCAGTGAATAAATCAGCACTGCCAGGGAGAACAGCAAGGCAAGTGGAGAAGACCACTCGGACAAGGCCCACGTAATCAATGCCACCAGTAACAATGGGCCGGCCAATGTAATGACTATCCCTCCCGCGCCCTTCCATGCGGTAAGCCGGGCAAGCCGGTTCTCAATCCAGCGCATATACCCATTAAACCAGGCAAACCGGCGAAGCTGGTCGTCCACACCAACGAAATGTTCAAAAGCCATGCCTGTCAAAATAATTATCAAGGTCATTATTTATGTTTCCTTATCAGACACTCTGTTCCAGTAAATCAAAATAATGTTTCCAGTCAAATGTTGGTCCCGGATCTGTCTTCCTGTCCGGTGCGATGTGGCAATGACCAACTATGTTATTTCTGGTAATCGCCGGCCACTGCCTCATCAAGACCACCGTTAACGCGGCAAGTTGCATGTATTGCTCATCAGTATAGGGTTGATCATCACAACCCTCCAGTTCCACACCAATCGAGTAATCATTGCAGCGTTGCCTGCCCATGAATTCAGAGGCGCCTGCATGCCAGGCCCGTTTGTTAAACGGGACATACTGGGTGATCTTCCCTTCCCGGTCGATGAAAATATGCGCAGATACCGGGGTATCCGCTATCTCTGCAAAATAAGGATGGTCCCGGCAATCCAGATTATTCATAAACATTTGATCGATGTAACCACCGCCAAACTCTCCCGGTGGCAGACTGATGCCGTGGATCACCAGTAATGTGATTTCTGTATTATCGGGCCGCTCATCCTGGTTGGGTGATTCGACTCTTCTGATACCCTCCAGCCACGCTGCATGTGGACCAAGTTTGATTGAATTGTGTATCGTTGATGCCAAATTATTGAAAGTCCGGGTTACGTGTTAGGCTTGCAAAATATACTTGTGTTAACTGCAAAAATATCCATATTGACGGGTTAATTATACATTCATATGGCGTAGTCTTGCTGATCATGCTGAAAATAATAATCAAAAGTTTAAGGTAATTATGCATGCAGGTTCTGCAAAATATACTCGATAGGCTGACCGGAATAATCTGGGGTGAATTTGTCCTCATCCCGTTATTGGCACTGGTCGGCGTCTACCTGACTACTGGGTTGCGGGCCATGCCCTTGTTACGCATTCCGTATGCGTTTAAGCGACTGTGGCAGGGCCGCATCACAGATGACAAGGAAGGGGATATCTCCCCTTTCCAGGCACTCATGACCGAACTTTCCGCCACCATCGGGACAGGAAATATTGCCGGCGTGGCGACAGCTATTTATTTCGGCGGACCGGGTGCAATCTTCTGGATGTGGGTGGTTGCATTATTCGGGATGGCCACCAAATACGCCGAGGCAGTTCTGGCCGTACGCTATCGCGAAGTTGATGCCCTGGGTAACCATGTGGGCGGTCCCATGTATTACATTAAAAACGGGCTCGGGCCACGCTGGTACTGGCTGGGTTCCACCTTCGCCCTGTTCGGGATGCTGGCTGCATTTGGCATAGGCAACATGGTGCAGTCAAACACCGTGGCACACGAACTGGAAACGACATTTGCACTCCCCACCTGGCTGACCGGCATCGTACTGGCCTTGCTGGCAGCGGCAGTCATCCTTGGAGGTATCCGGCGCATCGCGGAGGTCGCCGGGAAACTGGTACCTTTCATGGCCCTGGCCTATTTCGCCGGTGCATTCGTTATATTGCTACTGCATTTCACCAAAATACCGGCAGCATTTGTATTAATCGTGAGTGATGCCTTCACCGGGGCAGCGGCCAGTGGTGGTTTTGCCGGAGCAACCGTATGGATGGCCATCCGCTGGGGTTTCGCCCGTGGTATTTTTTCCAACGAGGCCGGTCTCGGCAGTACACCGATTGTACATGCGGCAGCAAAAACCAAAGACCCGGTCCGGCAAGGCATGATCGCCATGCTTGGTCCCTTGATCGACACGCTGGTCATATGCACCATGACGGCCCTTGTTATCGTGGTTACCGGTGTGTGGAACAGTGGCCAGGTGGGGGCGCCTCTTTCATCGCTGGCATTCACAACCGGTTTGCCGGGTCCCGGAGGATATATTGTGAGTTTCGGCCTGATACTGTTTGCTTTCACCACGATCCTTGGCTGGAGTTACTATGGCGAACGCTGCGCAGAATACCTGTTAGGTGTAAAAATCATAAAACCCTACAGGGTCATATGGATCATCGCCATTTTTGTCGGTGCCACCCGGGAGCTTAACCTGGTCTGGGCCTTTGCCGATGTACTCAACGGCCTGATGGCCATTCCCAACCTTATCGCGCTGCTGCTTTTGAGTCCCGTTGTTTTTGCAATGACCCGTGAATACTTTGCCAGAGATAAATCCTGATGCCTGCTGCATTACCTGACAATATCGCGGAAACAGTCACTATTGCGTTGCGCGAAGACATTGGCGCTGGCGATCGTACCACCAGCCTGATTTCTGCCAGTACTAAAACCACAGCGACGGTGGTAGCGCGCGAGCCGGCAATACTCTGCGGCACAGCCTGGTTTGATGAAGTCTTCAGGCAACTGGATAATTCTGTACAGATTTCGTGGTCTGCACATGACGGCGAAAATGTGAATAAGGAACAAACTATCTGCAAACTCTCTGGAACTGCACAGACCCTGCTCACAGGAGAAAGAACTGCGCTCAATTTTTTACAATCACTTTCCGGCACGGCAACCACCACCCGTGAATATGTGGAAATGCTGAAAGGTTGCAAAACACAAATACTCGATACCCGCAAGACCCTGCCGGGTTTACGCAGTGCCCAGAAATATGCCGTATTATGTGGTGGTGGAAAAAACCACCGTATGGGACTTAATGATGCAATCCTGATCAAGGAAAACCACATACTGGCCGCTGGCAGTATCACGGCCGCAATTACTGCCGCAAAAAAACAAGGCGTCCCCGTAGAAATTGAAGTGGAAAACCTGGTGGAACTGGAAGAAGCACTGGCTGCCGGAACGGACAGTGTATTGCTCGATAATTTTGATCTGGAAGGTTTGCGTCAGGCGGTAGCTATTAATAATAGTCGTGCGATCCTGGAGGCCTCAGGGGGTGTAGACAAGGAAAAACTCCGGGCCATTGCTGAAACCGGAGTTGATTTTATTTCCATAGGCGCGCTGACCAAGCATGTCAGGGCCATCGATTTCTCGATGCGATTTATCTCGTGATTGGTGATTCGTGACTTGTAATTGGTTTCTTCTTTAATGACCTAATCACCATTCACCAGTCGCTTCTGTGCATCCATGCACCCGCGACATTAGTGCATCCTGCACGTCATTACGAATTACGGCAGTTCACAATTTACTCTTCACCAATTGATATATCGTTTCTGTCAATCCATCCATGCCCGCCATAATAGCTTCCAGCTGTTTTCTGCGATCAGCCACAAAGGCCTCATCCTTGATGCCGCCGATATTAATGTAGACATTCAATGCGGCACTACGCAACGCCGCCTGCCCTGCCAGCACGGCAACACCGGCATCACTGATCACATTCTTGTTACCTTTTTCCGCAATCGGCTGGCACAACTTGATCACTTCTGCTGCTAACCTGGCACAGGCCAGCGGTACATCGGTTGCTTCTTTCAATGCCAACTGAATTTCACTGCTGCGGGCTGCCTTCTGCTCATCCGTGTCCTTCGCCATACCGTAAGACGCCATCACCCGGTTAAACACATCAACATCTGCCTTGATCATATCAGTAAGCTGGGTACGTAGATTTTCAGACTTGGCGAGAATTGCCCGGGCCTCAGCATCGACATCTTCATAACCCTTCTTGCCTACCGTAAAATTGGCCACCATACTGATTAATGCGGCCCCCATAGCCCCGATAATTGCGGCAGCACTGCCGCCACCAGGTGTTGATGCCTTACTGGCCAGTTCTTCAAGGAATACCTGGATAGATTTGTCTTTTATCATTATTTTTCCCTCACGCAGAATAGTCAGATGATGTATTTAGTCTAAATTATATGGCAAATTAGCACCCTGCCGAAACAGCATAATACACAGATGTTGTGGCATCTGGCAGCATAGGTTAAGTTATTGATGGTTATATGGTTGCTATTGAATACTTGTTGAATTGATAATTAACAAATATCTCTTACTGTGATAGTAAAATATTAATATCCTGAATATAAAAACATACCCGGGGATCGCACATGAAAAAACTGCTATTTCAACTCGACACCAGCATCCATCCTGCTGTTTTCGATACAGTCGTCGCCTACGATGGTGGTGCTGATCATGTGATCGGTCACGGCAACTGTACTCCGGGAAATGTCACACCTTTGGTAGAAGGCGCCATCTTTACCCGTGCTCCCAAGGAAAAAAAATACACTGCACTGTTTGTCGGTGGCAGTGATATGGCCGCCGGAGAAAAATTGTTCAAGGCCGTGCAAAAGGTTTTTTTTGCGGATTTCCGCGTGTCCGTGATGCTGGACAGTAACGGCAGTAATACGACTGCTGCAGCCGGTGTTGCCAAATTATTGAGCAGTGGCACGGTTACAGGTAAAAAAGCCGTGGTCCTCGCCGGTACAGGACCGGTCGGTCAGCGCGCTGCAGTGATGCTGGCCAGCGAAGGAGCAGAAGTTGCCCTCACATCCCGCGAAAAATCCCGCGCTGAACAGGCCTGCAAGGACATCAAGGCACGTTTCAATGTTGATATACAACCCGTCGCTGCTGCTGACAATGATGCCCGCGGCAAGGCCATTGAAGGCGCGCAGGTTGTCTTTGCAGCCGGCGCTGCCGGTGTACTGTTATTGAATAAACATCACTGGGAGAACAATCCATCAATAGGATTGATGGCCGATGCCAATGCCACACCACCCCTGGGCATTGAAGGTACCGATATGATGGACAAAGGCAAGGACCGCAATGGCAAAATCATCTGGGGAGCCATCGGCTTCGGCACATTAAAACTGGCCTTGCACCGGGCCTGCATTGCAAAACTGTTTGAGAGTAATAACCAGGTATTTGACGCTGAAGAAATTTTTGCCATGGCAAAAACCATGACGTGATAGATACTGATGATTAGGCAAATTCTGAACATATCTACCAGTTGAAAGTGATAACACGTAAACGCTATTACTTGCGCTGGCTGATTAACATCATCTGTTTATTCAGTGGATTTGTACCACTGGGCCTGTATGGCCAGACTTTTGAAGACGGCAAGGTCGCCTATGAAGCAAAAGATTACAAAAAGGCGCTGGAGATCCTGCAACCACTGGCTGAGGTAGGTAATTCACAGGCACAGGTTACCCTTGGCATCATGTATGACTATGGACAGGGAGTCAGCAAAGATCCTGTTGAAGCCATGAAGTGGTATATCAAAGCTGCAGAACAGGGCATCCCTGTTGTTCAGCATGATGTCGGAGTGAAATATTTTCAGGGCAGTGGTGTAAAACAGGATTATCTGGAAGCAGCGAAATGGTGGGAACTCTCTGCCAATGCCGGACTTGCTGATTCACAATTCAACCTAGGCTTGTTGTACTACCGGGGCCTGGGACTTGAAACTGATTACCAGAAGGCGGCGGAACTGTTTCAAAAAGCCGCCGAGCAGGACCACCCGCATGCACAGTACAGCCTGGCAGTCATGAATGCCTTTGGCCAGGGTATGGAAAAAGATTATGCGGAAGCTTTAAAGTGGTTCGGGGAATCAGCCGGGCATGGTGTAGCGCAGGCGCAATATAACCTTGGTGTGTTTTATGAAAACGGGTATGGCCTGACAAAAAACATGGATACGGCCAAGCAATGGTATGCCAAGGCAGCCAAACAGGGGCTGGACGAAGCCAAACAAAAACTGGCCGAATTATCCCAGCAGATTTCACATCCTGAGCCGGCTGCATTATCACAAGCCCCGGTAACGGTACCGGCCGAAGAAGCGACAATAGAACAACCTGAAGAGCCGGCAGTTGTCCCGACAGAAGCGGATGATTTGGTAGCCAGGCAACCACCACAGACCATTCCCTCGACGCTGCCTGCAGCAGGCGGGATTAAGCGTGAAGACTGGGTTAAACAACAAAAGCCGGATTCATACACCCTGCAATTAAGCAGCGTCCTGCATGAAAAAGATATCCTGAAATTCATAAAGTCTAACAAGCTTGAATCACAGGCCGCTTATATACAGGTCGTGGTAAACGACACTACCCGATATACTGCCATCTATGGTGTTTACAATACCCATGCAGAAGCAACGCAGGCAATTAAACAATTGCCTGCCAACCTTCAAAAGGACAAACCCTGGGTCAGGAATTTCGGGTTATTACAAAAAATGTTGCAGTAACATTTTGTGAATCAGGCAAACGACAGGTTGTTCTAGCATCATGACCATATTCAGAGACATTTTGTGCAATTCAAGTGAAGAGCTACTCAAGGTCTTTTATGTGTTTGGTAGTGATGAATTGAAGGCAGAAAAAGCACACCGTCTGGACAGGATAGCCAAAGCACTCAGGCTCAGACCGGAACAATTGATCTGTGCAATCGGGTTCAACCCGAACCTGCTTGATCTGACCGAGATTATCAACCTTCTGGGATATAAACATATTGATGAACTGGTGAAGAAAAGGAATGGGATATTCATCACGGATATTTATAGAAAAATATCACTGGATAATATCCTTACCATATACAATGTCGTCAGGGATTTTCAGGAGACACTTCAAGTTATGCAATATCTGGTGGAACAGCGGCTGAAATCCATTGAAACGAAGATAGAAGCAACTGTTAATTCCATTATTATTGAAAAATACAAGGCAGAAATCAGGTCTATCTACCTTGATGGCATTGCCGGAATTGATTTTGCCGAAAGACGCCTGGATAAAATTGACAGTGGATTCCGGGCTTTGCTCAACGAAGTAACCATCATAACCGAAAGCAGGATTATCCCTGCCGGGGACATTTTTTTCAGGGACACAGTATTACCAGAAGAAAAAAGAAAACTACTCAATAAAGGCTTAATTCCATTAGAATTGGCACATGCAAGACTGGAAGATGAATCTATCTCTCCACGAGAGAAGAAAATGCTTCAGGATTATTTGAATATCACCAGGCAAAACAGCGCAGGAACAACCTGATTTATAAATACTATGATTAGCTTTACAGAATTATTGACCGCTTCAGATGCCGAGCTGGTAAAAATCTTTTACAAGATCAAAGTTGAACCCAACGATGATTTTATCAAAAGGATCAATAAAACCGCCGCCCGACTGGAATTAAATCATTCACAACTGGTTTGTGCGCTCGCCTTTAATAAAAATATTCGTGAACTGACGGATATCATCTCAGTACTCGGCTTCAGGTCATTCAAGCTCCTGTCCTACCGGCAAGATGAACTGTTTACGACGGACACCTATCAACAATTATCAATCGATAACATCCTCGATATATATTCAGCCCGTCTTGAAGATGATCAGATCATGGAATCATTGCGCGCGCTGTTGATGCCGCGACTGGAACACATTGAGGCGGACATTGAAAAAAATGGCGACCCCGGCCATATCATCAGTTATCGAATGGAGGTACATGCCATTTATACTTCCGGTATAGCCAACAAGGAATTTGCGGAAAAACGTATTAATAAAAACAATATCGCGAAATACCGCATCATGGCCAATGAACTGGGGGTCATCGTTGAAGCTGGTGTATTGCCGGCCAGTAACCTGTTTTTTATGGAGTCAATTTCACCGGAAGAAAAAAAGGACCTCATTGAGAGAAAACATATTCCCGAAGCACTGATCAAAAACCGCCTGCAGAATTCCAAAATATCCCAGGAGGAGCGGGACATGCTTGAGGAATACATTTAAGCATACAACTCCCTGCAGTAACCAGTCAGGAATATTTCCCATATATTTTCACCTAGATTCCCTAACATAATAACCTGTAGCCAACCAAAGCACAGGATAATCCGAATTTTAATCCGGATCCCAGTGTCAGAAAAATATTTATAAACCGATGCAGGTTTTTAAACCTGGAATATAGGGGAGAGTCGAAGATCATGTATTTCAGCAAGCTTATTGCTACTGCCTTGTTAATTTCCATGACAGTCAGTAGCCAGGTCATAGCTGACGAATTGCTGCAATCAGAAACTATTGAGGTTATCGGCATTACACCCACACATGGCGTGGGCCTGCCTGAAACCAGGATCCCTTATAACGTCCAGTCCGCCACCAGTGTAGACCTGGAACGCAACCAGAGTCTGGACATTTCTGATTTAATGATCCGCAATCTGGGCAGTGTCACGGTGAATGAGAGCCAGGAAAATCCTTTACAACCGGATATACAGTATCGCGGTTACACCGCCTCACCCCTGCTCGGTCTACCGCAGGGTCTCGCTATTTATCAAAACAGTGTCCGTGTCAATGAAGTCCTCGGCGACACTATAAACTGGGATTTAATTCCGGAATCTTCAATCGCCAGCATCAATCTGATCGGTGGCGCCAATCCCTTGTTCGGGCTGAACACGCTGGGTGGCGCACTCAGTATTACGACCAAAAACGGCTTTACCCATCCCGGCAACAGTCTGGAGGCCTACGGCGGATCGTTCGGGCGCGTGGTTACCACTGCCGAGAGCGGCGGCAATAATGGCACACTGGGCTATTTTGCGACCCTGAGTTATTTTGATGAAGACGGCTGGCGTGACTTCTCACCCTCTGATGCAATAAATTTTTTCACCGCGCTCAGTTATCGCAATAGTATAGACACCAAACTCGAACTGACCTTTAACTATTCTGATACATTCCTCACCGGGAACGGCCCCATCCCCGTCGATCTGTTAAACCGTGACCGGGAAGCCGTGTTCACTTTCCCGGATATCACGGAAAACACCCTGGCGTTTGTCGATCTGGAAGGTGAACACTGGCTGAGCGATCTGGTGCAATTATCCGGCAATGTATTTTACCGCGACAGCGATGCAGACTACTTCAACGGCAATGAATCCGTTTTCGAGGACTGTGATGAATCCGGCGGCCCGCCCGGACTGCTGTGCGAGGAGGACGACACAGTCCCCGTCACCGACCAGAACGGAAACACGATTTCAAGTACGAATGGCGACGGATCAGATCGTGACGCCATAAACAATATCGATACCCGCAAGCAACGCGGTTATGGCGGCAGCCTGCAGGCGACCTTCATGCACCGCCTGTTTGATCACGATAACCAGTTGATAGTAGGCAGTGCCTACAGCCAGGGTTTTGCCAGCTTTTTATCAAGCGCCGAAATCGCCAGTCTCAATACCAATCGCAGCACCAGCGGTACCGGCATATTTGTCCCGGATGAGGGAACGTTCATCGACACACAGACCCGCAGCTGGTCGATTTATCTTACCAACACGCTGTCCCTGACCGACAAACTGGATGTGACCGTGTCCGCACGCTATAACAACACCGGCGTTAAAATTTCGGATCAGGGTGGACAATCATTGTTCACCGTACCAAGGCCCGCGCTCAACGGCGAGCACGACTATGGACGCATCAATCCGGCGGTGGGTGCCACCTATGCCTTCATGCCTGGATTGTCCGGCTATGTGAACTATAGTGAATCATCGCGTGCGCCTACACCCATAGAACTGGCCTGCGCGGATCCGGATGAACCCTGTACCCTGCCCAACGCCTTTCTCGCTGATCCGCCTTTGGACCAGGTTGTTACGACCAGTTGGGAAGGCGGATTCCGTGGATTTTTTAAAGGATCAAAATGGCATGTGGGTGGCTTCCGTTCACTCAATTCCGATGACATTTTGTTTATCAGTACCGGCGGAGCGACTGGCAATCAAGGCTTTTTCAGTAATGTTGGTGAGACGCAGCGGTTAGGTATGGAACTGGGTCTATCCGGCACCTGGCAGCAGCTCGACTGGTCATTGAATTACAGTTATCTCGAGGCCACTTATGAAACCGCCTTCCTGTCATCGAGCCCGAATCATCCGGATGCCGATATCAATGGTGATATTCTGGTCACTCCAGGTGATCACATTCCCGGTATTCCAGCACACACTTTCAAGGTGGGCGGTGATTATCTGCTGAAAGATAATCTGCGCTTTGGTGCCGATCTGCTTTACAACTCGGGCGTTTACTTTCGCGGTGATGAAGCCAACCTGCTCGATACAATTGATGGTTATGCCACAGTCAACCTCCGCGGTGAATACAAGGTCAATAAAGTTTTCAGCATTTTTGCCAGAATCAACAACCTGTTCAATACGGAATATGAAACCTTCGGTCTGCTCGGTGACGCATCTGACGTGCCATTCACTCCGCCTTTGAGTGATGATCCGCGCTTCCTGTCACCGGGAGCGCCTATTTCAGGTTTCATCGGAATCAAATTGCAAATATAACGAAAACTCTTCCTCCTCGAATAGCTGTAACTAGGGCGCAATATGCGCCCTTTTTTTTGTAATTTCATATGATGCCAAAGTTCCCCTAAGGAGAGCGGGCAATAAATTACAGGTGGGTTGGTGCCGAAGAGAGGGCGAGCCGGAAAAAGATTTTGTCCAGTGAACAAAAATCCCGGCAAGCGCCGCACCAGCGGACAGCGTGGCCGGTGGTTAACCAAGCCATTAAAATTACGCCATGGATGGCGGATAAATTTTTTTTGACGTGTTGGTGCCGAAGGGCGGAATCGAACCGCCGACCCACGCATTACGAATGCGTTGCTCTGCCAACTGAGCTACTTCGGCTTTGATTAAATACTGGGCTATTAACTTTTCTACCATACAAACCACAGCCCTAAGCTCGGCTTTCCATGCCTCGCAAATGACACGGCCCCGGGCATCCTGCCCAAGGCGCTCACCGGGGAAAAGATACGTTAAGTATCTTTTCCTTTCTCCGTCTCGCCTGAGCTACTTCGGCTTTGATGGTTAATTTGTTAACTATTCTAAATATTGCCTAGCCGACTCTGGTCACTAGGTTCGGCCATCCCGGCCTCACCAAGTGACACGAGTTTGAACATCCTGCACAAACTGCTCGCAGGGAAAAAGACATGTTAAATGTCTTTTTCATATTCCTGCTTGCCTACTTCGGCTGAGTATGGGAATGATACTGCGCGGACTTTGGATTACAAGAGTTTAAAGATTATGAACTGTTACGGACGCGGATGATGACGTCGATACCAGTTGCTCTGGTATCTGCAGGTAATTCCGGAAGGTTTTCAATCACCATTTCATCTGCAGCCACATCCAGCAGCATGCCGGTATCTTCATTGTAGATGTGGTGATGGACATCAGTATTTGAATCGTAAAACACCTTGCCGGAATCAATAATTACCTCGCGGATCAGGCCCTTTTTTGCAAACAGGTTCAACGTATTATAAACCGTGGCCTTGGACACTATGGCCCTCGTCCTGTTTACCTTCGACATCACCAAATCTGCAGACAGGTGCTGCGGCTCCGAAAACAGCACCGCTGCAATTTCTACCCGTTGCGATGTAGGCCGGATCGCATGTTCGGCCAATAATGCCTGGACCCTTCCGGTATTAATATCATTATCAGTAAGCATTATCATGTACGTAGTATAACCAAACTCGATTTATGTTGCACTGTTTCAGGGTATTTTAAATGGATTCAGGCTGAAATTGAAACGGTCCTGATGGCACGGCCGTTTCCCCTTCCAATATTATATCCGTCAGCAGGCGGGCCGACCCCGGTGCCAGCAGAATACCATTACGGTGGTGACCAATATTCAAATACAGACCGTTAATAGCAGGGTGTTCGCATACATAGGGCAGACCTGATTGTGTTGCCGGCCGCAGGCCTGACCAATGGCCAACCAGCGGAAATTGATTCATACCGGGCAATATGGCCTCCGCAGCACCTGCCAGTAGCGTTTTTGCTGCTTCTGTCGTCCCTTTATCAAAACCGACATCTTCCACGGTACTCCCCACCAGAATATGCCCGTCACGCCGGGGAATAACGTAGACATTGTTTTTCAGAAGGATATGCCTGAGATACCCCGGTGTGGCCTGGTAGCAAATCATCTGTCCACGGACAGGACGAATGGCCAGTGCGGGTAAAAGGCCCGATCCCCAGGCGCCATTAGCGATGATGGTTATCGCTGCAGAGTATTCACTGTTGGTTGTCTCAACAGCCTGAACTGAATTGTTGTGCAGCCTGATCCGATGCACTTCCGTATGTTCCAGCAATACAGCACCGAGATTTATCAAGTGTTCTTGCAAGGCCGGGATCAAGCGTGAATTTCTGATTTGCCCCACTTCGGGCATCCGCAGTGCATTGCCCTGATGGCCTTTGACGTGCGGTTCCATCGCTGATAATTGTTCAACATTTAATAATTCAAGCGTTGCTTGACTAGCGGCTGCCCAGTCTGCTGCCTGCTCTTTGTCCTGCTCCTCCAATAACAACATACCGCTCTGCAGCCATTCCGGATCTATTCCGGTTTCCTCATATAAGTCCTGTGCCAGCAACGGGTATTCTTTCTGGCAGAATCTTATCATCGCAGCCAATGCGGTTGGCTCGCGCCATGGGTATATAGGGGAAAGGATACCGCCACCTGCCCATGAACATTCCTGCCCGACCCGGCCTCGCTCGATAATAATGACTTTCGTGCCATGACGGGCCAGTTCCCTGGCCGTGAACAATCCGACCAGGCCACCGCCTATGACTATACAATCTGCTTGCATGGTGTGTGCTGGCCTGTTCATTAAATGTTCAGATAAACCTATAATTAACGTTCACATATACCGTTTATCGGAGATTTGTTACCTTCCGGGATATTCTACCCGTTATATAATTCATTAAACTGCTATAAATACCCTTAAAGGAAACCGTGATGAAAAAACAGAAAGGTTTTACACTCATAGAATTGATGGTTGTTGTCGCTGTTGTGGCACTGCTTGCGACAATTGCTTATCCTTCCTATCAAAATCATTTGATAAAATCCCGTCGCGCCCAGGCGCAAACATTGATGCTGGAAGCTGCGAACCGGCAGGAACAATATATCCTGGTGATGCGCCAGTACCACACCGCACCAACCACGCTGGGTTTGAGTATGGATGGCTTCACCTGTACTGCTGCCAACTGTTCCAATAACTGGTATACAGTTACTATCGCAGTAAATAACGCAGCGGCACCACCTACTTATACGGTTACAGCAACAGCCATAGGCGGACAGGTTTCGGATGGCAATCTTACCCTGGACAGCACGGGCGCCAAGACTCCTGCGGAAAAATGGTGATGCACAGGGATTATTATTCACAAATGTACAGGCAAACCCAAACCGGTTTTACCATCATTGAATTGATGATTGTTGTGGCTATTGCGGCCATTTTGGCGTTATTTGCCATGCCGAGCATGCAAGACACCGTTTTAAATCAACGGGTCAGGAAAAGTGTCTCGGATATGCACCTCAGCCTGTTGTTCGCACGTAGTGAGGCCATCAAGCGCAACGCCACCATTAATCTGGTCAGGGGTGGGGCAACCTGGGCAGACGGCTGGACGGTACAATCAGGGGCAACAGTCTTGCGGACAAACGATGCCCTTTCCAGCGTCACTGTCGCCTGTGACACCAATGCGAACGGGGTTGCTGATGCCTGCCCGGCGACTATCAGTTTCACACGCACTGGCCGTCCATCCTCAATGATAGATTTCTGGTCATACGTTAATGGCAATGACAAGGTCATCATGCGCTGTGTTGGTGTCAGCCTCAGTGGCAGGCCAACAGTGGTGGTTGATGCCGATAACAATACTGCAAACGGGTGTAACTGATGGGTAATACAAAATTTAATTCATTCAGCAAGAATGCGGGATTCTCCATGATCGAGGTACTGATCACCATGATCATCCTGCTGGTTGGCTTGTTGAGTATCGGCGCCCTGCAGGCGCGTGCACAGATCGCGGAAATGGAATCTTACCAGCGGGCCCAGGCCCTCATTCTCATGTCGGATATTATTGACCGCATCAACATCAACCGGGCGACCTTGAACTGCTTCCGGTTCACAACGAATACTGCCAACGGCACTCCATTTATTGGTGCCGCCGGGACCGGGCACCTTGGCACACCCGCCTGTGCAGCCAGCACCGCCACTTACAATGCCATGGCGGATGCCACAATTAACCAGTTGGATGCATTGCTGCAAGGTGCCGCAGAGACCGTCGGGGGCACCAGTGTTGGCGCCATGATCGGTGCCCGGGCCTGTGTCAGTTATGACGATGCAACCGAGTTGCCTGCCAAACCCGGTACGGGGCTTTATACCATTACCATCTCCTGGCAGGCCCTGACGGATCTGGTCGCACCACCGGTCAATTGTGCGAACGGTCTGTATGGTGATGAGAAAAAACGCCGGGCTGTCTCCACGACCATGCGTATAGCGTCCATTGATTGAGTAATGCTGATATGAACAAACACTGCAAAATATCTACACACGCCGGCATGTCACTCATCGAGCTGATGGTGGCCATCGTGATTGGCGGCATCTTGCTGGCCGGGATGGCCTCTGTATTTTTTAATTCCAGCCATGCACAACGTGAACTTGAAAAGACCGGCCAGTTAATCGAAAACGGCCGTTATGCCATCAGCCTGTTGACCGAGGACTTGCGCCATGCCGGATATTACGGCCAGTTTTATGGCCTGGATCCGGCTCCGGCGGCGCTGCCTGATCCCTGTAATACCGCTACCCTGCACACCAATACCATCCACATGAGTCAACCCATACAAGGCTACAATGCCCCGGATACCGACTCGCGGCCTGATATCAGCACCACCAGCTGCGGTGGGCTCCTGACCAATCCTAATCTGTCTCCCGGTTCCGATATCCTGGTCATACGCCGGGCGGATACTGCAACTGTCACCGGGGTTATGACCACTGGAAATCTTTATCTGCAGGCCAATAGCCTGGACATGAACATGTATATCGGCGCCAATGCTGCACCGCCGGTCTGCAACGTCGCTGTGCCCGGTACCTGTAAATTCCCGAATACGCCGGGCAATACGACCGTGGCTGACACCCGGCAATACCATGTGCATGTTTATTTTATTGCACCTTGCGCCATTGGCTCCGGTGCCAACGGTCTCTGTGTTAACACGGATCCACGCCAGCCCACATTGAAACAGCTTACTTTAAGCACTAACGGTGCGCCTGCCTTTGTGATAACGCCGCTGGTTGAAGGCATAGAATTTTTCCAGGTGGAGTACGGGATCGACACAACCCCTGCCGCCATTGATCCCGTTACGGGCCAGCCCGGCGATGGTGTGCCTGACCTCTACACGAACGCACCCACGGCGGCTCAATGGGGCGATGTCGTTTCGGTGCGTATCCACCTGCTGGCGCGAAGTCCCCGGGCTACCGACGATTATACCGATACCAAACAATATTGTTTATCCGGCATTATACCTTGCCCGGCATCCGCAATTATTTTGCCTATTGGCGACAACTTTAAACGCCATGTCTACAGCACCGAAGTCAGGCCGGTGAACATGTCCGGCAGAAGGGAGAGACCATGATGAGTTCCCTGCATAAAAAACAACGCGGCGTGACATTGATAGTGGCCCTGGTCATGCTGGTGATGATGACCTTGCTGGCCGTATCCGCCATCACGCTGAGCACCGTCAACCTGCGGATCGTCGGCAACATGCAGGCCCAGCGTAGCGTGGATGCCGCGGCACAGGATGCGATAGAGCAGATCATGAGTAACTCCAGCAATTTTGGTATCGGCAAGCCGGCCACCTTCGTTAGCACCCTCATGGGTAATGCCGCGGTCTCCGCACCGGTCTGTCTCTCCAGTAAAGTGGCCACCGGTTACAGCGCTGTCGTTGGCCTCAGTCCCGATGACAATACCTGGGAGGTCGTGGCGAGTATTACGGACAACGTCACCGGCGCAACATCTGTGATTCATCAGGGGGTGGAAATACGCATGCTGGCAGGCAACTGCTTTTAATGAATTTATATTCGGGAGTTCACCCATGAAACACATGTTAACTGTATTATTTGATCTCAACCTGAAACCGCATACCGTGTACCTGGGTCTGCTGGCGATTTTTTGCATGGGCTTTATGTCACCGGCGCAGGCCGTTTTTGATCCGGTCAATGACGATACCGATATCTTCCTCGCCAACCCGAATCTCCCGGCCAACCGGCCGAATGTGCTCCTGCTGCTGGACAACACCGCCAACTGGAGCCGCAATGTCGGTGGCCAGGCCATATTTATTAATGAGAAAGCCGCGCTGGTGGATGTGGTTGGTAACCTGGGCGATGAATTCAATATCGGCCTCGGCATGTACACGGAAACCGGTGCCGGAAATTCAGGGAATGATGGCGCCTATATCCGTTTCGGTATACGCCAGATGATCCTGGCCAACCGCACGGCACTGGCCAATGACGTTGGTGGTCTCGACCAGACCGGTGACAAGGGGAACAACAATACCGTGGCGCTCGCGATGTTTGAGGGTTACCGTTACTACGCCGGCAAGGCGAGCCGCTCCAGCGTGGAGAAGGCCAAGACGGATTTCAATGGCAGCCCCATCAATGCGGCCAAGACGCTCGGCAACCATCCCCTGTCCAGTAACGCCGCCGGCACAGTATTCAACTCACCGATCACGGATTCCTGTGCCCAGAACTTTATCATCTATATCAGTAATGGCGGCGCCAATGAAAATGCCTCCGCCCTCGGCTTTTCCCAGACAGAATTAAGCTCCCTGGGTTACAACACCAGTACGCCTATTGCACTCAGCCCCAGCGGCCAGCAGGGCAACTGGATGGATGAGTGGGCGGATTACATGGCAAATGCCGACATTAACGGCGCTGCAGCTGGCGAACCCCATGTGTTCACTTATGTTATCGAAGTCGATCCGGAAACCACCGGCCAGGGGCCGGACATGACCGCGTTGTTACAGAGTGTCGCCAGCAAGGGCAAGGGCAAATACTTTGCCGTGTCCAGTACCAACGCCGGCCAGGGCATCACCAACGCCCTGAACCAGATCTTCAAGGAAATCCAGGCCGTCAACAGTGTATTCGCCTCGACCACCTTGCCGGTCAGCGTGAACGTACGCGGCACCAACCTGAACCAGGTCTATATCGGCGTGTTTCGTCCCGATGAAAGAAAATCTCCCCGCTGGTTCGGCAACCTCAAAGCCTACCAGCTTGGATTCAATACCAGCACCAATGTGCTGTTCCTCGCTGACAAGAATGGCACGTCGGCCGAAAACCTGACCACCGGTTTCATCAACCCGAACGCAGAAAGTTTCTGGACGGAGAATTCAGCCTTCTGGGGATACCGGCCCAGCCAGCAGAACGGCACCGGCGGTGCCTCCGATATGCCGGATGGTGACCTGGTGGAAAAAGGCGGGGCCGCGCAGATGCTCCGCAAGGACTTTGCCAGTTCCCAGGCCACGCGCAACCTCTATACCTGTACATCGGGTGGCAGTGATCCCTGTGTCGTGGGTGATTCCCTGGACGACACACCGTTTGCGACTTCGAATGATGCCATTACTGATGCCAACCTGGCATTGGGAACGACCCCGATTACGTCACTGACGGCACTGGAGACCCGGCCCTTCACGACTTTGACCGATACCCGTACGGTGACGTCCTTGGCGACTGCACCAGCACTCAATGCTGCAGCGATTACCGACCTGGTCACCAATGCCACACCCATAGCATTGACCGGCTTGAGCACATCAGGGACTTTAGCTATAACCGCCATGACCAATAACCCACAGGTGAAAAGTTTTAACAGCCTGAACCGCATAGGGACGGGTTCCTGCAGAAATACTGCCCAGGCCGTTATCAATGGCCATGGCTATACCAGCAGTTCGACGATAGTGCATATCTCCGGATTTACCGGCGGTGATGCGAATTACAATTACAGCGGCACCGTCACCGTACTTGACCAGAATACTTTTACCTATACCGTGCCCTTGGCCAACTGCCTGTCTAATAACCCGACCCTCACTGGGACCCAGGCGGCCACGACCAGTACACTCGTGACTGTCACGGTTGAAAAACCACCTGGGCATACTTTTGGTGTAGGAGACCAGGTCACCATTTCCGGGGTGACGGAGCCAACCAGCCTCAACGGTACCTACACCATCACCAGTCTTGGTACACCACCAGATGATGACAAAATTTTCAGGTTCAACACTGCCTCCGCTCTGCCGCCGATAACAGGATTCGGTTCCGAGCAGGCCACCTCATCTACAACTACCATAGCCACGGGAACAACTGAAGGACATGCGTTTTCGGCGGGTAACACAGTGACGATCAGCGGTGCAGTACCGGCAGGTTTTAACAATACCTATACGGTAATTTCCTCCAACTCACCGATTAATACGTTTACTATCGATGTTGGCAGTCCACTGGGCACGGCGACTACCCCCGGCTTTGTATCATTGGGCGGAACAACAGTGACCGCAACGACTGCGCTCAACCATGGTCTTATTACAGGTGATGTGGTTACGATCAGCGGCGCCGTACCCGATGGTTATAACGGTACGTACCAAATCACCGCCCTCGCTGACCCACAAAAGTTTACTTACAGTAAATCCGGGCTGCCACCGTGGGACAGTACCTTCGCCACGCAATACTTTCTCGGGACAGATGTATCTCAGACGGTAACGGTCAAAATTCCTAACCACGGGTTTGGTATACCCGGCGCAAAGGTTAACATCACGGTTGCTGGCGCCACTATCGTTGCACCATCAGTTGGTGATCCCAATGATTACAATGGCGATATCACGGGCGCCCCTCTCACGGGCGCCACTATCGTGGATGCCAATACCTTGGCCTATGCTACCCGTCTCGGTGGTTCGCCGGGTCCAGCCAGCGGTACGATCACTGCGCGGCTGATACCCTCAGGGGGTAATTCAGTTGCACTCGCCACTATCCCGGGCCATGGTTTAATTACGACTGATGTGATCTCGGTTACAGGCGCCAGTAATGCGGTGTATGATACGGCAGGTGTCGCGGTGACTGTCATCGATGCCAACAACATCCAGTACCTGATCACCGGTGCAGGTCCCTTTGGTGCGGCCACCGGTGCTATCACTGGCATCAAGACCTCCACAGTCCATGCGCGAGTGGCCGGGCATGGTCTTGTGACCGGCGATTCCGTTACCATCAGTGGTGCAACTCCGGGCACATTCAACGGGAATTATACCGTGACGGTACCACCGGGCGATCTGGACAATTTCACCTACTCCATTTTTCCATTGAAAGAAGGTGATTCTAATGTCCAGGGCCAGGCTTCGACCGGTGCCGCCGCCGCGGTGGCGTCCGACCTGATTGCCTGGGTACGGGGTGCGGACAACCGCGAAGATGAAAATGCAAATTCCATATTCACGGACATTCGCGCCTCGGTCCACGGTGACGTATTGCATTCCCGCCCGGCGGTAGTCAATTACAACCGGCATGGCAATGACAATGACGTTTATATCTTCTATGGTGCCAATGACGGCGTCTTCCGTGCAATCAAGGGCGGTTTCGCGCAGAGTGATGACGGTGAACCATTACCCGGTGAAGAGGCCTGGGGCTTTATCCCGGAAGAATTTTTCGGGCGCCTGAACCGCCTGCGGCTCAATGAACCCAAGATCAGCAGCAGCAACAAGAAGGCCTACTTCGCGGATGGCTCCCTGGGTGTTTATGTCAATGACGTGAACAACGACGGGAAACTGGTAGAGGCTGATGGTGACCAGGTCTTCATTTACATTTCCATGCACCGGGGCGGGCGCATACTCTACGCCCTGGACATCAGCGATCCGCAGGATCCCAAGCTGATGTGGAAAAAAACAAACGCCAACTGGCCGGAGCTGGGACAAACCTGGTCCGTGCCCCAGGTGGTCACCATCGCCGCCAGTACCAACCCGGTACTGATATTCGGTGCAGGCTACGATCCCCTGGTAGAGGACGTTGTCCCTTCAACCATTACCAATGGTAATGCGGATGCCGACGGTGACGGGAACAAGGAAGTGCTCGCCGGTGCAGCCAACTACGAACGTAGCATGGGCCGTGGAATTTTTATCGTCGATGCGGTCACCGGTAACCTGCTGTTCCAGGCCGGACCCGCCGGCAGTGATACCAGCCTGTCATCCTATAAAGTGGTTTCCGGCATGGATTGTGCCATTCCCTCGGACATGGCCGTCATTACCGATCGCAGCGGCAGCATCGATAACCGCGCCTATGTAGGCGATACCTGCGGCAATGTCTGGCGTCTGGACATTGGCCTGCCTGCGGTTGGCGATGACACGTCAGATATTTCAGAAGTGATTGATATTTTAAATGACTCGATTGTGACCAAGCTTGCTTCAACTGCAGGCAGTGCCCCTGCCGGGTTGCGTAAATTCCTGTTCCCGCCGGATGTGGTTTATGACGCCAATGGATTTGACGCCGTATTGATCGGCAGCGGCGATCGTGAACACCCGTTTGACGAAACGGTAATTAACCGGATGTACATGTTCAAGGACACGGGTATTATCACGACCCCTGTCAGGGGCACCGGTTCGACACAGTTTGTCGATAGGACAATACTGGAAGCTGACCTGTTTGATGCCACTACCAATTGTATCCAGAATGCAGCTGGTTGCACTGGCAGCGGGGACGAAACCAGTGTGGCTTTTGCTGAGGCACAACTCGTTGCCAAAGACGGTTGGTTTATCACGCTCGGTGCCGGTGAAAAACTGGTGGGTAATGCTGTGACCCTGAATAACATTACCTTCTTCAATACCAACCAGCCCAGCGCCGCCAGTACTCCCGGAGTCTGTACCAGTAATCTGGGGATCGCCAGGCAATACCAGGTAAACTATGACAACGCCACGGCCTTCCAGGACAAGAACCTGGACGGCAGTTTAACGGCCGCGGACCGGAGCACTATCCATCCGGGTGGCGGGTACCTGCCCTCACCGGTACCGGTTGTGGTGGAGATCGATGGCAACATCTATGAAGGTGTACTGTCCGGTGTGAAAGTTGACCAGCCGCCGGGTTCCGCACTGGGCGCCCGCTTGAGGAAATTCTGGTTCAAGGAATTTGAATAGGAAGCAGCAATGGATTGATGTGTAATAACGAAAGACCGGGGTTTATCCCCGGTCTTTTTTTTAAGTGCCTTTGATTAAAGGTGTCACTTCGAGCAAAGCGAGAAATCCTAGTCTCGATAAATAATTAAACTACTTACACCATTCCTTGATCATGTCCTGGGATTTAACAATCTCGGCCTGCCGCTCTTCTTCAGTCGCCCTGACCTTGCTGCCATCTTCCTGCACAAACTTCACCATGGGTTGATCATAACTTGCCAGCCGGGCCCGGGCCATTTCACAATTTTTCTTCTGGAGTTCCTGTTCCTGTTTCACCTCTTCCTCTTTCTTGGCAGTATCAAGACGGTCCTGCCGGAGTTTTACCGCTTTTTCTTCCTGCGCTTGAAGGTCCTTCAACGCTTTCTCCGTATCCACTTTGGGTGGGGGTTTTATCGTTTCAGCTTCTATGCCCGCTGGAGGGGGGGTTTGCGTGTACTGGACATTACCCTCCTCATCCACCCACTTGTATGTGCCGGCCAGGGCGTGACCGGACATCAGGAAAGTCAGTACGATGGGAAGAGCACGCATATCAATCAATTTGCTGGTTTTATTCATAATTTCATAGCCTTGAGTCAAACTCTGTATTACTGCACTGTTTCACAATATTATAGTGGCATATTAATAACCTCACCGCTATACTAAAAATCAGACAATAAAAGGTTGATTATGTTCGATTTTAAAGCCTCAAACGGATAAATTTATGAAAACAATATATGCCATTCTACCGGGTATTCTATTCAGCATGATGTGGTGTCAGGCCTATGCTGTAACCATATATGAATGTGTCGATGAAGCTGGGAACAGTGTATTCCAGGATCGCTGTCCGCCGGGCACCACCCCGGCTGGCGAAAAAAAATTCAGAACCGGCAGTGGTGCTGAACCCGCAAAACCGGCCCCGGTCAGTGGCGATGTACCGGATGTGGATATTACCCTGTACGCGTCACCTGAGTGTGATGCCTGCCTGATCCTGCGAGGCGTGCTGGAACAATACAGCGCGGTTTTTACAGAGAAAAATATCAATCAGAGTGATGATGTAAAGCGTGAATTACAGGAAAAAATGGGCGGCTCCACTAATCTGACTATTCCCACCACCATCGTTGGCGAGAAAATCATTACCGGTTTCAAAAAGGATGAACTGATCAGTACACTGGAAAGTGCCGGTTTCAAAAAGCCCGAACCGGAAGAAGCGCCCCCGGAAACCGAACCTGTAGAAGAATTTACACCCGCACCTGTGCCTGAGGCAGAACCGGAAATCTGATTCAATCTATAACGGTTAGTGTTCGACCTTGGCAAGGTCTTTGGGCAGTGAAAACACGACCTTTTCCTGTTTGCCCGGTGCTTCATTGAAACTCACCGCGCCCCATTCCTTGAGTTTCTGGATGACTTCTTCCACCAGAACTTCCGGGGCAGAAGCCCCTGCAGTCAGGCCAATGCGTTCCTTGCCATCCAGCCATTCTTTCTTGATCTCTGAGGCATTATCGATCAGGTAAGAAGGCACACCGACCTTCTGTGAAAGCTCTTTCAAGCGCGTGGAGTTGGAACTGTTGGGTGATCCCACAACCAGGATCAGATCACATTCACTGGTCAGTTTCTTGACTGCATCCTGGCGGTTCTGGGTGGCATAACAGATATCTTCTTTTTTCGGGCCCACAATATTCGGGAAACGTTTTCTGAGATTATCAATGACCTCGGCCGTATCATCCATGGACAACGTGGTTTGAGTAACAAAGGCGAGGAAATCAGGGTTCTTCACTTCCAGTTTCCAGACATCCTCGACTGATTCGACCAGATACATCCCACCCTGGCCGTTCCTGGACCGGTACTGGCCCAGTGTCCCTTCCACTTCCGGATGCCCTTCATGACCAATCAGGATACATTCCCTGCCCTCTTCCTGGTAATGCCCGACTTCCATATGCACCTTGGTCACCAGCGGACAGATGGCATCATAAACACGTAATTCGCGTCGGGCGGCCTCTTCACGGACCCGCATGGCCACACCGTGGGCGCTGAATATGACCGTCGAATTATCCGGAACCTCGTCGAGTTCCTCGACAAACACCGCGCCCTTGTTTCTCAATGAGTCCACGACGTATTTGTTATGCACTACTTCATGCCTGACATAGACTGGTGCACCAAAGAGATCCAGGGCCCGTTCAACAATTTCAATAGCACGATCTACACCGGCACAGAAACCACGTGGATTAGCGAGGATGATTTGCATTGGGTACCTTTAAAACCAGTTAAATTTAATTTTTCGAAACTACGTTGCTTTCTAACCAGTGTCAACTACCGGTCTTGCCGTTTGGTTTTTTTTCTTCATTAAACCAGATTGTGTCAATAATCAGCATTATGGCGCCAATGGTAATGGCACTGTCAGCAATGTTAAATGCCGGCCAATGCCAGTCCAGGTAATAAACATCAATAAAGTCGACCACATAACCCAGCATTATCCGGTCCCAGAGATTACCTGTAGCACCACCCAGAATCAGGGCCAGGGCACTGGCCATCCAGCGGTTTTTGGCTGGCAGATTCGCGAGCCAGAAGATAATCGCAATACTGACCGTTCCGGCCAGTACAATGAAAAACCAGCGTTGCCATCCGCCGGCCTGACTGAGTATGCTGAAAGCTGCCCCGGTATTGTGCATTAACGTGAAATTCAGGCCCGGTATCAACTCTACCTGCGTATGCATGGTCAGATAATGTGTGGCTGCCGCTTTCGTGATCTGATCCACGATCACGACCAGGACGGACAGCCATAACCAGTTCAATGTCTTGTTAATATGCATCGTAATTTATTATGCAAACTGACGTGTCTCACCCGGCCCATCGACATTGCCTATGCAACGGCCGCACAGCTCGGGATGATTTTTGTCCTTGCCCACTTCTTCACGATGGTGCCAGCAACGGACACATTTAGCATGTGTCGACGCAGCAACCTTGATCCAGATACCATTAATTTCTGGCTGGATCGCAGAAGAAACTTTTTTCTCTGCTGGATGTACACGTGCATAGGAAGTAATCAGCACAAAACGCAATTCATCTTTTAGTCCATACAACAGTGTTGCGATCTTTTCATCACAGTACAGATCAATCTCTGCATCCAGGCCAGCCCCGATTTCGCCGGAAACGCGTACTTTTTCCAGTTCCTTGCTGACGGCATCACGTATCGCAATGATCTGGTCCCAGTAGGCAAGTGATTCGTCCATGCCGGTTAAATCAGTAAAGCCGTGATACCACTCTTCCAGGAAAACAGATTCACTGCGTTTGCCCGGTATAAATTTCCATATTTCATCCGCGGTAAAACTCAGTACCGGTGCAAACCAGCGCGCCAGTGCTTCAATAATGTGATACATCGCGGTTTGTGCAGAGCGCCGTGGCAGGCTGTTTTTTCCGGTAGTGTATTGACGGTCCTTGGTGATATCCAGATAAAAACCGCCCATTTCCACAACACAGAACTGATGCAGTTTCTGATAGATGAGATGAAACTGATAGGTATCGTATGCGCTGATAATTTCTTTCTGTAAACTGGCCGCCTTGAATACCGCCCAGCGATCCAGTTCCAGCATCTGGTCCATGGCTACGCAATCTGTCTCCGGATTAAAGTCATGCAAATTGGAAAGCAGATAACGCGCCGTATTGCGCAGACGCCGGTAGGCATCAGCCATGCGTTTCAGTATCTCATCAGAAACACCCATTTCATTGCGGTAATCCGTAGCTGCAACCCACAAACGCAGGATATCCGCACCCAGTGTTTTCATTACCTGCTGTGGCGCCACGACGTTCCCTTTGGACTTGGACATTTTCATGCCCTTCGCATCCACGGTAAAACCATGCGTTAATACAGCTTTATAGGGCGCCTGGTTTTTTATGCCCACAGATGTCAACAACGATGACTGGAACCAGCCGCGATGCTGATCCGAACCTTCGAGATAAAGATCAGCGGGAGAATGCAGTCTGTCATCTGCATCAAGGACTGCGGTATGGGTTACACCGGAATCAAACCACACATCCAGCGTATCCATGACCTTGTCATAATCAGCGATCTCTTTGTGCAGTAATTCCGCACCATCCAGATCAAACCACGCATCAATACCTTTTCCTTCCACCCGCTTCGCTACTTCTTCGATCAGGCGCAGTGTTTCCGGATGCAACTCACCGGTGGTTTTATTGATAAAAACGGTAATGGGTACGCCCCATGTACGTTGCCGGGAAATACACCAGTCGGGTCGGTTAAACACCATGATCGAAATTCGTTCATGTCCCCACTTTGGTATCCAGTCTACTTTTTCAATCTCTTCCAGTGCTTTTCGTCTTAGACCTTTTTTGTCCATACTGATAAACCATTGTGGTGTGGCGCGGAAGATGATTGGGGTCTTGTGCCTCCAGCAATGCGGATAACTGTGCTGCACGGATTCGACATGCAGCAAATTTCCCTTTTCCTTCAAAACTTCAATCACATGATCATTCGCCTTGAATACATTTTCTCCACCGAATAATTCTGTTTCTGGAAGAAAACAACCATTACCACCGACCGGATTATCAATTGGCAGGTTATAGCGCGTACCCACAATGTAGTCATCGATACCATGACCGGGCGCGGTATGTACAGCACCAGTACCTGCATCCATGGTTACATGGTCTCCGACTATAACCGGGACCTCCCGATCATAAAATGGATGTTTTAACTTAATTCCTTCCAAGTCGGAACCCAGGCAATGCCCTGTATGCTGTATATCCGGGTTAATTAGAGGATCAATTCCATAACGTTTTAATGCTTCGTTTTGAAGTTGACCAGCCAAAACTAAATACTCATCTCCAATATCAGTAACATGATAATTTTTATTGCCATTCAGACTGACAGCACGGTTTGCAGGCAACGTCCAGGGAGTTGTTGTCCAGATAACAAATGACACTGGTTTATCTTTTGCTTGAGGTTTATTCCACATGATTTTCCAGAATTTATCCTTGTCAATAACTTCAAATTTCACATCAATTGCCGGCGAAGATTTTTCTTCGTATTCAACTTCTGCTTCTGCCAGCGCTGATCCGCACTCGATACACCAATGCACCGGTTTGAATCCCCTGATTACATGGCCACAGTCAATCATTTTGCCCAGTGTCCGAATGATATTGGCTTCAGTGTGATAATCCATGGTGAGATAAGGTTGCTGCCAGTCACCGAGCACACCAAGCCGTTGAAAATCATCCCGCTGCTTGTTGACCTGTTTGCCAGCATAATCACGGCAGGCATCACGAAATGTTTTCGCATCGATCTTGTGCCCGGCTTTGCCTATTTTTTTTTCCACCATCAGTTCTATCGGCAAACCATGACAATCCCAGCCCGGCACATAGGGCGCATCGAAGCCACCCAGGCTTCGCGATTTGACTATAATATCTTTCAGTATTTTGTTGACGGCATGCCCGATGTGTATATCGCCATTTGCATAGGGCGGCCCGTCGTGCAGGATAAACTGTGCCCGGCCTTTATGGTGCTCACGGATCTTCTGATAAAGGCCCATTGCTTGCCATTTAACAAGCAGTTCCGGCTCGCGCTGGGCGAGGTTGGCTTTCATGGCAAAATCTGTCCTGGGCAGATTTAGTGTGTTTTTATAGTCAGTCATGGTTCTTGCTGGTTATTATTGCTTTTGTTCCTGGAAAAACTCCCTGGCTTCTGCTTCATCATTTTTCATCTGTGCTATCAGATCGTTAATGGTATCAAACATTTCTTCTTTCCTGAGTTGTTTTAATAATTCAACGGCGACATAAGCACCATACACATTCTGATCAAAATCCAGTATGTGGGCCTCAAGATTGATTGTCTTTCCACCAAACATGGGTCGCGTTCCTATGGAAACCACTGCTTTTTCCAGATCACTACCCAGGCCATGAACCCGTGCTGCAAAAATACCGGAGACCGGGCTTTTCGACCTGTGCAGATTGATATTGATGGTCGGATAACCCAGTTCACGACCTCGTTTTTCACCATGTACAATACGGCCATTGATTGCATAGGGCCGGCCCAGTAATTTTTCTGCCAGTGTCATATCACCGGCTGCCAGTGCTTCCCTCACCCAGGAACTGCTGATCCGTCGATCCTCTATCTTGCAGGTAGCCGTACAATCAAGTGTAAAGCCGTATATCTTTCCGGACCGGGTGAGTATGTGAATATCACCCTCACGTTTATTTCCGAAACGAAAATCATTGCCAACGATCAGGTGCTGTACTCCAAGTTTTTCCACCAGAACATTCCTGATAAAATCTTCTGCCGGCAAATTTGCGAGCGCATGATTAAAACGCAAACATACGACCCGATCGATTTCAGCCAGTCTCAAATACTCCAGTTTTTCCCTGAGCCGCATCAATCTCGCAGGCGCCCGTTCAGGATGCAGAAATTCCTGCGGATGTGGTTCAAAAATCACTATGCCTGCAGGCTGATGAGTTGCTGTTGATGCTGATTGCAACTGCCTGATGATGGTCTGGTGACCCAGATGCACACCATCAAAATTTCCAATAGTTGCCACGCAGCCCTTATGGCTGGCATGCAGATTATGCAGATCGCGTATGAATTCCATCGTCGCAAAAGGCGTGATTTTATATTCTTTAACTGTCCATTGTCATGTGCCTGAGCCGTAACCCACTCATCCACAACACTCCGCTATAAATAACCATGCCGAGTACGATCCACTGGGCTAGATACCTGGCCCGGTTGAAAACATCCCATTGCAACCAGATTTCTACCGGTGGCACCAGGTACAGCAAGGCAACACTCATCAACATGCAGGCCATGATTACCCTGCACAGAAAAAGGCCCCAGCCTTTCTGTATCTGGTAAACATTTCTTTTTTGCAGAAAATAAAACAGCAGTCCGGCATTGATAAAAGATGCAAGCGAGGTTGCCAGTGCGAGGCCTGCATGTGCCAGCGGCATGACCAGCAACACGCTCAGGACAATATTCGACACCACTGCGACTATGCCGATCTTGACTGGTGTCTTCGTATCCTGCCTGGAAAAATATCCGCTGGCGAATACCTTGATTAATACGAATCCGGACAATCCCGTGGCATAGGCAACCAGGCTCCGCGTGGTCATTTCGACATCCCGCGGGTTATATTCTCCATATTGAAACAGGGTCGTCAGTAACGGCCCGGCCAGCAATATCAGTCCGAGTGTGGCGGGGATGGTAATCAACATAACCCAGCGCAATGCCCAGTCCAGCATCCGGCTGAATTTTTCTGCAGATTTTTCCGCATATAAACGGGACAGGTCCGGTAATATCACCGTCGCCAATGCGACACCAAACACACCCTGCGGAAATTCCATCAATCGTTCTGAATAATACAGCCAGGAGATGCTGCCGGTCTGCAGGAAGGACGCGATCCACATCGCTACCATCAGGTTGATCTGGGTAATCGATACCGCAAACAGTGCCGGTATCATTAGATTGATAATGCGCTTTACGCCTTCGTAATTACGGTTGGGGACTGGCCTGGGTAATAATTTCAGTCGTAACAAAAACGGGACCTGGAACAGTAGTTGCACCACTCCCGCAATCAAAACACCCCAGGCCAGCGCCATGATCGGCTCTTCCAACCGGGGCGCGAGATAAATAGCACACAGTATCAATGAGACATTCAGCAATACGGGTGTAAACGCTGGCACAGCAAAACGGCCCCAGGTATTCAGTATACCGCCGGCCAGTGCCGTCAGTGAAATAAACAGGATGTACGGGAAGGTGATCATCAACATACTGACGGCCAGATCATACCGGCCCCCGTTAGAGATAAATCCGGGTGCAAAAATCATGATCAGGATGGGTGCTGCGATGACCCCGATCAGTGAGATAACAAACAAGATAAGTCCCAGTGTTCCGGCAACATGGTTAATCAACGTCTGGATTTCTTTACGGCTTTTCTGGCTCTTGTATTCGCTCAGGACCGGGACGAAGGCCTGCGAAAATCCGCCTTCTGCGAACAGGCGACGCAGATAGTTGGGAATTTTGAAGGCCACAAAAAAAGCATCAGCCCCGGCGCCGGCACCGAAAAAGTGGGCTATGACCATGTCACGTATCAATCCGAAGACACGGGAGATCATGGTCATCAGACTGATCATCAAAGTCGATTTAAGGAGAAACTTGCTCAGACGGTTAACCTCATTAACCCAGGAGTTTATCGAAAATACGTATCTGCCTGTTTGTTAAAGTATTTTAAATTTGCCGAGAATAGCATATTCACCGCTCAGGATTGACAAATGCTTTCAAGATCAGCATAGTGACGCGCCTTCAGAAACTAACAGGAGCATTACCTTGGCCAATATTGCCTCAGCAAAAAAACGTGCCCGTCAAAGTGAAAATAGACGGCAGCAGAATGCCACTAACCGGTCCATGCTGCGCACTTCTTTGAAAAAAGTAGCGATCCTAGCCCAGACCAAGGACAAGAAAGCCATTACTGAAGCAGTCAACACTGCCGTCCCACTGGTTGATCGCATGGCAAAAAAAGGCCTGATACACAAGAACAAGGCAGCCCGTCATAAACACCAGATGAATGAACTGCTACGCAGCCTGTAATACAGGTTGCAGGTATCAGTTAAAATAACTTTCGTTAATACCGGACCCTTCTTTTATACTAAAACCAGATTATCCCGGTGTATGAGTTCAGGCTCATCGATATAACCTATTAATTCTTCAAACTGGTTGCTGGGCTTGCCGATAATCTTGCGGGCGTCACTGGCACCATAATTCACCAAACCACGGGCAATCTCGGTTCGGTCCTCGGCCACACAGGAAACAATTTCACCACGCCGGAAATCCCCTTCCACAGCCCGGACGCCCACGGCCAGCAGGCTCTTGCCCTGGTCACGCAGAACGTTGACTGCCCCGGGATCCAGAACCAATCGGCCATGCACCTGTGACAATCCCGCCAGCCATTGCTTGCGGGCGGTTAGCGGGGCATGGTTGCTGGTCAGCAAGGTACCGGTATTCTGTCCCTCG
>Ga0326597_10001131_pt1 | contig 44142 bp, 33 predicted proteins | sample RVTome_12_FD_203789 | JGI IMG/M metagenome (GOLD analysis project Ga0326597, IMG submission 203789) | Soil microbial communities from uranium-contaminated site in the Upper Colorado River Basin, Wyoming, United States - RVT100D185 | ecosystem: Environmental > Terrestrial > Soil > Contaminated >...
AGCAAGCGCAACGCCGCAGATGGCCGGCCAGCAGCGCGCCCGAAGGGAGCCCCCCGAAAGCACCATGACCGCGTTGCGGTGCTGGACAAGGACCGGGCCATGGCCTGCGCACCGCGCCTTGTCCTGGTACTTTCGGGGGGCTCTGAATGTACCTTCAAGAGTGAAGCAGTACACTAGTGTACTGTTGCCCTCCTGGCGGCACTTTCAAGGTGTAGGTCGGGCTTCAGCCCGACATCCGGGGCCGCGTCGGGCTGAAGCCCGACCTACAAACACCGGTGCACGATTCGACCGGGGTAGGTTGGGCAAAGCGCAGCGTGCCCAACATTTCAGGCTTCGATGGCAACGCCCACCGATCGCGCCACCACCGCCCGCGCCAAGTCGATGACTGCGCTTCAGCCATGGCGCCGGTGATGGGCACGCTCCGCCTTGCCCATCCTACGAAGCGACAAAACACCGGCCCGCGGCCTTCCTGTGGATCGGGCCACCGCCCGGGCCTGGGCCGGCCAGCGGAGGTCAGAGCGCCAGCGCGGCCCGCGTCCCCTCGGCGATGGCGCGCTTGGCGTCGAGCTCGGCGGCGACGGCGGCGCCGCCGACCACCGCGACCGGCAGGCCGGCCGCCGTCAGTTCGGCGGCCAGAGCCCGGTTCGACTCCTGTCCGGTGCAGAGGACCACGCTGTCGACCGCGAGCAGTCTTGGCTGGCCGTCGGCAGTCAGGTGCAGGCCGGCGTCGTCGATGCGTTCGTAGGTGACCCCGGCGAGCATCTGCACCCCCTTGCGCGCCAGCTCGGTACGGTGGATCCAGCCGGTCGACTTGCCCAGCCGCGCCCCCGGTTTTTCCGCCTTGCGCTGCAGCAGCCAGATTGCGCGCGGCGACGGCGCCGGGGCGGCCGTCACCCCCTCGATCCCCGCCCGCGCCGAAAGCGTCGGGTCGATGCCCCAGGCGGCCCAGAAGGCGTCGGGCTCGAGCGCGGTCGACGGGCCGGCGTGGGCCAGCAGCTCGGCGACGTCGAAACCGATGCCGCCGGCGCCGACGATGGCGACGCGCCGGCCGACCCTGCCAGGGTCGCGGATGGCCTCGACGTAGCCCAGGCACTTGGGGTGGTCGACGCCGGGAATCGGCGGCACGCGGGGCACCACGCCGGTGGCCAGGATGACGTGGTCGAAACCGTGGTCGACGAGCTCGGCCGTCGTCACCGCGCGGCCGAGACGCAGCTCGACCCGGTGCAGCTCCAGCTGGCGTCTGAAGTAGCGCAGGGTCTCGCGGAACTCCTCCTTGCCGGGGATGCGCCGGGCCAGGTTGAACTGGCCGCCGATGGCGTCGGCGGCATCGAACAGCGTCACCCGGTGGCCGCGGCTGGCGGCGGTGGCGGCCGCGGCCAGGCCGGCCGGACCGGCGCCGACCACGGCGATCCGCTTCGCCGCCGTAGCCGGCGTGCTCGGCCACTCGGTCTCGTGGCAGGCGCGCGGATTGACCAGGCAGCTGGCAAGGCGCCCGGTGAAGATGTGGTCGAGGCAGGCCTGGTTGCAGGCGATGCAGGTGTTGATCTCGTCGCCGCGTCCGCTGTGCGCCTTGGCCACGAACTCCGGGTCGGCCAGGAACGGCCGCGCCATCGACACCATGTCGGCGTCGCCACGCGCCAGCACCGCCTCGGCCACTTCCGGGGTGTTGATCCGGTTGGTGGTGATCAACGGAATGGTGACCGCGCCCATCAGCTTGGCGGTGACCCGGGTGAAGGCGGCGCGCGGCACCATGGTGGCGATGGTCGGGATGCGCGCCTCGTGCCAGCCGATGCCGGTGTTGAGCAGGTTGACCCCGGCCGCCTCGAGCCCCTGCGCCAGCGCGACCACCTCCTCCCAGTTGCTGCCGCCCTCGACCAGATCGAGCATGGAGAGGCGGAAGATGATGATGAACTGTGGCCCGACCGCGGCGCGCACCCGGCGCACCACCTCCAGCGGCAGGCGGCTGCGGTTGGCGAAGCTGCCGCCCCAGCGGTCGTGGCGCCGGTTGACTCGCGCGGCGATGAACTGGTTGAGGAAGTAGCCCTCGGAACCCATGATCTCGACGCCGTCGTAGCCGGCATCCCGGGCCAGTCGCGCGCAGTGGGCGAAGTCGGCGATCTGCTTTTCGATGCCGGCGTCGTCGAGGGCGTGCGGCGCATGGCGGTTGATCGGCGAGCGGATGGCCGAAGCCGAGACGGCGTGCTCGTGGTAGGCGTAACGGCCGGTGTGCAGCACCTGCAGGCAGATGCGGCTGCCGGCGGCGTGGACGGCGTCGGTGATGACCCGGTGGCGCGCCGCATCGGCCGCGCTCTCGAGCAGCCCCTCGCCCTCGAACCCGGCGCTCTCGCGGTTGGGGAAAAAGCCGCCGGTGACCATCAGGCCGACCCCGCCGCGCGCCCGCTCGGCGTAGAAGGCGGCCAGGCGATCGTAGCCGTCCGCCAGTTCCTCCAGACCGGTGTGCATGGAGCCCATCAGGATCCGGTTGGGCAACTCGACGAAGCCGAGATCGAGCGGGCGGAACAGGTGCGGATAGGGGGTCATGCAGCGGTCCTGCGGCGGGAACGGGCCATTCTCCTGGCTGCGGCCGGACGGATCAACCGCGGTGGCGATGGCGGCGGATGGCGCCGGTCAAGTCCTTGACGCAGCGCAGCATACCGTGTTTCATGGCGGGCTACCGGGCGGCGCCATGGTCCCCCGCCGCACCGACCCCATTCCGGGCCGACCACCCACGAATCGCGGAGTGAGAGCGTCATGTCCGACACCGCCACCCTGACCGTCGACGGTCACAGTTACCAACTTCCGATCGTTACCGGCAGCGAAAACGAGCGCGCCCTCGACATCTCCAAGCTGCGCAACCAGAGCGGCCTGATCACCCTCGATCCCGGCTACGGCAACACCGGCAGCTGCCAGAGCGCGATCACCTTCATCGACGGCGACCAGGGCATCCTGCGCTACCGCGGCATCCCGATCGAGCAGTTCGCGCAGAGCCCGAACTTCGGCGAGGTCGCCTGGCTGCTGATCTTCGGCCACCTGCCGACCCAGGATGAGTACGACGGCTTCTCGAAGTCGCTGACCGAACACGCCTTCCTCGACGAGAGCATGAAGCACCACTTCGAGGGCTTCCCGCGCTCGGCGCCGCCGATGGCGATGATGTCGGCGATGATCAACGCGCTGTCCTGCTTCCATCCCGAGTTCCACGAAATCGACGACGAGGTCACCATCCGCCGCGCCGCGGCCCGGCTGATCAGCAAGGTGCGCACCATCGCCGCCTACGCCTACCGCCAGTCCAAGGGGCTGCCCTACGTCTACCCGGACCCGCAGCTGCGCTACGTGCCCAACTTCCTGCACATGATGTTCTCGACTCCGTACGACCAGTTCATCTGCGACGACGTGGCCCGCGATGCGCTGAACCTGGTGCTGATCCTGCACGCCGACCACGAACAGAACTGCTCGACCTCGACGGTGCGCATGGTCGGCTCCAGCCAGGCCAACCTGTTCGCCTCCTGCGCCGCCGGCGTCTGTGCCCTGTGGGGCCCGCTGCACGGCGGCGCCAACGTCGAGGTGCTGCGCATGCTGCAGACCATCCACGACGGCAACATGAGCGCCGACGACTACGTCAAGCTGGCCAAGGACAAGGAGAGCAAGGTGCGGCTGATGGGCTTCGGCCACCGCGTCTACAAGAACTTCGACCCGCGCGCCAAGATGCTCGGCGGCATCGCTGAAAAGCTGCTGGCCCAGCTCGGCGTCAACGACCCGCTGCTCGACATCGCCCGCCGGCTCGAGGAGATCGCGCTGGAGGATCCCTACTTCGTCGAGCGCCGGCTCTACCCCAACGTCGACTTCTACAGCGGCATCATCATGCGCGCCATCGGCATCCCGACCGACATGTTCACGGTGATGTTCTCGATCGGGCGCATGCCGGGCTGGATCGCCCACTGGTGGGAACAGAACCAGGAGGGGGTCAGCCGCATCGCGCGGCCGCGCCAGGTCTACACCGGCAACCAGGTGACCGACTACACGCCGATCGAACAGCGCGGCTGAGCTCAGCGCGGCGGGGCGATCTCGTCGTCGCTGACCGGGTTGCCGTTGGTCGGGCAGCTGCCGTCGACCGAGCACGGCGTCGGCGCCGGCAGCGGGGCGTTGCCGATGCGCCGCGCCGGCGCCCCGGCCGTCGCCCAGTCGATCTCGACCGGCGCCACCTCGTCGGCCGGAAACGGCACCACGCGCGCCCCCGTTTCGAGGAGCTCGAGCACCTGGTAGGTCTCGCCGTCGAGCAGCACGACATCGCCGGGCTGGAAGTTCGGGTTGTTCATCGCGTCGTTTTCCCATGTGGATGGTACGGAGGTGCAGCGCACAAGTGTCTCTGTTGGGCACGCTGCGCTTTGCCCAACGAAACTGTCATCGGGCGACCACAAGGGTCGCCCCTACGGTCATGTGGGGTCAGGCGGTCCACGGTCATATCCCGTAGGGGCAGGCCTTGTGCCTGCCCAGGACGCCTAGGCAACCAACGCCCCGCCGGTGCGCCAGGCGGTTTGACGCCGTCGCGGCAGGATCAGAAGTCGTAGCGGAAGGTCGCGCCGGCGCGGAAGCGGGTCTCCTGGCCGAGGCTGCCCGCAAGGTCGCCGTCATCGACCAGGGTATGGTGCATGCCGAACATGCCGATCAGGCTCCAGTCCGAATCGAAGCGGTAGCTGGCGTTCAAACTGAGCCCGAGGTCGCGGACGCCGTGGCCGTTGGCGGCCGCCTCCGCCAGCGAGGCGTCGGTCAGGGCGCGCTGGCGCAGGTAGTCGTCGCTGGCCCAGGTGGCGCTGCCGGAGAGCATCAGGGTCAGGCGCTCGCTCTGCTCCAGGGCGTAGCTGCCGCTCAGGCCGAGCAGCCCGGCCTCGCCACCGAGCGGATTGCCGCCCAGGGTGTGGCTGCTGAGCTGCCACGGGCCGTTGCGCCAGGCGAGGAAGCCGCCGGCCTCGATGGCGTCACGCGGCGCCATGCCGGGGAAGAACTCGCGTGACCCCAGCCCGTCGTCGGTGCGGTAACGGACCAGGGGTCCGTAGAGCAGGCTGGAGTCGTCGCCGGCCAGGGCCTGGAACGGCAGCCGCAGCAGCGGCGAACTGTCGCCCTCGAACAGGGCGCCATAGCCGTGCTCGCGGTCGAGCGTGGCCAGGCCGAGGTCGCTCGACAGCGGATCCGGGAAGGGCTCCAGCCGCTCGTCTGCGTGCAGCGCCGCGCCGCCGGCGAGCGGCAGGCAGAGGGCGATCAGCAGAGGGCGCAGGCGTGGCATCGTAATCGTGGCCAGGAGGACATTTGTCATCTCATTACAGACCAAACCGGAGCTGCCGGCAACCGGTCATGCAAGCCTTTGATTGACGGCGGCATTCACTGCTGTCCCAGCAACAAACAGCGGCCATAGTTACAAGTGGCTGTCATTTCAGGATTCATCCACGTGCGCTGAAGGTCGATGCCCCGAACGAGTGCATCAGTGCGCTCCTGCTCCCCCGGGGAGAAGGAGAGGATGAGTGGGATTGAAAGCAAAGGGTTGGCTTGTTTGATCCCCTCACCCCAACCCTCTCCCTGAGGGAGAGGGAGTTTGACGGTAGCGACCGACGGCGGTGATTCATCCCTGTTCGGCACCGTCCGGTGACGGCACGCAGCCACCCTTGGGCATGCGCTTGCCGTAGGCCTTGCTCTCCGGGTGGTCGGAACCCCACTGGCAGAGGTAGCAGCGGGTCATGGCCATCAGCTCGTCGAGGCAGGCGTCGACCGCCCGTCCCGAGGTGTCGAGGGTGTGGTTGGCGGCGCGGTACTCGGTCTCGCGCTCGGCGAGGATGCGCTTGAGGTCGTCCATCGCCTCCTGGCTCGCCTGCACCGGACGCAGGTCGCCCTGGACGACCACGCGCGACATGTGCTCCTCGGGCGTGGCCCGGACCCAGACGGTGTAGTACGAGCCGAGCAGGTCGGCGTAGGTGGCCGGCTCCGAGACCAGGCTGCCGCCGGCCTCGATGACCGAGGTCTCGTAGTTGTCGCGCACGTGCTGCAGCGCCTGGCGCTCGAGCCGCCGGTAGGCCTTCTGCCCACCGAGGGCGAACAGCTCGCTCATCGACATGCCACTCAGGTGCTCGATGACGTCGCCGATGCGGATGAACGGCACGCCGACCGCTTCCGCAAGGGCCTGGCCGAGGGTCGACTTGCCGGCCCCGCGCAGACCGATCAGGGCGACCCCGCGCACCCGCCCCTCCGGGTTGGCGAAGTGCTTGAGCAGCAGCGCCTGGGCCGCCTGCTCCTGTTCCGGGGTCAGCTGGTCGAGGAACTGCAGCAGCGAGCTCGGCGTGCGCGCCGCCGGCGCCGCGTCCGGCAGCAGCTCGTGCGGCGCGACGTCCATCGCCTGGGCGATCTGCCACAGCAGGGCGATGGAGACGTTGGCCTTGCCCCCCTCGAGCTGGGCCAGGTAGCGCTCGGAGACCCCGGAGTGGGCGCCCAGCTGCTTGCGGGTCATGCCGCGCCGGGCGCGCATGCCGCGCACCCGCTCGCCGATGGCGACGATGTAGGCATCGACGTCGTCGCCCGACGCCGGCCCGCCGGGTGCCGCCGGCGCGTCCCGGTCCGGGAGTTCCTGCAGGTCGTCGGCGCGGCGCAACTCAGTAGGTCTCGACGTGGTAGCGGCCGGTGCGGCGCATCTCCGCCGACTGCTCGGCCCAGTCCAGACCGTGCTCCCGGCAGATGTCGCGGAACGCCGCCTCGACCCCCTGCTCCATCCCCTTCAAACCGCAGATATAGACGTGGGTCATGGCGCTGCGCAGCAGTTCGGCCAGGTCGTCGCCGCGCTTGCGCATGCGGTCCTGGACATACTCCTTGGGCTGGTCGGCGAGGCGCGAAAAGACCAGCTCGGCGTCGATCAGCTCCTTGGGCAGCCGGGTCAGCGGCCCGAAGTAGGGCAGCTCCTCCGGCGTGCGCGCGCCGAAGAAGAGCAGCAGCTTGCCGGGCGCGTCGGGCTGGGCGCGGCGGCGGCGCTCGGTCATGGCGCGGAACGGCGCGGCCCCGGTGCCGGTGCAGATCATGATGATGTTGGCGTCCGGGTGGTTGGGCATCAGGAAGGTGCTGCCGAACGGCCCGGTCACCTGCACCTCGTCGCCCTTGGCGCGGTCGCAGATGAAGTTCGACGCCAGCCCCTGGACCACCGAGTCGCCGGCCTCGTGGCGGGTGCGCTTCACCGTCAGCGCCAGGTTGTTGTAGCCGGGGCGCTCGCCGTCGCGCGGGCTGGCGACGGAGTAGAGGCGCACGTGGTGCGGCTTGCCCTGGTCGTCGGTGCCCGGCGGGATGATGCCGATGCTCTGGCCCTCGAGCACCGGGAACGGCGTCGGCCCGAAGTCGAGCACGATGTGGTGGATGTCCGACCCCGCCTCGGCGGCGGTCAGCCGGTAGTTGCCGGCGACGCGCGCGGTGACCGGCCGGTCGCGGGTGTAGAGGTTGACGTAGGGGTGCGCGGCCGAGAACGGCGGCAGCACCTTGCCGCCCTCGCCCGCGTGGGCGGTCTGCAGCAGGTCCGAGGCGTCGGGCTCGTTGGCGTCGGGCAGGTCGGGCGCCTCCTCGCCGTAATCCTCCTGCTCCGGCAGTTCGTCCCAGGAGAACTGCGCCGCCAGGTCGTACGGCGTCTCGACCGTGCGCCAGTTGTCGATCGCCCCGGTCGGGCACGGCGAGATGCAGTCGCGGCAGAACTTGCACTTGTCCACGTCGACGACGTAGTTGTCCTCGTTGTGGGTGATCGCATCGATCGGGCAGGTCTCCTCGCAGGTGTTGCAGCGGATGCACACCTCGGGGTCGATCAGGTGCTGGCGGATCAGGCTCATGATGTCTCCTCGCCCGGTTCAACTGCGGCTCGACGGTGTAATTCGGTTGTCATCTCGCTGGCCTCTCTGCAGGTCGGGCTTCGTTCCACCGACCTCTTTGTAGGTCGGGCTTCAGCCCGACATGTCGGGCTGAAGCCCGACCTACACCACTCGTCAGGGCTGTGCAGTCGGGCCGCGGCCCGACCCACGGCCCGTTCGGCCACCGCCCCTCACGAGGCCAGCTGCACATACTCGAAGTCGCCCGGCTGGTTGTCGATGCCGACCTTGGGCTCGGCGATCCAGCTGGCGTACTGGCCCGGCTGCTGGACCGGCTGCATCAGGCTGTTGATGTGCTCGAGGTCCGCGCGCGCGGGCAGCCACTGGTCGCGCTCCGCCTGCCAGGCGTCGGCGCTGACGACGCTGCCGTCCGGGGTCACCGACAGCTCGGCGAATTCGCCGATGCGGCGGCTGAAGGCCGGGTGCGGCAGCTGCACCTCGAACTCGATGCCGGTCTTGGCGATGATCTTGTTCCAGCGCTTGACGCCGCCCTCGGCGTCCTTGACGTAGTCGTCGCGCAGGCGCGCGTTGATGGCGTTGAGCGCCGGTTCGTCGACCGTCTTGAACTCGCCGTCGACGTACTTCAGCACCGGGTAGGTGCTGCCGTCGAGCTGGTGGTCGTCGTCGAGCTTGGTCTCCTGGTAGCGCCCCTTGAGCCCGGCATTGTAGGCGTTGGCGGCGTTGGTCGAGACCTCGGCGCCGAACAGGTCCAGGGTCACGGCGAAGTGGAAGTTGATCTTCTTCTGGATGGTCGGCAGGTCGATGACGCCGAGCTGGCGCACCGCCTCGACGTTGTTCGGATCGTCGATGCCGGCCTCCTTCATCGCCTCGCAGGTGCGCTGGATGACGCGGCCGACGCCGCTCTCGCCGACGAACATGTGGTGCGCCTCCTCGGTCAGCATGAAGCGGCAGGTGCGCGACAGCGGATCGAAGCCCGACTCGGCCAGCGACGCCAGCTGCATCTTGCCGTCACGGTCGGTGAAGTAGGTGAACATGAAAAACGACAGCCAGTCCGGGGTCGCCTCGTTGAAGGCGCCGAGCAGGCGCGGCTTGTCGGCGTCGCCGGAGTGGCGGCGCAGCATCGCCTCGGCCTCCTCGCGGCCGTCGCGGCCGAAGTACTTCTGCAGCAGGTAGACCATCGCCCACAGGTGACGGCCCTCCTCGACGTTGACCTGGAACAGGTTGCGCAGGTCGTACAGCGACGGCGCGGTGCTGCCGAGGTGGCGCTGCTGCTCGACCGAGGCCGGCTCGGTGTCGCCCTGGACCACGAGCAGGCGGCGCAGCAGCGAGCGGTACTCGCCCGGCACCTCCTGCCAGGCCGGCTCGCCCTTGTGGCGGCCGAAGTTGATCTTGCGCCCCTCCTCCTGCGGCGCCAGCAGGATGCCCCAGCGGTAGTCGGGCATCTTGACGTAGCCGAACTTGGCCCAGCCGGCCGGGTCGACCCCGACCGCGGTGCGCAGGTAGACCTGGGCCTCCTGGAACCCCTCCGGGCCCATGCTCTTCCACCAGTCGATGTAGCCGGGGTGCCACTCCTCCAGCGCGCGCTTGAGGCGGCGGTCGCTGGCGAGGTCGACGTTGTTCGGGATCAGGTCGTCGTAATTGACTTGGACGTTCACATCGGACATGGCTTCAAACCCTCTCTAGGTTGTAATTCGGTCGGGCCCCGCTGCCGTAGAGCTTCAGGGCGCCCTGTTCGCTGACGGCGTTGGGCCGCTGGAAGATCCAGTTCTGCCAGGCGCTGAGGCGGCCGAAGATCTTGGTCTCGACCGTCTCCGGGCCGGCGAAGCGCAGGTTGGCCTCGAGGCCGGTCAGGGCGTCGGGGGAGAAGCTGGCGCGCTCCTCCAGCGCCATGCGCACCTCGTCCTCCCAGTCGATGTCGTCGGGGGCGAAGGTGACCAGGCCAGCGGCCAGCGCGGCGCCGCCGTCGAGCGCCTGGCCGACCAGGGCGTGCGCCCGGTCGACGCTCTCCGGCTCGCCGAGGAAGCGGGTGGCCAGCCGGGTCAGGCCGTTGCCCATCGGCAGCGGACCGAAGTTCATTTCGCCCAGGCGGACGGTCGCCGCCGGCGTGCTGTCGCCCTCGACCTGGCCGTCGAGCATGTAGCTGCGGTCGCTGGCGAACAGCAGCTCGGCCAGCAGGCCGACAAAGCAGCTGCCCGGCTCGACCAGGGTGAAGGTGGTGCGCGAGGTGACGTCGACGCGCTTGAGCGTGCGCTTCCAGTAGAGCACGATCTCGCGCACCAGCCAGTGGTCGGCGTGGGCCTGGAGCTGGGCGTCGTAGGCGGCGACGGCGTCGCCGTCACCGACGGCCTTGAACACCCACGTGCCGATCTCGCCCTCGTTGCTGCGCAGGTGCAGGATGGCGTCGTCGAGTTCGCGCGCCAGCGCCAGCGGCCAGTAGTCGACCCCGGCGGCGGCGATGCCGGCGAGGTCGGCCGGCGGCGCGGCGGTCGGCGCCTTGAGGGTCAGGGTGGCGACGCGGCCGGTGCGGTCGATGGCGACCGTGAGGTTCGGGTAGTCGACGCCGTCGTCACCGATGTCGCGCTGCAGCGGGGTGAACGGCACCCCCGCGGCGTCGGCCGGCCGGTCGGAGGTCGCGGCCAGCGCCTCGGCCCGCGCCCGCACCGCCTCGGCGAACTTCGACGCCGGGGCGATTTCGTCGACCAGGCGCCAGTCGACGGCACGCTGACCCTTGATCCCCTCCTCGACGGCGCAAAAGACGTCGGCCAGGTCGCGGCGCACCTTGCGCTTGTCGACCAGCCGGGTCAGGCCGCCGGTGCCCGGCAGCACCGCCAGCAGCGGCACCTCCGGCAGTGACACCGCGGCGCTGTCGTCGTCGATCAGCATGATGTGGTCGGTGGCCAGCGCCAGCTCGTAACCGCCGCCGGCCGCCGTGCCATTGACCGCGCACAGGTAGCGCTGGCGCGAGTTCTCGCTGGCGTCCTCGATGCCGTTGCGCGTTTCGTTGGTGAACTTGCAGAAGTTGACCTTGTGGGCGTGGGTCGAGGCGCCGAGCATGCGGATGTTGGCGCCGGCGCAGAAGATGCGCTCCTTGCCCGAGTCGAGCACCACGCTGCGCACCTCCGGGTGCTCGAAGCGCAGCCGCTGGATGGCGTCGTAGAGCTCGATGTCGACGCCGAGGTCGTAGGAGTTCATCTTCAGCTCGTAGCCGGGACGCAGGGTCGCCTCCGGGTCGACGTCCATGGTCAGGTAGGCGACCGGCGCGTCGATCTTCAGTTTCCAGTGCCGGTACTGGTCGGGGTGGGTCTGGAAATCGATCATGTCAGCTGTTTCCTCTGGCGGGCCGTGACGGGGATGCATGAATTATAGTGCACTATTAACGTTTAGCAAGTCGTTAGTGCAGTATTTTTCATTAACCTGCCATTACTAATCTTATTTCATTGTTTTTATAGCTTTTAATTAAGTAGCCTTGTACATGTATGGTTCCATTAAGGCACGATAATGCATCTTTTGGATCGATTACCGGCTTAGCTACCTTGCGCCGACGCGGCGTCACGCAGCGCCTCGAGCCGGTCACGCCGCCCCTGCACCGCGCTGCGCTGGTGGTAGAAGGCGAGCCCGCGCAGGCCGCCCAGCTCCTCGCCACCACCGGCGCGGCCGGGCCCGCCATGGACGCACTGCGGCATCACCACGCCGTGGCCGGTCTGGCTGGCGCCGACCGCCTGATCGACCAGCAGCACCCGGCCGTGCACCGGCCCGAGGGCCACGGCGGCGTCCTGGGCGAAGTCGTCGTCGGCGCTGAACACCGACGCCACCAGGGAGCCGCCGCCGCGGGCCGCCAGGGCGAAGGCGTGGGCCGGGTCGGTGTACGGCAGCAGGGTCGCCACCGGGCCGAACACCTCGACCTCGTGGACGTCGCGGGCGGCATCGGGATCGGCGCAGCGGAACAGCGTCGGCGGCACGAAACAGCCCGCCGCCGGGTCGGCGGCGCGCGGTGCGAAGGTCGCCTCGTCACCGTACAGCCGCTCGCTGCCGGCGCGCAGGCGGGCGATGCCGTCGCGGGCGGCGCGCTGCTGCGCCAGGCTGACCAGCGGCCCCATGGCCACGGCGGCGTCGCGCGGGTCGCCGACGACGGTCGCGGCGAGCCTGGCGGTGAGCGCCTCGGCGACGGCGTCGAGCTGCTGCCGCGGCACCAGCAGGCGGCGCATGGCGGTGCACTTCTGGCCCGCCTTGACCGTCATCTCGCGCACCACCTCGGCGACGAACAGGCCGAATTCGGCGCTGTCCGGGGTGGCGTCGGGGCCGAGCAGGCCGAGGTTGAGGCTGTCGGCCTCGATGTTGACCCGGGTGCCCGCCGCCAGCAGCCGCGGGTGACCGCGCAGCGCGGTGGCGGTGGCCGCCGAACCGGTGAAGGCCAGGGCATCGAACGGTCCGAGCAGGTCGGGCAGCTCGTAGCCGCCACCGCAGACCAGGGTCAGCGCCCCCTCGGGAAGCACACCCGCGGCGACCACGTCGCGCACCATGGCGTGCGCCAGCAGCGCGGTCACCGTGGCCGGCTTGGTCACCACCGGCAGGCCGGCGAGCCAGGCCACCGCGGCCTTCTCCCACAGCCCCCAGGAGGGGAAGTTGAAGGCGTTGATGTGCACCGCCACGCCGGCCAGCGGAGTCAGCAGGTGGACCGCCTGGAACGCCGCGTCGCGCGCCAGCCGTTCGCTGCCCGGCTCGACCAGCCAGCGCGCGTCGCCCAGCCCCTGGCCCAGCGCGGCGTAGTACTTCAGGGTGCCGATGCCGCCGTCGATGTCGAGGGCGGCGTCGCCGGCGGTGTTGCCGGAGTTCTCCAGCGCGATCTGCCGGTAGGCGTCGCGGTGGGCGGCGAGGACGTCGGCGACGGCGCGCAGCAGGCTCCCTCGCTCGCCGTAGCTGAGGGCGCGCAGCGCGGGGCCGCCATGCTCGCGGGCGTAGGCCAGGGCGCCGGCGAGATCGAGACCGGTGCCGCTGGCCCGGGCCAGTTCGGCGCCGGTGACCGGGTCGTGCAGGGGCGTGCCGGCATCGCTGCCGGACACCCAGCTGCCGGCCAGATAACTTTCGAGTTGCATGGACGACTCCTCGGGAAGGGGTGAATGCGATGACTACGGGAGCGGCTGCCGGAACCTGCCGGATGCAACCGTCCCGGCCAGTGGCGCGCCTGCGGTCGCGGCGGACCCGAAGGCTATGCGCCCTGGGCCTATCTGAGTGATGACCACTGTCAAGCGCGGGCGTTCCCTGCGCTCAACCCATGCGCCGACTGCTATGATCTGCGCATCGCGCAAGCCCGCCGGACGGCCACCCCGCATGCCTCTACCGCCAACACCAAGGATAGTCGCCACCGTCCTCGTCGGCCTGCTGCTCGCGGCCTGTCAGCCAGCGGAGAAATCGGCCGCCGAGCCCAAGCGCGAGCGCCAACCACAGCTGATCGAGACCGCCACGGTCGAGAGTCGTGCGGTGACCCATGCGGTGACCCGCACCGGCACCCTGCGCGCCCTGCGCGAGGTGCGCATGTTCAACCAGGAGGAGGGCCGGGTCGCCGCCCTGCCCTTTTTCGAGGGCGACCGGGTCCAGGAGGGCGAGATCGTCGCCCGGCTCGACGACACCCTGCTCAGGGCGCAGCTCGACAAGGCGCAGGCGACCCACAAGCAAGCCGCCTCCGACCTCACGCGACTGACCCGACTGAAGTCGCGGGCGATGATCTCCGACGACGAACTCAACCGCGCCGACACCGCCCTGCAGGTGGCCGAGGCGGAAATGGCGCTGCTGCGCGCCCGCCTCGGCTACAGCACCATCCGCGCCCCGTTCACCGGCATCGTCAGCGAGCGTCAGCTCGAGCCGGGCGACATCGCGCCGCGCTTCACCCATCTGCTGACGCTGTTCGATCCGGCCTCACTGGTGATCGAGGTGACCCTGTCCGAGTTGCTGCTGCCGCAAGTCGCGCTGGGCGACGAGGTGCCGGTGATCATCGATGCCCTCGGCGCCCAGGCGACCCCGGGGCGCGTGCTGCGGGTCCACCCGACCATCGACCCGCGCACCCGCCTCGGCCTGGTCGAGATCGCCCTCGACCCGCCGCCGTCCGGGGTCAAGCCCGGCCAGCTCGGCCGGGTCGCGCTCTCGCTGCCGGCGGCGGTGCGGCGGGTCATCCCCTACCCCGCGCTGCGCCGTGACACCCAGGGGGAGTACGTGTTCCGCGTCGCCGATGGCAAGGTGCGCCGCGCCGCGGTGCGCTCGGGCCTGCTGCTCGGCGACGAGGTCGAGATCGTCGAAGGGCTGGAAGACGGCGAGCGGGTGGTGCTGCGCGGTTTCCTCGGCCTCAGCGACGGCAGCGCGGTGCGCGAGGTGACCGCGTCCGCCGAACCCGGGGCGACCCCGACCGCGCAGGCGGGGCAATGAGCGTCGCCACCCGCCTGCGCCACGGCGGCGGTCTCGCCGCCTGGGCCGTGCACCACCCGATCGGCGTGGTGATGATCACGCTGGCGGTGTCGGTGCTCGGCGCCTTCGCCCTGGGCCGCCTGGCAGTCGATCTGCTGCCCAACATCATCTACCCGGAAATCGGCATCCGCGTGCTCGACTCCGGCGTGCCGGCCCAGGTCATGGAGGACCAGATCACGCGCCAGCTCGAGGAGCAGCTGGCGATCACCGAGGACGCCATCGCCATCACCTCGCGCACCACCGAGGGGCGCTCGGCGGTCGAGCTGTCGTTCCCCTACGGCAAGGACATCGACGTCGCGCTGCGCGACGCCAGCACCCGCCTCGACCGCGCCCGGCGCTTCCTGCCCGAGACCATCCAGCCGCCGATCGTGTTCAAGCGCGACCCGTCGCAGCGGCCGATCCTGGAGCTGGTGGTCAGCTCGACCGCCCGCGACCCGGTGGCGCTGCGCACCTGGGTCGACGACGTCTTCGCCAAGTGGTTCCTGAACCTGCCCGGGGTCGCGGCGGCCGAGGTCGGCGGCGGCGTGGTGCGCGAGATCCACGTCCTGCCCGACCAGCGGCGCCTGGCCGCGCTGGGGGTCAGTCCCGACGCCCTGGCCACGCTGCTCGACCGCGCCAACCGCGACGAGCCGGCTGGCCGCCTGCGCATGCAGCGCCAGGAGCTGGGCGGGCGCACCGCCGGGCGCTTCACCAGCATCGACGAACTGCGCCAGCTGCCGGTGCCGTTGCCGGACGGCGGCAGCGTCCGCCTCGGCGAGATAGCCGAGGTGCTCGACACCCACGAAGACGAGAAGCTGCGCATCCGCTACAACGACGTGCCGGGGATCAAGGTCTCGATCCAGAAGCAGCCGACCGCCAATACGGTCGCCGTTGCCGACGCCGTCGCCGAGCGGATCGACTGGATGCGTGAACAGCGGCTGTTCCCGGACGACGTCGACGTGACCGTGGTCGGCGATCAGTCGGTCTACGTCCGCCAGGCGCTGCGCAATGCCGCCACCGCGGCCGTCAGCGGCGCGCTGCTGGCGATGGCCGTGGTCTACCTGTTCCTCGGCAACCTGCGGCGGACGCTGATCATCGGCAGCGCCATCCCGGTCGCCGTGCTGGTCACCTTTTTCGTCATGGACGCGGGCGGGCTGACGCTCAACATCATGACCCTCGGCGGCCTGGCCGTCGGCATCGGCCTGCTGGTCGACAACACCGTGGTCATGCTCGAGAACATCTACCGCCACCAGCGCGAGGGCGAGAACGCCGCCGACGCCGGCATCCATGCCGCCAGCGAGGTCAACTCCTGCATCGTCGCCGCCACCTCGACCAACCTGGCGGCGGTGCTGCCGTTCCTGTTCATCGGCGGCCTGACCGGGCTGATCTTCCGCGAGCTGATCATCACCGTCTCGGCGGCGATCTTCGCCTCCATGGTGGTCGCGCTGACCCTGACCCCGGCGCTGGCCTCGCGCGTCCCCGCCACCGGCCACGGGCGGGTGCGGCGCCTGATCGACGGCGTCATGCGCCGGCTGCAGGACGGCTACGCCGGGCTGGTGGCGGGGCTGCTGGATCACCGCCTGCTGCAGGCGCTGGTGGCGCTGCTGTTCGCCGCCGCGCTCGCCACCGCGGCGCCGACGCTGCTCGGCGGCAAGCAGATCTTCCTGCCCGACCTCGACAACGGCGAGATCCGCCTGCGCCTGACCGGCGACCCCGGGGTCTCGCTGGAGACCATGGACCGCCACGTGCGCCGGATCGAGGCGCAGCTGCGCGCCGACCCGCTGGTGACCGGGGTGTTCACCCTCAGCGGCGGCTTCGTCTTCGGCCGCTCGCAGTTCGAGGCGGCCAACCGCGCCACCCTCAACGTCCAGCTGATCCCGCGCAGCCAGCGCGACATCACCAGCGACGACTGGGTGCGCCAGACCAAGCAGACGCTGGACGCCCAGGCGGTCCCGGGTCTCAACGCGCGCCTCTCGACGCTGGGCACGCCGGGCATCCGTGTCGGCAGCGGCGACGACGACCTCGGCGTGCGCATCCAGGGCGACGACCTCGAGGTGCTCGCCCAGCTGGCCGACCGGCTGGCCAACGACCTGCGCGACATCCCCGGGCTGCGCAGCATCGCCTACAGCAGCGAAGAGCAGCGCCAGGAACTGGCGATCCGGGTCGACCGCGACCGCGCCGCGGCGCTTGGCCTCGACGTGGCCCGGATCGGCCTGGCCATGCGCATGGCGATCGAGGGGGCGGTGGTGACCGAGTACCTGCAGGGCGACCGCGCCTTCGACGTGCGCCTGCGCCTGCCGCGCAGCGAACTCAACGACCCGCGCGACCTGGAGTCGGTGCTGCTGTTCACCGGCAGCGACGACCGGCCACCGGTCTACCTCGGCGACGTCGCCCGGGTCAACCTGGTGGCCGCACCCGCCGAGATCCAGCGCGATGCCCAGCGCCGCATCGTCGAGGTCAGCGCCAGCGTCGCCGGCGACGTCGACCTCGGCGCCATCCTGCGCCAGGTGGAGGCGCGCATGGCGGCGCTGCCGCTGCCCGACGGCTACAGCATCTACGAGGCCGGCGCCGGCAAGGCGCTGAAGGAGGGACGCCAGCTCGGCGGCGTGCTGGTCGGCCTGGCGATCTTCCTGGTCTTCGCGGTCATGGCGGTGCAGTACGAGTCGCTGCGCAACCCGCTGGTGATCCTGGTCAGCGTCCCCTTCGCCGTGATCGGCGTGGTGCTCGGCCTGCGCCTGACCGGGTTGCCGTTGTCGATGCCGGTCTGGCTCGGTCTGGTGATGCTGTGCGGTATCGTGGTCAACAACGCCATCGTCCTGGTCGAGTACATCGAACTGGTGCGCGACCGCGGCGTCGCCCTGCAGGCGGCGATCGTCGAGGCGGCCCGGCTGCGCCTGCGGCCGATCCTGATGACCACCCTGACCACGGTCGCCGGCATGTCGCCGCTGGCGGTCGGCTTCGGCGACGGCGCCGAGATGCTGCGCCCGCTGGCGGTGACCATCGTCTCCGGCCTCAGCTTCTCGCTGCTGGTCAGCCTGCTGCTGGTGCCGCTGATCTACCGGCAGTTCGCGAGCCCCAGGCACGCGACGCTGACGGGGGAGCAGGTCACGGCCTGAGCGCCCCGCGGCAGCAGGCCCGCGCATGGCCGGGCGCGAGCCGGCAGACAAGACCCGGACACCGGGCCGTCCATCCGCCACCAGCAGGAGATGATCGATGATCGTTCGCGCCGCCGTCGTCCAGGCCGCCCCCGTCCCCTTCGATCGCGAGGGCACCCTCGCCAAGGTGCGCACCCTGGCCGCCGAGGCCGCCCGCGCCGGCGCCCGGCTGGCGGTCTTTCCCGAGGCGTTCGTCTCCGCCTACCCCAAGGGGCTCGACTTCGGCGCCCGCGTCGGCATGCGCTTCCCGGCCGGACGCGAGGACTTCCGCCGCTACTACGACAGCGCGGTCGACGTCCCCGGCCCGGCGGTCGACTTCCTCGGCGAGGTGGCGGCCGAGAACCGGCTGTTCCTGGTCATCGGCGTGATCGAGCGCGACGGCGGCACGCTCTACTGCACGGTGCTCACCTTCGGCCCCGACGGCAGTTATCTCGGCAAGCACCGCAAGCTGATGCCGACCGCGCTGGAGCGGCTGGTCTGGGGCTTCGGCGACGGCTCGACCCTGCCGGTGTTCGACACCGAGATCGGCCGCCTCGGGTCGGTCATCTGCTGGGAGAACTACATGCCGGCGCTGCGCCTGGCGATGTACGCCAAGGGGGTCCAGCTCTACTGCGCGCCGACCGCCGACGATCGCGACACCTGGCTGGCGACCATGCAGCACGTGGCGCTGGAAGGCCGCTGCTTCGTGCTGTCGTGCAACCAGTACACCACGCGCGGTGATTTCCCCGCCGACTACGCGGCGATCCAGGGCGACGACCCGGCGACGGTGATCTCGCGCGGCGGCAGCTGCATCGTCGGCCCGCTGGGCCAGGTGCTGGCGGGGCCGAATTTCGACGGCGAGGCGATCCTCACCGCCGATCTCGACCTCGACGACATCGCCCGCGGCAAGTACGACTTCGACGTCACCGGCCACTACGCCCGCCCGGACATATTCCGCCTGCTGGTCAACGAGAGCCCGCAGCCGGCGGTCAGCGTGGTCCACGGCCTGCCCGACCGGGAGTGAGGCCGGGGTCGGGCCGGCGTCAGCCCTGCTGCAACACGCGCTCCACCACGCGGCCGATCGCCCGGTCGTAGAGCTCCCCGGCACGCCGGTGCAGGTCGCGCAGACGGGCGCTGTCGTTGACCTCTTCGACCAGCGGCTGGCCGTCGAGCCGGTAGCCGATCCGCGCCCGGATGCGGGTGGCGGTCGCCGCCCCCAGCTCCTCCAGGACCAGCGAACCGGGCGCCGGACGGTAGCGTCCACGCACGAGCACGGTCCGGCTCGGGTCGATCGGGAAACTGCTGCCCGGGACGAACGCGCTGAGTTCCAGATCGGTCACCTCGAGGGTGTGCTGCCGCGGCTGCTTCGGCAGCTGCAGCGCGATCTCGCGATGCAGGACCTCCATCAATCCGGCGCCGAGAAACGCCTCGCCTAGATGGAAGCGCACGCCGTCGTCCTCGATCATCTTGGCCACCTCGAACGGGATCGGGCGCTGATCCGAGACGACTGCTGCGTAGCGTGCCGAACCGGGATCGGGCTGCGCGGCCGGGCCGGCGCAGGCGGCAAGGAGCAGCGCCAGGGGCAGCAGGAACAGAGCGGAGCGGCAGGCGTTGATCATCGGCAGGTCGTGTGGCAGAGGCATCCCGCGGATGCGTTACGGCTGTCTCCGAGTATGGTTCCTGACGCGCCTCTGCACATATAGTCCCGCGGACCAATGCCACGGCGATATACCAACTGGTTGCAAGGACTTGGGCTCTGGAAGGTCGTTCACGCCACGGCCTCCGCAAGCCGACCGGCATCAGGCCGACCGGTCGACCGGTGGGACCACCTTGCCCGGATTGAGGATGCCGGCCGGGTCGAGCGCCTGTTTGAGCCGGCGCATCAGGTCGACCTCGACCGCGGACTTGTAGCGCGCCACCTCGTCGCGTTTGAGCCGACCGACGCCGTGCTCGGCGCTGAAGCTGCCGTCCATGCCCATGACCAGGTCGAGGATGGCGTGGTTGACCTCGGCGGTGCGCGCCAGGAACGCCTCCGGCGCCATCTCCGGCGGCTGGTTCAGGTTCAGGTGGATGTTGCCGTCGCCGAGGTGGCCGAAAAAGACCAGGCGCACGCCCGGCACCAGCCGCTCGGCCAGCGCCCCGCCCTGGGCCAGCAACTCGTGGGTGCGTGACACCGGCACGGCGACGTCGTGGCGGATGCCGGCACCGGTGCGCTTCTGCGCCTCGGGGATCGACTCGCGGAGGCGCCAGAAGGCGGCCGCCTGGGCGCTACTCGCCGCCAGCGCGGCGTCGCTCACCTCGCCCGCCTCGAACCCCGCCTCCAGGATCAGTTCGACCAGGCCGCGCAGGTCGTCGCCGGGGCGGCCGGAGGCGAGCTCGAGCAGCACGTAGTGGGCATGCGCCTGGTCGAACGGATCGCGGGTGTCGGGGATGGTCGCCAACACCAGCTCGAGGCTGGTGCGGTTGAGGTACTCGAAGGTGACCACCGCATCGCCCGACAGCTCGCGCGCCCGGCGCAGCAGCCGCAGCGCCGCCTCCGGGTCGCGCACGGCGACCAGGGCGACCTGCGTCTCGCGCGGGCGCGGGTAGAGCTTGAGCACTGCCGCGGTGATGATGCCGAGCGTCCCCTCCGAGGCGAGGAACAGCTCGCGCAGCGGGTAGCCGGTGTTGTCCTTGCGCAGCCGGCGCAGGCCGTTCCAGACGCGGCCGTCGGCCAGCACCACCTCGAGGCCGAGCACCTGCTCGCGGGCGTTGCCGTAGCGCAGGACGTTGGTGCCGCCGGCGTTGGTCGCCAGGTTGCCGCCGATCTGGCAGCTGCCCTCGGCGGCCAGGCTCAACGGGAACAGCAGGTCCGCCTCCGCGGCGGCGGCCTGGACGGCGGCCAGCACGCAGCCGGCCTCGACGGTCATGGTGAAGTTGGCCGCATCCAGATCCCGGACGCGGTTCATCCGCGCCAGCGACAGCAGCACCTGGCCGGCGTCCGGCAGCGCGCCGCCGCAGAGCCCGGTGTTGCCGCCCTGCGGCACCACCGCCACGCCGGCGTCGTGGCACAGACGCACCACCTCGGCGACCTCGGCGGTGGTCGCCGGGCGCAGCAGCAGCGCGGTCTGGCCACGGTAGGTGCCGCGCGGGTCCTCGAGGTGCGGCGCGAGGACCTGCGGGTCGTCACTCCAGCCGTGCGCGCCGACGGCCGCCTGGAGCCGGGCGACCAGCGCTTCGGGTAGCTGACAGTCACTCATGGGGCGACTCTACCAGCCGCCCGCGGCGATGCGTAGCGACTGCGACACTGGCCGCAGCGGGGTGGGCAAGGCCGGCGTCGGCCCTCAGTCGTCCGGCTCGTAATCCTCGGGCAGGTTGTGGGCGACGCCCTTGTGGCACTCGATGCAGGTCTTGCCCTGCTCCATCGCCGGTTCCATCTTCTCGGCGGCGCGGCGGTCCTGCTTGTGGAAATCCATGCGCTCGTAGCTGTGGCAGGCGCGGCACTCGCGCGAGTCGTTGGCCTCCATCTCGGCCCAGACGTGCTCGGCCAGCTCCAGCCGCTTGGCCTCGAATTTTTCCGGGGTGTCGATGGTGCCCAGCGCCGCGTGGTAGAGCTCATTGGTGGCGCGGATCTTGCGCCAGATCTTGGGCCCCCACTCCCGCGGCACGTGGCAGTCGGGGCAGGTGGCGCCGGCCCCGGACGGGCTCTTGAAATGGGTCGAGGTCAGGTACTCCTGGTAGACCGTCTGCTCCATCTCGTGACAGGAGACACAGAACTCCAGCCGGTTGGTGTACTCGACCGCGCCGACGAAAGCGCCGAGGAAGACGATGCCGGCGACTAAACCGGTGGCCAGCGCCAGCCAGCCGAAGGTGCGCTTGCTCATGCGGTTGTTTCCAGTAAATGTGCGCCAAAAAAGAGAGGGGGCGCCCGGTGCTGCGGGTCGCCCCCTCGTCTGTTCACCGTCGCTCAGCGCTTCTGCGGCAGCGTGGCCATGTGGGCCATGATGTCGGCCGCGATCTGGTGGTCGAAGGCGCGCAGCGCCGGCATCTTTTCGTCGGGCTGGCCGTTCATGATCTTGTGCATCACCTCCCACGGGTTGCCCATCTGCTTGCCGAACGGCACCATCTCTTTCGGCTGCAGACCGTCCTCGCCGTGGCAGTGGGCGCAGACGGTGTTGAAGTAGGCCGCGCCGCGCGCCGCGTCACCCTTGGGCTGCTTGCTCGCCCGGTCGATGTAGCGGTCCATGTCGATCTGGCCCTGGCTCACGAACAGCGCCAGGGCGCTGAGATCCTCGGCTGAGAGCTTGTCGCCGTAGCCGTGCACCGGGTCCTTGAGCAGGGCGACCACCTTGGCCGGGTCCGCCCCCTGCATGCCGTCGATGCCCTTGATGCCGCTGAAGTGGCTGCCGCTGCTGTAGGCGCCGGCGGCACCCCGGTAGTCCCAGCCGTGGCACTCCTTGCAGCGCCAGTTGGCGCTGGCCTTGCCGGCGGACTTCTTGTCCTTGGGGTAGGCGGGGTGGTCGGCGGTCGGCTTGGCGGCCCCGACCACCTTGAACCACTTGTCGTAGAGCAGGCCACCGCGGGCCAGGCTCGACTCCTGCTCGGCCGCCACGGCCAGCGAGGAGACGGCAAGGAACGTCGTGGCCAGCCCGAGGGTGGTCAGGCGTTTGACGGTCGGGAAGCGGTGCGACAGCGGGAATACTGGAAGTTTCATGGCAGGTCTCCTTACCTCGTCGTTGAAGTCCATTTGAGTTGCATCATAGCGATGCAACCTTAAGCGACCCTTAAGATAGACCTTCGGCCACCCGGAAGCGATATCCTGTTGGGCGGGGTCACCGCGGGCACCTTGCGCTATGCTCACGCTCCACGCACTGCCCGGGAGACCCGCATGCTCGACTGTTCCATCGCCGCGACCGGGCGCGGCACCAGCACCTCAGGCCTGACCCCGCACGCTGATGATCAGGCCTGAATCGAGATGCCCCGCTTCGCCGCCAACCTCTCCTTCCTGTTCGACGAGTTGCCGTTTCTCGAGCGCTTCGCGGCCGCCGCCGCGGCCGGTTTCGGCGGCGTCGAGTTCCTGTTCCCCTACGCTTACCCCGCCACGGAACTGGCCGACCGGTTGCGGGCCCACGGCCTGCGGCAGGCGCTGTTCAACCTGCCGCCGGGGGACTGGGCTGCGGGCGAGCGCGGCCTGGCCGCCCTGCCCGGCCGGCGCGCCGAGTTCCAGGACTCGGTCGCCACCGCGCTCGCCTACGCGCGCGTACTGGACTGCCCGACGCTGCACGCCATGGCCGGCCTGGTCGCGGACGGCGCCGACCGCGAGGCTCTGCGGGAGACCTACGTCGACAACCTGCGTTTTGCCGCCGACGCCTGCGCCGCCGACGGCATCGACGTGGTCATCGAGCCGCTCAACCACCGCGACATGCCGGGCTACTTCCTGGCCCATGTCGACGCGGCGGCGGCGATCGTCGCCGCCGTCGACCGGCCCAACGTCGGGCTGCAGTTCGACTGCTACCACGTGCAGATCATGGACGGCGACCTGGCGCACCGCCTGGAACGCCACCGGGCGCTGATTCGTCACGTCCAGATCGCCGGCGTGCCGGAGCGCCACGAGCCGGACATCGGCGAGGTCGCCTACCCGTACCTGTTTGCACTGCTCGACCGCCTCGGTTACGCAGGGTGGATCGGTTGTGAGTACCGGCCGCGCACGACCACCGAAGCGGGGCTCGGCTGGCGGTCGGGCTAGCCCGGTAACCGAATCAACCCCGGGATCAAGCCGGCATCGGCTACCCGCCGCCCGTCCGGCCCGTTCGCAACAATCCCGCCAGACCCAGGAACAGCAGGGAACCGACACCCCACACCCAGGCGTAGCCGATCATGTCGCCCCAAGGGGCCAATGCATAGACCAGCGCCAGGATGGCCCAGATGATGGCGACGGAGGCGATGAGCCAGAAGTCTTCGTTCATGTCGGGTTTTCTCCGATTAACGTGCATACCGCGTAGTGACGATCATGGACCGGGACGGCGTGTCCGCCATGTCCGTCAGTGGCCGCCGGCGCCGCTGCCGGCGATGGGCAGCGACTGCATCAGTTCAAAACCGACCGCGGTGAAGACGTACATCGCGGCCACGATGAGCAGCACCGCGAGCGGCCCCACCCAGGCGGTGACGCCGGGCCGCAGCGTAACGCCGCCCCAATTCACGGTCAGCCCGCCGGGTTCCGCCGCCGGCCGGCGGGCAGGCCACAAGGCGGCGGCGATGCCGGCGGCGAACGCGGTCAGGGCCGCCGCCATGATGGCGCCGCCCACGGCCACGGCGGCCATCAGCCCCTGCCACAGGGCGGGCGACTGGCCCTGGTAGGCCACGTCGATGACCCGGCGCGGTACGCCCAGGTAGCCGGCTGCCACCCCCGCCGCACCGAAGATCAGCAGGCCGGCAAAGGCCAGCCAGGGCATGTAGCGCAGCAGGCCGGGCCGCCACAACGGCCGTCCACCGATGGCCGGCAGCACGCACGCGAAGGCGGCGAGCAGCGTCAGGCTGACCGTGCCCAGGGTGAAGAAGTGGAAGTAGCCGGGCACGAAGAAGGTGTCGGACAGCAGCGGCGCCAGTTTCTCCTGGATCAGCACGAAGGCGAATGTGATGCCGAGCCCCATGCTGAGCACGGCCACCGCGATGGCCGCCATGGACGGGTGGCGCCAGGGCAGCAGGCGCAGCCAGCCGAACAGCCCACGCCCGCCCTGCGCCCGGGCATGCACTTCGAGCGAGGCGACGATGATCAGGAACGCGGTCAGCGTCGGCACACTGACGAACAGGGACAACAACGACCCCGTGACCCGCACGACTCCCGGCAGATCAGGCTCCAGAAACATGTGGTAGAGCGAGGTCGGCGGCACGAACACCAGGTACATGGCGAACACGATCTTGGAGAAACGCTCGCCGAACACCGACTTGACGCCGGTCAGCCACCGCACGAGCACGTACCACAGGATCACCGCCGCCATCAGCGGCAGGTAGTGCAGGTTGTGGAACACGATGTGCCAGCTGGTGCCATGGCTGGCCGGGAACGGCGCCAGGCCCAAGGCCCACAGGGCGCCGGGCAGGAAGGTGTAGAGGGCAGCGAAACCGGTCACCATCAGGAACCCGGCCCAGGCGAACAGGGCGAAGCCGACGGCGCTCAGACGCTGCTGGCGACCCTGCCAGCGCGGCGTCAGCAGCGTGACGATGGCCGCGGCCGGCAGCACGATCAGGCCGAGGCCGAGCAGCAGGTAACCGAGGTTGAACACCAGCAGCGCGCCGGGTGTCTGCTCCGCCAGTTCCGGCGCGCCGTTGTAGAGCAGCGGCACCCCCATGTGGGCGCCGGCGATGCTGAAGACAAAGCCGGCCAGCATCAGTGCGAAGCCGGTCCAGGCCAGTCCCCTGCGCACCAGGCCCCGGCCCTCCTCGGCGGCCGCGAAACCGAGCAGCAGCGCGGACTGGGCGAGGAACAGCCAGTAGAAGAAGATGCTGACACCGTGCACGGTAAGCAGGCGGTAGCCCGTGTTCGGGACGATATCCAGGAAACCGCCACGCGCCAGCGCGGTGAGCAGGCCGCCCAGAATACCCAGCGCCAGCGCCACCAGCGCTACCGCAGCGATGCCGGTGATGAGGCGGCGGTCCGCTGCCGGCAGCCCGGCAAAACGCGTGTTGAAGGTCTCACTCATGGTCATACCACCTCGATGGTTGCCTGCATGTAGTCGTGCACCATGCCGCAGTACACGGTGCAGTGGACCAGGTAACGGCCCGGCTTGGTGAAAGTGATGTCCATTTCGGTGAGCTGTCCGGGGCGCAAACGCACCATGCGCCCGCCGTTGCCGAACTGGATCGAGGCGCCGTGGGAAACATCCAGCGCCATCATCCGGAAGCGGTAGGGCTGACCGACATCCAGGCGCAGTTTGCCAGGCCGGTAGTACCACTTGCCGGAGGCCAGCAGCACCTCCTGCGGGGCCGCGGTCTCGGCATGGCCACCGGCACTGCCGTGATCCATCGTGGCCTGGTCCGCCGCGCCCTGCTCCATGGCGCCGTGATCCATCACGCCCTGGTCCGCCGCGCCGTGGCCATCTTCGCTGACGGCTTCATCGCCATGGCGCATGGGTGACGATGCCAGTACGCGCGGATACACGGTGCCGTCCGGCAGGCTGTAGCGTTCGATGAACTCATCGATCATGCGGCTGAACTGCTCCGTCATCGGGCCAGAATCAGCGCCGCCGTGCCCGCCGTGGCCGCCTCCATCAGCAGGCACTGCGCTGTCGTCGCCGGCCCCGAGCAAGGCCAGTGGTCCGGGGGTGGCACCGTAAGCCACCCACGAACCATAGAGACTGACACCGCCGAACCCCATGGCGGTGATGAAGGCACGGCGGGTGGTGAAGTGTGTCTCTGAGGACATATTGTCTCCTTGTCAGTGGGGACGGGAAGTTCGTGACAGGATCCTCGATCCAGTCGCGATCAATACTCTATATTGCATTCCCTGCTCCTTGTTCTTCCGGGCCCGACCCTGCGGCGGGCGCTACGGCCCAGGCGCGCGCAACCCACTGGGTTACCGCTCTCTGCTGCCTCCGCCCCTGGGGGTGAATCTCGTTCGTCGCACCATGACATCCTTCCTGGATCCGCTCATAGCTGTTGTCACCAGGGGGCGACGGTACGAACGCCACCCCGCGGTGCGGACCCTGCGCGTGATCAGGAGAAGGCGGGAATCAGCAGGCGACTATAGAGGAGATAAATTGGAGGAAGAGAAAGATCGGTCCGAAATAGCGTAGGGCTGGACTCGGCACTGCGAACCGGCGCCTTCCCGGAGGCAACCTGCGCCGGAGAAGAGAGCGCCGGCTCGGCCGATGCCCCCCCCTTGGCCAGGACCGGATAGGGGAGGTGAGCATGGGTCGGATCACAGGATGTGTCGTGGTGCCCGTGGCCGGCGATTTCCGGTGGGTGGATGATGCTAGGCTTGTCCGATTCGCCCGCCGGAGTCGCCCCCAGGACAGGCAGGCAGGCGGCCATGGCCGTGGAGGTGAACCACCCCAGGAGCAACAGAAGCCGCGCCACCGCGCGCGCTCGGCGCGGGCCCGATCCGACGGTGATCCGTTGCACGCCCAACTCATCCACCGACTCTGGCACCACCTGCAATTCCATTAGCCCGGATAGCTCACCCGCAGCCAGGCTGGAGCGAACGGAGCCACCATGGTGCCCCTTGAGTGACCCATGCGCCGGGAGCGGATAGGGACGGCCGAAGACTGGCCCGGAGGGTGCAGCCCAGAGGTGGACGGAGCCGCCCCAGGCCAGGGCGCGCAAGCACGCGCCGAACCGGGATCGGCCGGCGGCGTGAACCCGGTGTCATGTGCGCAAATGGTGAAAACGTCTCCATTTCGCTTATCCTACCATTCACTTACAGCGCAGCCGTTGACCAGCTGCTGAGCTATCCGGGTCAGGGTGAGAGGAGACCGCTCGACGATTCGGTCGCAGTTTCATGCCAGCGCAGGCGCGAATCAACGCCAGCACGAATCCATGGGCGTATCGCATGTGTGAGGCGAGCCTCCTTCCTCGTTACTGCCCCTTTGATAGCCATTCGGGGTTTCGGTTCCCTGATCGCAAAGCCCAGGTGGGGTGGGCCGGTCATGTCGGCGCGGTGGCGATTCCCCCGACCGCACCTCGCGGCCACTTGAACTCCGGTCACGCCGGCACCATCTAACGCCAGTCGACCACCACCCGACGAGGCCTCCCATGTTCCGCATCCTGCTCTTCCTCGGCACCAACATCGCCATCCTGCTCGTGTTGAGCGTCATCCTCCGGCTGTTCGGCTTCGAGGGGTTCCTCGATGAACAGGGCGTCGACCTGAACCTCAACGCCCTGCTGCTGTTCGCCGCGGTAATCGGTTTCGGCGGCTCGCTGATCTCGCTGTTCATCAGCAAGTGGACCGCCAAGCGGCTGACCGGCGCGCGGGTGATCGAGCAGCCGCGCGACAGCACCGAGCAGTGGCTGGTCGCCACCGTCCACCGCCAGGCCGCGCAGGCCGGCATCGGCAAGCCCGAGGTGGCGATCTTTCCGTCGCCGCAACCCAACGCCTTCGCCACCGGCTGGAACCGCAATGCCGCGCTGGTCGCGGTCAGCGCCGGCCTGCTGCAGCAGATGGAACGCGACGAGGTCGAGGCGGTGCTCGGCCACGAGGTGAGCCATATCGCCAACGGCGACATGGTGACCCTGGCGCTGATCCAGGGGGTGGTCAACACCTTCGTCATCTTCCTGTCGCGGGTGATCGGCCACGTCGTCGACCGGGTGGTGTTCAAGACCCAGCGCGGCCACGGGCCGGCCTTCTGGATCACCACCATCGTCGCCCAGCTGGTGCTCGGCATCCTGGCCAGCATGATCGTCTTCTGGTTCTCGCGCCGGCGCGAGTTCCGCGCCGACGCCGGCGGCGCCGACCTGGCCGGCCGGCAGAAGATGATCGCGGCGCTGGAGCGGCTCAAGCGCGCCAGCGAGCCGGCCCCGCTGCCCGACCAGATGGCCGCGTTCGGCATCAGCGGCGGCATCGGCAGCGGCCTGAAGAGGCTGTTCATGACCCACCCGCCGCTGGACGAGCGCATCGCGGCGCTGCACGCCGAGCGCTGAGCCCAAAGGGCCGCCACCCGCGCGCACGGATGGCGCCTGGCAGGGGGCTTACCAGCATAAATCGAATAAGTTAATTATTATTTATTCTTTTTGATTATTAACACGGTGCACTAGAGTCCCCTCCGCGCCCACCTCCACGGGCGTGTGGCCAGCGACCCGGGGGGGATATGACTGCAGCGACATTCCATGCCCTCGCGCCACCGGCGCGGGACTCGCGGCACGCGACGGCTACCGACCCGCGCACCGACCGCCTCGAGGCGGAGAGCATCCACATCTTCCGCGAGGTGGTGGCCGAGTTCGAACGCCCGGTGCTGCTCTTTTCCGGCGGCAAGGACTCGGTCTGCCTGCTGCGACTGGCGCAGAAGGCGTTCCACCCGCTGCCGATCCCATTCCCGCTGCTGCACATCGACACCGGCCACAACTTCCCCGAGGTGATCGCCTTCCGCGACCGCCGCGCCGCCCAGCTCGGCGCCCGGCTGCTGGTGCGCCGGGTCGCCGACTCGATCGCCAGCGGCCGCGCCGTCGAGCGCGCCGGCGCCAACGGCAGCCGCAACCGGCTGCAGACCGTCACCCTGCTCGACGCCCTGGCCGAGTTCCACTTCGACGCCGCGTTCGGCGGCGCCCGCCGCGACGAGGAGAAGGCGCGCGCCAAGGAGCGCATCTACTCGTTCCGCGACGCCGCCGGCCAGTGGGACCCGAAAAACCAGCGCCCGGAGCTGTGGAACCTCTACAACGGCCGCCACCACCCGGGCGAGCACATCCGCGTCTTCCCGCTCTCCAACTGGACCGAACTCGACGTCTGGCACTACATCGGCCGCGAGGGACTGGAGATCCCGTCGCTCTACTTCGCCCACCCGCGCGACGTGGTCGAGCGCGACGGCGTGCTGCTGCCGGTCGGCGACCTGGTGCCGCCGCGTCCCGGCGAGGCGGTCACCCGGCGCACGGTCCGCTTTCGCACCGTCGGCGACGTCACCTGCACCGCCTGCGTCGAAAGCGACGCCGACTCCGTCGCCCGCATCATCGCCGAGACCGGCGTCTCGCGCCTCACCGAACGCGGCTCCCGGGTCGACGACCGGGCGGGCGAGGCGGCGATGGAGGAGCGCAAGCGTGAGGGGTATTTCTAAGGTCCGCATCGGCCCGTGGGCGGGCCTCCTACAAGGAAACCAGAAACGACTGTAGAAGCGGCGCCCACGCCGCGAACCACAACGAAGAGAGGGACCATGGACCTGCTGCGCTTCTCCACCGCCGGCTCGGTCGACGACGGCAAGAGCACCCTGATCGGCCGCCTGCTGCACGACGCCAAGGCCATTTTCGAAGACCAGCTCGAGGCCGTTTGCCGCGCCTCGGGCGACGCCGCCGCGCCGGACCTGGCGCTGCTGACCGACGGCCTGCGCGCCGAGCGCGAGCAGGGCATCACCATCGATGTCGCCTACCGCTACTTCGCCACCCCGCGGCGCAAGTTCATCATCGCCGACACGCCGGGCCACGAGCAGTACACGCGCAACATGGCCACCGGCGCCAGCACCGCCGAGGCCAGCGTGATCCTGGTCGACGCGCGCAAGGGGCTGCAGCCGCAGTCGCGCCGCCACACCTGCATCGCCCACCTGCTCGGCATCCGCCACCTGGTGTTCGCGGTCAACAAGATGGACCTGGTCGACTACGACGCCGCCACCTTCGCCCGCCTGCGCGCCGAGATCATCGACCTGACCACGCGGCTTGGCGCGGAGGTCCCGGTGGTGATCCCGGTCAGCGCGCTGCGCGGCGACCACGTGGTCGAGCGCGGCACGGCGATGCCGTGGTACGCCGGGCCGTGCCTGCTCGACCACCTGGAGAGCCTCGACCCCGGGGCGGCCGACGCCGACGCCAGCCTGCGCTACCCGGTGCAGCTGGTGCTGCGCGGCGACGGCGATTTTCGCGGCTACGCCGGCACCGTGGCCGCCGGGCGGGTGCGCCCGGGCGACCCGGTCACGGTGCTGCCGTCGGGCCGGACCACCACCGTGCGCCGCATCCACACCGCCGACGGCGCGGTCGATCAGGCAGTCGCCGGGCAGAGCGTCGCGCTGCAACTCGCCGCCGAGCTCGACGTCTCGCGCGGCGACCTGCTGGTCTCGGGCGCGTTGCCGCGCTTGCTGTCCCGGCTCGACGCGACACTGATCTGGTTCGACGCCGCCCCGCTGCAGCCGGAACGGCCCTATCTGCTCAAGCAGGCGACGCGGACGGTTCGCGCCCGGGTCAGCGCCATCCACGGCCGCACCGACGTGGTCACCCTGGTCGAGGGCGCCGCTGACACCCTGGAACTGAACGAAATCGGCCGCGTCACCCTCGACTGCGCCCAGCCACTGCAGGTCGACGGCTACCGCGCCAGCCGCGCCACCGGCAGCTTCATCCTGATCGATCTCGCCAGCAACGCCACCGTCGCCGCCGGGTTGATCGCCAGCGAGCAGCAGGAGTGCGCCGACGCCGGTCAGAGCGGTCAGATCCAGGTCGATCGCCCCGCCCGAGAGCGCCAGCAGCAGCACCGTGCCGGCGTCGTCTGGCTGACCGGGCTGCCAGGCGCGGGCAAGCGCGAAATCGCCAGCCGGCTGGAGGCGCGGCTGTTCCAGCGCGGGGTGAACGCCTGCGTGCTCGACGCCGACACCCTGCGTACCGGCCTCTCCGGCGACCTCGGCTTTACGCTGCAGGAGCGCGACGAAAACCTGCGCCGCGCCGCCGAGGTGGCCCGGTTGCTGGTCGCCAAGGGGTGGCTGGTGATCGCCGACTTCGTCTCGCCGACCGCCGCCCAGCGTGACCGCGTGCGCGGCCTCATCGGCACGGACGACTTCCTCGAGGTGTTCGTGCAGCGCGACGCAGAGCCGTGCACGGTGCGCGACCCGCACGGCCTCTACCTGCGCGCCCGGGCCGACAACGGCGACAACGTCCCGCACATCGACGTCGCCTACGAAGCGCCGCAACAGCCCGAACTGGCGCTCGACAGCGCCGGCGTCGAAGAGGGCGTCAAGCGCCTGGTCACCCTGCTCAACGAACGCGGTTGGACCGGGTCACACGGCCGCGTCGTCAGACTGAACTAGCCGCCACGAAGTAAGCGATTTGCGCGCAGGACAGCGAGCCCTCGCAGGTCGGGCGACAGCCCGACGCGGCGACGGCCAGGGCGGAGAATGTCGGACTGAAGTCCAACCCACGACGTGACCACCTTCGGTCTTCCTGCAGGTCGAGCTGCAGATGCGCAGGTTGGGAGAGGGGCAGCGTGCCCAACAGCGGCGCCCGGCGCACACAAAAAAAAGCCGGGGCGCGATTGCTCGCGCCCCGGCTCTTCGACTCAGCGACTCAGTAGCGCGGGCCGCGGGCCGGGCGCTGTTCGCGCGGCTTGGCCTGGTTCACGGTCAGGTTGCGACCGCCAAGCGAGCTGCCATTCAGACCCTTGATGGCCGCATCGGCGGCGCTGTTGTCAGCCATCTCGACAAAGCCGAAGCCCTTCGACTGGCCGGTCATCCGGTCCATGATGATGTTGACGCTGGTGACTTCGCCGTATTCGGAGAAGGCGTCACGCAGGTCGTTGTCACTGACACTGTAGGGAAGGTTGCCGACGTAGATATTCACAGATTCAAATCCTCGGAAACGTGCGTATTTCATTCTCGCTGCCGGCGGCACGCACTCGCACACCTGCAGCAACCAGCCAACCGTTGGCCGGATGACGTATCGCACGGGTTGATCCAAGGAAGCTGATCGGCCGGAGGCAGAAGAGAGACGATGGAAGGCGGAGTGCCGACAACTGGCGAACGCTGGGCGCATTAGGCGCCCTGCGCCCAAAAAAATCAACAGGTACAAGAAAATAAAGTCACTGGCCTGACCGGGGCGCCCGCCCGGCTCGCGCAGCTGCTGGCGCTGCCCCGCCAACGCCTTCAGCACGCGCCCTCACTCCGCAGGTCGCGGCGGTCGCGGCGCGGCCCGCGTCACAGCTTTTGCAGGACCGCATTCAGGGTGGTCTTGGCATCGCCGAACAGCATCCGGGTGTTGTCCTTGTAGAACAGCGGATTGTCGACGCCCGCGTAGCCGGTCGCCATCGAGCGCTTGAGCACGATGGTGGTCTTGCCGAGCCAGGGGGTGATCACCGGCATGCCGGCAATGGGGCTGTCGGGGACCTCCTGCGCGGCCGGATTGACGATGTCGTTGGCGCCGATGACGATGGAGACGTCGACCTTGGGGAACTCCTTGTTGACCTCGTCCATGTCGAACACGATGTCGTAGGGCACGTTGGCCTCGGCCAGCAGGACGTTCATGTGCCCCGGCATACGGCCGGCCACCGGGTGGATGCCGAAACGGACGTTGATCCCCTTGCCCCGGAGCTTGTTGGTGATGTCGCGGACGATGTGCTGCGCCTGGGCGACGGCCATGCCGTAACCGGGCAGGATCATCACCTCCCTGGCCGCATTGAGCAGGTCGGCGACCTCGTCGGGTTCGATCGGCTTGATGTCGCTGGCATCGCCGGCGGCGCCGGCCGCAGCGCCGCTGGCGGCGGGACCGAAGCCACCGAGGATGACGCTGAAGAACTTGCGGTTCATCGCCTTGCACATGATGTAGCTGAGGATGGCGCCGCTGCTGCCGACCAGCGCGCCGACCACGATCAACAGGTCGTTGCCGAGCATGAAGCCCATGGCGGCGGCGGCCCAGCCCGAGTAGGAGTTGAGCATCGACACCACCACCGGCATGTCGGCGCCGCCGATGGCCACGACCATGTGCACGCCGAACACCAGGGCGATGACCGTCATGATCACCAGCTCGGTTATGCCCGCGCCCTGTGCCGAGGCCTCGACGTAGGCGGCGCCGAACCAGATGGCCGCGAGCAGCAGGCCGAGGTTGAACAGGTGGCGTCCGGGAAACTTGACCGGCTTGCCGCCGATCCTGGCGCTGAGCTTCAGGTAGGCCACCACCGAGCCGGAGAAGGTCAGCGCCCCGATCAGGATGCCGATGTAGGTCTCGACATCGTGGATGGTCTTGTCGATGCCGGTGAACGCCGGGCTGTGCTCGACCGCATTGGCGAAACCGACCAGCACCGCGGCCAGGCCGACCAGCGAGTGCAGGATGGCCACCAGCTCGGGCATCTGGGTCATCTCGACCTTGCGCGCCAGGTAAAGGCCGATGGCACCACCGACGACCAGGGCGCCGATCAGCAGAGCGTAGTTCGCGGTGACCACGCCGACGACGGTGACCAGCAGGGCCAGTGCCATGCCGACGATGCCGTACCAGTTACCGCGGCGCGCGCTTTCCTGGTGGCTGAGCCCGCCGAGCGCGAGGATGAACAGCGCGCTGGCGGCGAGGTAGGAGACGGTGATGATTCCGGGTGTCATGGCCGTCCCCTACTTGCGGAACATGCGCAACATGCGCTGGGTGACCGCGAAGCCACCGACGATGTTGATACTGGTGATGAAGATCGCCGCCGTGGCCAGCAGCATACCGAGCGTGCCCGGCGTCGAGACCTGCATCAGCGCGCCGATGACGATGATGCTGCTGATGGCGTTGGTGACGCTCATCAGCGGCGTGTGCAGCGAGTGGGAGACACCCCAGATCACCATGTACCCGATGAAACAGGAGAGCACGAAGACGGTCAGGTGGCCCATGAAAGCGGGCGGCGCCACCAGGCCCAATCCGAACAGGCCGATGGCGGCCAGGAGCAGCGGCACCAGGAACGCCAGCGGGTGGGCCGGTTTGGTCTCCTTGCGCGCGAGGTCCTGCACCGCCTCCCTGTCGATGTCCTCGCTCGGCGCCAGCGAGATGCGCGGCGCCGGCGGCGGCCAGGTGATCTCGCCGTCCTTGACCACGGTGCAGCCGCGGATCACCTCGTCGTCCATATCGATGACGATCTGACCGTCATTGTTCGGTGTCAGCTCGGCGATCAGGTGGCGCAGGTTGGTGGCGAACAGCTGGCTCGACTGGGTCGCCAGCCGGCTCGGCAGGTCGGTGTAGCCGATCAGGGTCACGCCGTGGTGCTCGACGACCTTGTTGCGCTCGGTCAGCTTGCAGTTGCCGCCCGCCTCGGCGGCGAGGTCGACGATGACGCTGCCGGGCTTCATGTTGTAGACCATGCGTTCGGTGATCAGCTCCGGGGCTGGCCGGCCGGGGATCAGCGCGGTGGTGATGATGATGTCCACCTCCGCCGCCTGTGCGGCGAACAGGTCCATCTCCGCCTTGATGAACTCGGGGCTCATGGTCTTGGCGTAACCGCCCTCGCCGCTGCCGCCCTCGTCGTCGAACTCGAGCATCAGGAACTCGGCGTTCAGGCTCTCGACCTGCTCCTTGACCTCAGGCCGGGTGTCGAAGGCGCGCACGATCGCGCCCATGCTCTTGGCCGCACCGATCGCGGCGAGCCCGGCGACGCCGGCGCCGATCACCAGCACCTTGGCCGGCGGGATGCGCCCGGCAGCGGTCACCTGGCCGGTGAAGAAGCGGCCGAAGTGCTGGGCCGCCTCGACCACCGCGCGGTAGCCGGCGATGTTGGCCATGGAGCTCAGCACGTCCATCTTCTGCGCGCGCGAAATGCGCGGTACCGCGTCGAGCGCGATCGCCGACACCCCCCGCTCGGCGAGCCGCTCGAGCATGCGCGGGTTCTGCTTCGGGTAGATGGTGCTGATCAGGGTCTGGCCCGGCTTGAGCAGCTCGATGCCGTTGAAACCGAGCTCCGGGTGCGGCTGCGGCGGGCGCACCTTCATGATGATGTCGGCGGTGCGCCACAGCTCACGTGGATCCTCGACCAGCCGCACGCCCAGCTTGGCGTAGGCCTCGTCGTCGAAGTTGGCCGCCGCGCCGGCGTCGTGCTCGATCGCCAGCTCGAACCCCATCCCGATCAGGTGCCCGGCGGATTCGGGGGTCAGGGCGACCCGCTTTTCGCCCTCTTCGATCTCTTTGGGAATACCGATCAGCATGTTCTTGTTCCTCGTCATCGTGGCCATTCAGACCGGCGCTGACAGCAGTGCCCGGCCCGGCCGGATCCGGCGTACCCGTCACCCGTCGCTTGGCAGTAACTGGCCGGGTGGCGCGGGGGCGATGCAGCGCAGTCGAAACCGCGGTAATGCCCCGCGCCAACGGTCGACGGGCCGTCATGGACCGCCGATCGAGGCCACAAACAGTCTATCCCATCGGGGGTAGTGCGGCGCATAATGATGAACGCCACGCGCCCACTTTCAAGTCAAAATTTTTTATGCAGGCATACATTGAGACTATAAGAACAGGTGATCTTTCGCAAACGTAAATAGCAGCTTACGTCTCAGGTAAGAATGATTTACGTGCACGTCGACTGCCCCCGCCGCGGGCTCGTCCGACCACATTCCCTGATCATCCCGCTCAACTATTGCCATACGCGCCGGCGCCGCCTACCATACTGACCGTTCGGTCAGCAGGACCGTCAGCACCACCTCCAAGCATGAATCGACCGACCGACCGGGACGCCCTTTCCGGCGCCCAGCGCATTCTCGCTGCCGCGCGCCAGCTGTTCGCGGTGCGCGGCTTTGCCGGCGTGTCGATTCAGCAGGTCGCCGACGCCGCCGGGGTGTGCAAGGCCAACGTCTTCCACCACTTCGCCAGCAAGCAGGTATTGTACCGTGCCGTGCTGCGTCATTCGGCCGACGAGTTCCGCCAGCTGCTCGGCCAGTTCGAGAGCCCGGAGCAGAAGAGCCTGACCGCCTTCGCCCGTGCCCACATGGACCACCTGTGCGCCAACCAGGAGACCGTGGGCATGTTCCTGCGCCTGCTCGCCGAGCCGCAGGCGACACCGCAGCGCCGGCTCGCCGAGGAGATCGCCGCCGAGTCGCTCGACGACATCATCGACCTGCTGGAGCAGCTCCGACGCGCCGGCACCCTGCCGGCGGCCAGCGACAGCAGTGCCCTGGCGCTGACCCTGCTCGGCGGCAACCTGCTCCATTTCCTGTTGCGCCATGTGCTCCCGCGCACCCGTTTTGCCGTGCCCCTGCAGGATCCGGAGCGCTTCGCCGACCAACTGGCCGGACTGCTGGCGACACCCGTTCCGACCGCCCTGCCCAACCCAAGGTGACCCACGCCATGCAGCGTCTCTCCATCGCCCTTCCCGCCGCCCTGTTCGCCCTCCTGCTGGGCGCCTGCACGCCGCAAGGCGGCAACAACGCCAGCGCCGGGCCGGCCGCCGCGCCCAAGGGGCCGCCCCCGGTCGCCGTCGAGGCGATGGCGGTGACCCGCGGCCCGGTCAGCGCGACCATCACCGCGGTCGGCACGCTGCAGGCCGAGGAGTCGGTGGTGATCCGTCCCGAAATCGCCGGGCTGGTCACCGAGATCGCATTCGACGAAGGACGCCCGGTGGCGCGTGGCGCGACCCTGATCCGGCTGGAGGACTCCATCCTGCGCGCCGAGTTGGCCCAGGCCGAGGCCGACCTGGCGCTGGCCAAGAGCGACTACGAGCGCAACCTGGACCTGTTCAAGAAGGGCTCCGGCAGTGCCCGCGCCCGCGACCAGGCGACCGCCGAGCTGGAGGCAACCACCGCGCGCGTGGCGCTGGCCCGCGCCCGGCTCGACAAGACCCGCATCCGCGCCCCGTTCGGCGGCCTGCTCGGGCTGCGCCAGGTCAGCGTCGGCGACTACGTCACCCCCGGGCAGGAGATCGTCAACCTCGAGGACGTCGACCCGGTCAAGGTCGACTTCCGTGTCCCCGAGGTGTTCCTCGCCCGGCTGCACGCCGGCCAGGCGCTGAGCGTCGAGGTCGACGCCTTCCCCGGTCAGACCTTCACCGGCGAGGTCTACGCCCTCGACCCGCGGATCGAGGCGCAGGGCCGCAGCATCGCCCTGCGCGCCCGCATCGCCAACCCGGAACAGGTGCTGCGCCCGGGGCTGTTCGCGCGCGTGACCCTGGTCACCGCCCGACGCGAGGACGCCCTGCTGGTGCCCGAGGAGGCGATCTTCGCCCAGGGCGACCAGCAGTTCGTCTACCGCATCAACGACGGCAAGGCGGCACTGACCGCGGTGCGCCTCGGCGACCGCCAGGGGGCCCTGGTCGAGGTGGTCGAGGGGGTGGCCGCCGGCGACCAGGTGGTCAGCGCCGGTCACCACAAGCTGCACGACGGGGCGCCGGTGCGCCCGGTCGACGCCGGGTAAGCGCCATGGTCATCTCCGAGATCTGCATCCGCCGCCCGGTCTTCGCCTCGGTCCTGAGCCTGCTGCTGGTGCTGATCGGCACCATCTCCTACCAGCAGCTGACGGTGCGCGAGTACCCCAACATCGACCCGCCGGTGGTCACCGTCGAGACCACCTACCGCGGCGCCAGCGCCGAGATCATCGAGACCCAGGTGGCCCAGGTGCTGGAGGAGTCGCTCGCCGGCATCGAGGGCATCGACTTCATGACCTCGACCAACCGCGCCGAGCAGAGCCAGATCACCGTGGTCTTCCGCCTCGACCGCGACGCCGACAGCGCCGCCAGCGACGTGCGCGACCGGGTCAGCCGGGTGCGTGGCAAGCTGCCCGACGAGATCGACGAGCCGATCATCCAGAAGACCGAGGCCGACGCCCAGCCGATCATCTACCTCGCCTTCGCCTCCGACCGCCACGACGCCATGGAGGTGACCGACTACGCCAACCGCTACGTCAAGGAGCAGTTGCAGAACCTGCCCGGCGTCGCCCAGATCCGCATCTTCGGCGACCGCACCTACTCCATGCGCATCTGGCTCGACCCCAAGCGCATGGCCGCCCACGGGGTCACCCCGCAGGACGTCGAGGCGGCGCTGCGCCGGCAGAACGTCGAGGTCCCGGGCGGGCGCATCGAGAGCGCCCAGCGCGAGTTCAACGTCCTGGCCGAGACCGACCTGCGCACGCCGGAACAGTTTGGCGCCATGATCCTGCGCGAGGAACAGGGCTACCTGGTGCGCCTGCGAGACGTCGCCCGGGTCGAGGTCGGTCCGCGCGACGAGCGGCGCAGCGTGCGCTACAAGGGCGAGAACGCGGTGGCGATGGGCATCATCAAGCAGGCCACCGCCAACCCGCTGGAGGTGTCGCAGGCGATCCGCGCCGAACTGCCGCAGATCGCCACCACCCTGCCGGAAGGGATGGAACTGTCGATCGGCCACGACAAGTCGGTCTTCATCCAGGAGTCGATCGACAACGTCTACACCACCATCGCCGAGGCGATCGTGCTGGTGGTGCTGATCATCTTCCTGTTCCTGCGCTCGTTCCGCGCCACCCTGATCCCGCTGGTGACCATCCCGGTGTCGCTGATCGGCGCCTTCGCGGTGATGGCCCTGCTCGGCTTCTCGATCAACCTGCTGACGCTGCTGGCGCTGGTGCTGGCGATCGGCCTGGTGGTCGACGACGCCATCGTCATGCTCGAGAACATCTTCCGTCATGTCGAGAACGGCGAGACGCCGGTGCAGGCGGCGCTCAAGGGCTCCAGGGAGATCGGCTTCGCGGTGCTGGCGATGACCATGACCCTGGCCGCGGTCTACGCCCCGGTCGGTTTCCTCGGCGGCACCACCGGCAAGCTGTTCACCGAGTTCGCCTGGACCCTGGCCGGCGCGGTGATGGTCTCCGGCTTCGTCGCCCTGTCGCTGACGCCGATGATGTGCTCCAAGCTGCTGCATCACGAGGCCAAGCACGGCATCCTCTACCGCGCCATCGAGGCGCTGCTCGACGGCCTCACCCGCGGCTACCGGGCGACCCTGCGCGTTGGCCTGCGCCTGCGCTGGCTGGTGCTCGGTCTCGGCCTGGCCGTGTTTGCCGCCGGCATCCCGCTGTACCAGCAGTTGCCCGAGGAACTGGCCCCGATCGAGGACCAGTCGACCATCTTCACCGTGTTCATCGCGCCAGAGGGGGCGACCCTCGACTACACCGACCGCTACGCCCGGCAGCTGGAGGGGATCGTCGCCGCGGTGCCCGAGGTCAACCGCTACTTCGTCGTCTCCGGCTTCCCGACCGTATCGCAGGGGGTGATGTTCACCAAGCTCACCGACTGGTCGGAACGGGAGCGGTTGCAACAGGCGATCACCCAGGAGTTGCGCGGCAAGTTCTTCGGCGTACCCGGGGTGCTGGCGTTCGCCGCCGACCCGCCGCCGCTCGGCCAGAGCGTGCGTTCCAACCCGCTCGACCTGGTGCTGCTGACCACCCGCTCCTACGACGAACTCGAGGCGCTGGTCGGGCAGGTGATCGCGCGCGGCAACGAACAGCCGGCGCTGAGCAATCTCGACTCCGACCTGAAGCTGAACAAGCCGCAGATCCGCGTGACCATGGATCGCGAAAAGATCGCCGACCTCGGCCTGTCGGTCGAGGAGGTCGGGCGCACCCTGGAGACGCTGTTCGGCGGCCGCGAGGTGACCCGCTTCAAGCGCGCCGGCGAGCAGTATGACGTCATCATCCAGGTGGCCGACATCGAGCGCACCGACCCGGCGGCGCTGAGCCAGGTCTACGTGCGCAGCCCGCGCGGCCAGATGGTGCAGCTGGCCAACCTGATCACCATCGAGGAGACCATTGCGCCGAAGGAGCTCAACCACTTCAACCAGCTGCGCTCGGCGACCATCACCGCACGCAGCCTCGAACCCGGCTGGACCCAGGGCCAGGCGCTGGCGCAGATCGAGGCGGTGGCGCGCGAGGTGCTGCCGCCCGACGTGCGCCTCGACTTCGCCGGCGCGACGCGCGAGTTCAAGACCTCGAGCGCCAGCCTGGCGTTCACCTTCCTGCTCGCGCTCGGTTTCATCTACCTGGTGCTGGCGGCCCAGTTCGAGAGCTTCGTCGACCCGCTGATCATCATGCTGACGGTGCCGCTGGCGATGACCGGCGCCCTGCTGGCACTGAACCTGACCGGCGGCACGCTGAACATCTACAGCAAGGTCGGCATGATCACGCTGATCGGCCTGATCACCAAGCACGGCATCCTGATCGTCGAGTTTTCCAACCAGCTGCAGCGCCAGGGGCACAGCAAGCTCGAGGCGGTGATCGAGGCCTCGGTGCTGCGCCTGCGCCCGATCCTGATGACCACCGGGGCGATGTCGCTGGGCGCGCTGCCGCTGGCGCTGGCCATCGGCGCCGGCGCCGAGAGCCGCCAGGAGATCGGCTGGGTGATCGTCGGCGGCATCCTGGTCGGCACGCTGTTCACGCTGTTCGTCATCCCGGCGGTCTACATGGTCCTGGCGCGGCGGCACGCGCCGATCCCGGCCGTGGCCCAGACCACAGCACCGGCAACCACGACGACGGCGACCGACCTCGGCACCGGCTGAGGCCGGGTCGGCGGCACGGGGCGAACGCGTCGAGCCGCGATCCCGGCAGGCGCGCCGCCGCCGGCGCGATCTTCCAAGCCCAATCGCAGCGCGTGCACGACCCCTGCGCAAAAGCCAGCTTGGTAGGATGGGCAAAGCGTAGCGTGCCCATCAAACGGCCTGGTGCACGTTGGGCACGCTACGCTTTGCCCAACCTACGAAACTCGCCGCGACCCGGCCGTGCCTCGTGCGACGTCGTATCGCCCGGGCGATCTTCCTCGTCAATCCGGCACCACCGCCACCGCCTCGATCTCGACCAGGGCGCGCGGCGGCAGCAGCGCGGCGACCTGCACCGTGGTCATCGCCGGGTAGTGGTCGCCCATGACGGCGCGGTAGGCAGCGCCGAGCCGCCGACGGTCGGCGAGGTAGGCGTCGCGGCTGGTGATGAACCAGGTCATCCGGGTGACGTGGTGCGGCGCGGCCCCGTCCGCGGCGAGGATGTCGCGGATGTTGGCCAGCGCCCGGCCGGCCTGGTCGCAGAAGTCGTCCGAAGCGAACTCCTGCGACAACGGCTCCCAGCCGACCTGGCCGGCGACGAACAGCTGCCGGCCGCGCGCCGAGACGCCGTGACTGTAGCCCTTCGGCCGCGGCCAGTCGGGCGGTTGCAGGATGTGCATGAGCATACTCCTGGCGCCTCCGGGCGCCGCTTGATTGCAGTTGGCCGGCGCCGGGCTCAACCTTCGACGGCGATCCGCTCCAGGGCCGCGCGGATCGGCGCCGGGATCGGCAGCGGCCGGTTGCTGGCGCGGTCGACAAAGACGTGGACGAACTGGCCGCAGGCGCTCGCCTCGTCGTCGCCCTCGGCGAAGATCGCCAGGCCGTAGGTCACCGAGCTGGAGCCGAGCCGGTCGACCCGCAGCCCCGCCTCGAGCCGCTGCGGGTAGGCGACCGACTTGCGGTACTGACAGCTGGAGCTGACGACCACGCCGATCACCGGCGCGGCGACGATGTCCAGCCCGCCCTCGTGGATCAGGAAGTAATTGGCCGCGGTGTCGAAATAACTGTAATAGGTGACGTTGTTGACGTGACCGTAGAGGTCGTTGTCCATCCAGCGTGTGGTGATGGGGTGGAAGTAGCGGTAGTCGCTGCGGCGGGTCTGGAGGTCGTTCATGGCGTCTCGTGCGGGCTGCCGGGATCGGTCCGAGAGCCCATTCTAGCCCGGCGTGGGCGTCGACGAGCCCCCGCCCCCGCGCGCGTGGGCTAAGCTGTGCGGCATAGAAATTGATCGAGTAGATGGCCCCCCCGCCCCCGCGCGCGTGGGCCGCGCGTGGGCTAAGCGGTACTCGGTGAGGCTACCCATGTGATCCAGACCCCCCGCCCCCGCGCGCGTGGGCTAAGCTGATCCCTGGCAGTTCACACGGGGGAAGGGATGCCAACGACCTACGTCCACCAGAACATCGAGTACTTCCGTCCCGGTCACTGCAGCACCTGCGGCGCGCCCACCTACCACAAGCCGGTGACGGCGCGGCGCCCGTCGGGCCGCGAGGAGACCCTCTGGGTATGCGAGGGTTGCGGCGCCGAGAGCCACATCCTGGAGCGGGTCGAGAACGAGTTCGAGCTGCTCGCCGAGTACATCCGGCGCACCTATTTCGGCGAAAGCTGAGCCGATTGCGCCGGGGCCGCACCTGCACGGTGACCGGCACGGGAAGGTCGCGCCTGCCGGGATGGCAGGTCGGCCGCGACATCAGTCGCCCGGCGTTTTGCCCTTGGCCCTGGTCTTGCTCTTGTCTTTGGTCTTGCTCTCGTCTTTGGTCTTGCCCTTGTCCTTCAGCTTCAGCTTGCGCTTGGCGACCGGCACGGCCCCGGCCTTCTTGCCGTGCGGCTTGAAGCCGGGCTGAGGCATCGCTGCCGCGCCCGCGGCGGGCGCACCGCCACCGCCGTCCAGGCACATCTGCAGCTGGCGCCCGCAGACCCAGACCTTCTGCAGGTGCTGGAACAGCTCCTTGGGCATCCCTTCCGGCAGCTCGACCGTGCTGAAGCTGTCGTAGAGCTTGATGTGGCCGATGTCGCGGCTGTCGAGCCCGGCCTCGTTGGCGATCGCACCGACGATGTTCTTCGGCTGCACGCCGTGGTCGCGCCCGACCTCGATGCGGTAGCGCACGCTGCCGGGCGAGGCGCCACGCGCCTTGTCGTCGCGCTCACGGCGAAAAGAGGGACGCGGCTGCGGCTCGAACGCCGGACGTTCCGCCGGCAGCGTCTCGGCCGGCGGTGCCAGCGGACGTTCGCGCTGGACCAGGAAGGCGAGCGCGGCGGCCACCGCCTCGATGTCGGCGCCGCGCTCCTCGCGGTAGCCCTCGACCACCTTCTGGAAGAAGTCGAGCTCCTCCTTCTCCAGGGTCTCGTCGAGCAGCTGCTTGAAGCGCGCGACGCGGTGGTCGGTGACGTCCTCGCGCGTCGGCAGGCGCATCGCCGTGATCGGCTGGCGCGTCGCCTGCTCGATCACCCGCAGCATGCGCCGCTCGCGCGGGGCGACGAACAGGATCGCCTGGCCGGTGCGGCCGGCGCGGCCGGTGCGGCCGATGCGGTGGACGTAGGCCTCGGGATCGTAGGGGATGTCGTAGTTGATGACGTGGGTGATGCGCTCGACGTCGAGGCCGCGGGCGGCGACGTCGGTGGCGACGACGATGTCGAGCTTGCCGTTGCGCAGGCGCTCGACGGTCCGTTCGCGTAGCGGCTGCGGCATGTCGCCGTTGAGCGCGGTGGCGGAGTAGCCGCGCGCCTCCAGCTTGGATGCCAGCTCCTCGGTCGCCTGCTTGGTGCGCACGAAGATCAGCATGCCGTCGAAGTCCTCGACCTCGAGGATGCGGGTCAGGGCGTCGAGCTTGTGCAGGCCGCTGACCGGCCAGAAGCGCTGCACCACCGTGGCCACGGTCGCGGTCTTGGAGGCGATGCGCACCTCGACCGGGTCGCGCAGGTGCTTGTGCGCCACGCGCGCGATGGCCGGCGGCATGGTCGCCGAGAACAGCGCCACCTGGCGCGTCGCCGGGGTGGTCTCGAGGATCGCATCGACGTCGTCGATGAAACCCATGCGCAGCATCTCGTCGGCCTCGTCGAGCACCACCGCCTTGAGCTGGCCGAGCTTCAGCGTGCCGCGGCCGAGGTGGTCGAGGATGCGCCCCGGGGTGCCGACGATGACGTGGGCGCCGCGCTGCAGCTGGCGCAGCTGCACGCCGATCGACTGGCCACCGTAGATCGGCAGCACGTGGAAGCCGCGCAGGTGGCGGGCGTAGGTCTGCAGCGCCTCGGCGACCTGGATCGCCAGTTCCCGGGTCGGGGTCAGCACCAGCAGCTGCGGCGCGGCCAGACCGAGGTCGAGCCGGCTCAGCAGCGGCAGCGCGAAGGCGGCGGTCTTGCCGGTGCCGGTCTGCGCCTGCCCGACCAGGTCACGCCCGGCGAGCAACGGCGGGATCGCCTCGGCCTGGATCGAGGACGGGGTCTCGTAGCCGACCTCGTCGACGGCCTGGAGCACCGCCGGCGCAAGGCCGAAGTCAGCAAAGGGGGAACGGGGAGTGTCGGACATAACCGGGCCTGGGTCCTGGGTGGGTGCCCGGGACGGCATGGACCTGATCGTGCCGGACGGGAACAGAGCCGGCCATTGTACGCCAGATCGGCAGGCAACGGTGACCAGGGTGACGCCGCGGCCTGAATGCGGGGGGCGTGGACCGCTGTCGGCCACAAGCCCGGCCCACAGGACGACCGTAGGCCGGTATTTTGTAGGTCGGGCTTCAGCCCGACATCCAGGGCCGCGTCGGACTGAAGTCCGACCTACACCCCGGCTTCGTAGACATCATGGATGACCTGCCCCGACCTCGAGGCACGTGGGTTATGTTTCGAGGTCGGGAAATCAACCCGTTCACACAGAGCCACATC
>Ga0326597_10001132_pt1 | contig 44072 bp, 42 predicted proteins | sample RVTome_12_FD_203789 | JGI IMG/M metagenome (GOLD analysis project Ga0326597, IMG submission 203789) | Soil microbial communities from uranium-contaminated site in the Upper Colorado River Basin, Wyoming, United States - RVT100D185 | ecosystem: Environmental > Terrestrial > Soil > Contaminated >...
TTGTTGGAGGAAGCGATGAAACAAATACACGCCCCCGAAGTGAGTCAAACGTGATGAGGTAAAAGCAGCTCGTATATTTCTTGCTCCAGAGCGCATAGAGTTGGACCTAACTTTTAGTTAGGTCCAACTATTACGTCAAAATGACGTAAAACAGTCAACACTTCCACAGGAGAATAACCGATTTGAACGGAATGCTCATTCAGGAATTCACGCAGGATTTAAGGAACTACATCGAGGTGATCTGCCGCCTGTACCGCAAGGACGCGGCGATCCAGGGCGCTACCGGGCTCGTGCACGCGGTAGCGGAAACCGAGAAGGAGAAGATCGCAATCTCCGTTGGGCCGCTCTCGGGCCGCGTGACCGGCAAGCAGATCAACGACGCTGTCCAGGACGCGCTCGCGTCGGGCATCCTCGAGGTGCACGTGCTCGGCTGGGCGTTCGAGGCGAACGTGGGCGAGGTGAAGTCGCAGCTCGAAAAGCGCGGCAAGGTGAAGGTCGAGCTGATCATGATCCGCCCGGACACGCTCGCCGAGGGGCTCAAAGCAACGCAGCCGGAGATGCTCTTCTCGCCCCTCGCGCTGCCGGACATTGAGGTGTCGGTCGAGACAAACGGCAAGGAGAAGCAGATCCGCGTCACGCTCAACGGTGTCGCGCTCTTCGACCGCAAGCACCGCACCACCGAGTACAAGGCGGCGGACTCGGGCTACGTCTCGGCGTGGTACCTCGACGAGGACTACGACGGCGACTGTTTCGTAGATTGCCAAATGTTTTTTGATTTCAAAAAGACACCGAACATCAAGGCCGCGGTAGGGTCGAGGACTGGCGCGGTATTTCGTAGGTGAAGCCTATCTGTTACCGTCTCTTTCGTTTGACGGTGCCTCACTAGCCTCACCGTAAATCCGTTTCCAGCCCCCGCCACCTCAAACCGGACGTGACCCTTTCGGTCATCCGGCTTTCCTGAGCCCTTCACCGTAAGGCGCTATACGCCTGTTCTGCTGGGAGCACTTTCACAGAATCTGCTACTCCGCCTCTTCCGGCCAACTCGGCTTTCGCCTTACGGTATATCCTTCGCCTCAGTTCTTGCAGATTAACGGAAGGTTTTATCATGCCTCCCCTGCCTCACCTAGCGGTCGAAGAAATCAAACTCAGCATGGCCCCTTTGCTCCAGAGACATTACTCTCCTTCTTCGCTCCTACGGGCCACTCCGCCATCCTGCTGCCTTCAGCCCCTTTCCCGTGTCAGCAGTTATAGGGCCAACCTGCTCCAGAAATTTCTCCCTGGGGCATACAGGACTTCTCCAGTTTCCATCGTGTCCTTGTCACCGTGTCGCCGCCACTACCCCGCCGGTGTGGGCCACCCCTTTAGCCAGCCTGCGATAACCCATTCTGTCTTCACCTCTTTTAGACAGGTTCGACCACCGGAATTTAGTCCTAACGAGGCTTGCTCAGCGTTTACTCACGTTGCAACCCGGTCACTCGCTCATCAGCCCGAAGCTGACTTTGTCGGTAGGCTCCAGCATCTCGATTGCTCTCCATGCTGCTACCCAAGCTAGGCGGCTTCTGGCTTCTACCGCCACGGGACTTCCCTCACCTAAATGAGAGTCACCCTATGGATCACGACAGCAATTCATCTGGACACACCTCAAAGCGGACGTGGACCCGGAAGAGTTCACGCTCAAGCTCGCCTCCGAGCCGTTTCCGGTGCGCGGCTACAAGCGCATCGCGGTGAAGGTCGTAGACGTGTACGGCAACGAGTCCACCGTCGTGCGGGACCTGGCGTAAGGGAACGCGGCGATGGCTTACGTTGTCGATCGGGTCGTCATCTGCGACGCCTTCCGTGAGCCGGGGCGGCATTACCAGCTCTTGCCGGGCGGTCGCTCCAAACTCACCACGGGACGCCGCTCGTCGATGCGCTTCCTAGCCTCGGCCAAAGATGTGAAGGGCGGCATCGCTGGCGTCGTCGGCAAGGAGGCCAGGCTCTTCGACGACCTATCTGCAACGGCCGCCGAGCAGAACGAGTTGGTCAACCAGCTCCGCGACGAGGTACGCGCATGGCGCGAAGCCGGCTACACCGGCACGGCGATAGTGACGCGGCGGCTCCTCGAGTGGTGGTTCGAGCGCGACGAGGAACGCCGAGCCACGGCCAAGCGATTCTTTTTCTGCCAACAGGAAGCGGTCGAGACCATCATCTTTCTGTACGAGGTGCAAGGAAGACGTAAAATGCCTGAGACCGGCGACCTGTTGCGCTATGCCTTGAAGCTCGCTACCGGCACCGGGAAGACGGTCGTGATGGCTCTCTTCGTCACCTGGGCAACGCTCCACAAGCATAAAGTGAGCGGCTCCTCACTATCAGCAAACTTCCTCGTGCTCGTCCCCAACCTTACCGTCCGCGACCGTGTAAGCGGTAACCCGCGCGGCGACGGTCTCGATCCGGCCGGTGAACACAACCTATATGACGCTTTCGAGATAGTCCCACCTGAGTACCGAGCTGGCTTCCACCCGAACATCCTTGTGCGTAACTGGCAAGGGATTCCACTCGACGCTAAACGCGATGACTGGATCGGTGAAGGCGACATGCCGCTCGAGGAAGGGCGTTTCATCCCTCAGGCGGTGCTCCGAGCGATGCAACGCCGCGCCCGACAGGATCCGAACACGCCCATCCGTCGGTTGCTTGGCGGCTGGCGCGATCTGGTCGTCATCAACGACGAAGCACACCACGTTTACGGCGAGAAACGCACCCGCAAAGGCGACGATCCCGAGCACATTAAGTGGAGCAAGATTCTTGAACGCATCTCGAAATCGGCCCGGGTGAGTCTAATCATCGACCTATCCGCGACACCCTGGTACGGCTCGGGCTCGCCAAAGCCAGAGGGCTCCCTATTCGAGTGGCTGGTCTCTGACTTCTCCGTCTACGACGCCTTCGAGTCCGGATTAGTTAAAGTTGTGCGTCTCCCGGACCCAGACGAACAGGGGCGGGTGTACCTCGACCTCTGGGACTTGGTGAAGGGCGCCAAGACCAAGGAAGAATACATCCGCGCCTGCCGAGCAGCGATCCAAACCATCTACTCATCTTGGAAAACGGACCATGACGATTGGACCAGCTCATTTGACTTCTTGCGCGGGCCCAGCCCCGTGCTCCTCTGCGTGACCGACAGCGCGCAGAGAGCGGCTTGGCTCTTCGAGCACTTGACCCGAGAGTACCCGCTGCTGCGCAACCCAGACGATGATGATCGCACACGTTGGCCAACGATCCCGATCGACTCAAAAGTATTCGACGCCGACAAAGGCAACGAGGCCGTGTTACGTGAAATGGTCAACACAGTCGGCTCGAAGGGCAAGCCCGGCGAGCACGTCCGCTGTATCGTAAGCGTGAACATGCTCTCCGAGGGCTGGGACGTGAAAAGCGTCACCCACATTCTCGGCCTACGCGCATTTGGCTCGCCCCTTCTCACCGAACAGATCATTGGACGCGGTCTGCGGCTTACAAATTATGATGTACTCAATCAACCCATTGACGAGCGCCCCGAGGGCAGTGAAGAGACAGTAGACGCTTTCGGTATTCCCTTCATCGGTTTCCCAGTCGAGAAACGCAAACGTCCGAGGACCGGCGAGTGGGGTCAGAAGCCGGTGTGGATCGCACCGGACGCGAAAAAGGTCTCTTACCGCGTCACCGTGCCGAACGTCCGCTCGTGGGCTGTCGGCGTGACGGAGTCCCTGGCTGATATTATCCACGTCGAGGAACTGCCGCAGATCCGCATCAACCCAAGGGAAACACCACCAGAAGTTCAGATGAAGCCCGTTGTCGGCGGCTCTCCAGCAATTGTAATGACACTCGAACAGTTTCGCGCGGAGTGGCCGACATTGCGATCAGCGTTCCGCATTGCTGAGGACCTTTATCAACAAACGAATCCCGGAGCCGCCGCCGATCTCGGCATCGGTCCGACATTCGAAGAACTCCTCGACGTTAGCAGGCGTTACGTAGATCAGCGCGTCACCACAATGAGCGTAGGGGGGCTCGCGAGTGACGCACGCGATCTCGGAATTCCTTATTGGCGGGGGACCTGCAGTCGACGTCTTGGAGAATGCAGTCCGAGGATCAGGCCTCCCCGGAGTGGAAGCCATTCCGATCCTCGGTTCGCCTGAGTTGCTCGACACCGCGCAACTACGTCGATTCCAGTGGACAGGAATCCTGGCTGAAGGGAAACGCTGCCACACCAACAAGGTGCCGTGCCACACCGACCTCGAAAAACGTTTCGCTGACTTCGTTGATGGCGCTAAGGATGTTCTCCGCTACTTCAAGAACGAGCGCCTGGGCTTCTCCGTCACCTATTACGAGAACAACCGTCCGCGGCAGTACTACCCGGATTTTATTATCGCCGCTCGCGACTCAGCCGGTCGGGAAGTGATGTGGCTTGCCGAAACGAAGGGCGAGATCCGACCCAACACCGCCCTCAAAGGCGAGGCCGCCCGTCTCTGGTGTGAGACGATGAGCGGTACAAAGTACGGCCAATGGCGCTACTTGTTTGTCCAGCAGCGCAAGTTCGAGTCGGCACTCACGTCTGGCGTCCACTCGCTCTCGGATCTCGCCGCCGCACTCGTTGTCACGCGTCCCGACCGACAGCTGCGGCTCATCTCACTCGAAGACGAGCGCGTTAAGCGCGAAGCATTTAAGACACTGCTACCGCTGTACTCGCTCAAGGCCGCCGCCGGATACTTTGGTAACGGCGAAGCTGTGGAGCCAGAAAACTGGGTTCAAGCGGACGGGATTGGAAAGTTAGACGAGCGGATGTTTGTAGCAAAGGTAGTCGGACGCTCGATGGAACCACGAATCCACGATGGGGAATATTGTGTCTTTAGAGCCAATCCTGTCGGATCAAGGCAGGGGAAAATCGTGCTCGCCCAATATCGCGGACCGGCAGATCCCGACAATGGCGGCTCGTTCACTGTTAAACGCTACTCTTCTGAAAAAGTTGGCGACGGCAACGGAGGATGGAAGCATACAAAAATATCCCTTTCCCCGCTAAATTCGGAATTCACTACGATTGAATTGACGGCAGAATCGGAAGACGAAGTGAAGGTGGTTGCGGAATTTATTGTGGTCTTGGGGCGAAGCTGAAAAAATTGAGCAAGAATGGATTAGAAGGCTTCGAGGGGAAGAAACGGGGACACGCTACTTTTTGTTGCTCAAGTAGCAGGTCGTGCTTGAGCGCGCTGAGGGAACTGGGGCTAGATGATGACGTGAAAGAGGAGTGAGCTTCAAGTTACGTACGACTGAAACAAGTTCTTTACTGGATCAATGGGAAATGATTCACATAGTCTCGGGTATCGCCTCGTGAATTAACCGACCTAAATCCTGATTTTCTTTCACTACGAATACATCATCAGCTTCGTGCCTTAACCAATCCAACGAATCTTTGAGGCTGTGAGCGTCTTTCACTCTCGGTGTTTGAAGGGTAACGAGATGCTTGTGACCACTGAATCCGTTTCCAGATGATCGAATTACGTTGATATCCATAGCTGTCGCTTTTGACAAAGCGATCTGTTCGTCAGGACGCTTTTTGGAAAGCAGAGAAAGCGGATGCCACAATGCCTTGTAATGCGGACCCGTTGTTCGGATACCGACATTCACAAGAACTTTGCCGATTTTCCGCGGTCCTACGCGCTCGCACTTCACCTTCGGGGCAATTTCCTTAAATGCGATTTTGAGCGACTGTTCGAAAGAGCGTTCAAATTGCCTCTGAGAGCTCGCGCGCTGAATCTCGGGAACAGGATAGACCAGTGTTTCGTAAAGCCGATCCAAAAGCTCGTCGGTACTAGCAATCTTCGCGGGGTACGGGGCGCTAACCTCAACGCCGTTCCTAAACCACGATGATAAACGGTTGAGGGTCACAGGACCCTCCGCCGCGGCGGGTATTGCTAATTCACTTCGGATAACTTCTAGCTGCTCCTTCACTGACGAGATGGAGACCCGAGGGTCAACGGCTTGAATCCTATCCAGCGACGGCGAGAATTTGAATTTAACTCCCTCCAAAGGGTGCCACACTAAGACCCCAATATTAACTCGTTGATCGCTGGCGTTATTGCTAAAGCGCACGATTGAGTACGCGCCGAATGGCATAACCACCTCCCAATTCAACTGATCGAAGGATTTCCCTTGCGGATAATCTGTTCGATGTTGTCCTTCGCCGCGCAAGCGTTGGTAGCTCCGGCCTCTCTATCCTCTTTTGGAATGTCCCATTCTTCTGGGCAATCATCAAAGCATTGGCGGATCGATTCATTATCAATTGCCTGAAGCTCGCCAATTGCGGGTTTAAGCTTTTCGAATGACAGTTTTTCGGCCAAATGGGTTGGGATTTTATACTGGTCATGAACGGTAGCGATACTTGTCTTAGTCCAGCCTGGGCTCCCGAACATGAATCCCATATCTACTAGCTTGAATCGTTTCGTTCTTATTCCGCCAATCTCTAGCTGTTGCAGGTATTGGTTGTGACCCTCTTGATCTCCAACCGCCAACCAGGCGAGAAAAACGCCGGCGTATGGCAACTGCGAGGTATTCTCGATCTCCGCGTAGTGTTGCGTGGGAACAAAGTTACCGCCGTCCATCATGTAAACGCCAAAGTGAAATCCTTCTTTGGCCCCGATCGTTAAATGATCGGCCGGAATAATTTCCTTGGCTACGTACACGACCCCGCCGCGTAAGATAGGTGCGTCAATCAGCTGCCCTAACCGAGACGCGACAAGCTCATTATAGCAGGCTTTTACACCATGCGCAGACGGGTGCCATTTGACGAGTCGTGTCGGTCCGTCATCGAATTCGTAGAAGCGTGGATTCGAGCCCCCGTCTGCGGGCCTTCCAGGTAAACCATAGATCGCATTGGGTACTGAATGCCGATTCAATTGCTAGCGACCTCTCGCAAGCTGAACGTAGCCCAGGCCAACACCCTAAGTCAATGTCCGTGGCTGTGGGCTGGCGTGAGGCTCTTATCCATCTGTGATGAATTTCGGGGCGGGACTCCGTTTCTCAACTATTCTACCTAACGCGAAGCTCCGGACGAAGAGCCTGCTTGGCCGATTCCATTTCCGCTGTCCCTTCGGCTCAACTTCAACTCTGATTTGCCTCTCTTGCCGCCTTGGTGAGTGCCGGGACGATTTCAAAGAGGTCGCCGACGACGCCGATATGGGCGACGCCGAAGATCGGCGCGTTGGGATCTTTGTTGATGGCGATGATCCGCCGGGAGTCTCGCATGCCGGTTAGGTGCTGAATGGCGCCGGAGATGCCGCAGGCGAGGTAAACTTTCGGCGTGACGGTTTTGCCGGAAGCGCCCACTTGCCGCTCGCGGGGCAACCAACCGACGTCCACCACCGGACGCGAGCAGGCCAAGACGCCGCCCAGAGCCTCAGCTAATTCGGCGACGATGGGAATCTTGGGTTCCGGGGTCAGCTTGGGTTCCGGGGTCACTTGGTTCCGGGGTCACTTGGTTCCGGGGTCATTGGTTCCGGGGTCAGGCATGAGTCGTGCGTTATTAACGGCGACAGTGTCCCTGAAATTGTAGCAGCGAACTGGTTCTCCAATGACATTTCCGTGCTTCTCGGAAACGGCGACGGGACTTTCCAACCCCAGCGGAGGTTTGCTGCCGAGAACGCTCTGTTTGCGACGGTCGCGGATCTGGACGGCGACGGCGTTCCCGACCTTGCCGTAGGAATCCCCGGCAACGTTGTAATTCTGCGCCGTCAGTAACCTGGAAACTGAAGGTTGTTCGTTCAAGAATTCTAATGGATATGGGCGAGGCGCCGCATCTTGGCTGCGCGGCCTCAGATAAGGGTTGGCTTCACAAATCCAAGTTGGTGCATCACTTACTTTATTTGCCTAAGGGTTCTCCGCGATTCGATACTCACGAACTTTCGGGAAACCGAGCGCCAATACGGCGACGATCAAAAGAATAATCAGCCCGCCGCTCGTGGCCGCGATCTCGACGCTGAAAAGCGAGGCCAGAGCGCCGGCCTGGAATTGGCCGAGCTGCGGGCCGCTGTTGGTGAAGAGACTATGGATCGACGCCATCCGGCCGCGCAGCTCATCGGGCGTGCTCAACTGATTGATGGTCGCGCGCAAGATCGCGCTGACGGTATCGCCGACCCCGTAGCCGATGAGGCAAAATACGGAGAGCCAATAACTTTGGGACTGGGCAAAAAGAATGACGCAGGCGCCATAGACCGTGACTCCGCCGAGAATCCAGCGGCCGGCGCGGCTCGTTCGGCCGATCAAACTGAAACCTACGGCCCCGACCAACGCACCGACCGCCGACGCGGCATAGAGAACACCTAATCCCTCGGGCCCGACGACGAGAATATCGCGGGCGAACACGGGCAGCAGCGCGCGTACCGTGCCGAAAATGTTGGCCCCGAAATCCATGATCAGCAGCGGTAAAATAACCGGGTGGCGCCATACGAAGCGCAGTCCGGCGCCGAGCGCGCTGACCGACACGGTGCGCCAGCCGCCGCGCTCGGGAAGGCGCGTGCGAATCAGCGCCAGTGCGGCGAGCATGATAAGCCACGAGAACGCGTCCACCGCGTAGCACAGCCCCGGGCCCGCGAAAGCGAGCACCAGGCCGGCCACCGACGGGCCGGCGATCACCGCGATCTGTCGCTGTGAGCTGTGCATCGCGAGGGCGCGGGACAAATCCTCACGCGGCACGAGATTCGAGACGATGGCCTGGCGCGAAGGCGCTTCCAGCGAGCTGAACAGCGCGAGAAACATGGTCGCGACATAGAGCCTCAACGGCGTCGCGCTACCCACCAGCGTCAACAGCGCAAGCGCGCCGGAAACGCCGAACAGGCTAGCCTGCGTGAGCATCATCAGCCTACGCCGGTTCATGGCGTCGGCCAACAGCCCGCCAAAGAGCAGAATCGCCATCTGCGGCACGGCGCGGGCGAGCCCGATGAGACCGATCTGCAGCGGCGAATCGGTAAGCTCGTAGATCTGCCACGCCATCGCCACGGTAGTGAATTGGCTGCCGATGCTGGACAAAAGCAGGCCGGTCCAGAAAAGCCGAAAATCCCGGTGACGCAGGGGGGACAAGAGCGTGGGTGTTGATCCCGGTTGTGAAGTCATGGCACGATCGCTGGCTCAAATTCTTCGCGTGGAACGACGTCGCTAAAGGCGAAAGGAGGAGGGATGAAGGATGAAAATTTCGGAGGTTACTCCTTCGACGAGACTACGTTCCTTTCATCCTTCATCCTTCATCCTTTCTATTCGTGGATCGCTCCGACGCCTCGATCATCTCTGACATATCGGACAGTAAAACGCGCTCCTGTTACCGATGGCGACCCGTTTGATGACGTTGGAGCAAACCCGGCATTGCTCTCCCTCCCGGTCATAGACTCGCAGATGATTTTGAAACTCGCCGCGCTTATCATCGGCGTCGCGGTAGTCCGAAAACGACGTGCCGCACCAGCGGATCGCGTCGCGGAGCAAATCGGGAATGGTTCGAGCGATCGCCTCAACCTGTCTTCGCCCCAAGCGGTTGGCCCGCTGGGTCGGCCTGATGCCGCTCAGCGCAAGAATCTCGTTGGCGTAAATGTTTCCGAGTCCCGCGATGATTTGTTGATCGAGCAAAAGATCGCGAATGCGCCGCTCCGACGCTCGGGTGAATCCAAACAAATATTCGCCGGTAACACCTGGATCGAAGGGATCTAAGCCGAGATCGCGCAACTGCGGCAGTCGGCAAAACTCGTCCCGGCGGGTAACCAAAGATAACCCGAAACGGCGCGGGTCGTGATAACGCAGCTCGCCGCCGTCATCCAAATCGGCCACGATATGATCGTGCTTCCTGCGAGCGGTGCTTTTTTCGACGCAGATCAGTTTCCCGGACATGCCAAGATGGAAAACCCAGACGGCGTTTTCCGAAAGATGAAGCAAAACATACTTGGCCGTCCGGGTAATCGCTTCGATGCGTTTCCCCACCAGGCCCTTGAGCGCGCGCTCGTCCACCCTCACGCGCAGACGCGGTTCGAGCACGGCGACCCGGACGACGCGACGACCGATCAAGTGCGGGCGCAGGCTACGGCAAACGGTCTCGACTTCAGGTAGTTCGGGCATGGGTCAAGTTGTTAGTAATCAGTTGCCAGTTGCCAGTAGATTATTCGCGCATGCACGGCGGGCAAGCTTGATGAATTCGTCGACGCTGAGCGTTTCCCCGCGTCGCCGGGGATCGATGTTTTCGCGCCGGAGAAAAGCCTCGGCTCCAGGCCGCGCGTCGCGGAATAATCCCGCCAAGGCGTTTCCTAGAGTCTTGCGCCTTTGCCCAAAGGCGGCTCGAACGAGCCTGCGAAGCGCGCAAAGCTCATCCCCGGCCGCCAACGGCTCGGGAAAAAGTTCAAGCCTGAAGATCGTCGAGCGCACCTTCGGGCGCGGGTAAAAGGCCTCCGGCGATACCGCAACCCTATCGACAATCCGCCCGTGCACCTGGCACCACACCGAGAGCGTTCCGTAGGATTTGCTGCCGGGCTGAGCGGCGATTCGCTCGGCGACTTCCTTTTGCACCATCAAGACCAGCGACGAGAAACGGTCGCGCCATTCGAACAGGCGAAAGAGCACGGGAGTCGAAATGCTGTAGGGCAGATTGCCGACGAGCTTGACTTTGTGCCGCGGCAACAACTCATCGAACGGCACCGTCAGAATATCCGCGTGCACGAGATGGAACGAGGAATGCTCCGACAACGAGCTTCGTTTCAACCAATCGACGAGCACACCGTCCACCTCGACGGCCCAGACATTGGCTCCGGACGCGATTAGCCGGCGCGTCAGAAAACCCAGGCCCGGACCGATCTCGAGCACGTCATCCCGGGGCGATAAATCAACCATGCGAACAATCGCATCGATCACGCGCTCGTGCACGAGGAAGTTCTGACCCCGGCTTATTCTCGGTCTGAATTCGAGATCCCGCAGCGCGGCGCGTAGTTCTTCGTAAAGGGTTGCCATTCCCCCTTGAACCTTTGAACCGAACGTTGAACTTTTAAACCGCTTCAGAGCGTCAGATCGGCGTCGGCATTGAGGCGGAAATCGTCCCGCCGTCCGCGCTTGAGCCAGTGGGTGCCCGCCAGCGCGATCATCGCCCCGTTGTCCGTACAAAATTTCGGCGCGGGAAAGAACACCTCGAGCCCCTCCGCATCCGCTCTCTCCTTCATCAGAGCGCGCAGGCGGCTGTTGGCGGCCACGCCGCCGGATAACACGATGCGCCGAACGCCGCAGGCGGCGGCAGCCTTGACGGTGGGATCGACCAGCATATCGACCACCGCCTCCTGAAAACTCGCGGCGATGTCGGCGCGGCGGCTCTCCCAACGCTCACGGCTTTGTGTCTGCAAGTAGTGCCACACCGCGGTCTTGATGCCGCTGAAGCTGAATTCATAAGGGCTGTTGCGAATCCGGGCGCGCGGAAAGCGGATCGCCTTGCGGTCGCCGTTTCTGGCGAGCCAGTCGATGACCCTGCCGCCGGGATAACCGAGTCCCATCATCTTAGCGACCTTGTCATAGGCCTCGCCGGCGGCGTCGTCGCGGGTGCCGCCGAGATGGATATAATTTCCGACATCCTTCACGCAGTAAAGCAACGTGTGACCGCCGGAGGCCAGCAGGGCGATATACGGGAACGGCACCTCCTGCTCCAGCTGGATCGCCAGCAGGTGCGCCTCGAGGTGATTGACGCCGACGTAAGGAATCCCCGTTCGAAACGAAATCCCTTTGACCAGCGACAGTCCGATTAATAGCGAACCGACGAGACCCGGCCCGTAGGTCACGGCGATGCCGTCCAGGTCTTGGAGCGCGATACCCGCCTTGTGCAACGCGCCGTCGACGATCGGCAGAATATTGCGGATATGCTGGCGCGACGCCAGCTCCGGCACCACGCCACCGTAGGGGCCGTGCACTTCATCCTGCGATGAGACGGTGTTGGCGAGAATTGTGCGCCCGTCGCGCAACACGGCGGCCGCGGTGTCATCGCAGGAAGTCTCGACGCCGAGGACTAACATGGAACGAAGAGGTCAACGCGAAGCTGGCTGGCCGTCGCCTTGGAGGCGGGACATTGCTTCCGTGGCGATGCGGTTGCCGGAGTTCAAGCGCAGCGCCTGAGCATAACTCGCTTCCGCCTGTTGCATCATCCCCAGCGCGCGGTAGTTTTCGCCGCGCAGCGCATGGACCTCGGCGAGCCAGAAAGGCTCTTTGTTCAGACGTGATTCGACGACATCGAGAAAATTGAGCGACTCTTTATAGCGCCCCAAAAGGTATTGCGCCCTGGCCAGGTAGAAGTAACCATAGGCATTCGTGGAATCGATGACGATAGTCTTTTCCAAGCGGGTTAATGCCTTCTGCGGGTCGCCGTTATCAAGCAGCTTTCGCCCCTCTTCGGTCAACCTAAGCGAGGCGGCGCGTTGGGGCGCCGTCGCGGGCGTAATCTTGGCGAGCAGCGAGCTATCGTCGGGGAGGGAGGGGGCCAGCGACTCGGAGGCGGCGTGCCCTTCGCCGGCTCCGCCGTCCCGCGATGCCTCTTTCGCGCCCGGCCCAGAGGAGGGCTGCCGTGATTTTAAATCCTGTTCCCGGATTTTTGCTTCCTGAGGCAAGGGCTTTTTCGCAGCTTCCGGCGCAGGCGGAGCGGGCGGCTGGGGAACGCGTGAAATTGCCGGCGCGGTACTGGAGGGAGGCGCCGGGAGCCGGTACGGCGGCCGCGGCGCGCAGCTCGCTGCAACCCATATGGCTGTGGCCATGACTATGATTTTGAGTGGCCGCCGGGCAAAAGATTTCGCGGCACAGAGTGGTTTCTTCAATTGAACCTCGGAACTTGCACGGCCGGCCCGGGGTGCAACGGACAAGTGCCGGTGGGCTCATCGCCTTCGGGAAACGCCTCGCGCAGCACATAGGGGCAGTTGGGCGTTGCCAACTGGCCGCTCAGCGGATCGATATCGACGATTTTGATGCCAGGCGGCGCAACGAAATCCGTCACCGGCGTACCGGCTGTGGCGCGCTTCATAAATTCGGTCCAGATCGGCAGCGCCGCCTGGGCCCCGGACAAGCCAAGCTTGCTCTGGCCGTCAAACCCGACCCACACAACGGCCAGGAGATCCGGCGTGTAACCGACGAACCAGGCGTCTTTGAAGTCATTGGTGGTGCCGGTTTTGCCCGCCGCCGGCCGGGTGAAACCCCACCTGCGCGCGAGCTCGCCGGTGCCGCGGTCGAGCACACCCTTGAGCAGATAATTCATCATGAACGCCATCTGCGGCGACAATACCTTTTCCACGCGCACGTCCCGTTTTTCCAACACCCGCCCGTTGACATCCATCACCTGCTTGACGGCCAAGGGACGGGTGCGCACACCGTTATTAGCCAGGGTTGCGAACGCCACCGCCACTTCCAACGGGGTCACCTCCGCGGCACCCAAAGAGAGAGACGGGACCGCCGGCAGCGGGCTTTGAATGCCCAAACGGTGCGCGAGATCGCTTATCCGCCGGATGCCGACGTCCCGCGCCAGGCGCGCTGTAGCGGAATTCATCGATTTCTCCAGCGCGCGCCGGAAGGTCACCGCGCCGAAGTACTCGTCGTTGTAATTGCCCGGCTGCCATTCCTGCCCGTCATAGCTCCAAATAAACGGAGAATCTTCGAGCATCGTCACCGGCGTAAACTTCTTACCGCCTTCTGCGCTGGACATGAGCGCCGCAAGATAGACAAAGGGCTTGAAGACCGAACCCGGCTGGCGCTTCGATTGAAATACTCGATTGAATTGAGACTTCTGATAACTGCGCCCGCCCACCATCGCCTTGATTTCTCCCGTCTGCGGCCGGAGCACGATGATCGCGCCTTCCAGATGGTCGCCTTCCGCTTTGCGGCGCAGCCCCGCGTAGGTTTCTTCGAGCTTCTTGAGGCCTTCGGCGAGCGATCGCTCGGCGATCCGCTGCAAATGCAAATCCAAACTGGTGAAGATCCCCAGCCCCTCGTCGGTCAGCTCATCGTTGGAGTAAATTTCCGCCAGCTCACGGCGCAGAAAGTCGACGTAAAAAGGGGCGTCGTTCGTAACTTTGATCAGTTCGCGGCGTGGCAGAGCTTCGCGCAACGCGCTTTGGTACTGCGCGCGGGTAATCACCCGGTCATCGAGCAGCTTGGCCAGCACCACGTTGCGCCGCTTGGTCGCGTCATCGACGCTGCGGTAGGGAGAAAGCCGGTTCGGGGCGCGGATCAGCCCGGCGATCAGCGCCGTTTCCCCCACCGTGAGATCGGCCATGGGTTTGGAAAAATAGAACTGCGCGGCCTCCCAGACACCGAAGATGCCCTGGGAGCCCTTTTGCCCCAGGTAAATTTCGTTGAGGTAATTTTCCAGGATTTCATCCTTGGAGTATTTTCGTTCGGCGATCAGCGCCATGATGGCTTCTTTGGCCTTGCGGGTGAGGCTCCGCTCGTCGCTCAGGAAAAAATTCTTCATCAACTGCTGGGTCAGCGTGCTGCCGCCTTGCACGACGCCGCCGCTGCGCAGATTGACCCACACGGCCCGCAATAGCGCCACCGGATCGATTCCGTAGTGATGATAGAAGCGTTCATCCTCTATGGCCAAGATTGCCTTGGTCAGTAGTGGCGGCACTTCGGATAATTTGACGACGCGGCGCTCCTGCCAAATACGGTCGTAAAGCCCGGTCACGAGTTCCGGTTCGAGCTCCAGGGAAAAGATCTCCTCGCCGGTGGCGCCGTTTTCAATTTTGCTGATCACCGTCCCTTGCAGCGAAATCCGCACGGGAAATCCCTTGAAGGGCTCGGTCGGATAGACAAAATCGCGCAGGTATATATCCAAAAGACCGGCCGGCTTTTGATAACGGTATTCCCCTTTGCTCCTGGGTATCGCCTGCGTGCGGTGATAGCCCAGGCGCCGGAGCTTTTCCCAGACATCGTCGAGCTGGAGATTGATACCGATATAGAGAAGATAACTATCGGAGTAAACCTTGGACGGCAAAGGCCATTTCTTGCCTTCGAACTTAGCGGCAACCGTTTCTTCCAGACGCTTGAGATACCAGCCCCCGAACACCAGACCACTTGAAGTGATCAGAAGCAAAACGGTAAGCGAAACGCTAAAGAATCGGAGTTTGGACCCTTTCAAAATAAATGCTCCAACAGGGATTTTATCTTCGCGCAGTTCTCCGGCAAAAGCAACGAGGGCCGGGTGCTGTCACCCGGCCCTCGTATTGATTTGATAGAATAACTTAAACGAGCCGATCAACGCTGCGGCTTGAGCGCCAGAAAGAGCGTGTTGTCGCCCCGACGTACCAGGAACAAGACTCCCCTGCCCTTGCGAATCGCAGCAATGGCCTTTTTGTATTCATCGAGGTTGCGGATTAGCTTGCGGTCGACTTCCACGATGACGTCCCCGCGGCGAATCCCGGCCTCGTCCGCGGCGCTGCCCGGCTCTATGGCAGTTACCACGACGCCTTCAGGTTTGTCGAGACCGAGGCTCTCCGCCATTTGCGGCGTCAATCGCTGCACCGTGAGGCCCAGCTCTCCCTTCTCCGGCGCCGACGCCACGACCTCCTCATCCTTGAGCTCGCCCACGCTCACCGTCAGCGTGATTTCTTTTTTGTCGCGTAAGACCTTCATCCTCGCCCGCCGATCCACCGGCGTGCGCGCCACGATGATCGGCAGGTCGCTTGAGTCTTTCACTTCCTTACCGTCGAACTCGATGATGACATCGCCGACCTTGACCCCGGCCTTGTCCGCAGGTCCGTCCTTCGTAACGTTGGCAACCAAGGCCCCATTGCCCTTGTCCATACCAAGGCTCTCGGCGATTTCCGGCGTCACCTTCTGAATCAGCACGCCCAAAAAGCCCCGCGTGACCTTGCCTTTGCCGCGCAGTTGCGGCAGCACTTCCTTGGCCAGATTGATGGGGATGGCGAAGCCAATGCCCATGTTGCCGCCGGTGCGGCTGAAAATGGCGGTGTTGATGCCGATCACCTCGCCGCGCAGGTTGATGAGCGGCCCACCCGAATTACCCGGATTGATCGAGGCATCGGTTTGAATGAAGTTATCATAGGGTCCTTGGCCGATGTGTCGCCCTTTGGCGCTGACAATTCCCGACGTCACCGTGCTATCCAAGCCGAAAGGATTGCCGATGGCCACGACCCATTCGCCGACCTCGAGACGATCCGAATCGCCAAGGGTTGCAGCCGGAAGGTTGGTTTTGGCGTTGATCTTGATCACCGCAATGTCGGTCTTCGGATCCCGCCCTATCACTTTGGCCTCATATTCTTGATCATCGGCAGCTAATTTGACAACGATTTTTTGCGCGTTTTCGACGACATGGTTATTCGTCAAGATCGATCCGTCACCGTCGATAATAAAGCCGGAGCCCAAGCTGCGCTGACGCTGCGGACCGCGCGGCGCGGGGCCGCCAAAAAAGCGCCGCCAAAAATCATTGAACGGATCCTCATCGCCGAAGGGACTGCTGAACTCGCGGGAGCCGCGCCCTTCGCTCACCTGGGTGGTGGAAATATTGACCACGAGAGGCTTTAGCTTTTTCGCCAACGCGACGAAGTCCGGCAACTGATTGGGCCGAGAGTCGGCGTTGCCGGCTTCCCCCATCAGGTTCACGGCGCGGCTTGGCGCGAGCCAATCCAAGCTGCCGCTGATGCCAAGCCCTACCACGAGGGAGACCAAGGCGACCAGGATAACTCCCTTGAAGCTGACGTGGCCGCTCCAGATGCGTTTCAAATTCATCAATCGCTCCTACTTTTCTTCACCGCTTCGACATACCTCATGCGCAGGTCGAAAAGAATATCCTCCAATAAGCGTTCTTCACTTGAGTTCAGATTTCCTTTGGTCTTTTCCTGTAACATGCCGAGGATATCGACCAATTGCTTGGCTGCGGCGATATCGGTCTCGACTTTCCCGCTCAAAGGGCTGGCGATCTCCCCCAATTGCATCAGGGCCTGGGTGCTGAGACCCATCACGAAGGTCGAAAAGTTTATTTCCGGCAAGAGGTCCTGCCGAGATCGTTCCCCGCTCTGGGAATCCGAACCGCCCTGTTTCGTTTCGTCTGCCGACCCAGCGGCGGCGGCGCCAGTGTTTTCACGCGCCTCGCCAGTATCCGGCGAAAAACGCCGGCGATCTTGCACGGTAAATCCTTTGCCTTCCCGTTTCTCTTGCTCTCCAGCCATATGGCCACTCCCAATTAGAGAAAAAAAGCCTGGAAAGGGTTCCCGCCGACAAGCCGGGCGGATTTCCAGGCGTCCATCGAACAACTCTACTAAATTAAGCAGGGTACCAGCGGTCGTATTACCTCTTCTGAGACGCTCTCCCTCCGTACCACCGAAGGTGAGAACTTATTTCAAACTCTAATCCCTGCTCCCAACCTTGTCAAGGTAGCGACTTCCGGCAGTTTCTCGATCTCTCTAATCACATCCGCCGGGTAGAGCGCGGTCAAGCATTTGTGATGGGAACAACTTCTCATCACCGAAACCTCGCACGGAGAGCATTCGACATTTCGCGTTAAGACCGTGACCCTCTCCCCGATCGGCGCCCACTCAAGAGCATCGGAGGGTCCGAACAGTGCAACGGCGCGCACGCCAACCGCGGCGGCAAGATGCGTGATGCCGCCATCGTTGCCGAGATAGACGTCACTGCCTGCGAGCAAGGCCGCCGCCTGGGCGAGATTTAAGTCGCGCGCGCTCGTGCAGCAATCCGCAAGAGTATCGAACCCCCCGCGCGCTTCTTCAACCGGTCCGGTGAGCACGACCGCCGCGCCCTGAGTCGCACGCCGCCACCACTCCGCGACGGCGCGAAAAAAATGGATCGGCCAGTTCTTTTCCGCGGCGCCGCTGCCCGGTGCCAGGGTAAGAACCGCCTTACCTACGAGTGAGTTCCGCTGCCAAAAACCATTGCGCCACTCAACGGCCTGCGGCCGCGGCGTGATGGCCGGCAGGAGTGAATTCCGGTTCGCCGTGTGGAGATCCACGGGGAAACCCGTGGCACCTTCCAATGCGCCCGTGGGGCGGAATCCTGAGTAGAAGCCCCGGGCCAAGTCCGGGGCTCGAGTCGAAGGGTCGAGACAGGTCAGATAATAATCCCGTTGATGCAACTTTTGATCCCTGGGACGAAAAGGGAAAACGCGCGCCCGCCCCTGAGAAACCGACTCCAGTTGACGGACGAACTCGCTCACCTGACTTCCCATCCACGAATAAACGGCCGCGTAGGACGCAAAGAAGTTGCGCACCCGCTCCTCGTCCTCAGCCCCTGCAACGAACAGCCGGCGAATCTCGTAGCGCTCGAGAGAGGCGGCGTTCACCGCGAGCGGCACCAAACCCGCAAACTCGCTGCGCGCCAGCAGATCGACGCAAGCGTCTTCACCCAGCGCGCGCAACGCTGGCAGCAAACAGATAAAGTCACCGAGGGCGCCCGGGAAAATGACCAATACTCGTCTTTGTGGCGCGTCGGACAGGACTTGCGTTACCCGTTTCGTTGACTTTGGCAAGTCAAAAATATAGCATGACTATAGAGTCAATTCGAATCTCACTCCCGGTTAGTAGAAACGAGTAACCCTTTGGCAACCCTGAACGGTGCGCGATCCGTTTTGGACCTCATCGGTTCCACTCCCGTCGTCAAACTGAGAACTCTTCCCGGCAAAAACGACGCCGAGGTGTGGGCGAAGATGGAATCCTTCAATCCGGGGGGCTCGGTCAAAGACCGCATCTGCCTCAACATGATCGAAACCGCGGAGCGGGAGGGCAAGCTCAAGCCCGGCGCGACGATCGTGGAACCCACCAGCGGCAACACCGGCATCGGCCTCGCCATGATCGCGGCGGTGAAGGGCTACCGGTTGATCCTGACCATGCCGGACACTATGAGCGAAGAACGGCGCAGTTTGCTGTCCGCCTATGGCGCCCATTTGATCCTCACGCCGGACACCAGGGGCATGGGCGGAGCGATCCATAAGGCCGAGGCGTTGCTGCAAGAGCATGGCGACTATTTCATGCCGCAGCAGTTCAATAACCCCGCCAACCCCGACATGCACCGCAAGACCACCGCTGTGGAGCTGCTGAAGCAATTCAAGCGCATTGACGCCTTCGTCGCCGGCGTCGGTACCGGCGGCACGATTACCGGCGTCGGCGAAGTCTTAAAAGAAGAAATGAAGAATACCCGTGTCTGCGCCGTCGAGCCGGCGGCATCACCGGTGATCTCCGGGGGCGAGCCCGGTTATCACAAGATTCAAGGCATCGGCGCCGGCTTTATCCCGGCGGTGCTGAACCGGCAAATTTTAGATGAGATTATCATGGTGAGCGACGAAGAGGCGACGCTTCACACCCGGCGTCTAGCCGCCGAGGAGGGTCTGCTGGTCGGCATCTCTTCGGGGGCCGCCTGCGCCGCCGCGTTGAAGGTGGCCAGGGCCATGGGCAAAGGCCACGTGGTCGTCACCATCTTTGCGGACAAAGGCGAACATTATCTAAGCACGGACCTGTTCAACGGCAAGCGATGGACCCAAAGCTCGACCGCCTGAACGGCCTCTTGCGGCAAACCGGTGGTGTGCTGGTCGCCTTTTCCGCCGGCGTCGATTCCACTTTTCTACTCAAGATCGCGCACGTGGTTCTAGGCGAGCGAGCCGTCGCCCTGACCGCCTCCTCGCCGACCGCGCCTCCCGGGGAACTCGAAACCGCAAAAGCCTTTGCGGCGAATCTGGGATGCCGCCACATCATTGTGAATTCCCATGAGCTCGCTAATCCGTCTTTCCATCAGAATCCAGTCAATCGCTGTTTTTTCTGCAAAGATGAGATCTACCGGATTTGCCGCGAGGAGGCGGATCGGTTAGGGATCAGCGTCATCGTGGACGGCACTAACCTGGATGATTTGAGAGATCACCGCCCCGGTCTCAAGGCAGCCAAGGAATGGGGCGTCCGGCATCCGTTAGTCGACGCGGAAATGACCAAGGACGATATCCGCTGCCACAGCCGCGAACTCGGTCTGCCGACCTGGGACAAACCGTCGAGCCCCTGTCTTTCCTCGCGCTTTCCCTACGGCACTGAAATCAATCTTGAACGGCTAAAGCAGATCGCCACCTGCGAGCTGTTCATGAAGGAGCTTCGCTTCCGGGAGTTTCGCGTCCGCTACCACGGCGATCTGGCGCGCATCGAGGTCGCGCCAAATGAATTCAACCGGCTATTCGAACGAGAAACACGAGAGGCCATCAGTCGGAAGTTTAAGGAGGTCGGTTTCAGTTACGTGAGCCTCGATTTGCAAGGCTACCGTACGGGCAGCCTGAACGAAGTCTTAAAGCCCAAAACGATCCAGCAGAGTTCTGAGAAACTCGATTGAGAGACTGCGCAAGAAGATCCCAGATCCGAGACCCTGCTTTTCAACGACTTGAACGGTTTGAACTTTTTGAACGTTTTGAACTGTCTCGATTTACCAGAGCGGGGCGATTGAGCGCGGCGACGCAGACGATCGACATCACACCGGCGCGCTACGGAATCTTTCCTTCGCGGATCATAGCCTCGGCGAGCCAGACATCCTCCGGCAGAGTAATTTTCAAGTTCGTATTCTCGCCATTGATCACCCACACCGGTTTGCCCATGCGTTCGACCAGCATGGCGTCATCGGTCGCCTCAAATCTTTCGCGCACAGCCCATTGGTGCACTTCCACGATCAACTTGCGGCGAAATGCCTGCGGCGTTTGAATTTCCCACAAAGCCTTCCGGTCGGGCGTCGACAGAACCCGATGATCGTCCGAAACAATCTTGATAGTGTCTCGGGCCGGCAAACCGGCAACGACGGCGCCGTTGCGGTCGGCGGACTCGATGCAACGCTCGATCAGCGCGGGGGAAACGAAAGGCCGCGCCCCATCGTGAATCACGACGATATCAGTGTCATCATCGATCTCTTCGAGGCCGGCTTTCACCGATTGCTGGCGGGTCGCCCCGCCGCTTTGCAGCGTCCATTCCCGCTGAGCCAGAGCCGAATCCCTCCGAAGCAGCCCCTCACAGCGGGATAACTCGCCAGCGGCGACCACTAATATAACTTTGCCAACGTATCGCGAGGAGAAGAACCGATCCAACGTGCGCAGCACCATGGCCCGCCCGCACAAGGGAAGGAACGGCTTTGGAACATCGCCTCCGAGCCGCAAGCCTTCTCCGGCGGCGACAATTATCGCGGTTGCTTGCATAAGGACAGAAAACAAAAAAGCCGAGAGACAACTCTCTCGGCTTTTTTCGCTCGGACGCTGCGGGCCTGCGCCTCAGTGAGTGAAGATATGGCGCAGCTCGTCCATGATTTTCTCTTCGGAATGGGAGCGCGCGATGGAAAGTTCTTTAACCAAAAGATTTCGCGCCGTGTCGAGCATCTTGCGCTCGCCGAAAGAGAGTTCTTTGTCCCCCTTCAACACAAACAGATCTCTTAAGACTTTGGCAATTTCGAGGATCGAACCGGTCTTAATTTTTTCAGTATATTCGCGATAGCGCCGGTTCCAGGTTTGTTGGTCCGCTTCGATTTTTTTCTGCCGCAAGACTTTGTAAACCTTGGTAACCATCGCGCGGTCGATGATCTTGCGCAAACCGACGGACTCGACGTTATCGATTGGAATCATGATCTTCATGTCCGTCTCGAGGATTCGGAGCATGTAGAATTTTCTTTCGGTCCCCGAAATGACATGACTTCGAATGGCCTCGATCTCTCCCACCCCGTGGGCGGGATACACGACTTTTTCTCCGACCTTAAACATGGCGACCTCCTAATGAACCAAAGCCTTCGCACAGATGTATTGACTTGACGTGATGCAAAACAGACAAGTGGCAACGAGCCGGAAAGAAGAAAAGATTGCGACACGCAATTGATAGGGAGAACACCCGACGCAGACGGTGACTTGGACACCGACATCGATCAGTCATGCCACCTACTCTCGTTGCGCCGTGCTGATATCGCCATGAAAAAAAAATTAGCGGCCAAAACACTTTGACCGCTATTTGGATTGATTGCTACACAATCATATATACACCAGACACGGAGAGCCCGTCAAGGGAAGCGGGATTTGTGCAGCCCCACGAGCAAGCCCGTGGCACACCCCACTACGCCCGTCGGGCGGAAACCTCAGCGAGAGCCCCCGCCAAGGCGGGTTCGAGTCGAAGGGTCGAAAACAATCGAGAGGTCAATCGTTTACACGTTAAATATCGAAAACTCCCTGGTATCGGTGGCCCTCCTAATTCTCTTACCTCTGCGCCGATGGAGCGAGATCGAGCGCCATGGTGAGGGCATCCTCGCCATCGTCCGAGTAATAAGCCCTGCGAATTCCCGTAGCGACAAACCCTGCGGATTCATAGAGCTTCTGCGCGGTGAGGTTTGATTTTCTAACTTCCAGCGTCACCCGGACGGAGGATCGCCGCAGGGCTTCGAGTATGACCTGCTGTATGAGGATTCGGCCAATTCCTCGGCGCCGGTATTCGCTACGAACAGCCAGGTTGTGAATATCCACTCCGTCGGGCAGGAGCCAAAAGAGTACATAACCGACAATTTTCCCGTTAATTTCCACGAGGATAGAGCGGGCGCACTCGACTTGGAACTCTTGGAGAAAGAAACGTGAGCTCCACGGATAAGCGAACGACGCCCGCTCGATCGCCATGACCTCGTCCAGATCGGCGAGGATCATGGGCCGAAACGAGGCTCCGTTCGCGATCGCAAAAAAACCACAGGAGTCATGCGCATCCTGTGGCTCTATGGCAAACGGAGCTTTCGCGTCTTTCGGTCTATCGATGACTTTCCACCCTGTCATTACCCCTGTCCTTTAGGAGAAATACTTCCAGCAATTTGTTTTCGAAATGGTGCGCGAAGCCGACTACATTTTCGCGCAGGGGAATGACTGTGGTAAATTCCGGCGGGAAGGCTCCTACGCTCGATGATATCTTTCGCACTTGCTCGTCGGTGCATTTGCCCTTTACGACGAATTGCCCATCGACCAACGCCAAATCGTAATCATAGTCCGGCATCTCGACCGGCAACTTGGTACTGCCCGCCAGACCGATATCCGGCGTCCGGCGCGGAAATTCCATGCGCAGCAGGAATCCGCCCCCCCGATCCTCCAACGTGTAGACATTGCCATAGCGCCGCTCGCGTTCCAACTTTTCAACGAATCCCTTGGAGTAAAAGCCATCGATGGGAATCGGTGTTTCTCTAATGACGCCAGCGTGCCGCTCCAAAAACGGCTGCAATATCAAGCTCAGCGGAACCCCATAAACCGAAGCCGGGAAGCGCATCTCATCGGCCGGTTTGACCCGGAAAATTCCTTCGCGCAGGCGAAAAACCCCCTCCGCCGCCGCGAGCGAAATGCCGATGAGAACATAGAAGTTAATTTCTTGGCTAAAAATAATCGCCGGACCGTGCAACAGAGCTGCAACCGCCATGCACACAAGGGGATAGAGCACCACGTTATGAATGATATTAAGCCCAGTGCTGCCGGCTGCGGTAAAAAGCGGGCTTTGCACCGCATCTTCCAGTCGCTTCTTGGTGCTGTGCGGCAAAGCGCCTAAGACCGGTTGGGTCAGAAGAACGATCGCCCTACCAAGGCCCTGCCTCAGGGAACCGCCGCTCTTGAATTGCGCCGATATCTCCTGAAAGCTCGCCGGCAATTCCTTTTCAAAAGTCTTCTTCGGCCGGACTTCCTTCTTCGGTTGAGGCGCGGCCTTTGCCGGCGCCGGTTGGGGTGCCGCCTTGACTGGCGCGGGGACCGGCTGCGGCTGAGCGGCAGCCTTGGGTGCTTCTGGAGCCGCGGCGGGCTTGGGCGGCGCCGCGACATTCTCCACTGCGGCCGCCGGTTTTGGAGGAGGAGCAGCTTTCTCTTCCGCACCCGCTGGTTTAGCGCTCGCCTGGGCGCTCGCCTGTGGAGGAGCGGCAGCGGCAGGAGCCGGAGCAGCTTGGCCCTTACGAAAACGTGACTCTAAGTTTTCGCCAAAGTTGGTTTCCGGGTGCAATGCCCGCGCCCGCGCGATCAGAACCTCTTCGGTTTCGAGATTGTTCGGATCGGGGACGCAGCAATCGACCGGGCAGACCGCCGCGCAGGCCTCGTAATCATGAAAGCCGACGCACTCCGTGCAGAGGAGCGGGTCGATGACATAGATCGGATCTCCCTGGCGAATGGCGTTGTTCGGGCACTCCGGCTCGCAGGCCCCGCAGTTGATGCAATCGCTGGTAATGGTCGTGGCCATCAAGAAACTCCGAATCTCACCTAATTTTAATTACTGGTTTCGCCCAGAGTTGTCAATAATTTGGAGTATTCTTGAAAGTCTCAGAAGGATCGTGTTAGCTATCATTTCGGGGCGGCGTACCCAAGTGGTTAAGGGAGAGGTCTGCAAAACCTCGATGCAGCGGTTCGAATCCGCTCGCCGCCTCCAATTCTTACAAAGCTCCCCGACTGGTTAGCCGTTTTCTTAATTCTTTCTCGACCATCAATCCCAAGCCTCGCATCGCTCCTATCCTGCCTCATCCGTACCACCCAACAAACAATCCAACTCTCCGGTTGAATCGGGAAAGCGGGCGTCGTTGAACCCGCCAATTCCCTTACCGTCGATGTGCGCGGTGTCGGCGCGGTGTCTGACTTGCCCAAATTGAGTAAATTTTGATCGAACGGAATTGTTCTTTGAACGTGAAACTCGTCAGGCGGTGGACTCGGACCGTGAAGCGGAACGCGATTTACCGTTTTCGGCGGCCGCGGCCCCCCTTTTCGACGGATCAGGATTAGGTAAAGAATAATCGGGTGGGTATGTCGAACCCCGGTAACACCTGAGAGCGAAGATTCTGGTTCGCCTTGAAGCGTTTGCCAGGACCATATCTTCCTTCTACGAGTTTGAAAACCGTTACGTCTCGACGGTTTGGATCTAGCAGCCAATATTCTTCTACGCCGTTGACCTCATAAAGTTTCTTCTTTTCTACCCGATCCCGTTGGGCCGTGGCTGGAGAGAGGATTGCGACCACCAAAACAGGCACAATCTTAAGAAATTGGGCCCGACCGACATGGGGACCTTTGGACCAGCGCTCGCTTGATATGAAAGAGGCGTCCGGTTCGAGAGTGTCTCCCGACGGCAGATCATATCCCGTGCTGGAGCCAAATACTCGCCCCAGATTCTGGCTCCGAACAAAGTCCCCTAGAATACGAATCACCTTGGCCTCAATCTCCCCATGTCCCCATCCCGCAGGCGGAGTCATAACGATCCTCCCATCCGTCAGCTCGTATCGATTGACATCGTTGACCGGACGATTCTCCACCCACCGCTTGAACGCCTTTTGGTTAAACGTTGCAGTCGAAATAAACGCCGTCTCGATAAACTTGGCTGGTTCTGCCCTCATGGTTACCCCGATACCAATGTATTCTTCTTTTAGCAGCTACACCCGCCTGCCACAATCTCGCCCACGCTAAGTAGAGCAAATATGTTGAATAAGTCAGGCGCCGATACCATCTGAATTCTATCTCGCTGAACTTTTCATTCTGTCAATCTCTAAAGCCTTCGGTGATCCCGTTAGATTGCGTTAGATTAGGCTAGTTTGTTCTGATCCCCAACAAACGATCCAACTCTCCGGTCGAGTCCAGAAAGCGGGCGTCGTCGAATCCGCCGATTCCTTTGCCGTCGATGAATATTTGCGGCACGGTTCTGCGGCGCGCCAAGCGCTCCATCTCGACCCTTCGCTCGGGGTCGTCGGTCACGTCGATCTCGTCGAAGCTCACGTTCTTGGAACGCAAGAGCGCCTTCGCCCCGGAACAATAGGGGCAGTAGTTAGTTGTGTAGATTAAAACTCGCGCCATGATATGTAGACTCCGCAGACTCTATTATACCTCTTTTGCGCGCGGCGTCGAACTTTACTTGAAAGCCCGGGCTAATTTTGCCATTAGTGAGCCGTGAAACTCATCGGCCTGACCGGCGGCATCGCGTCGGGGAAAAGCAGCGTGGCGGCGATCTTCCTGCGGCTCGGCGCGGCGGTGGTCGACGCCGACGATTTATCCCGCCAGGTCGTCCAACCCGGAGAGGTGGCTTGGCAAGAGATCGTCGACGCCTTCGGAGCAGAAGTTCTTCAACCGGACCAAACCATCGACCGCCAGAAACTCAGGAGAATCATTTTTAATAACCCGGTGGCGCGCAAAAATCTTGAAGCCATCATCCACCCGCGGGTTCGCGCGCTGGCGGAGCAGCGAATCCAAGAGTATGCGGCTGCTGGTTATGAGATCGTCGTCTACGAAGTTCCGCTGCTTTTCGAAGTTCGGCTCCACGAAACGTTGCGGCCGGTGATCCTCGTCGCCTGCGACCCGAAAACTCAAACCGAGCGGATCATGCGCAGAGACCGGGTTGCCCGCGCGGATGCGCAAAAAACCATCGCCGCGCAAATGAGCTTGGAGGAGAAACGAAAACTTGCGGATTACGTGATTGAGAACAATGGCAGCTTAGAAGAACTCGATCAGCAGGTGCGAGAGCTTTGGGAACGGTTGACTGGCGAAGAAGACGGTCGATAGAAAATTGCCATCCGCGATCCTCTATCTTCGATCCTCGGGTATTTTCCCTTACTTAACCCGCTCTTGATAGCTTCCATCCGAGGGGTCCACCCGAACCTTATCGCCGACTTGGATAAACGGCGGCACCTGGACGGTAACGCCCGTCTCCAGCTTCGCCGGCTTATAGGACGCGCTCGCTGTCGCCCCTTTCATCGCCGGCTCGGTATCGACGACCTCCAAATCCACAGTCGAAGGCGGGTTGATCCCTACGGGTTTCCCTTCGTGGAATTCGATTCCGACGATCGAGTTAGGCAGCAGATAGGACAAAAGATCACCGATGTCTTCGGCCGCCAGAGTCATTTGTTCGTAATTCTGTGTGTCCATGAAGGTATGGAGGTCGCCCTCGGCGTATAGGTATTGCATCTGCCGGCTCTCTAAAACCGCCTGTTCGACCCGATCTTCCGAGCGAAACTTATACTCCGTGCCGACACCGCTGCGGAGATTCTTCATTTTCGTTTGCATGAATCCCCGTTTGTTCCCCGGGGTAAGGTGGTGAACCGCCGTCACGCGATAGAGATCACCCTCATGGATAATGATCATCCCCGGTCTGAGCTGAGTCGACTGAATCATTCTCTCATTTCCTTCCGTCGCCATCCGGCGCACTAGTTTGTTATCAGTTTATCCAAGCCGCTTCAACGCGGGCGCGAGTCGTCATTCGTGTTCGTGATTCGTGTTCGTACGAGCACGAGCATGAGCATGAGAAACGATCACGATTTCGGCGAGGCGATTGAGCGCAACGAAGCATATGAGTCTTTTTCAGCAGCCTGCTACGCGTAAAGCCCACGCCAGAGCATAGCGCGGGCGACGCGGGCGATGCCGATCATCAAAGCCGCCAGCCGCATGTCCACCTTTTGCGTCCGACTCATGTTGAGCACCTCGTGGAAGGCTTTGACCAGGATATCCCGCAATTTTTTATTGACCTCTTCCTCGGTCCAAAAGAAGTTCTGCAAGTCCTGCACCCATTCGAAATAGGACACCACCACGCCTCCCGCATTGGCCAAGACATCGGGAATCAAAAAGACGCCTTTTTCTTTAAGCACGGCATCGGCCTCCAGCGTCGTCGGGCCGTTCGCCCCTTCCGCTAAAATCCGGCACTGCAAACGCGCGGCGTTGTCTTTGGTGATCTGCATCTCTAACGCAGCGGGCACCAGGACATCGCATTTAAGCGCCAATAGTTCCTGGTTGGAAATTTTCTCTCCGTACGGGCAGCCGTCCAGACTGTGATTCTTGTCGGCCAGCTCCAGCAGCCGCTCGACCGGCAACCCTTTCGGGTCATAAAATCCGCCGGTTCGGTCCGATACGCCGATGACTTTGACGCCGATATTGGCAAGCTCTCGCACGGCGATGGAGCCGACGTTGCCGAAGCCTTGCACCGCCGCCGTGCACGAGCTGAGATCAATGCCTAGGTGCTTCGCCGCTTCGATAATCATATAGACGACGCCCCGTCCCGTGGCGTCGCGCCGGCCCAAGGTGCCGCCGATGGCCACCGGTTTGCCCGTAACGATTTCAGGCACCGCGTGGCCCTTATGCTGGGAATAGGTATCCATCACCCAGGCCATGACCTGCTCATTGGTGCCCATGTCCGGCGCGGGAACGTCTACGTCAGGACCGATGAAATTGAGAATCTCGGCCGTATAGCGGCGAGTCATCGACTGAAGCTCTTGGCGCGAAAGCTCTGCCGGATCGCAGGCGACGCCGCCCTTCCCGCCGCCCAGAGGCAAACCGACGAGCGAGCATTTCCACGTCATCCACATCGCCAGCGCCGAGACTTCGCCGAGATTGACCTCGGGATGGTAGCGAATCCCGCCTTTGAACGGGCCGAGCACGTCGTTGTGCTGCACGCGATACCCGGTAAAGACATGGACCTTGCCGTCGTCCATCCGGGTGGGAACGCTGACGATCATGGCGCGCTCGGGCCGCCGCAGCCGGCCCGCCACGTTGGCGTCGAGGCCGAGTTTTGCCGCCGCCAGATCGAACTGCTGCACGGCCATTTCATTCGCGGGACTGCGCCACTCAATGGTCGCCATAACTCCTCCTTCAAATTTGAAAAGTAACTCGCGCATGGTTTTCTACCCCGGCGGCCAAGTCATGCGGCGTCCGCCGAGCAAATGATAATGCAGATGGGAAACACTTTGGCCGGCGTCGGCGCCGGAGTTGACGACGACGCGAAAACCGCTGCCGGCAATTCCCTGCTCCCGCGCCAGGCGCGCGGCAACTTCGAAGATATGACCGATCACGGCCCCGTCATCCGCTTTCAGGTCTAGAACCCCGGCGACATGCCGGCGCGGGATGATGAGAACATGGACGGGCGCTTTGGGATTGATGTCCTTGAAAGCTACCACCGAGTCATCCTGGTAAACGATACTTCCTTTGATCTTGCCCTCGACGATCCCGCAAAAAAGACAATCGTTCATTGGCTCCCCTCCTAACAGGCCACCTCGGTATCGATCAAACGCAATCCCTATTCTTCATCGCCCTCACGGTAGCGAATCAAAACTTTTTCATCGACGACCTCGAGCGGCAGGCTTTGCAGCGACGCGCCGGCGCAGGGTCCCCAGACGCATTCGCCGGTGGGCGGTTCGAAGACGGCGCCGTGATTGGCGCACATGAGATAGCGGCGATCGACGGTGAAGAACTGGTTGTCGACCCAATCCAGGCTGATGCCAACATGGGGACAACGGTTGACGTAGGCGAAATGGCGCCCCTGGTAATTGACCAGCATCGCCTCGAAGTCGCGCTTGCCGCGTCGCAGATTGAACTTCTTTGTCTGCCCGTGCGTCAACTCACCCACCCGGCCGATCACTTTACCCTTGGGCGTCTTTCCGACTTTCCCACGACCCATAGTTCGACTTCAATCTTTCAAGTACGACAAGTCCCCTTCGGGGCAACCGACCAGGACTTCGCCGCGGTCGACGCGCACCGGCAGCCGGTAAAGCGATTCGCCCTTGCAAGGTCCGGCGATGCAAAGCCCCGTCCCGAACTCATAGAGGGCGCCGTGGGTGTAACACATCAAATGGCGCCGATCCTCGCTCAGGAACTGGTCTCGAATAAAATCCAATGGCGTCGTCATATGGCGGCAGCGGTTCACGTAGGCGTGAAAGCTCCCGTTGTCGTTGACCAGGAAGCCATCGACGCGATATCGGCGGCAGATGATCCAGAATTTTTTCACCGAACCGGCCTCGCACTCATCCACCTTGGCGACGATTCTCCCCCCCAACCGGCCTTCCCCCTGCATGCGTCTTTGATCGCGCCAAAAAAGAAGCCGGCGAAGGGCCAACCCAATTATATAAAGCGCAAGAAAGACGAGCGAGAAGTATATGGTAAATTCCATGGGGAACGCGGCGGCTGGTTATTCGGCATCCTCGTCGATCGTACTGCGAATGCGTTTGACTTCCTGGGCGGATTGACGTCCCGCGATCCCCATGACTTTCATGAGCTCGCTGGTCATCTCCGCGGTCACTTGGTCCTGCACGCTCCCGGTGCCGTCCGGGTCTGCTTTTAAAAACGCCAGGATTTTCTCCTTGGCCACACCGGTGCGCTCCAAGCCGTCGAGAAACTCGCCGTAGCCGACACGCCCGCGCAGCTCCTGGACACGAGCCAGCAGTTTTTTGCAATCCGCGCAGATGCGCGCCCAGAGACCCGAGCGCTCACCGCAATAGACACATTGCCGCATTATCGTCCACCGTCACGAGTTATGGTTGCTCGGCCATCGCCTTTGCCCAAAGCCCTTGCAACCCTTTAGCCAGAATTGGATTGGCCGCTACCACTCCCCGGTGCCTCGCCTCCGGCTGATTGAACATTAAGACCTTGCCAGTGCCGTCGACGGCGCTGCCACCCGCTTCTTCCACCATCAACACGCCGGCGCAGATATCCCACTCACGAATCGAGCGGAAAGTGAGCGTGCCGTCACCCTTTCCGCCGGCAACCTGCGCTAGGCGATAGGCGATGCTCCCGACCGGCTCAATGGCGCAGCGTTCCACCAAGACCTGGAACTTCTTGCGCGGCTCCGAGCGGCTGACGAGCAGCAGCGCGCCGTCAATTTGATCGCGCGGGGTAACGTGAATCGGCCGGCCGTTCAAAGTGGCGCCCTGCCCGGCGGCGGCTTGATAAAAATGGTCTTGGGCCGGGTTGAAAACTGCGGCCACCTGCGGCCGGCCATCGACAACGAATCCGATGGAGACCGCAAACTGCGGCACACCCTCAATGAACTCTTTGGTGCCATCGATGGGATCGACCACCCATACACGTGAGGCGCGCAACCGCTCGGAGCTGTCTTTGTCTTCTTCCGAAAGCCAACCGTCCCGTGGAAAACGGCCGCGGATGATTTCACATATCTTTCGATTCGCTGCCAGGTCGGCGCTCGTGACCGGGTTGTTTTTGCTTTTCTCTTGAACATCGTACTGGCCCTTGAATAGGCCCATGATAATGGACCCCGCTTCTCTGGCGGCGCGTTCGACGGTGGCAAGTTCGTCTTGGTAAGAAAAATTAATCACCGATGTCATCCATCCTCCGTTTCCTCGACGGCGAGCCGATATTAAACAACAGTTCTCAGCCTTCGACAACCAACGAGGCCGCGCCCGACACCAGCCGTGATCGGACAAATCGGACAGACAGCAAGCCGCCGGGTGGTTGCCGCTGGTTGATTAGATCGACGCGGTTGAGCGATCCGCGCCGGCGCGCACCATGTCATCGATAGCTTGAGCGGAATCTCCCGGGCGCAAATTCACGCCGCGGATCGCATCTTCGAGCAGGGTGACTTTGAATCCTTCCTTGAGGCCGTCGAGCACGGTAAACTTCACGCAGTAATCGGTGGCCAGGCCGCCGACGAAAATCCGCTCGACGCCGAGGCCGCGCAGCCGTTCGGCAAGCCCGGCTCCCGCCGCGTCCGTCGCTTCGAATCCCGAGTAGCTGTCGGCGTCGGGGCTCACCCCCTTGGAAACGACGACCGCAGACTCCGGCAGCGCAAGATCGGGATGGAACTTGCCCCCCTCAGTGTCCTGCACGCAGTGCGTCGGCCACTGCCCGCCGCCGGTGTTGAAATGCCTCGTATTTGCCGGATGCCAGTCGCGGGTTGCAAAGATCGGCAAGCCGGCGCTGAGGAACCTCTCGATATGACGGTTCAAGACCGCAACGACTTTGTCGCCCTCGGCCACCGCCAGGGAACCGCCGGGGCAAAAGTCGTTCTGCACGTCGACAATGACCAGCGCCGCTTTTTCTTCCATCGCTTTCCATTATAAAGAATGATAACTTCCTTGCAATCCGAACTGATCCGCAAGCCACCTTCTCATCATGGCCATTAAAGCCGTTTTTTTCGACGCCGCAGGAACGTTGATCAAGCCCGCGCGGCGGGTTGGCGACAGCTACGCGGTCGTAGCCAAGAAATTCGGCGTGGCCGTTTCGCCGCCGCAGCTATCGGAACGATTTCGTGTTTGCTTCGACGCGTCCGCTCCACTCGCTTTTCCCGGCGCGCCGGCCACGGCGATCGACCGGCTGGAGCGAGATTGGTGGAAGCGCCTGGTGCGGAAAATCTTCGAGCCCTGGGAGCCCTTTGAACGATTCGACGATTATTTCACCGAGCTGTTCGACTATTTTGCCAGGCCGGATGCCTGGGCGCTTTTTCCGGAAGTCTTGGAAACGCTCTCGACGCTGCGACGCCGCGGCTTGATCCTCAGCGTCATATCGAATTTCGACTCGCGCTTGATCGGAATTCTTAACGGGCTCGGCGCCGGCCAATGGTTCGATGAGATCGTCATATCCAGCCGCGCCGGGCACGCCAAGCCGGATCGGCGAATTTTCGCAGCCGCCCTGGCGAGGCATGGCCTGGAACCAAACAACGCCGCCCATATAGGCGATAGCGAGGAAAACGATCTTTGCGGCGCGAACGACGCGGGACTGAAGGGAATCCTGGTTGACCGCGACGGCGAATGCCTCCCCACCACAGGCCCGCGCGTGACCAATCTAAAAGAAATTTTTGCGCATCTCGACGACTGATGGACCGAAGCCGGTAGCGGCGCATGGTGTAGAGCGCGGCGTGAGAGTTGCACGCCGCGACCAGGCGCCTTCAGGGGGCCCCTTCCAGCACCGTGTTCACAAGCTCTTTCCCTTCTGGAATCCACAGACCGGTTTCGTTAACCGCGGAACGACAAATCGGCAGGCCCAATCGCGCTTCAATCTCATCGCGAGCCATCGCGTACTGTACCTCGTTGGCCAACGGTCCACTGAGCAGCGTGGGAGTCCGACCGTATCCGAGCGACCGCAAATAGGTTTGAAAATGCGTCACAGCCTCGAATGTCGGGATGGTTGAATATATTAACGTTGTGACCCGCTTCCGGAAGTATTGCGACCGCAAAAGCCCTTCATTCGCGGGGTGGGAGATGTTATCGGCCAGCTCAAGAACGTGGAAGTCAGGTCGAGTCTTTGCCAGAAAAGATTGCGAGTATTTGATGCTTGCCGGGATAAATCTCCCGATGGGGACGCTGACGTCGGAGGCTACCCCCAAACCATCGACAAAATCGCGGGCCGGAAAATCATCGGGCGTGAAAACAATCTCATCGCCTTCGTTCTCCAATGCGGTGCGGCCCGGATCGGCGTAGCACCGTAGCCAATCCCGGCAGCAGGCCGTGCCCGTTTTCTTCTCTACCGTCACCTCAAACCCGCGACTCCGCAGCTCGGCGACCAGTGCGCGCGCGCACATTGTTTTGCCCGAGTTGGTAGCGTATCCGGCGACCATGATCACACGCGGCCCCGGTGTTGAGGATGGCGGGGCGTCGGGGATCAACTCGCGAAAAGAAGATAAATTGACGGGCCGCCCGGTTCTGTTTACGATGACGCCATGCACTTGGATTCGTACCCGTTCTCCCGGGTCGGCCTCACGGTTCACAAAGCCGATGGCGTTGACACCGAACAGGCCGTCTACGATGGCACCTCCCTGTATCTCACCATTGACTTGACCGGTGATCGGGTTGGTGAGGCCGCCGATTAGATACGGAGGGGCGTAACGGTTCCCAACCACCCCCACGCATGGGCCAGGCTGCAGACGCTCGTTCTTAAGCCGCACCGCGCCGTCGCAGGCATAAAGCCGCTCCAGAAAATTGTATTTGAGCTCCGCAAAGGGACGTGCAGGCGCCTGAATGATCTCTCCGAAGATCAGGTCATTCAGCTTGGCGGAACACCGGGGTTCGAAGCGCAGCTCTCGCTCGGCCAGGAGATGGCCAACCGCCCGTCGCAGCGCGCTTCCTAAGATGAGCGTCCCGGGATCGAAGGTGAAGGACTTCATCGGTTTTACCCACCCGAAGGCGGGCCCCAGTCGATCCCGTCATAGTTGGACCGCACCAGCGACCGAGAGACGCGGAATTTTCCGCTCTCTTCCAGTTGAATTTCAGGCACGAGTTGGATTTGAAACTCGACATCCCGCCCCAGGACGGCGGTTATCGCCGTGGCAAGCCGGTCCAGTTGAAAGCGCGTGGGTTCGACGGACGCCACCGCGTACAACAGGACGCGGTCCTCCCGTTCCTGGAGCAGCCGGTATGATCGCAACCACGGCGCGCCCTCGCGCATGAGGATCAAGACGATCTCGTAGGGGTGTATGACGCGGCCGTTGGGAAGCGGAAAGTAATCTACCATCCGTCCCTGGATGCCCCTGATCGTCGAGAAGGGCATTCCGCAGGCGCAGGTCTCTGATCCCTTGGTCACGATATCTCCCAGGCGGTAGCGAATGAAGGGCATCGCAAATGAGTGAAGGCTCGTGCCCACCACCTCGCCTCTCTCGCCGGCTGAGGCGGGGCGATTTCCCTTGAGCACCTCGACAATCATCCCGTCGTCACAAGTATGGAAGTCGCCGGTTTCCTTGCATTGCCAGGCAATGAGATTGAATTCGTGGCTGCCGTAGAGGTTGAAAACCGGCGCCTGGAAAGCTGCGAAAACCTGCTGTCGCATGAGAGGGGTCAACACCTCGCCTCCGACAACGACGAAGCGCGGCCGGACGATCCTGCGATCGTCATCGTTCATGAGCTGCGCGACCTGCGACACCGCTCCGGCGAATCCGCCCACGATGTCGGGATGGAGATCTCTCAAAATCGCGACAATCTCTTGCGGCGGCCGAAGGCAATCGATCTCAGTCCTGCGGTAGTTCCCCAAGGTCCGAAGGGTCCGAAGAGAAATCCACCCGGCCTGGCGACGAGTCGGCCGAATAAGGTGGATGGCCGCGCGTCTGTCGGTCATACGGAGCCCATAGTAACGCATCGCCCGGAACCGAAAGGCTTCCAGGATTGCGCTCTCAAACCTAGTGCGGCGGATGGTGAATGGTTCCCCGCTGGAACCACTGGTCTTGTGGATGGCCAGGCTGCGGGGATCAACGCTGCGCGCTACAACCTCTTCGGGAGACAAAGTTGCCAGGTCTTTTTTTGCCGTGACCGGAATGGCGGATAGATCCGCCACGGTGCAGATATCGTCAGGTTTGATGCCAGTGTGATCGAATAGTCTGCGATAATGGGGGACGTTGCGATAGGCGTGCCTGATCAAACGGCGCAATTGCATGTTTTGGAACGCGACAATCTCGCCCCGATCCATACGGCGGATGCACAGAAGCAAACGGAGCAGGGAGAGGGGATTCAGGCGGGCCGTCATCGACGTTCGTTGGGTGCAGTCCTATTGCGCCGTTTCTTGAAGAGACTATTCGATACGAATGTCACAAGTCAACTGCGGATGCCATTGAGGGTAAATAGCGCCCCAGTGGAGACAAATTCATCGAAGGAAGCCTTGCGGGATTATTATATGGATGAATTATGGGGTGATGGTGCGCGTAGGTGATTTGTCGGGGTAAGGCGCGCCTTGCCCCGACTACGGATCGGTGATCAGTATGAGGTGGATTAATCCCCCAGCCGGTAGCGAATCATGGTGTAGAGCGCGGCGAAGCCGTCTTTCCAGGTGATCTTCTTTCCTTCATCGTAAGTCCGCCCGTGATAGGCGATCGGCACCTCGTAGAAGCGGCGGCCGCGCTTGGCGAGCTTCATGGTGATCTCCGGCTCGAAGCCGAAGCGCTTGGACTTTAGCTCGATGCCCTTGAGCGCTTCGGCGCGGAAGACTTTGTAGCCCACTTCCATGTCCGAGAGATTCAAATTGGTCAGCATGTTCGAAATCATCGTGAGAAGATGATTGCCCATGGAATGCCAAAAAAACAGCACCCGGTGCGCGCCGCCGCCGGCGAAGCGGGTCCCGTAGACGGCGTCGGCGAGGCCGGCTTGTATCGGCTCCAACAATCGCGAGTAATCCGTTGGATCGTATTCTAGGTCGGCGTCCTGGACGATCATCACATCGCCGGTGGCGTGACTCAGCGCGGTCTTGAGCGCCGCCCCTTTGCCCTGATTCACCGGATGCAAGAAGACATGGAGCTTGTTGAGTGAATCGCTCGCGCGAGCGCTTTCCTCCTCCAAGCGCTTGAGAATTTCCCGGCTTCGGTCCGTAGAGCCGTCGTCCACTAGAATAATTTCCTTGGCCAGCGGGACGGCGCGGACTCGGCGCACGACTTCTTCGAGCGTCCGCGCTTCGTTATAGACCGGGATCAGAACGGATAGGATCACTGTTCGAATTCGCGCTTCTTGAGTTCGCGCACGAAGGCCGAAAGCTTGGGGTCGGCATTGACCGCGTCATTGATCTTGGCCTGGAAATCGGCCGCGGCCTTTTCCAGCGGGCTGGTATCGACCCGCAGTCCGATCCATTGATTAAGTCGCAAAAGCAGCGCCAAAGTTCCTCTGGGGTTCGGTGAAACCGACAGATAATGGGGCAGGGAGGCCCACAGGCTCAAATGGGAAACCCTGGCCGCGCGGCACGCATCGGCCAACACGCCGACGATGCCCGTCGGCCCTTGATAGCGCGATGGGACGAGATCAAATTGCTCGACCAGCTTGGGATCCGTGGAAAAACCCGTCAGGGGAACCGGCCGGGTGTAGAGCACTTCGTCGAGATAGGCGCCCAGGGTAACCACCATTTCCGCCTGGCACTCGCGCATGAACCGAAGCATGGTCTCGGTAAAAGTTCGCCAGCGTAGATGCGGCTCGGCGCCGATGCCGAGGATAAAATCTCTCTCGACGCCCATGCCGGAGCCGACGTAAAAATCATACGAAGGCCAATGGATTTCCCTGATCTTGCTCTCGTTCAAACGAACCACCGGCCGCTGCCGGTAGAAATCGTAGAACTCTTCGGGATCGATGCTGGCAAATTTCTTCGCCAGTAACTGGTCGGCGAGATAGCGTACCGCGGTGGTCGCCGATGCGCCGGCATCGCTCCAGCCGGCAAATGCAAGTAGCAACACGGGGGTTCTCAATGACGGCCGGCTATCGAAGGCCAGAGGATCCGTAGTCATGACGAATGTAATCTACCACAAGTATACCCGGCGGCTCTAGTCCCCAGAGCCCGTGTCGATTCGCAGCTTATGCGCAGCGTCTTCAAGCACGCTCTCCGTTAAACGACTTGAACGGTTTGAACGACTTGAACGTCTTGAACGTTGTGAATCGCTTGAACGGCTTGAACCAGGTACCCATTCATCTATTTCAAGTTCGCGATTCAGCCGGAATGGCTAGGACTTCGCAGCCTGCTTTGCTATAGTCTGAGAGTTCCGATGGCAGCACAGCGACATCATATTCCGCCTCTGTTTCAAAAAAACGAGGTGCTCTTCGGCCATGACAGCACCGCGGGCTTGATCGCCTTCGAAGTCGAAGGCGCGGATAAGGTCAAAGTTTTTTCGCGCGACGGCGCCGCGACCCGGACGAAAAGTCAGCCGTTAGTGCCGTTCCTCCTGCTCGAAGGCGAAGCCGGGATCAAGGGCTGGAAAGGCGAAACCAAAATCGAGACGCTCGGCGGTGAAGGCGCTTTCAATCGGCTGGCGCTCTTTCCCGATCTCAAGCAACTCGAAGACGCGCGGTCCCACCTCCAGAAAAAAACCGGCAAAAACCCATCGGCGACCGACGCGCCTTACTGGTACTTCAGCGACCCACTGCAGCAATACCTCCTGCTTTCGGGGAAGACCCACTTCATCGGCATGACCTTCAGGGACTTGAAACGCATGCAGCTCGACATCGAAACCTACTGCCAGGCGGGCTTTGAGTTTCCCAACGCGGCGCGGGAGTCCGACCGGATCACCGCCATTGCGTTGTCGGACTCCACGGGTTGGGAACGACTGATTTCCGGCAGGGAATACGGCGAAGCGGAAATGCTGCTCGAGATGGTCAACGAAATCCGGCAACGCGACCCCGACGTCATCGAAGGCCACAATCTGTTCCGCTTCGACCTGGAATATGTTGAAGCGCGCGCGAAACGACATAAAGTGAAGCTCGGCGTCGGGCGCGACGGCTCACCGCTTGCCGGCCACGCCTCGCGCATGCAGATCGCCGAGCGCAGTATCACTTACCGGAAATATGAAATCTTCGGCCGCCATATCATCGACACCTGGATCTTGGCCCAGCACTACGACGTGGCCACCCGCGAGCTGGAAAGCTTCGGCCTGAAGGATATCGCGCGCCACTTCGGCATCGCCGGCGCTGACCGAACCTACGTGCCGGGGAATAAGACCAGCTGGTACTTCGACCACGACCCGGACACCCTTTTCCGCTACGCGCTGGACGACGTGCGCGAGACCCGCGCGATCTCCGACCTGCTCTCGCCGAGCTATTTCGTCGAGGCGCAGATTTTTCCTTACAGCTATCAAAACGTCCCGCTGCGCGGTAACGCGACCAAAATCGACGCGCTATTTCTGCGCGAGTACCTGCACCAGCGCCGAGCGGTGCCGCGCGCCGACGAAGGCCGCGAGGTCGTCGGCGGCTTTACCGATATGGAGCGCCAGGGAACCGCGCGCCATGTTCTGCACTGCGACGTGACTTCGCTCTATCCATCGATCATGCTGGTTTACAACTATCTGCCCAAAAAAGACGAGCTCGGCGTGTTTACGGGGCTGCTGCGCGATCTGCGCGCTTTTCGCGTCAAGGCCAAGGAACTGGCGCGGGACGCGCGCGACGAGGAAAGCAAGATTTATTTCAATGCGCTCCAGTCGACGTTTAAAATTCTGATCAATTCCTTTTACGGCTACCTTGGATTTCAGATGGGCCACTTCAACGACTTCGACGCGGCGAACCAGGTCACGGCAAAAGGCAGAGAGCTGATTCAGTCCGCGGTCGCCTGGCTCAAAGAGCAAAGCGCGCAAATCATCGAAGTCGATACCGACGGCATCTACTTCGTGCCGCCAGAAAGCATTCGAACGCCGGCGGACGAAGAAGATTTGATCGCAAAATTAGGCGAGATTCTTCCCAAAGGCATCGAGCTCGAGCTCGACGGCCGCTATCCGGCGATGTTCAGCTACAAGATGAAGAATTATGCGCTGCTCGACGAGCAGGGGCGCCTGCGCATTAAAGGCTCGGGGCTACGCTCCCGCGGCTTGGAGCTGTTCCAGCGCGAGTGGCTGGAAGAGATGCTGGCGTTGTTGCTCAAGGATGAAAGAGAGAAGATTTCCGACCTCTACCGGCGCTATCTTGACGCTCTGGAAAACCACCGCCAAGACATCGCCTGGATCGCCAAGACCGAAACGCTGCAAGATTCCTTGGACAGCTATGAGGCGAAGGTGAAGGCGAAAAAGCGCAACGCCGCGGCGCCCTACGAATTGGCCTTGAAAGCCGAACGGCCCTACCAGCCCGGCGATCAGATCTCCTACTACGTGACCGGCACCAAGGCAAAAGTAAGGATCAGCGAGAATTGCAAGCTCGCCTCGCAGTGGGACGCAAAGCATCCCGACGAAAACGTCGAGCACTATAAGGCGAAGCTGGACGAGCTGTACGAGAAATTTCGCCCTTTCATTGAAGACGATAAGCAGGGCGAACTGAGTCCTGAGTAATGAGTCCTGAGTAATGAGTCCTGAGTCGGAACAATCCGGGACCTCTTCACTCAGCACTCAGAACTCAGCACTCAGGACTTTTCAATGGGAGACTCGATGAGCGACAGGGTAGCGTTGATCACCGGCGGCGCCCGCGGCATCGGCAAAGCCGCCGCCTTAGACCTGGCCGGCCAAGGGTGGTCCGTGGCGATCTGTTATAGAAGCAGCGCCAGGGAAGCCGCGGAAGTCATCGATGGGGTGAAGCAACGCGGCGCGCGGGGCCTGGCCATTCAGTGCGACGTCTCCGATTCTGACGCCGCAGCCGCCTTGGTGCGGCAAGTGAACGAAGCATGGGGCCGCATCGACGCCCTGATCAACGGTGCCGGTCCTTACCACCGCGTTTCTTTGCTCAAAGAAACCAACGAAGGTTGGCACTCGATGTTCGACAATAACCTTCACCCGGTTTTTTATTTGAGCCAGGCGGTCATTGCGGGCATGCGGGAGCGCAAGTGGGGACGCATCGTCTGTTTCAGCATGGCCAACGCCGAGCAACTCATCGCGCAACCGCAGCTGACCGCCCATTACATCAGCAAGGTCGGGCTGCTCGCCTTGGCCCGCTCTTATGCGCGACTCATCGCCGCCGACGGCATCACGATGAACTGTATTTCCCCGGGATTCATCGATTCGGGCAGCGCGCCCAAGGAAGAAATCGAGCGGATGGTAAAATTGATCCCGGCGGGCTACGTCGGAAACGTCGAGGATGCGGTCTCGGCCGTGCGCTTTTTATTGTCGGAGGAAGCCCGCTACATCAACGGCGCCAATATCCAACTGAGCGGGGGGTGGGGGGTTTAGGACCCCAAGGGACGATTTTTGAGTTTGCGCGCGGCTCGGCCAATAGTATAATACACCTACGCTATGGGCACGGGAAAAAGCCATGACCGGGCGCTGGAGCTGGTCCAACGCGCGATGAATTTTCAAATGGCGGGCGACCTGGACGAATCCATTCGTCTCTACAGGGAATCCATCGCGGTCTGCCCCACCGCCGATGCCCACACCTATCTCGGTTGGGCCTACAGCTTCCAAGGCCGCATCGACGATGCCATCGCCGAATGCGAGATCGCCATCAAACTCGACCCGGAGTTCGGCAATCCCTACAACGACATCGGCGTCTACTTGATGCAGCAGGAGCGGTTAGACGAAGCCATACCGTGGCTGGAGCGGGCGAAAACGGCGAAACGCTACGAGCCCCGTCACTTCCCCTATCTCAATCTGGGCAGAGTCTACGTGACCAAGGGAATGATCCATAAGGCACTGGAGGAATTTCGCGGCGTCCTGCAGATCAACCCCGATGACTCTGAAATTGCCCAGATCATCGAGCAGCTCGAAGTCAAGTTGCAGTGACCGCAGGCAATGCGTCAGTCTGCCAGTTCCTTGATCGCAGCTGCGAAGATTTCGATTGCCACGTCCACCTCTTCCCGGGTGACGATCAACGGCGGACAGAAGCGCAGCGTACTCTCACCGCAGCTTAACAGCAAAAGACCTTTCTCAAAACATTTCTGCATGACCTGATCGCGCAATTTTGCATCGGGCGCGAGACTGCCGTCCGGCCGCGCAAATTCCACGCCGATCATAAGCCCGAGGCCGCGTACGTCGCCAATGGAAGAATGGCTGGCTTTGAGCCGGTTGAGTTTGTCGATTAAGTAGCCGCCCACTTCCGCAGCATTCTCCACCAAGCCGTCTTCGATCAGCGCGATGGTTGCCAGCGCCGCGGCGCAAGCCACGGGGTTGCCGCCGAAGGTGGAGCCGTGGGTGCCGCGCGGCCAGGTGTTAACTTCCTCCCGCGCGATCATCGCGCCCAGCGGCATGCCGCTGGCGATGCCCTTGGCCGCGCAGAGAATATCGGGCTCGATGCCCCAATGCTCGCAGGCGAACATCTTGCCCGTGCGCCCGAAGCCCGATTGAATTTCATCGACCACCAGGAGAATCCCGTGGCGCCGGCAGAGATCCTGGAGCATCGGCAGGTACTCGGGCGGCGGCACGACGTAGCCGCCTTCGCCTTGAATCGGCTCGACGAAGAGCGCCGCAACCTCGGAAGGAGCTACTTCATGGCGGAAGAGAGTTTTTTCCAACGCGCCAACGCATTCGATTTCGCAGGAGCCGTAAGTCAAATGATACGGGCAGCGCCGGCAGAATCCGTAGGGAACATGATGCACGCCCGGAAGCAGCGGGCCGAAGTGCGCCCGGTGTGACGCCCGGCTCGCGGTCAAAGAGAGGGAGCCCAGCGAGCGGCCATGAAACGCGCCGTGGAACGCAATGAGATGCTGGCGCCTGGTGTGATAACGCGCGAGCTTGATCGCCGCCTCTATTGTTTCGGTGCCGGAGTTAGTAAGAAAAACTTTCTTAGCGCCCTGGCCCGGCGCGAGATCGCTCAACTTCGCCGCCAGCTCCGCCATCGGCTCGTAGTAGAAATCGCTGCCGCAGATGTGCAGGAACTTGCGCGCCTGCTCCTCGATGGCCTTGACGACTTTGGGATGGGAGTGTCCGGTGCTCGCGACCGCTATGCCGGCCATGAAATCGAGAAATAGATTGCCGTCGACATCCTCGACGACACAGCCCCGCGCTTCTTTCACCACCAAGGGATAAACCCGCCCGTAAGACTGCGACGTGTAACGACGATCCCGCTCGACGATCGACTTCGCCTTGGGGCCGGGGGGTTTGACTTTGATGCGGGGTGCTTTCATGGACCTCCAGTTTCTAGTCTCTAGGTTCTAGTCTCTAGTCCCAAAACTGGAAACTAGAAACTTAATCAGTTGTTATCGATCTGCGCTTTTTGCAGCTTGCCGGAATAGTCGACGTAAATCGCCTTCCACTCGCTGAAGATGTCGTAAACCGTTGTGCCGGCTTCGCGGTGGCCGTTGCCGGTATCTTTCACGCCGCCGAAGGGCAGATGCACCTCGGCGCCGATGGTCGGGCCGTTGACGTAGGTAATGCCCGCTTCGATGTCTCGCATGGCGCGAAAGGCCCGGCCGACATCCTGCGTATAAATGGAACTCGACAAACCGTAAGGCGTGCCGTTGAGGACTTCGATAGCTTCTTCGAAACTCTTGATTTCGATGATCGACAACACCGGGCCGAAGATCTCTTCCTGCGCGATGCGCATGGACGGCGCCACCTCGTCAAAAATCGTCGGACGGAAGAAGTAGCCGTCAGCGCATTTCCCCTCTTCATAGCTCGACCCGCCGATCACCAGCCGGGCCCCTTCCTGCTTGCCGACGCCGATATACCGCTGAACTTTTTCCCGCGCCGCGTGATTGATGAGCGGCCCCATCTCCACGCTCTCGTCCAGGCCGCTGCCGATCTTGATCTTTTCGGCGCGCGCTACGAGCATATCGGTGAGCCGCTTTCGTATTTCCCGATGAATAATGAGCCGGCTGGTCGCCGTGCAACGCTGTCCCGTGGTGCCGAAGGCACCCCACAACGCACCTTCCACTGCGAGTTCAAGGTCGGCGTCCTCCATCACGATCTGAGCATTCTTGCCTCCCAACTCGAGCGACACTCGTCGTAACTCTCGCCCGCAAACCGCAGCGATCTCCCGCCCTACGGCGGCCGAGCCGGTAAAGGAAACCAGCTTGACCTCCGGATGGCGCACCAACGCCGCGCCGACCTCTTCGCCTCGCCCATGCACCAAATTGACAACACCCGGCGGCAGGCCCGCCTCTTCAAGGATCTCGACCAACTTCGCCGCGCTCTGCGGCGTATCTTCGGCGGGCTTCAGGACAACCGTATTGCCGCAAAGCAGCGCGGGAAACAGTTTCCAGGTCGGAATCGCCACAGGAAAATTCCACGGCGTGATCAGCGCGCACACACCGATGGGCGCGCGCACCGACATGGCGAACTTGTCGGGCAGCTCCGAAGGCGTGGTCTCGCCGAACAACCGGCGGCCTTCGCCGGCGACGTAAAACGCGCAGTCGATGCCCTCTTGAACGTCGCCGCGGGTTTCCTTGAGGATTTTTCCCATCTCCCGCGTCTCCACGCGCGCGAGCTCTTCCTTGTGCTTTTTCAGCAGCTCGCCGACGCGATAAAGGATCTCGCCGCGCTTGGGAGCCGGCGCCAGGCGCCAACGTTGAAACGCCTGCTTTGCCGCGACCACGGCTCTGTTTACATCGTCGGCGTCCGAGGCCGGAAATAGACCGATCAAGTCGTTTCGATCGGCCGGATTTCGGTTCTCAAAAGTTCTCCCCGACAGCGCGCCGACCCAGTGACCGTCAATGTAATTCTGCAAGGGGTCCGACATGACCGAGTCTCCTATCGTCAGCCCGGCAACCAACCGGCGGGCCGCGTCCGTAACCGCCGCATTCCGTTCCCTTGCCGATATTGTAGTGGCCAACGGCGCCAAAGACAAACTTGCCCGACCGCGAGTGCCCTAAGCGCCGGTCGCACGGTTGAAACACCGTTGCTTTTTCACAGTCAATCAGCTAGTTTCTGGCAGCTAAACATCCGGGAAGAAAAAAGGTTCGGCAAGACGGTCCATCGACTTCGAGGTGAAAATTCATGTCGCGAAAATTATTTGGTTTGCTGGCGTTCACTCTTCTCCTTCCATCGGTGGCAGCAGCGGCCTCCGCCGATGATTTTTATAAAGGAAAAACCATTCGCATCGTCGTGGGTTTCTCGGCGGGAGGCGGTTTC